>Ga0209829_10000226_pt1 | contig 52302 bp, 52 predicted proteins | sample C_140205_EF_Meta_FD_187311 | JGI IMG/M metagenome (GOLD analysis project Ga0209829, IMG submission 187311) | Freshwater microbial communities from Lake Croche, Canada to study carbon cycling - C_140205_EF_MetaG (SPAdes) (version 2) | ecosystem: Environmental > Aquatic > Freshwater > Lake...
AACCTTTGAAGCGACACATCGGGAAATGCACTTAGAGAACGATTTTGATTCAAACATCTATTTGCATGGTTATGTTGATCGCTTAGATATCGCACCAACTGGTGAAGTTCGAATAGTTGATTACAAGACTGGAAAAGCACCTAAACCCGGATGGGAGGAGAAAGCACTCTTTCAACTTCGCGTATATGCGCTTCTGTATTGGAAAAATAATGGTGTGCTCCCCCGACTTTTGCAATTGATCTATTTGGGTGATGGAAAGCTTGTTAAAAGTAACCCAACAATCTCCGAATTGGAGTCAACTGAAAAGGTTCTGCGCCGCGTAGCAAAGGATATTTTCATCTCGATTGAAAAAGATTATTGGCCACCGAAGCCTTCACGTCTTTGCGATTGGTGCTATTTCAAAAATATATGTCCAGCTCACACTAACTAAATAACACTTGCAAAATCCTTCTTTAGATCCTTTAATTTCGAATAGGACAACTGTTCTAGCGATTTGATAATGCGAACTCGCTTGGACTCTTCGACTGTAACAAGATGCGGGACACCGATCAAGTAAGCCCCGCTCGCAACAGCTGCGTTCATACCGGTTAACGAGTCTTCGAAGATCAGGCAATTGGAGATATGTGACCCACTCAACGATGCAGCCTTTAGATATCCTTCGGGATCTGGCTTCGTTTGTGTGACATCGTCTGCACTGATTGAAAATGGAAAAAGATCGTGGCCCAAGTTATCTAGGACAGCGTCAACAATATTTCTAGGACTGGCAGAAACTAAGGCGGTCTTAACTCCGTGCGACTGGAGTTCTCTGACTAACTCGATAGCTCCCGGCATAGTCGGAGTATTGCCACGCATTCTTGCAACCTGCGTATCGATCAGGGCTTGAGTGAAATATTGGGGAGATTGTTGCTGGGCACACTTATCAAACATGTATTGGCCCACTTTAGAAAGTGGTCCGCCAAGACAAGCGATCTGATCAACTTCTAGCCAGGTATATCCAAAGGGCTTAGTAACTTCGACTTCGGATAAAAACCATTCCGGTTCAGAATCAACCATGAGGCCATCCATATCAAAGAAAACTGCTTCGAAAAATTCACTCATTTGCTGTACTAATTAGCGTTAAAGTATTTTGCTTCAGGATGATGAACAATGATTGCAGAAGTCGATTGCTCCGGGTGAAGTTGGAACTCCTCGGAAAGCTCAACACCTATCCGCGCAGGTTCTAACAATTCGCACAACTGGACTTGCTGTTCCAAATCCGGACACGCTGGATAACCAAATGAGTACCGAGAGCCTCGATAACCCTGATCCAAAATTCCTTGCAGATCGGCAGAATCTTCAGATTTAACCTGTAGTTCCTCTCTCATTCGCGCGTGCCAATGTTCAGCAAGGGCCTCAGTTAACTGAACTGAGAGGCCGTGAAGCTCCAAGTACTCACGGTAGTTGTTGGCTGCAAACAATTTCGCTGCCGCTTCGCTGACGGTTGAACCCATGGTGACTACATGGAATGCGACCACATCTGTCTTTCTTGACTCTTTAGATGCAAAGAAATCACTGATACAAAGACGACGATCACGACTTTGACGTGGGAATGAAAAGCGAAGACGCTCTTTGCCTTTGTCTGGCCCTTCATGATGCAGAATTACTAAATCATTTCCTTCGCTATAGCATGGGAAATAACCGTATACGACTGCCGCGTTTAACCAACCATTTGCTTGAACTTGATTGAGCAGTGCACGTAAACGAGGGCGACCTTCTTGCTCAACAATAGTTTCGTATTCGCCACGGTTTCCCTTAAGTCCCCACTGCCCTACAAAGAGTGCGCGTTCATCGAGCATCCCGGCATAGTCTGAAAGCTGAATTCCCTTGATCACACGTGAACCGAAAAATGGTGGATTCGGAATTGAATTATCTGAAGCAACATCACTTCGACGTGTATCGACAGGTGCTTCTTCAACCTTGGTTCGCGTATTAGCCACACGACGCTCTCGCAGTGGAGGCAACGCCGCACCCTCTTCCCCGCGTTTTACCGCCATGATTGAATCCATCAAACGTAATCCTTCGAATGCATCTCGGGCATAACGCACTTCACCCGGAAACATCGATGCCAGATCTTGTTCAACATAAGCTCGAGTTAACGCTGCTCCACCTAAAACTATTGGCCAGCGCTGGTCTAATCCGCGTGCTGTTAACTCTTGCAAATTTTCCTTCATGATTACAGTCGACTTAACAAGCAAACCACTCATACCTATTGCGTCAGCATTACTGTCGGTTGCACCATCAATAATCTGATTAATCGTCTGCTTGATTCCAATGTTTACAACGCGATATCCGTTGTTGGTCAAAATAATATCCACCAAATTCTTGCCGATGTCATGGACATCTCCGCGGACCGTTGCAAGCAACATTGTTCCGCGACCTTCATCCCCTGATTTCTCCATAAATGGTTCAAGCAGAGCAACGGCAGTTTTCATAACTTCGGCACTTTGCAAAACGAACGGTAGCTGCATCTCGCCGTTACCAAATAGCTCTCCAACAACCTTCATGCCTTCGAGTAAATGAGAGTTGATGATCTCTAGCGGCGGCATACCTTCAGCCATTGCAGATTTCAGATCATCTTCTAGGCCGACCTTTTCGCCATCGATGATTCGACGTTGCAAACGATCGAACAACGGCAAGGCGGCCAACGCCTCAGCACGAGCGTTTTTACTAGTTGCTAGCTCAACTCCATCAAACATTTGCAAGAATTCCTGCAAAGGATCGTAGGTGCACTCGTCGCCATCGAAAACTCTGCGGTCATACACAAGATCTAGTGCGACCTGCTTTTGTCGCTCATCTATTCGTGCCATGGGAGTAATTTTTGATGGATGAACAATTGCCGAATCAAGTCCTGCCTGTACACATTCATGCAAGAAAACAGAGTTGAGAACTACTCGAGCGGCTGGATTTAAACCAAATGAAACATTACTTACCCCAAGAGTCGTTTGCACCTCAGGGAATTCAAGTTTGAGTCTCTTAATGGCTTCAATAGTCTCTATTCCATCCTTGCGAGTCTCTTCTTGTCCAGTAGCGATTGGAAAGGTCAGGCAATCAATCAAAATATCGCCAATGTTCATTCCCCAGTTGTCGTGCAGGTCATGAATCAAGCGACGCGCAATTCGCAATTTCCATTCAGAATCACGAGCTTGTCCTTCTTCATCAATAGTTAGCGCAACCACACTTGCGCCGTGTTCGACAACCAGCGGCATGATTTTGGCAAATCTAGAAGTTGGACCATCTCCATCTTCATAGTTAACGGAGTTAATTACGCAACGACCACCGAGATGTTCAAGTCCTGCCTTTAGAACGGCAGGTTCAGTAGAATCTAAAACGATTGGCAATGTGCTTGATGTTGCAAAGCGCGAAGCCAGTTGACTCATATCCGCTGCGCCATCTCGACCGACATAATCAACAGATAAATCCAACATGTGCGCACCATCTCGGATTTGATCGCGTGCGATCTCCACGCACTTTTCCCAGTCTTCGGCTAGCAATGCGTCGCGAAAAGCGCGTGAGCCATTTGCGTTTGTGCGCTCTCCAATCGCCAAATATGTTTGATCTTGTCTAAATGGGACATACTGATACAAAGATGAAGCACCTGGATCAAGTGAAGGTGAGCGTTGACTGATCTTTCTATTACTGAGCTTTGCGACAACCGACGCTAAATGAGCCGGAGTTGTTCCACAGCATCCCCCAACGAGTGAAATTCCATAGTCAGTTACAAAGCCATCCAACGCGGTTGCAAGTTCATTTGGATTTAGTGGATAGGTAGCACCATTTGGCCCAAGTTGTGGCAAACCTGCATTCGGCATAACTGAGATTGCGACCTTCGCATTTTTGCTCAAGTAGCGAAGATGTTCTGACATTTCGGCAGGTCCTGTTGCACAGTTCAAACCGATTAAATCAATGCCCATCGGTTCTAGCGCATTTAGCGCTGCGCCAATTTCCGAGCCCATCAACATTGTGCCTGTCGTTTCGACTGTTACTTGTGCGATCAAAACGATGTCGTTGTTAGACTCGCTGATCGCTTGGCGACATCCATTGACGGCGGCTTTTACTTGCAAAAGATCTTGTGAAGTTTCAACAAGTAGTGCATCACACCCGGCGTCAGCTAATCCTTTTGCAGCCGTGTAGTAAGCGATTCTGAGGTTGTCATATGTTGTATGACCAAGACTAGGTAGCTTCGTACCTGGTCCTAATGAGCCTAAAACAAAGCGAGGCTTGTCAGGTGTAGAAAAGGCATCTGCAGCTTCACGAGCAATTTTTCCACCTGCAAAAGCCAGCTCATAGATTCGGTCTTCGATTCCGTAATCAGCCAAGTTGGACCAGTTCGCACCAAAGGTATTTGTCTCAATTGCATCAACACCTGCTGCAAGATATTCGTTGTGAACCGAACGAACAATGTCAGGACGACTTACATTGAGAATCTCGTTGCAACCCTCGTGATTTTGGAAGTCGTCGAGCGATGGATTAGCCGCCTGGAGCATGGTGCCCATCGCGCCATCGGCGATTACCACCCGTTCAGAAAGGGTACGCCGCAGCAAACCATCAGCTTTATTCGGCGTGTTCATCTGCCCAAGGTTACCGTAAGGTTGCTTTCGTGGAGATTCATCACATACCGATACTGCGCGATCCAGTTATGGTCGTAGCGTTTAGTGGTTGGAACGATGCTGCAGAGGGCGCATCGGGTGCTTTAGAACACTTACTAGCTGCCTGGTCCGAGAAAGATGACGATGTCGTGCCACAACTTATTGCCGATGTGGATGCTGAAGAATTCTATGATTTTCAAGTCAATCGACCACAGGTTTCAATTGATGATTCATCTATACGAAGCATCACCTGGCCTGGTACGCAAGTCTTTGGATTAGCAATTCCTACAATGCAGCGAGACTTAGTAATTGTTACCGGTGTCGAACCATCAATGCGTTGGAAAAGATTTACCTCAGATCTTCTAGATTTGGCCGATGATCTAGAAGTTTCCTTAGTGATAACTCTGGGTTCGCTCTTAGCCGACTCTCCTCACACTCGTCCGATCACAGTTACGGGAACAGGTGCACATCCAAACATCGCCGATCGATTGGGTGTATCGGTCTCAAAATATGAGGGTCCAACAGGGATCCTCGGAATAATTCAAGATGGTTGTTTGCGTCGCGGGATAGACGCTATTTCACTATGGGCAGCTGTACCTCATTACGCGTCTAATTCACCATCACCCAAAGCTTCGTTAGCTCTGATCAACTCCTTGGAAGATTTTCTGGATATCTCTATTCCGTTGGGCTCATTGCAAATTGAATCCGACGAGTGGGAGAAATCAGTTGATCAGTTAGCCGCAGAAGATACCGATGTAGCCGACTACGTTAAAGCCTTGGAAGAAAGTAAGGATGCAGCAGAGCTGCCCGATGTTTCAGGAGATTTGATTGCAAAAGAGTTTGAAAGATATTTACGCCGACAAAGCGAAGATTAAATCTGCAAACCTAGTAATGCATCCAAGACGACCATAAGAGATTCAGAATCGCCTCCTGTATCACCCGCGCGTGTTCGACCGATCCAAACATTCAAAGCAGCTATTACCGCTGGTGTGTCTAAATCATCAGATAACAAAGTAACGATTTGTTCAATCAGATCTTTAGTAGGTGCAACTTCGGGTAGAGCCAAACAAGAGCGCAAGTTGGCCAAATCAAGCTCTGCTTCAACCAGAAGCAGATCAGTCCACATTCGATCAGCACGATAGTGATTCTTAATCAGTGCCCATCGAATCGCCATTGGATCTCGCCCTGCTGCGACTAATTTCGAAACAAAGACCAAATTTCCCTTGCTCTTGCTCATCTTTTCGCCGTCTAGTCCAATCATTCCGGCGTGAACATATGTATTAGCTAGTGGTTTGCCTGAAAGAACTTGTGCCTGTGCTGCACACATTTCGTGGTGTGGGAAAATCAAATCAGAACCACCACCTTGAATATCAATTAAAGAGTCATCGGTTGATGAAGGTTTCAGATACTCAATTGCAATAGCAGTACATTCAATGTGCCATCCTGGTCGACCAACTCCAAAAGCTGATGGCCAACCGGGTTCATTGGGTCGTTGCGACATCCACACTAAGCAATCGAGCGGATCCCTTTTGCCAACACGGGTTGGATCTCCCCCACGTTCTGCAAATATTTCCATCATTGTTGCCTGAGACAAATGTGACCGTTCACCGAAATGAGTATCCGAGTGAACACTGAAATACAGGTCCTGATCAACAGGATAAATGCTGTCCTGTGCGGCAAGTTCTTCTATTGCCGCGGTTACAAGGGGAATTGCATCCACAGCGCCTATGTAGTGTGCAGGTGGAATCACTCGAAGATTAATCATGTCGCCTCGGAAGAGATCGATTTGCTGGTGCGCCAAATCAGTCCAGTCAACTCCATCGCGATGGGCACGTTCCAATAATGGATCATCAATGTCGGTAATGTTTTGCACATAACGTACTTCAGAGCCACCCGCACGTAAATATCTATTTATCAAATCGAAAGATAAATATGTTGCGGCATGACCAAGATGAGTTGCATCGTATGGCGTTATTCCACAAACATACATTCGGTACAACGGTTTGCGTTCTAGAGTTTCCTTTTCACCGGACTGTGAATTTGTAAGCGTAAGAGTAGGAATAGTGATCGAGGTATCGATTACTGGGATTTCAACATCGTTCCACGATTTCATGTCGTTATCGTAATCCCAAAATCAAAAGGCAGGCCACGGAACCGCAGGCCAATCGGGATTAGGCAAAGGAAAAGTCCCGGAATCCAATAGCTCCGAGATCCGTCGAATCGTTTCCGCAATTTCAACATCGGTTAAGAGCGGTGAAAGTTTTTGCCCTAATCCCCCAGCCATCTCAGATTTTGCATTTTCAAGAATCAGAAGTTCGTCTTCGGTAAATGTTTCACCAGCCCACTGCCAAAGAACGGTGCGAAGTTTGTCCTCCTCATGAAAGGTAACTCCGTGATCGCAGCCAAATAACCTTAGATCATCAACCGGCAAGAGGTGACCTATCTTGCGATCAGTGTTATTGATAATCGCATCTAGAAGAGCCATGGATCTTAATTGCGGATGATCAGTAGCAAAGAATTTTGCTAAATCGATGCTTTCATCGATATCAACCCATTGTTGAACCATTCCAAATCCATAAGGACCATCACGCAAGATAGTTAAGGGAATTAGATTAAATCCAAGATGTTCGCTAACTAGATAGGCAGCATATTCGCGATGTGCCAAACATCCATCGGCGAAATCCCACAAGGGACGCTCGCCCGCTATCGGTTTATAAATACATACAACTGATTGATCATTTAGTGTCGCTGTGGCGTACAGGGTAGCGTTCGATGCATCGATCAATCGTCCCGTAACAACTAACTCTCCGCTTGCGAGAATCAATTCCTTATCGTCGATAGCCATTTGCCCTCGGACATAAATGCCCTCTTGGATCGATGGGAATACCGCAGAATGGACATGGCACGCGCCCTGCATTTACGACCGCCTTGGATCTAATTGCAAACGCTGCAGCCATTCCAACAGATAAGTTGATCTCGAGGCGCTCCCCTTCTGCATCTTCCTCATCATCTTCAAGTTCGAAAAGTTCGACACAAATCAACTGTGAATCTTCATCCCACGCTATTGAGATTGCGCCTACTTGAAATTCTGCATCTACCGGAGATTCCAGTGGCTTATCGTCTGCGGCGACTTTTTCGATGGTGATAAGTGGACTGTTCTTGCGAATTTCAGCGATCATCATGTCCATGCGCGCACAAAGTGCCTGCACCTGTGCTTTCTCAACTGCGACCGAAATCAATCGCGAGCCAGAACGGGCTTGAAGATAGAAAGCACGTTCTCCTGGTTCACCCACTGTGCCGGAAATGAATCGTTCTGGTCGCGTAAATTCGTACTTCACTTTCCAGCCCCACCACCCAAAAGATTTTTTGATCTCTTTGGGGCAACAAGTAAGTCGGTGATAACGGAACGAGAATCATTCAGGAGAAGGACTCTTGGCTTTGTGGTTGAAAAATCAATAATTGATATTGATGCTGGGTCGATGATGATTCTTTGGAACTCATCCAGATGCATTCCTAAGGCTGAAGCGACTATAGATTTAATGACATCACCGTGACTAACGATCACAGCTGAACCTTTTGCTTTGGTTGAAACAGCCTGATGAACAGATTTCATAGCGCGGGCCTGCATTTGCGCAATCCCTTCGCCTTTTGGAAAGTACATGCGGCTCGGTGACTCTTGCACAATTTTCCATAATTTGTTTCTACTTAATACTGTTAACTTCTTTCCGCTCCAGATTCCATAATCAACTTCAGTGAGCTCTTGATCGATGATGGGCTCGAAATTGGGACGCTTAGGCAACACACTTGTGTTAATCCACGGTGCAATCGTTTCAAAACATCTTTCCATCGGGCTTATTCGAAGATCAGAAACAGGAAAACTTCCTAACCGTTTCGCAAGCTCCTCTGCTTGCTTCAAACCTTTTTCGGAAAGATGGACATTCGGTAATCGTCCAGAAAGAATTCCGGCCGCGTTGGCTTCGGAATGTGCATGTCTAATCAAAACCAAGCGCATAAATCCAAGGCTATCGCAGCTTTTCGCTATCGCTATTGCTAAGGTCGCCCCATGGAAATGCGCAGAGCGGGTACGAGCGGACTATCGATCTCTCGCTTGGCTCTTGGCACGATGACCTGGGGTCGTGACACAGATGAAATCGAGGCGGCCGACCAATGCCGAGCATTTCTAGATGCTGGTGGAAACTTCATCGATACCGCTTCGACATATGGCGATGGGGATAGCGAACGCGTTATCGGAGGACTTGTAGGAACCCTTTTCAATCGCGACGATATCGTTATAGCAACCAAAGCAGGAATTGGATTTGCGGACGGGGCGCGAACTATTAACGCCTCCAGACACACGTTGATAGCTGAACTAGATCGTTCCCTTGCGCGACTTGGTTCTGATTTTGTGGATGTGTGGCAAGTTCACGCCTGGGATGACTCAACTCCATTGGACGATACTTTATCGGCGCTGGATTATGCATACACAACAGGGCGAGCTCGATACGTTGGAATAAGTAATTATTCAGGATGGCAAATCGCTCGGGCTGCAACAAAGCAACAGTCTAATTCAATGAAAGCTCCATTAACAACAGTTCAATGCGAATACTCATTATTAAACCGCGATGCAGAAATCGAAATTCTGGATGCAGCTCAGGAATGTGGGCTTGGGTTCTTAGCGTGGGCACCATTGGCTCGTGGTGTTTTGACTGGAAAATATAGAAAAGGAATTCCGAGTGATTCACGCGGTGCTGCACCGCATTTTGCAAAACATATTGAGCCGTACTTAGATTCACGCAGTTCACGAATCGTTGAAGCGGTAGCCGTTGCGGCAGACGGATTGGGATATTCCACGCTCGAAGTTGCGCTAGCGTGGGTAAGAGATGCACCAGGAGTAACGAGTTCACTGATTGGGGCTCGAACTGGCGCACAGCTGCGAGGTGTGCTCAAGAGTGAAGAAATTTCATTGCCAGACATTGTCCGGAATGCCTTAAACGATGTGAGCGCTTAAACGTTTTCTAAAAATTCTTTTAGGACACGCGCCCCAAAAGTTAAACCCTCTACTGGTACTCGTTCATCGACACCATGGAACATTGCCATGAAATTGAAATCAGCATCCAATTTCAATGGCGAGAATCCGTATCCAATAATTCCAAGATCTGCCAGAGCTTTATTATCCGTACCCCCACTCATTACATAAGGAACAGGTATTGCGACTGCATCCTCTTTAATCAACGCATTGCACATGGCTTCAACAAGATCACCCTCGAACGGAACTTCCAACGCCTTGTCACGCGTGATCGTTTCAACCGTTACATGATCGCCTATAAGTGTCTTAATAGTTTCATTGAGTTCATTTTCAAATCCAGGAATAAAGCGACCATCAATAACTGCACTTGCTGATCCAGGGATTACGTTAGCTTTGTACCCAGCCTCCAACATGGTTGGGTTTGCTGTGTTCTGAAGCGTTGCTCCGATCATGCTTGATGCGAAACCAATTTCGCTTAACAAAGGACGAAGATCTGTTTCGTCGTATGGCTTACCTGTTTCATCAGCAATGCGCTTGAAAAAGGCCTTTACCGTTGTGCTGTAGCGCTGCGGCCATTCATATCGGCCAATCTTGGCAACAGCCTCAGTCAATCGAGTAACGGCGTTTTCAGCATTCATCATAGATCCATGTCCAGCACGACCATCAGCTGTCAATCGCATCCAATGAATTCCTTTTTCGGCAGTTTCTATTAGATACAAACGTTTGCCACCCGCAACAGTTACCGAGAATCCACCGACTTCTGAAACCGCCTCTGTGCACCCGTCGAAAACTTCTGGATGATTTGCGACCATCCAATGAGAACCAAAAATACTTCCTGCTTCTTCGTCAGCAAAAAACGCGAGAACTATGTCTCGTTCTGGAACGTAACCAGTACGTGCCCAATCGCGAACAGTTGCAATGATCATTGCATTCATGTTTTTCATATCAACTGCGCCGCGACCCCAAATAAATCCATCTTTAATTTCGGCAGAAAACGGATCGACCGACCAATCATCGGCGTTAGCTGGAACAACATCTAAGTGGCCATGAACAACTAATCCGGCACGGTTTAGATTTGACCCTTTGATCCGAGCGATTACATTGCAACGTCCCGGTGCTGCTTCATATGTTTTTGAATCTATGCCAACTTCACTCAACAATTTAACAACGTGTGCCGCAACATCTTTCTCATCACCTTTTCCATCGCCAAAGTTAACGCTTGGAATACGGATTAATTCTTGGCAAATTCGAATCGCCTCTAGTTCAAGTTCTGAGTGTGTCGTTGTGGTCATTTCGCTATTCTCTCACCCAATTGCTATTCTTTCCGAACACTTAGTCCGGGTGGCGGAATTGGCAGACGCGCTAGCTTGAGGTGTTAGTTCCCGCAAGGGATTAGGGGTTCAAGTCCCCTCTCGGACACATGAATCTTGATGAGGCCCTATCGCTGATCCGCGAAATTCCTGATTACCCAAAGCCCGGAATCCGATTTCAAGACATCACTCCACTCTTGGCCAACGGTGGAGCATTCATTGCAATTACTGAAAAGTTTGCTGGATATGCCGACTCCACAACACTTGTAGCTGGTATCGAGGCACGTGGATTCATCTTTGCTTCAGCAGTTGCTAATCAACTTAAAAGTGGCTTTGTTCCAATTCGAAAAGCCGGAAAACTCCCCCACATCACGATCTCGGAAAGCTATGGTCTTGAGTACGGAGTGGACACTTTGGAAGTTCATATTGATGCGGTTCCAAAGGGCGCAAAAGTTTTGCTCATCGATGATGTTCTTGCGACCGGTGGAACTATCGGCGCTGCGATTGAATTGATGCATCGCTTGGGCGCAGAAGTAATACATGTCCTGGCACTTCTTGAGATAGATGGGTTGTCAGGACGACAAAACTTGAATGATAAGTATCCTCAGATTCCTATCACCTCTCTTGTAATCTCGTAACAGTGCGCGTTCTCCAAATTCAAGGGTTGCGTGCATTAGCCGCTCTCCTTGTAGTTGTATTCCACGCTAAATTCGCACCAGGTGGCTTTATTGGTGTGGATATTTTCTACGTCATATCTGGTTATCTGATTACAGGTTTGATTTTGAGAGAAATCGAATCAACCGGATCTCTGAATCTAACCAGTTTCTACCAACGTCGCATCAAGAGGTTATTACCAACATCAATTTTCGTACTATTTGTTACTGGGGCCGTAGGCGTTTTTGTACTACCGGATATATCTCGACAAGCTTTGGGTCGTAATCTTGTTGCGGCGGCAACTTATGTTTCAAATTATCTCTTTGCCTGGTGGCAAAATGACTATCAAAACCTCAACGCAACACCATCCCCATTCATCCATTATTGGTCTCTAGCCGTTGAAGAACAGTTCTATCTGGTGTGGCCAATTTTCGTACTTTTGCTCAGTCGATTTGGCAAACGAAGTATTTTCATCGGGATTGCTACGGCCACTTCCCTATCGCTGCTTTTATCAATTGTTCAAACACAAACGTCTCCTATTTGGGCTTTCTATTCATTGCCTACTCGAGCTTGGGAACTTGGAATCGGGGCCCTCCTACTTTTTGTTCCAACCCATTTGTGGAAGTACCGATTCATCCCGTGGTTAGGCACGCTTGGGATATTCGTATCAACTGTCCGATTTGATGAACATACAAATTTTCCGGGCATAAACGCGCTTTTGCCTGTTACTTCTAGCGCGCTATTAATTGGATCAATTGCAGTTTGGCCTCGTGCGCTCAATGACTTAAGCAATAACCGCATATCGCAATGGCTAGGCAACATTTCCTACCCTCTTTACCTTTGGCATTGGCCAGCGTTAGTACTACCAAGTAGTGCTCTGGGCAGACCGCTTCGCGTTTACGAACGCATGCTCTGCATCCTGCTTACTGTTGTTCTAGCTCATTTCACAAGTAAGTATCTAGAGCAACCTATTCGACACAAGAAGGTGTCCGGCAAGAAAATCTATTGGTCGCTGATCGCTGCGACTTTAATTTCACTCGTGACTGGATTGTTGATTTCCAAATCAGTGGCATCAACGATTCAGATACAAGGGACAAGCTACACATTCAATCGAATAGAGGTTTTAAAGAAACCTGATATTTATAATGATGGTTGCCACCTTAGTTATGGGAAGAATGTGTCGAAAGAATGCGCATATGGAGATCAGAAATCTAATAAGGTAATTGTCTTGTACGGCGATTCGCACGCTGCTCAATGGTTTCCAGTAATAGCCAAGATCGCACACGAACGAGGTCTGAAGTTAATTTCATTAACGAAATCGTCCTGTCCAGCAGTGGACGTTCAAATGGCCGATAAGGGCGCCTTTAAAAATATAGACTGCCAAAAGTGGCGTTCGAATTCGATTAAGAGAATACAAAGCATTCGTCCGCTTGCAGTTATCACCAGTAGTTTTCAATATTACGAAACACCTAACGGCGTTTCAAATAGACCTCAATGGTGGAGTGATGGCCAAAATCGATTACTGGATGAACTTCGCGGATCGAGTGATCACATGATTTACATCAGTGACACTCCTCATCCACTTCGAGATATCCCTAATTGCTTGGCTTCAAAGGGAAAAATCGCTTGTGACACGACTAAGAAAACATCAGTCACAGTAATCAGAGGATTCGCAACGATTGATCCAACTCCATGGCTTTGTTCCACCGTCTGCCCGGCGTTTCAGAATGGATATGTTGTTTATCGTGATGCTTCACATATTTCAGTTGCAGCCGCGTTGGCACTGAAACCACAACTTGAAGCTTCGTTTCAGGCTAGAGGGCTTTTTTCCTAACGCTGTGGCAGGATGCGCCCTATGGCCGAGCTGATTTATTACTGCGGAACAATGGATAGTGGAAAATCCACACTCGCTTTGCAGACAGCTCATAATCATCAGAGTCGTGGCCGCTCAGGTTTAATTTTCACAAACAACGACCGCGCTGGTACCGGCGTGATCTCAAGCCGCCTTGGATTATCGAGCCCGGCAATTGAAGTGGTTCCAGAAATGGATTTACATAAATTGGTTGTTGATCAACTGTCGATGGGCGAACGTATCGATTACATTATTTGCGATGAAGCGCAATTTTATGAAAGCGTTCAAATTGAACAGCTGGCGAGAATTGTTGATGGCCTCAGCATTGATGTGTATGCATTTGGAATTCTGGCCGACTTCAGGACAAAGTTGTTCCCGGGTTCTGCTCGTCTAGTGGAGTTAGCAGATCGTGTTAACACCCTTCAAGTAGAAGCCTTGTGTTGGTGTGGCGCTAGAGCGACTCACAACGCAAGAACTGTAGGCGGAGTAATGGTTGTTGAAGGTGAACAAGTTGTTGTTGGCGACGTTTCGACAGGTGCCGACGTTGCCTATGAAGTACTGTGCCGCAGGCATCACATGCGTCAGGTAACTGCCCGGGTCTCAGGGGCCGCTCATACATCGTCCACACCTCTACCTTTCAAGGAGTAACAATGAAATCACGCGGTTATGCGGCTCAATCAGCTGGGTCTGAACTTTCACACTTTGAATTTGATCGTCGCGATTTAGGAACACATGATGTCGCACTTGATATTTCCTACGCAGGTATCTGTCACAGCGACATTCATCAGGTAGCGGAAGAATGGGGACCCGCTCTTTTTCCCATGGTTCCAGGGCATGAAATTGCCGGAATCGTTACATCGGTTGGCTCTGCTGTTACTAAATTTGCAGTGGGAGACAAAATTGGTGTTGGCGTATTTGTAGACTCCTGCCGAACATGTTCTAGTTGTGTTAAAGGTCTACAACAATATTGCGTAGAAGGTATGACCGGTACGTACAACGGTTATGAAAGAGATGGAAAAACCGTCGCGATGGGCGGATATTCCAATAACTTCGTTATCAATCAAGATTACGCTGTAAGAATTCCCGACAATCTTCCTCTGGAAGGCGTCGCGCCTTTATTGTGCGCAGGAATTACTTTGTACTCACCAATAAAGCATTGGAATGTTGGACCCGGTATGAAGGTTGCCGTCATGGGCTTAGGCGGATTGGGCCATATGGGAGTTAAGTTTGCCGTTGCTATGGGAGCAGAAGTAACCGTTCTCTCGCACTCCCCTTCCAAAAAGGCTGATGCGATTGCCATGGGGGCCCATCACTTCGTTTCAACCAAGGAGCCTGAAAATTTAAAACCATTAGCTAAATCTTTTGATCTAATTCTCAACACTGTTAGCGCCGAATTAGAGATTGGAAATTTTCTTAATTTATTGAAACTTGATGGAACTTTGGTTGTTATTGGTCTTCCCGGAAAGCCTTACCAAGTTCATGTTGGAGCACTTTTGAACGGGCGGCGTAGTATCGCCGGTTCCATGATTGGTGGAATACCTGAGATGCAGGAAATGCTAGATTTCTGCGCAGCTAAATCGATCGTGAGTGACGTTGAAGTTATCCAAGCCTCATACATAAACGAGGCTTACAAGCGAACTATCGCGAGTGACGTCAAATATCGCTTCGTGATTGATGCTTCTACTTTCTAGCTAGTTAGATCGAATGCACCAACAACGCAAACAAAGGCGCAATAGCCAACGCTGGCAGCAGATTTCCAACAGCAACATTTTTAATGTTCAACAATCTAAATGAGATGCAGATCAGCATGATTCCACCTACGACAGTCATGGCATCAACTTGGTAACCATCGAGAATCTGGCCCAACCCTAAACCGATTACTGTCCAAAATGCTTGATAGATTCCAACAGGAATTGCCGATACGGCTACTCCCCAACCAAGTGATGTCGCAAAAGCCATCGCTGCGAAAAAGTCGAGCGTACTTTTTAGAATCAATTGATCAATTCCTGTACCCATGCCATCACTGATGCTTCCAAGGATGGCTAGTGGGCCGATAGCAAAAAGCAAAGATGCAGCAACAAAACCTTCTACAAATGGGGATTCGCTTGATGCCTTGAACTTAATCCGAAGAGACTCACCCGTCGAATCTAATCTGTCTTCAAGTTTGAGTGCCGAACCAATTAGTCCACCAATTAATAATGATCCAAGTACGATTAAAAGTGTCCAACCTTGCGGCAGAGAATCTATATATCTTTTGGACCACAAAGGAATAAGCGCGGAACCCGCACCTAATAGGGTGACAAGTCCAAGTACATCAGTCAGTAACGTCCTAGTGCGTGAATTCATCCGGTTTCCCACTAAAACACCCAAAGAGGCTCCAGAAATAATTGTGACGATATTTATGACTGTGCCAACACCAGGAAACATATGCCGATTATACTCATGCAATGTCGAATCCCTTCTTAGAGTTCTTGCGTCCACATAAGACAGTTCCACACACACCATGGACCGCTAAGTCTCGTTGGGATCTATCACCCTCACGCACAGGTGTTCTATTTTTCGGATTATTCATCTTTGGTTTAGGTGATTCACTATTGATTCAAAGTGATATCGGTAATGCTCCATGGTCTGTCTTAGCTCAAGGAATTTCGAATCGACTAGACATCACGATGGGCTGGGCCACTTTTGCAATTAGCTCGCTCGTACTTCTTTTATGGATTCCACTGAAACAAAAACCCGGTTTTGGTACTTTGTCGAATATTGCACTTATCGCTATAGCAATACAGGTTGGCGTAACAATATTTCCAATGCAAAGTTCCTATCCATTAGGCATTGTCTATTGCAGTATTGGAATCGCATTCGTTGGAATCGGTTCGAGTTTGTATATAACCTGCGGCTTGGGACCAGGGCCACGAGATGGATTAATGACAGCGCTGCACCACAAAACCGGGATTCGAATCGGCCGCGTGCGATTGGGAATTGAAGGCACCGTTTTGGTCGCTGGGTGGCTGCTAGGGGGCACAGTAGGTCTAGGCACGCTCATGTTCGCCACATTAATCGGACAATCAATCGCAATTTCCTTGGGTGTCGTTTCAAGAGTTACCTCAAAGTAGCCCATAGGATCTTCACATCTTCCCAGGGCTGTGCGCCCTTTTCGCACACGGGGTCGCAAACACCCCCGTTAACAAAATCAGAAAGGCTCCATCCATGCTGGATTCATATTTTAAAATCTCAGAACGTGGTTCTTCGATAGCCCAAGAGGTACGAGGTGGTCTTGTTACCTTCTTCACGATGGCTTACATCGTTGCCCTCAACCCAATCATCTTGGCCTATTCGCCTGATAAGAACGGTCAGTTCCTTTTCGGGGGCGCAGCACCAGCGCCAGCAATGGTTGCAGCTACGACTGCATTAGTTGCCGGTCTACTAACCATCTTGATGGGTTCTGTTGCTAACTATCCGCTAGCACTTGCAACTGGTTTAGGACTGAACACTTTCGTTGCGGTTGGTATCGCATCGAAGATGACATGGGCCGCGGCTATGGGCCTTGTTGTACTCGAAGGTTTGATTATTCTAGTTTTGGTACTTACCGGTTTCCGCGTAGCGGTTTTCAAGGCGGTACCAGCTCAAATCAAAATTGCGATCTCAGTTGGTATTGGTCTATTCATTGCACTTATCGGTTTAGTGGACGCAGGCTTTGTACGTCGTACCGCTAGCGGTCCAGTACCTGTTGGTCTTGGCGTAAATGGAAATCTAGTTGGATGGCCAACAGTTGTATTCGTATTCGGAACTATTCTGATCATCGGCTTGATGGTTCGTAAAGTTAAGGGCGCAATTCTGATTGGTGTTGTCGGTGCAACAGTCGCAGCGGTCATTATTCAGAAGCTTTACAACATTGCTCCAGGCTTCACGCCTGGCAATCCCCCAAAAATCGTTGATGGCGGTTGGGGCTTGAATATCCCTTCTGTTCCTAAGGACATCGTTTCTGTTCCTAAGTTCAAGTTCACAGGACAATTCGATCTATTTGGTGCATTCAATTTAGATAATGTTTCCCTAATCGCAGCGATCTTGTTGCTGTTCACATTACTGCTCTCAGATTTCTTTGACACAGTTGGAACTGTGACCGCTATCGGTCATGAAGCAGGATTAGCCGACAAAGACGGTAACGTTGATAACATCCAGAAGATTCTCTTGGTTGACTCGCTCGCTGCAGCAGCAGGTGGCGCAGCAGGTATTTCTTCAAATACTAGCTACATCGAATCCGCAGCCGGTGTTGGTGAAGGTGCTCGTACAGGCCTAGCCTCAGTTGTAACAGGTATCGCGTTCTTGTTAACAACATTCTTGGCACCACTGGTAGCAATCATTCCTTACGAGGCAGCAACTCCAGCTCTCATCATTGTCGGATTCCTCATGATGACTCAGATCAAGAACATTGACTGGGATGATTTGGGTATCGCTATTCCTTCATTCTTAACAATTATCTTGATGCCATTTACGTACAACATCTCAGTAGGTATTGGTGCAGGATTCATCACACACGTTGTAATCCGTTTAATCCAAGGACGTCGCAAGGAAGTTCATCCTTTGCTACTTCTAGTCTCAGGATTGTTCATGATCTACTTCTTGTCATCTCCTATAAATCATTGGATCGGCTAGAAACTAATCCGTACAAATGGCCCTCGGGAAACCGGGGGCCATTTGCTTTGCTAGCAGAAAGACTTACCAGTTGATGGGTGGTGCACCATTGCGTATCAAAATGTCGTTGCTGCGCGAAAAGGGCTTTGATCCAAAGAACCCGCGATAGGACGATAAGGGGCTTGGATGAACTGATTGAATTAACCATTCTGGGCGAAAATATGAGGCTAACTCCCCAGCATTTTTTCCCCACAAGATTGCCACAACATCACGATTACCCAGTTCTTCAGCTACTGCGGTTGTAATTTCTTGCCATCCAAGTTCGACGTGACTCAAAGAAGTTCCAACTACCGTTGTAAAAATTCGATTAACCAATAACACGCCTTGCTCAAACCAATCCGATAGATCGCCAGAATTACGATAAATTCCACAATCATCGTGAAGCTCTGAAAAAATATTGCGCAAAGTGGGTGGTAAGGGTGTGACGAAACTACTTGCCGAAAAAGCCAAACCGTCTGCGTGCCCTTTAGTTGGATAAGGATCTTGTCCAAAGATAACTACCTTGGAAGCAGAAATTGGTTTGGATAAGGATCTGAAAATATTGCCAAATTCTGGAGCAATTTCAGTACCTTTTAACTTGTGTTCTATTTGAGCTATCGAATCTGCTAATGGCAGAAGTACATCCTTCCAATCTGAATGTAACTGATCAAATAGTTGCGCGGGCAAAAAAGCGACCAGCTTCTGGCGTAACTGTAATCGTGGTTCCAAAAACCGCCGATACATGATCCGATGTAATGACCTGATCAATGGGTCCTGAAACTGCTATTACCCCATCTTTTAGTAAGAGCGCATGGGTGGTACCGACTGGAATTTCTTCTATATGGTGCGTCACCAGAATCGTTGCGGGCGATGCTGGATCAGCAGAGAAATTTGCAAATCTACGTAAGAGATCTTCGCGACCACCAAGATCTAATCCTGCAGCGGGTTCATCTAGTAGTAGCAATTCGGGATCGGTCATCAAGGCGCGTGAAATTTGAACGCGCTTTTTCTCGCCTTCACTCAGCGTTCCATACGTGCGATCACCGAGTTCGCGAACACCAAAGGTAGTCAACAATGCCATGGCCCGAGACTCATCCCACAGATCGTAAGCTTCATTCCAGCGACCTAAAATTGCATAAGCAGCTGTCAAGACAACATCTCTTACAGTTTCTTGGTACGGAATATCTTCGGCAATAACTGAACCACAAATTCCAATCCGTGTGCGCAATTCAAACAAATCGACCATGCCCATTTGTTTATCGAGCACTCTTACAACACCGCTTGTAGGAAACATCTTTGTAGCAAGTATCTGTAAGAGCGTTGATTTTCCTGCTCCGTTAGGTCCGAGAACGACCCATCTCTCCCCTTGGGTAATCTGGAAGTTAAGCGGACCCAAGATGACACGATCGCCTCTGCGAACCGAGACATCATTGAGGCTTAATACAGTGGTGCTCATAGATGCAAAAGATAGTGGTTTAACAAGGCAAGGTGGTTCAAGCCTCGCCTGCAGTCGGAGTGATTCACGATAACCTTGCCTTCTTATGACAGAAAAAAGCGCACAAATCGAGCAGTTCACAGGTCTGATCCTTGTAACCGGGGAAGATGCTCCAGGAATCGCAGCCTCAGTTTTTGAAACATTAGCTCCATTTGCGGTTCACGTAATCGATGTTGAGCAACTGGTCATCAATGATCGTCTCGTCTTAACTATTTTGATCTTGGCTAATCCAGCGCATCAAAGCGCAATTGACGATGATTTGAATTCTTGCGCCACCACATTAGCCGTAGATATCGCAACTCTGTTCAGCAAATCAATCGTTCCGACTATGCCGCAAAATTTGGTTGTAGTAAGGATTACATCAGACAAATTACGCCCGCAAGCCTTAGCCCTTACATGTCAAGCAATTACTGCCGCTGGAGGAAACATTCAAAGTTTCACCAGAACATCTGAGGCTCCGGTATCAATAGCTGTCGCCGTTTCTGGCGTTTCTATAAATGAAGTACAAGCAACTACTTCAGTCATAGCCTTTGAGGATGAGACAACAATTGTGGTCAAGGGCCACTAATGAGATGAGCTTTGTGAAACGACTGGTTCAGTTAGATGTCGACTCAACATTCATCCAACAAGAAGCGATTGAACTGCTAGCTGCAAAAGCTGGAGTCTTAGATAAAGTAGCAGCTATTACTGAAGCTGCAATGCGCGGTGAAATAGATTTTGAGCAGAGTCTTCGCGCCAGAGTAGGTCTGCTTGCCGGATTGCCGGAATCGGCTATCCAACAAGTACGCGATGAGATATCCCTAACCGATGGCGCTGCAGACTTGGTCCGTGACCTTCATGCCGGTGGACATAGTGTTGCTCTCGTTTCTGGTGGGTTCATCGACATTATTCAGCCGATGATTGACTCTCTGTCTATTAAATATTTCAAGGCTAATAAACTCAAAATAGTAGATGGCGTTCTGACTGGAGGCTTGATCGGACCTGTTATTGATCGCGCCGCAAAGGCAACAGCGTTGCTTGAATTTGCGGAAGCAGCAACAATTGAAATTGAAAACACAGTAGCTATTGGAGATGGTGCTAACGATCTGGACATGATGGCCGCAGCGGGATTGAGTATTGCCTTCAACGCCAAACCTGTAGTTGTTGAAGCGGCAGATTTAGCGATCAATGAACCTTCATTGAAATCGGTTCTTCAGTTGATCGGTTTAGATTTGAACTAAAGCCGACATGCGTGAATGTCAGTTACGAGAATTCCCCGTCCACCCAACGCCCACAGCTCATCCATTACTTGATTGGTTTCTTTTCGCAAAACCATCGCACGAACTGCTACCCAGTCTTGCTTTTGGAGTGGCGAGATAGTTGGCGACTCAAGCCCCGGTGTAATTGCACACGCTTTTTGAACTAAATTCTTTGGGATGTCGTAATCCAATAAGACATAACGGCGTGCGGTAACCACGCCTTGTAGGCGACGAATAAGAATCTCTAACTCTGCAGGTATCGCAGTATTTCGACGACCAATAACAATCGCCTCGCTCGTCAAAATTGGGTCGCCGAATATCTTTAGCCCTGCCTGGCGCAAAGTATTTCCAGTACTCACTACGTCGGCAATAACATCTGCCACACCTAGTCGAACACTGCTTTCAACTGCTCCATCTAATCGAACGATTTGGGCTTTGATTCCTAACGCAGTAAGACTGTGTTCAACCAATCCTGGATAAGCCGTTGCAACACGCTTGCCAGCAATGTCCTTTATGGTCCAATTCTTGTCCACTGGCGCGGCGAAACGAAATGTTGATCCCCCAAAATCAAGTGACAAAATCTCATCAGCTTCTGCTGCCGAATCAATAAGCAAATCACGACCAGTGATTCCTGCTTCCAATTCGCCTGATCCGACGTAAACCGCAATATCGCGCGGACGCAAATAATAAAATTCGACACTGTTGTCATTATCTATTAACACTAAATCACGACTATCTGTGCGCTGGCGATAACCGGCTTCTTTCAGAATCTGGATTGAACTTTCGGCTAAAGAACCTTTATTGGGAACGGCGATACGCAACATAATTTTCTCCTAAAGAAACTTATAGACATCGTTGATTGAAAGGCCACGAGCAAGCATCAAAGTCTGTACGTGATACAACAGCTGACTAATTTCTTCAGCGAGTGCGTCGTCGGACTCATGTTCTGCCGCAAGCCACACTTCACCGGCTTCTTCAAGGATTTTCTTGCCAATTTGGTGAACACCAGCATCTAGCGCTGCCACTGTGCCCGAACCTTCTGGACGAGAAACCGCTTTCTCGCTCAGTTCTGCCCATAGTGATTCAAAGGATTTCATATGCAGAGTTTACTAGAGAGTTACTTGTTCCCGCGGGCAGTTGCGTGCTCGCGCAAGGTAACGACCATGGCAGCAGGATCTGGAGCGTTAAATACCGCGCTTCCAACTACAAACGTGTCCGCTCCTGCATCTAAAGCCATGTCAATCGTCTTGATAGAGATTCCACCATCAACTTGTAACCAGATTGGTCGATTGCCAATCAACTGTCGTGTTCGACGGACTTTATCCATCATATCTTGCATGAAGCTTTGGCCACCAAAACCTGGCTCGACCGTCATAATCAGGAACATATCAACATCATCAATTATCGATTCATACTTGGAAACATCGGTATTGGGTTTGATCCCAAGACTCGATCTAGCTCCGGCTTTTCTAATATTTTTTAACGTTTGCGGGATGTTATCTGTAGCTTCGGCGTGAATCGTGACCGATGCACATCCAATTTCGGCGTATTGGATTGCGATTAGATCTACATCAGCAACCATCAAATGAGCATCAACGGGTAGTGAAGATGAAGCAATAATTGCTGATGCGGCTTCGAAATCAAATGTAAAATTTGGAACAAAAATATTGTCCATTACATCCAGGTGCAACAAGTCAGAGACCCCTGAAATGCGATTGATTTCTTCAGTTAGTCGCGAAAAATCAGCATTCAAAATGCTCGGAGTTATCCGAATCTCACGGTTCATGGGTAAATCTTAACCAATGTCTTTTCGAAACAAGGCCAGATACATTGCATCGGTTCCGTGTTTGTGGGTCCATAAAGACATGGCTCCATCTCGTGTCGCACCTTGCAGCGTTGGAGGAAGAAATGGATCCACATCAATTTGTTGTAAGCCTTGATGCTTTATCTTGATATCCGCAATCTGAATACTGGTTTCGGCAAGATGTGGAGAGCAGGTTGCATAACCCAACACTCCCCCTGCCTTAAGAGCTTGTATAGCTGAATCAACCAGTTCTCGTTGCAATTGAGTTAACGCACGAAGGTCTTGCAACGTGCGACGCCAGCGGACTTCTGGTCGGCGACGCAGAGCGCCTAAACCTGTGCACGGTGCATCTATAAGAATCGCGTCGTATTTGTCCGGCGATGTTCCTATTGTTCGGCCGTCAGAGACAAGAACACGTGCCCCATGGACAACTTGAGTGACCAATTCTGCGCGCACAGGCGAAATTTCATTTGCAGTAAAGCGAATGTCTCGTTGTCTTGCGATACTTGAAAGTAGCGCGGCCTTTCCTCCAGGTCCCGCACACAAATCTAACCAACTAGCACCAGCAGAAGCCTTTGCAAAAACTTCAGCAACAAGTTGAGATCCCTCGTCTTGGACGCCGATTTTTCTAGCCTTGATCAGATCTAGTGCACCTGGATTTCCCTTCCAATGAACACCATACGGAGAAAATTGCGTTGGATGTCCCCCAATATCAATCAGATCTTGTTGTGTAGAAAAACCGGGCCAGGACACCAGTGTGGGGATTGCCGCCTCATTGTTAATTGCAAGGGCTGTCTCAACTTCATTCCAATCCTTTAATAAATCGTAGTAAGCAGAGACAATCCATTCAGGATGTGAATACTCAATAGAAAAACGTTCTACCGGATCTGTAATTGAGGCTAATGGTGAAAACCAATCGTCAATGCTTTTTCGAGTTACGCTGCGCAATAGGGCGTTTACAAAGCTTGCCTTAGATTCACCGATTCGTTTTCGGGCAACTTCGACAGTCGCAGCTACCGCAGCGTGATCAGGGATTCGCATCTCATGAATCTGATGTACACCAAGTCGACAGATATCAATGATTCCGGGATCTACTTCTGTCCAGTTTCGATCACTAATCTGCTCAAGAACCCAGTCGTGTTTGCCCTGCATACGAATTGTGCCATAGAACAATTCGGTCACTAAAGAACGGTCGCGATCATCTAGCTTGCTTGAATTGAGCGCTTGTGGCAAGAGTAAGTTTGAATAACCCTCGTTACGGTTAACCTCTGTCAATAAATCAAAGGCTAATAGACGTGCTGCATCTGGCTTAGGAGACTTGAAAGTATTTCGCCGCGCTTCAACCAAAAATTTCACCACCGGTCAGACGAGCCCCACGAGCCCACTCGATTGCATCCATTTCCTTCTTGCCTGAAGGAATTACTCTCAAAAGTTCTAGTGCACCTTTGCCGGTTGCGACAAATACTGACTTTTCAATTACTGACACTTGCCCTGGAGCTCCGGAAGAATGTTCGACAATTTTTGCAGCAGAAATTTTGAAAGGTTCCTCTTTCCACAATGTCCAAGCACCTGGTTCGTATGTGAAGGCACGGATTGCATTTGAAATTGATACAGAATCGTTAGTGAAGTCAATCTTGGCCTCAGATTTGGAGATCTTTGGTGCATTGCTTGCAACACCGATCTGCGCAACTGGGGGTCTGCCGCCCATGATCATTTCAAATGAACGCCCAACAACTTCGGGTCCTCGATTGGCAAGTTGCTGTAACAACTCAAAACTTCTCCATGTTGGATCGATGCTTATAGATTCTTGGGCGAAAATTGGGCCTGTGTCCATGCCTTTATCTAATTGAAAAACCGTGACACCCGAACCTGTTTCACCGTTTTGCAGTGCCCTCTGAGCCGGGGCGGCGCCCCGATAAGCAGGAAGCAATGAAAAATGAAGATTCAAAAATCCATATTTTGGTAATGAAAGAATACTTTCGGGAAGCAAAACACCGTAACCAATTGTTAGGACTAAATCTAACTCTTCAATTTTTCCCACTAAATCCTGTGGTGTTTCGGGTTTCACAACCGGGATCTGATGGCTACGTGCCCAGTCTGCTACAACCGTTTGTTGGAGAACTCGCCCTCGACCTGCAGGTCGATCTGGCTGAGTGATGACAAGTGCGACTTCGTGCTCGGATTCAAGCAACCAATTCAATGTTGGCAAAGCTACATCCGGAGTAGCTGCTACTCCGATACGCACTAAGAAATCCGTCCGAAGATTGTGTGCGGTGAATCCTTGACCTGTATTGAACGTCCCTGCTCGGTGGCGAGATTAAACCATTCTGACTGACGAATATCCTTCATTGCCAGTTTGCGATCTTCTGGAGACATCTTGTCAATGAAAAGTATCCCGTCAAGATGATCAGTCTCATGTTGTAATGCCCGCGCCAAAAATTCAGAACCTTCGACAGTAATTGGTTCACCGAACATATTGAAACCCTTAGCGACTGCTCTCATTGCACGTGGAGTTTCGTATCTGATTTCGGGAAAAGAAAGACATCCTTCCTCGCCATCTTGCATTTCTTCACTGAGCGTTAAGACTGGATTAATCAAGTGGCCTAATTCTTCATCGACATCCCAGACAAACACACGCAGTGGAACACCAATTTGTGGAGCGGCCAAGCCAGCCCCCGGTGCATCGATCATTGTGTCTGTTAAATCTTGCACTAGAACGCGCAATTCCTTATCAAAATCAACCACCAAAGAGGCAGGAGTTGTTAGCACCGGGTCTCCGAAGAATCGAATTTCTTGAATTGACATGGCCCTAGTCTACCAATTGTTTACAACGAATATGGTTCAACTCTAAGCGTGAAAAGTTCCTTCTTTGCGATACTTCGTCGGCGCTGAAGTTCATGCAATACATCTGTTAATGCTTGTGCATCGTGGTGTGCGGAGTGGACAACAATCTTTACTTGCCCCTTAGCTATCTCCGTCGGTCCGTAAATGGTGCAGGACTGAGGTAGTCGTCCTTCTGTTAAGGCCTTCTTGAGTCCACTCACAATCTGCGTTCCAATAGATTGCTCCATCACTAAAACGGCTGAAAAGACCGAAGGTGGAAGATTCAACTCTGTTCTTTCACTTAACTCTCTTTTAATAAGTGGTGCCACATTCCATCTGGCGATTGCCGAGATGATCGGATGCGAATCATCTATGACCAAAAGAACATGACCCTTGGGGGAAATTAATGAAGAGGCCTCAAAAAACAGTTCTCGAGCTCGTTCTTGTGTCCGCAGATCTGTGTGTGCAAAGAAACGCATTCCATCCAAAATAACCACGGCCGAATAACCACCTTCAACTTGTGGCTGGGCTCCAGAAGTGGCGAGCACTAAGGCCGGCTTCTTATCAACCCGATCTTTTATTACATCACCCGCAGAAATAACAACAGGAAACTTAGGAAAAGCTCTCGAAATTTCTTCGGCTGCCCGTTCGATTCCACGACCAGCTAGATATTGCTTATCTCGATTACAGAACGAACATTTCCAATTCTGAAAGATCTTGCCACAGTGAACACATGATGGTGCTCGAACCTTGGCTGTTACGGACAAACGCCCACCGCATTCACATAATGCGACGTTTCTACAGTGCGCACAAAGAAGCGCATTTCCATACCCTTTCCGTGGTGCAATAAATAGAACTGGACCAACTTCTAAGGCTTTTTTTATTTCGGAATAAATGCGACCAGGCAAGAGAGCACCGTCAATCGGAGTAAATGCCTTGACCGAAACTGTCTCTTTCGTATTTAGATACTTAATCTGACGCTCATCGATTAATTGAGAGGCTTCGGTGGAGGGAGAATATCCTGTCAGTATCAACTTCAAGGATTCACTCTCGGAACGCATCAGCGCAACAGTTCGTGTATTCCAACCCGGGGATCGAACTTCGTAGTGGTCATGGGCGGATTCCTTGTACACAATAATTGTGCGTAAGTCATTTATGGGTGCAAAAATTGCACTACGGGTTCCGACCACAATGTTGGCAGAACCATGCATTGCAGTTAGGTAATTGCGATACCTCAACTCGCGCGGCATTCCAGCCGACAATTTCAATGTAGGTAACTGAAGAATGCTCAAGGATTGCATTATGCGATCTACATCTTTTTCATCTGGTGCCACCACAAGTACTGAGCCTGCCCCACAATTGTTTTGAACTAAAGCGGCGACTTGATCATGACCTTGGATAAAGGGCGCCAGTGTTTGAAACTCAACAACAAATCTTCCCTCACTGTTGTGCCCAGTTCGAGAAAGGTCAAAGCTCTTATCTACCGAAGCCACCCGCGGAGGTATCGCAGAACGGATTACATCCCATGCGTTACTTGCAAAGTGAGCAGCAATACTGTCGATTAATCCTAAACTCTGCGTTGTCGCGATTGGCACGTTCGATAAAACCTTTGTGATGCTCTTCAGTTCGCCAGCTCTTTGCGGATTTCCGACACGGTCAACAATTATTCCTTCTGTTTCGCGGCCACCAAAAGGTAATTGAACGCGGACTCCTACTTGAATCAGATCACTGAGCTTCTCTGGAATCTGATAGTCATAGAGCTGATCTAAGTGAAAAACTCCGGTATCGACTCTTACCCGTGCATACGGCAAAACCGAAGCTCTAGGCCCAGAAGCTGCAGGTGCAACTTCAGCCTTTAACCGAAAGAGCCTCGGAGCTGCCACCGACTACTTAATTGCGCTTTGAAGCGCTGAGACACGATCGGTTCGTTCCCAGGCAAACTCGGGAAGTTCACGACCGAAATGTCCATACGCACTTGTCAGTGAATAGATAGGGCGAAGTAAATCAAGATCACGAATGATTGCTGCTGGACGCAGATCAAACACTGATAGAACCGCATCTTGGATCTTTGCTACTGGGACCGTTTCGGTTCCAAAAGTTTCAACAAACACACCGACAGGTTGTGCTTTACCAATTGCGTAGGCAACTTGAACTTCGCAACGACGAGCAAGCCCCGCGGCAACTACATTTTTTGCAACCCAACGCATTGCATAAGCAGCTGATCGATCCACCTTTGATGGATCCTTTCCACTAAAGGCTCCCCCACCATGTCGGGCCATTCCGCCATAGGTATCGACAATAATTTTGCGACCGGTTAAGCCTGCATCACCCATTGGTCCACCAATAACGAAACGTCCTGTTGGATTAATAAGAGTACGAAGATCAGTTTTTGGCAGATCAATTGTTGCAATAATTGGGTTGATTACATATTCAATAACTTCTGGTGTTAACTTTCGTGCAACGTCAACGTCTTCAGCATGTTGGCTGGAAATAACTACTGTGTTGAGAGCAATCGCTCGATCGCCTTCGTATTCGATTGTTACTTGGGTTTTTCCATCTGGGCGAAGATATGGCAGGGCGCCGGATTTACGAACTTTTGTAAGCTGCTGGGCAAGTGCATGAGCAAGCCAAATCGGCAAAGGCATGAGTTCTTTTGTGTCATCACACGCATATCCAAACATCAAGCCCTGATCACCCGCGCCTTGTAGATCCAATGGATCAACCGCCGATGTAACACGATGTTCGTACGCATCATCTACACCTTGGGCAATATCTTGTGATTGTTGACCGATAGAAATCGATACTCCACAACTGTTTCCATCGAAACCTTTATCGGAAGAGTCGTAACCAATATTTAGCACCGTGTCACGAACGATTCCCATGACATCTGCATATCCATCAGTTGTAACTTCACCGGCTACGTGGACTTGACCTGTAGTGATAAGTGTTTCAACAGCTACGCGGCTCTTTTTGTCCTGAGCTAGCAATGAATCCAATACAGCATCTGAAATTGCATCGGCAATCTTGTCGGGATGTCCTTCGGTTACTGATTCTGAAGTGAAAAGTCGCTTTGACATTTTTAACCTAACTGCCGGATGGCTTGATCAAGAAGTAAATTTCCGAGAGCGTCTTTGGAGACTTCCTTGACCGCTATATCCGCATCATTGCGTAGGAGAATGGTACCCATAGTCTGGTCTTGGCCAAATATCGCCCCGCCAGTTACATCATTAACATAAATCAGATCTAACCCCTTGGCTTCGAGCTTTCTGCGAGCCTCTTGCAGGTGATCTTTCGTCTCGGCGGCAAATCCTACGATTACTTGATCTCTCTTGAGCGGTGCGAGCGATGCTAAAAGATCTGGATTCTCTTCTAACTCAATGCTTCCCAGAAGGGCTTTCTTAATTTTTTCTAGCGAAGAATTTTTTGGCCGCGCGTCGGCAACAGCAGCGCTCATTACTACAATGTCGCACAGTGGAAATTGCTCCAGCAAAACAGCATGCATTTGGGCGGCGCTTTCAACCTTAGATACTTCTATTCCAACTAAACTAGAGGTATCAAAATTCGCAGCAATCAGATGAACTTGGGCGCCTCTATTTCGCGCTGCCTGAGCGATCGCTATTCCTTGTTTGCCAGAGGATTTGTTCCCAATAAAACGAACAGGATCGATCGCTTCGCGAGTTCCACCAGCGGTTACAAGAACTCGTTTTCCTTTTAGGTCCTGCACATTTCCAGTGATTGCATCAAAGTTTTCAATGATCGCAGGAACTTCCGGAAATCGTCCGGGACCAATGTCATTTCCCGTTAGTCGGCCAACTTCAGGCTCCATAACAATGAAGCCCCGAGAACGAAGAGTTGCGACATTGGAAACTGTTGCAGGATCTAGCCACATTGATGGATGCATCGCAGGTACTAACATCTTTGGTACATCAGATGCCAAGACCAAATTTGTTAAGAGATCATCTGCTCGTCCCGCAGCTAAGCGAGCTATTAGGTCAGCTGTCGCTGGAGCAATTAAGAAGAAATCTGCTGATTCCGCTACAGCGATGTGAGGAACTGTGTGTACGTTTTCCCAGACTTGTGTATTTACCGGGCGACCAGATAACGCTTCCCAAGTCGCCTTACCAACAAAATTCAACGATGACGGAGTTGGGACAACGGTAATGAGATAGCCCCGATCTTGAAGGCGACGCAACAATTCACAGGATTTATAAGCTGCTATTCCACCACCAACGCCGAGGACAACTTCACGGCCGACTAGTGACATTGAGAAGAATTACGCTGTTGGTTCGAGGTTTTCGATTGTAAGAAGACCTTCGTTAATTTCGCGAAGTGCGATTGAAAGAGGCTTCTCGTGCACATGTGTCTCGACGAGAGGTCCTACGTATTCGAGTAGACCTTCGCCTAGTTGTGAGTAATACGCATTGATCTGACGAGCGCGCTTGGCCGCGTACAAAACTAAGCTGTACTTTGAACCGCTCTTGTCTAGAAGTTCGTCAATCGGTGGATTAGTGATTCCATCCATGGTTTACCCCGCTTCATTAATTAATTCTGAACTAATAGCACCCTATTAATTATGGGCTAACTCTATCAGTCTCCCGACCACGCTCTCGACCTGGTCGTTTATCAAAACCACATCAAAAAATGATGCTGCTGCAAGCTCTTCTTGGGCTAATTTCAGACGCTCGGCCCTTCGTTCGGGGCTATCAGTGCCTCGACCTTCAAGGCGGGCCACTAACTCTTCCCACGTTGGTGGCTCTAGAAAAACAAGTACCGATTGAGGCAAATGCGCTTTTACTTGTCGCGCCCCTTCAATTTCAATTTCCAATAAAACATTTCTGCCAAGTAATAGGGCTTGCTCCACTTTCTCCTGTGGGGTTCCATAACGGTTTCCAGCAAACTCGGCCCATTCCAAAAACTCATCCGCGTTTATCATGCGAGTGAATTCATCATCACTTACGAAAAAATAGTCTTTACCATCGACTTCATTGGTGCGAGGTTTTCTGGTTGTTGCACTAACGCTGACCCAGAAATCACCAACTTCACGCAATTTCTTTGCAACCGTGCTTTTACCTACTCCCCCCGGACCGGAAAGAACGAGTAACTTGCCGGGCTTAATTGCGTGCTCTGATTTCATGAACTCCTCACGTAATTGCTTAATCTGAAGCCGGCCTAATCCCTGAATTCTACGGGTTGGTGAAATATTTAATCGCTCCATAAGTGATTGTGCTCTAACTTTTCCAACACCGGATAAGGATTCCAATAGTTCCTTAACGCGCATTTTAGCTACAGCATCTTCTGTCTTAGCGATCTCTAAAATCGTATCAATGGAGAATTCGCCATTTTTAATTTTGATTTTTACCTCTGCCCGACGTTTTCGTGACGCCGCGGCTTTATCTAACGCCTCTTGCCGTTGCTCAGGTGTTAACTGTGGAGGTAATCCCATGCGATAAATCTATCGTGCAAACTAGTTAAGTTCAGATGCAATTTCGGCAGCGCGCTCTCGCATGGCATTGGCGCCCATTGCCCAACTCTGAGTAATTGGACGGCCAATCACGACCAGATTCGCGCCAGCTTCTATCGCCGCTTTAGGAGTCATCGTTCTAACTTGATCATCCGAACCTGAAGAATTCACCGGCCGCACACCTGGAGTAATAATGATGGGGCCCATGCCAACCGCGCTTCGAATAGCAACAATTTCTAAAGGTGAGCAAACAATCGCACCTGCACCTGCCGCTACCGCAATTTTGGCCAGTCCCACCGCAGAATTCAACGCGTTGTCTTTGAATCCGATCTCTGAAACATCGTTTTCGGATAGCGAAGTAAGGATCGTAACTCCAGTTACATGAGTTTGAGGTGATGCTTCAACGGCGGCTTTAATCATCGCGTTTCCACCTGAAGCATGGACCGTTAGAAAACGAGGCGCTAGATGGGAAACGGCCTTAGCGGCTCCACTTACGGTATGTGGAATATCGTGCAATTTTAGATCTAAGAAAATATCAGAATCAGTAACATCTTTGATCGCTTTCACGCCATCGCTACCAAAGGTTAAGAAAAATTCTAAACCGAGTTTGTACACTGACACGTGATCCTGAGTTGCCTTGACCCATTCAATGGCTGTGGCAATTTCCGGAGTATCTACGGCTAAAATTATTGGAGCTTTAGACATTATGAATTCTCCGTTTCTGGTCTATGGGCAAATCCAACAGCCTGTTTCAGTGAAGTGAAACCACGGTCTACTAACAACTGCTTCAATTCATTTTGAATCTTCATGATAGCTGTTGGGTTTCCAAAACTCGCAGTACCGATTGAAACTCCACTCGCTCCTGCCAAAATCATTTCCAGTGCATCTTTTCCTGTTACCACACCACCCATTCCAAGAATTGGAATTTGAGGAAGCGCTGCGTGAACCTGATACACAGCACGGACTGCGATAGGCCTAATTGCTGGACCAGATAATCCGCCTGTCTTCCCACCTAAGTGCGGGCGCATAGTGTCAACGTTAATGACCATCCCTAAAACGGTATTAATCAATGCCAACCCATCCGCCCCAGCATCAACTACTCCGCGTGCAATGGAAACTAAGTCAGTAACGTCGGGTGAAAGCTTTGCAATGATAGGAAGCTCTCCGCCAAGTGTTCGTCTCACTCCATCGATGACACGACGAGAAGCCTCGGGGTCGCACGCAAAAACCAAGCCTCGATTTTCAACGTTAGGACATGAAATATTTACCTCGATTGCACTGATTCCTGAAACCGAACGCAATTTTCGCGCCAAGGTTGAATACTCCTCGACCGTTTCTCCAGCTATAGAAACAATAATGCGTGCCTTTTGCTCGGTTAAGTAAGGAATATCCTTTGCGATAAAAGCATCTATTCCTGGCCCCTGCAATCCAATTGAATTCAACATTCCGCTTGGCGTCTCGGCCATTCGCGGCGTTGGACGCCCAGTTCGAACCTTTGACATCACTGATTTGGTAACGATTCCGCCCATTTCGCGCAGTGGGAAGAATTGAGCTAATTCACGACCCGAACTGGCGCAACCACTTGCTGTAAATGTTGGAGCCGGGAACCAAGTGTTTCCGATCGTCGTAGAAAAATCTAAGGCGGTCATAATGGTTTACCAACCAAGTTCCATTGAACCTTTGAACCATCCATAACCGGACCATCGATACAAGAGCGAAGCATCGATACCGTTCCATCGCTATTTTCAACAGGCAAGACGCACGTCATGCAAACACCGATGCCACAAGCCATCGCTTCTTCAACGGCGCACTGATGCACAACTGATAACGAATCGGTAATTGTGGTGATTGCAGACAACATCGCCATAGGTCCACATGAATAAACAACAGCGATATCGAGATCTTTAATGATTTCGGCGATTGGATCAGTAACTCTCCCGGCTACTCCCATAGAACCGTCTTCCGTGTAAATACGCATCGAATTTACTGCGCGCTTACCTTCCATCGGAGCATAAATCTTTGATGCGGTGCTCGCGCCAAGCAACATATCCACTCGGCAACCACGAGCATTGAGAACTTCAGCTAAACCAAACAACGGAGCCGAGCCGTAGCCCCCACCAACTAATAAAACCGGAACAGCTTCAGTTGGAATTCCAAAAGCGGTACCGAGTGGGGCGACGATGTCTAGCACCACTCCCTCACCTTGCGCGCACAACCATCTACTGCCTTGACCGTGAGGGGCGACGATCAATTCCATGGTTCCACCGAAAGTTGAGCTGTTGGCAACTCGTGAAATTGCAAACGCACGCCGCAAAATCATGCTGGAGGAATTTCCGCCAACATTGATCGCGACAAAATTTCCTGGCTTGCAAGCCGTAGCAATATCTCCAACGTTGATAATAATTTGATGGTACTGGCCAACTTTTTTGTTACTGACTATGGGCGCTAAAACCTGCTGCGCACTTCGATTAATTTGCGACATCTATGCCAACCACTCTTGTAAAGACTTAATACTTAGTGGATTACCTTGCAAGAAAGTGATTGCATCAACAGCGGCACTAAAACCTGCCGTTGTTGTAATGCACGGAATCGAGCGCTGTACAGCCGCAGTTCGGATCGCCCAACCATCTGCCCGCGTTCCACGTCCAACCGGAGTATTGATCACGAGATCAATTTCGCCGGCGTTAATGATATCGACGATTGTTTTCTCACCCATTGCGCCAGTGCCTTCAGAGTTCTTTCGTACTGTTGTGCACTCAATGCCATGCTTCTGCAAAAATGACGCTGTACCGTCTGTCGCCAAAATATGAAATCCGAGATCCGAAAAACCTTTAGCAGGTTCGATTCCGGTGCTCTTATCTTTATCGGCTAAGGAAATAAAGACGGTTCCAGATTTCGGTAGCGGGCCAAAAGCAGCGATCTGACTCTTTGCATAACTTTCACCAAATGTTGGAGAAATTCCCATTACTTCACCGGTAGAACGCATCTCTGGGCCCAATACTGCGTCAACACCACGACCATCTGTCCGACGGAAACGATTCCAGGGAAGAACAGCTTCCTTCACGGAAACTCCCTTCGCTATTCCATCACCAGAAGATGGAAGTAGACCCTCTGTGCGTAGCTCGCCAATTGTTGCTCCGACTGAAATTCGCGCAGCGGCTTTCGCCAAAGGAACACCTGTTGCTTTACTGACAAACGGAACAGTTCTGGATGCACGAGGATTAGCTTCAAGTACGTAAAGTGTTTCATCTGCTATTGCAAACTGAATATTTATGAGGCCGCGAACATCAACTCCACGTGCGATTTTTTCAGTTGCGACTCGAATTTCAAGTAACTGTTCACTCGTAACAGTCATCGAAGGAAGCACGCATGCGCTATCACCGCTATGAATACCTGCCTCTTCAATGTGCTCCATTACTCCACCGAGGAAGAGTTCATGACCATCGAATAGCGCATCGACATCGATTTCAATTGCATTATCTAAAAATCGATCTACCAGTACCGGATGATCCGGAGTTATATCTGTGGCACGAGTGATAAATCCACCAAGTGCAACATCGTCATACACAATTTCCATTCCTCGGCCACCTAAGACGAAGGAAGGTCTCACCAAGACCGGATAGCCGATTTCGTGAGCAATAGTGGTTGCTTCTAATTGCGAAGAGGCCATTCCAAACTGTGGAGCCGCTAAACCTTGCTCAGCCAAGATATTTCCGAACGCGCCACGTTCTTCGGCTAAATTAATGGCATCGGGTGAGGTACCAAGAATCGTTACTCCATTAGCTTTTAATCCAGCGGCTAATCCCAACGGTGTTTGACCACCCAATTGCGTGATGACACCTAGGACCGGACCTGCTTGCATTTCGGCATGAACAACCTCTAAAACATCTTCAAGCGTTAATGGTTCAAAGTAAAGGCGATTGCTCGTGTCATAATCCGTCGAAACAGTTTCAGGATTGCAATTGACCATGATTGTTTCAAAACCAGCTTCGCGTAAGGTAAATGAGGCATGCACGCAGGAATAATCAAATTCGATACCTTGTCCGATGCGGTTTGGTCCACTACCCAGAATGATTACTGCTGGTGTCGTACGCGGGCGAACTTCAGTTTCTTCTTCGTAGCTAGAGTAGTAATACGGCGTAAATGCTTCAAACTCTGCCGCACATGTATCGACGGTTTTATACACGGGACGAATATCTAAGTGATGGCGTGCTTTGCGAATCTCATCTTCAGACGCACCGCGCAACGCAGCGATTTGAGCATCAGAAAATCCTTGCATCTTTGCGGTTCGCAAAACCTCCTTAGATAACTCACCAGGTTGTGAAATAACGAATGCTTGTTCGTTGATGATTTGGATCTGACGCAGGTACCAACGATCAATTTTTGTTGCTGCATAAACCTGCTCAATAGATGCTCCAGCCCACATCGCTTTTTGAACCTGCTGCAATCTATATTCCGTAGGAATCTTCATTGATTGCAAGAGCGATTCGAGCTCTGACGATGATACTTGTGGCCACGAGAAAATTGCTTCTTTGCGTTCCAACGAACGAAGTGCTTTCATGAGAGCTTCGGAGAATGAGCGCCCAATCGCCATCGCTTCACCAACACTCTTCATAGTTGTAGTCAAGCGAGGATCAGCATCAGCAAACTTTTCAAAGGCAAAACGTGGAACCTTCACCACAACATAATCTAAGGTTGGTTCAAAGGATGCTGGAGTCACCTTAGTAATATCATTCTGAATCTCATCTAGGGTATATCCGATTGCCAACTTTGTAGCAATTTTTGCAATTGGAAATCCAGTTGCCTTTGACGCTAGCGCACTTGAACGAGACACCCGCGGATTCATTTCGATCACAATAATGCGTCCATTGTCTGGATTTACCGCAAATTGAATGTTGCAACCACCAGTATCGACGCCTACTTCACGGATAATATCCATCGAAAGATCGCGCAATTTTTGATACTCGACATCTGTCAGTGTCATGGCTGGAGCAACAGTGATTGAATCCCCAGTGTGAACACCCATTGGATCAAGGTTTTCGATAGAACAAACGATTACAACATTGTCTTTACGATCACGCATAACCTCGAGTTCATACTCTTTCCAGCCGATGATCGATTCCTCAAGTAATACTTCAGAAGTTGGACTATGCCGTAGTCCAGCACCTGCAATTTGTCGCAGCTCAGCTTCATTAAAGGCGATGCCAGATCCCAAGCCACCCATGGTGAATGATGGTCTAACCACCACTGGGTAATTCAGAACAACAACGGCATCCATGATCTCTTCCATTGTGTGGCAAATTTTAGATTTTGCTGATTCACCACCAACTTTTTCTACGATTCCTCGAAATAGTTCTCGATTCTCACCGCGATGAATTGCATCAACATCAGCACCAATTAAACGAACGCCATACTTTTTCAAAGTTCCACGTTCGTATAAACCTATAGCCGCATTTAATGCTGTTTGCCCACCCAAGGTAGCCAAAACCGCATCTGGTTTTTCATGCGCGATTATTCGTTCAATAATTTCGGGTGTGATCGGCTCGATGTAAGTAGCATCGGCGAACTCTGGGTCTGTCATGATCGTGGCCGGATTTGAATTAATGAGAATTACTCGAATTCCTTCAGCGCGCAAAACGCGACAAGCTTGTGTACCCGAGTAATCAAATTCGCATGCTTGACCTATAACTATCGGACCACTGCCGATTACTAAAACACTTTTAATTGAGGTATCAAGACCCATTACGCATGTACCTTCTTTGACATCAGATCCACGAATCGATCAAACAAATATGAAGCATCGTGAGGACCCGCAGCGGCTTCCGGGTGATACTGCACAGAAAAAGCTGGTCGATCCAACAGTTGGAGACCTTCGACAACACCGTCGTTTAGGCAGATATGAGTTACTTCACCGCGACCAAAGACAGTTGAGAACTCTGTATCCGTTGGTGCCTTCACCGCAAATCCATGATTGTGCGCAGTTATTTCCACTTTGCCGGTGTTCTTATCGATTACTGGCTGATTGATACCACGGTGGCCAAATTGCAATTTGTAGGTTTCAAAACCTAATGCGCGACCAAGAATCTGATGACCAAAACAGATACCAAATAGTGGCACTTCGGCTAATAGAAGTTCTCGTACAACTTCAATAACGTCAGTCATGGTTGAAGGGTCCCCTGGACCGTTCGATAGGAACACTCCATCTGGCTTAACGGCAATTATGTCAGCTACTGAAGAGTCGAAAGGCATGACATGAACCTCTACGCCTCGTTCGGCTAAAGCACGTGGTGTTGCACCTTTGATTCCAAGATCAAGTGCTGCAACTGTAAATTTCTTTACACCAATAGCCGGAATTACAACTGTATGTGGCGTTGACACATCACGAACCAAATATGCACCAGACATCGCCTCAGCTTTTCGTACTTCAACGACCATCTCCTCGCGAGTCAAATCGAGTCCCGAAAAAATACCAACACGCATTGCGCCTCGATCGCGTAGATGACGCGTAATCGCGCGAGTATCTACTCCTTGAATCCCAACAATTCCTTGTGAAATTAATTCAGCTTCAAGATCATTTTGTGCTCGCCAATTGGATGTAACTGACGAAGGATTACGGACAACAAAACCAGCAACCCAGATTTGCCCCGATTCATTATCAGCATCGTTCACGCCGGTATTGCCAATGTGGGGAGCGGTCATGATTACGACCTGCTTGTGATACGAAGGGTCGGTCAACGTTTCCTGATATCCCGTCATACCAGTTTGGAAAACTGCTTCGCCGAAAGTTTTGCCAGTTGCGGCCCATGAAGAGCCTTCAAATATTCGACCATCATCAAGGACAAGATATGCACTTGCCATTAATTGCCTCCAGTCGATGTAACAGAACCATTGCTAAATGTTGCTTGGCCTTTAAAGAAGGTATGTGTGATCACACCTGGTAATTCGTGGCCATGGTATGGAGTATTGGATGACTTTGATAGAACTAAATCGCGGTCAACTCGCCATTTTTGCGTTGGATTGATCACAACGAGGTTAGCCACAGAACCCACAGCAATCGGCTGACCTTGATGCTCATAGCAACCAATCCGGGCCGGCGTAATCGACATTCGATCGGCTACTTGGGACCAACTCATCAAGCCAGTATCGATCATGGTTTTTTGGACAACGGATAAAGCGGTTTCTAATCCCAACATTCCGAAGGCCGCTTCTTGCCATTCGCACTCTTTTGATTCTGTTGGGTGCGGAGCATGATCCGTTGCGACAATATCGATGGTGCCATCCGCTAATGCTTCTCGAAGTGCGTGTACATCAGATTCGGTTCGCAGTGGTGGATTAACCTTGTATACCGGATCGTACGAACTTGCTAGATCATCAGTAAGCAATAGATGATGTGGAGTTACTTCTGCTGTGACGTCGATACCTCGCGCTTTTGCCCATCGAATAATTTCAACACCACCAGCTGTTGTTAGATGGCAAATGTGTAATCGAGATTTCACATGATCAGCGAGCAAGACATCTCGAGCGATAATCGCTTCTTCGGCTACAGCCGGCCATCCCTTTAATCCTAATCGTGCTGAGATTTCGCCTTCGTTCATCTGTGATCCAATTGTCATTCGGGGATCTTGAGCATGTTGGGCGATCACTCCCCCAAACTTCTTGATGTATTCAAGTGCTCGTCGCATAACTAAAGGATCAGAAACGCAATTACCATCATCGCTAAACACACGAACCCGAGCAACTGAATCTGCCATGGCACCAATTTCAGATAAAGACTCACCTTTTAATCCTTGAGTAACTGCTCCGATTGGGAAGACATCTAACAAACCTGCTTCTTGACCTAATCGATAAACCTGCTCAACGACTCCTGCCGTATCTGCAACTGGTGAAGTATTGGCCATCGCAGACACCGCTGTGAATCCGCCCTTAGCTCCAGCACGACTTCCACTTAAAACAGTTTCGGCATCTTCTCGTCCAGGTTCACGTAAATGCGTATGTAAATCCACTAACCCTGGCAGAACAATGCAATCTTTTGCATCGATTACTACATCTGCATCACCCTTAACTGCTGTACCTACCGAAGCAATCAGTCCGTTAGCAATAGCAATATCCGCTTTCTTCCCATCAGGCAGGGCTGCATTGTTAATCAAAAAATTAGTTGTCATTTAGTTGCTCCCAACTTCTAAAGCCCCGCCGGCAAGAAGGACATACAGGATTGCCATGCGAACGCTGACACCGTTTGTCACTTGCTCGGTGATTACCGATCGTGCGCTATCGGCTACTTCTGCAGATATTTCTAGACCGCGATTCATCGGTCCGGGGTGCATAACTATTGCTCCAGATTTCATCTGTGCCATGCGGTCACTGTTTAAGCCAAAGTATCGTGAATACTCTCGCGCATTGGGAAAAAATAGATCTGTCATTCTTTCTTGCTGAACTCGTAACATCATTACAACATCAACATGTGGAATAACTGAATCGAAATCGTAGGAAACCGTGGCAGGCCAATTCGCAATTCCAACAGGAAGTAATGTTGGTGGTGCGACCAGAGTTACTTGTGCGCCCAACATCGACAGTAGCAAAACGTTTGAGCGAGCTACTCGAGAATGCAGAATGTCTCCAACTATCGCAACGCTTAGGCCGGATAAATCACTTCCTCCCATACCCAAGTGCTTCCGAATAGTGAACGCATCCAATAAAGCTTGGCTTGGATGCTCATGCGTCCCATCACCTGCATTGACAACACTTCCAGACATCCATTCGGAGTCGGCTAAACGTTGAGCTGCACCCGATGCAGGATGCCGGATTACCACGGCATCGGCACCCATCGCTTGCAAAGTCATTGCTGTGTCTTTCAGTGACTCGCCTTTACTCAAACTTGAGCCCTTAGCGGAAAAGTTAATAACATCGGCAGATAAACGCTTAGCAGCCGCTTCGAAGGAAATCCGAGTTCGTGTTGAATCCTCGGCGAAAAGATTGACAATGGTGCGCCCGCGTAACGTAGGGAGTTTCTTGACTGCGCCATCACTGACGCGCGAAAGCTCAGAAGCCGTATCTAGAATCGAAATGGCTTCAGACTTATTGAGATTGGAGATCGACAAGAGGTGTTTCATTATTGAGCCTCCTCTTCAATCGTCACTTCATCGCGTCCATCAATTTCACTGAGCAACACTTTTACTGATTGATTTTTAGAGGTAGGAAGATTTTTCCCGACAAAATCCGCTTTTATTGGTAGTTCGCGATGTCCACGATCGACTAATGCTGCCAATTGCACGGTGCGAGGACGGCCAATTTCACCGAGTGCATCGAGTGCGGCTCTGATCGTTCTGCCTGAAAATAAAACATCATCAACTAAGACCACATCCTTACCTTCGATTCCAGTTGTCGGAATCTTGGTCGGCATGATCGCTCTTGGTGGACGCATTCTTAGATCATCTCTGAACAAGGTTATGTCCAAGGTACCGGTGGGTACCTCAGCCCCTTCAATCGATGCAATTATCGAAGAAATACGGGAGGCAAGGTGAGCACCTCTTGTAGGAATACCAAGGAGAACAATGTTTGCGCTGCCTTGATTCTTTTCGATGATTTCGTGGGAAATGCGGGTCAACGCACGATTAATGTCTTGTGCGGACAGGGCTACGCTCATGTAAATCTCCTTTCCCACCTCTCAGGATGGGTCGTTAAAGGATGCGGGGCTGATAATAGCACCGACTGGATATTTCTGTGGATAACGAAATTATTGGGTGTCGCCTAACCAATAGTGTCGTCGACATGGAAACCATTCACGCTCAATCTCAGATTGAAACTCTGCACTTCCGTCTACGCCTAATCCGAGAAGCTAGACACCTGACCCTTGTTCAAGCAGCACGACTGACCAAAGGGGAAATTTCAGCGATCGCTTTAGGTTCATATGAACGTGGAGATCGCTCAGTGAGTGCGGCCAAATTGATCACGATTGCCAACCTTTATCACGTGCCTGTTTCTGAACTCTTTGAAGCACCCGAAAAATACGTCTCTGAACAACGAATCAGTATCGATCTGCGAAAGATTTTAACAACTACCAGTCCACCTGCTCAGCGAATAACAGCGATACTCCGAAACATTGCCCGCATGAGAGGCGATTGGAATGGTGAGGTAATTTCGCTTCGAGCCCATGATCTGAACAATTTTCAGGTTTTTACTGGATTAACTGCCGAAGAAATTCAAAAAGTAATAACGGAGTATGGCTTTCCTAGATTGAGATAGTGTCTTTGATGCTGGCAATACGCCCCAGAACTCCGTGGATATATTTTGATGAATCATCACTTGAAAGCTCCTTAGCTAAATCAAGTGCCTCATCTATTGCAACACTGGTTGGAACATCTGTCGACCACAAGATTTCGTAGATTCCTAGACGCAAGATATTGCGGTCAACTGCTGGCAGACGGTCCATATCCCAGCCTTGTGCGTAGGTGGTAATCAATTCATCAATTTTTCGACGATTATCAGAAACACCTACGACAAGTTCGCGTGTGTATTCACGAATAGGGCGTGCATCGGGGCCTTCGGCAGGTATATCTCTAGAGGCCAAAATTTCAAGAACGTTGGTACCTCGAATATCTGTTTCATACAGTAAATCCAAGGCTTGCTTGCGCGCCTTACTTCGAGCTGACACTAGTTAGCGCGACCCTGGTAAGACCCGTCGCGTGTATCAACCAAAACAACTTCATCCTGCTTGATGAAAAGTGGTACTTGAATTTCAATTCCAGTTTCAACAGTTGCAGGCTTGGTTCCTCCAGAAGAACGATCTCCCTGGATACCCGGCTCGGTGTAAGTAATTTTTAATGGCACTGACGCAGCAAGTTCGATGTACAGAGGGTTACCTTCATTGACAGCAACAATCGCTTCGGTATTCTCCAACATGTAATTTGCAGCATCCCCAACTGTGGCAGCACTTATAGTCATCTGGTCATACGTTTTTGTATCCATGAACACATAGTCATCGCCCTCTTTGTAGAGGTATTGCATTTCACGCTTCTCAAGTATGGCTACATCAACTTTTACACCAGCGTTATATGTGCGATCAACGACCTTGCCGTTGAGAACAGACTTCAACTTGGTGCGGACGAAAGCTGGACCCTTGCCTGGCTTTACATGCTGGAACTCAACAACTGTCCACAGTTGACCTTCGATATCAAGTGTCATTCCATTTTTTAGATCATTTGTTGTTGCCACAGCTAATCCACCCGCTCTTTTTCTACTTGGTTTGTGTAAAAACTATTTGAAGAGGAAAGGATACCTGCTCCCGAGGGGTGGTTTGTTACTTGGCTACGAGATTTTGCATAGCAATGATGGCCAAAACATAGGAATTTGGACCAAATCCACCAATAGTTCCGTTAGCCACACCAGAAATAACTGATGTGTGTCGAAACTCTTCTCGAGATAATGGATTGGAAAGATGAACCTCAATCAAAGGCGCTTTGACTAACTCGGCCGCATCGCGAATCGCATATGAGTAGTGAGTGAATGCTGCAGGGTTAATAATCACTGGACAGTTGTTATCTGCAGCTTCATGTAACCAACCAATGATCGTGGCTTCATCATCGCTTTGACGTATATCAGCTTCAAAACCGTGCTTGCCTGCGGCGATCTCGATCATGGATTTTAATTCGGCGTAGTTGAGATCACCGTAGATCGACGAGTCGCGAATATCTAACCTCGACAAATTTGGCCCATTGATTACGAGTAACTTCATGTCGCAATTCTCTCATAAGCGGCATCTAGTTCGGTGGATGATAAATCTTCAAGACGCGTGGTCGCGCCGATGCCATTGAGTGCGACAAATCTGATTGTTGTACCGCGAGCTTTCTTATCCAACGCCAAAAGCGGAAGGAGCTTTTGCCATGCTTGACGTTCAAAGGAAGTCGGCAATTGATAAGCCGTTAACAGCGAGCGGTGCAGGCCAAGTTCTTCGCTCGTAATTAAGCCACGGGCCGCAGAAAGTTCAGCGGCATAAACCAACCCAATAGATACCGCTTCTCCATGACGTAATTGATACTTGGCGTAAATCTCAATTGCATGTCCAAGTGTGTGACCATAATTGAGCGCCTCACGAGCAAAACTCTCTTTGAAATCAGAGGAAACGACCTGCGCCTTAACAGTTACTGCTCTAAAGATGAGTTCAGCAATAACTGAAGGATTCTTACGTAAAGATTCAACGGAGTGATCACCGGCTACCGTGAGAATCTGTGGATCTGCAATGAATCCACACTTAATAACTTCAGCCATACCTGCAGAAAAATCTCGATCACTTAAGGTGTGTAAGAAATTCGTATCAATCAATACCGCAGATGGCGAATGAAAGGCTCCAATCAGATTCTTTCCATAATCCGAATTGATACCAGTTTTTCCTCCTACGGCTGCATCCACCATTCCCGCTAAGGATGTTGGAACTGCAATCCAATCCAGTCCACGTAACCACGATGCCGCTGCATATCCTGCTAAATCGGTGATTGCTCCCCCACCGATTCCAACAATTACATCTGAACGTGTGAACCCAGCGGCCCCGAGCCAATTCCACACTCGGTTAAGAGTCTCAATATTTTTAGCGTCTTCACCGTCTGGAACTTCAAAAACGTGAACATCTGATTCCAGCGATTTTAGGGTACTTAGATCTGGGAAATAAGCCTGGGAAACAATTATTGCAACTCTATTTGGCCCTTGAAGTAATGCTGTGAGTTCTTTGCTCCACTCGTTTGTTAATTGTACGGAGTAGGAACGATCGGCATTAACGGAAATCGAGTTCATGACAAACTCGATTCGATGATTGCAATAATTTCATCCACTGTCATGTCATCAACTTTAATGGATAGTGTCGCGAGTTGTTCGTAAATTGGCCTTCTCTGATCACTAAGAGCCTGCCATTGCGCACGTGGATTGCCAAGAAGCAATGGACGATCACGATTAAATCCAACACGTGGTGCTGCCGTTGCGAGGGACACATCAAGAAAAACAATCATGGAATCAGAGGACAGTAATGCTGATTGCGCGGATTGAGATATTGGAGCCCCACCACCAAGGCTGATGACCGCAGAAGTTTCTTGTAAAACTTCCTTCAAGGTTTCAAATTCAACCGCACGAAAATACTCTTCTCCATCGTCTACAAATAGGTCTGTAATTTTCTTAGATTCTTTCAGCTCAATGAGCGCATCGGTGTCAACGAATGGCCATTGAAGATGGGCGGCAAGTGCCATTCCAACCGTACTTTTACCGCTGCCTGGTGCACCAATTAGGACAATACGTGTCATGGCACTGGTTTTACTTGAAGTTCAAATTGGCGATATATGACTCGAAGTTGCGTCGTGTTTCTGTGACGGAATCTCCCCCGAATTTTTCGAGAACTACTTCGGCCAGCACGAGGGCAACCATCGCTTCTGCAACAACGCCAGCTGCTGGAACCGCACAAACATCAGATCTCTGATTAATTGCTTTGGCTGCTTCGCCTGTTGCAACATCAATCGTGTCCAACGCTTTTGGAACTGTTGAGATTGGTTTCATGGCTGCACGCACGCGCAGAATTTCACCATTGGACATTCCACCTTCAGTTCCACCTGCGCGATCTGTGCGGCGAACGATCTTGCCCGCCGAATCCTTTTCAATTTCATCGTGCGCCACAGAACCACGGCGAGTGGCTGTTCTAAAACCGTCTCCGATTTCAACGCCCTTAATAGCCTGAATTCCCATAACGGCTCCGGCCAACTTTGAATCTAAACGTCGATCCCAATGAACATGTGAACCAAGTCCTGGTGGCATATTGAACGCCAATACTTCAACCACACCACCTAAGGTGTCACCATCCCGGTGCGCATTTTCAATTTCAGTAATCATTAACTCGCTAGTTGCTGCGTCGGCGCACCTAACTGGATTCTCATCAATTGTTGCCATATCTCCCGCTAGTGGTAACGGTGCATCATCGGCTACTCGAACAGAGCCAATCGAAAGTACATGGCTTAAAATCGTTATTCCAACAGTTTGCTGTAGAAAGTTTCGGGCGACCGCTCCTAATGCAACACGGGCCGCCGTTTCGCGAGCACTTGCACGTTCTAGAATTGCACGAGCGTCATCAAGATCGTATTTTTGCATTCCAACTAAATCCGCATGTCCAGGGCGTGGACGCGTCAGTGGAGCATTACGTGCTAAATCCTTAATTTCTTCTTCCGGAACAGGATCAGCAGACATTACTTTTTCCCACTTTGGCCATTCAGAGTTTCCAACTTGAATCGCGATAGGTCCACCTTGGGTTAATCCAAGACGTACGCCACCGAGGATCGTGACCTTGTCAGCTTCAAAGTTTTGTCGTGCGCCTCGACCAACACCGAGACGTCGTCGTTGCAAATGAAAATCTATATCAGCAGTTGTGATCGAAACAGAAGCAGGGATTCCCTCGACAATGGCGCTTAATGCCTGTCCGTGAGACTCACCTGCTGTTAACCAACGCATGTGCATATTGTTGCAGATTGGTGCACTATCTCGTTGCCATATAAGTAATAAGCCCGATAAAAATGCTGGGCGCTAGTGGGATTTTCGAAGGAATCATGCGCTTAATTACGATCAATACCACTATGTGAACTGCTGCGATTAGAAAGATTATGCCAATAAATTCGAACGCAGGGTAGGTGTGTGTGATCAAAATTAGTGCCAAAAGTTTAAGATCCCCCATTCCTATGCCAAGCACTACGAGACCGGAGAGCGCAACCATAGAAACTATTACCTGGTGGATGGATCCAAATCCCCATAGGACAACATCAAGTGTCGCCACATAGAAAAGCAGCTTCGTGTAGATGTTGGGGATGACGAACAAATTGAGATCAGCAATACAAATAGGAAGTGCGAGCAGTAAAAATGGAAAGTTCACTTCACCAAGTTACACAGTAAAAACAGCGCTGAATCTGCCTGTGGATTAAGACAGCGCCCTTTCTCCAACTTCGCGGAGCATCCGAGCAATCAATTCTCGATCTAGAGAACATGAAGTGAAGATTTCTACCTGCGAGATCGCCTGATGAATTAACAGATCTAAGCCATCAATTCCGAAACCACCGGCTTTACGCCACTGTGATAACAATTCTGTTGGCCAAGGATTGTAGAGAACCTCAAAATATGTTGCTTTAGCTGAACCGATTTGATCGACAAACTTTCTAGCAGCCTGACCAGGCGTCGTATTAATTATCACATCAAAGTCATCAAAGCTTATTTCAGTTTCCCACGGAACAAATTCAATTGTCACATTAGGTGCCGCATTTCTAATCCTGTTCTCCCGATTGGGATTGCGATTAATGACCGTAACTTTGCTGCTGACTGCATCACAACCTGCCGCAACAGCTCTGGCAGTTGCTCCGGCACCCATGATCAATACTTTTCCTTTGGCATCTCGCTTGTTAAATTCCAATGCATAGGTAAAGCCAGCTACATCGGTAGTTGTTAAATTCCATAGTCCATTGACTTTATGCAAGGTGTTACCACTTTGAATCTGTTGGGATAGATCTGATACGGAATTCGCAATAGTCATTGCTTCCTCCTTAAGAGGCATTGTCAACGACAACGCGCTCAACAACGAACCATCGTTTTCGAGAAAGTTTCTGAGCTGTCCCGAGGCAACTTCGTACGCCTGATACTTCGCTTCAATTCCTAGAAATTCATAAACCGTACTGTGCAATAAAGGGCTCAAGGAATGAGAGATCGGCGAACCTAAAACTCCAGCGTGAATCACTTGAATGCACCTGCCTTTCGATTCTTTTCGTAAAGGGCTTTCCACGTATTGAATTCCTCGATTGATTTAGTAAATCGAGTATCGCCAGGAGCAACAGTAATGAAGTACAACCAATCCCCGACGGCAGGTTTAAGCGCAGCGTTTATGGCAGCTACTCCCGGGCTTCCGATTGGCCCCGGAGGCAGTCCATATCTTTTATATGTGTTGTAAGGGGATGCAATCAAAGTTGACTGTGTGCTCAAGAAAATCTGACCTCGAACTCTTTTGATGAAATGGACCGTCGAATCTAATTGCAATGGCATTCCTATGGCCAATCGATTGCGAATAACCCGAGATACCTTGTCAAAGTCTTTTGCATCTCCTTCAGCCTGCACAATGGATGCAATGGTCAATAATTTAGCTCCGCTAAATTCTTTACTTCCCATCAGCAATTCCTTCGCGATCGATTCGTGAGTGAAACGATCAATCATTGATTGCACGGCAAGATCTGCAGTCGTGCCCTTTGCAAAGGTGTATTGAGCCGGGAATAGTAAACCTTCGGGATCCTTGAAACCCTGTGGAAGTTTCACACGTTTGAATGCATTCGCAACATCGTTCTTAGAAAATCCATACTGTTGAAGTGAAGTGGCAATTTCACTCTTCCACGCGCCCTCATAAACTTTAATGAGGTTTGGGATGCGATTCGGATCCAATAATTGATCTAGAGCTTGTTTGGCGGAAATTTTCTGTGTAAGTCGATGATTTCCTGGGGCAATTTTTTCAGATCTCTTGTCGCCGACCGCAACTCTAAAAAATGCATCGGAAGATTTTACAATTTGGTTTTCTACAAGCAGGCGGGCAATATCTGAACCGGCAGAGCCAGCGGGAATGTCAATTATGACATCAGGAGTTAACGAGGAATTTGTTGGATAATCTGGAGCGGCGCTCGGTCCTGATCGTGCAACGAAAAATGTGATTATCAAACCGATACATACTAAAACCGCGATAATCCGCGATTTCATTTTCGCTTCTCAATCTCAATCGCAAAATCTAAAATTGCAACAGCTGCTGCCATATCAATAGCGTTCTTGGAATCCTTTGCAGTTCTGCCTGCTTCTCGTAAATTTCGTGCTGCACTGATAGTACTCATACGTTCATCAATCATTTCAATCGGGATCTGTGTGATCGATCCCAACAATGCAACGAACTCCATTGCCTTATCGGTGGCTACGCCATCATTTCCACTCAATAAAGCAGGACGCCCTACATAGATTACGACGGGTTCGATTTCAGACAATATTTCAGAAATCTGCTTACCTAAGTTCTTTTCCGATGCCTTTAAAGTTATAAGTGGCGAGGAGAGAATTGAATCTGGATCACTGACCGCAACACCAATACGCACGTCACCATAGTCAAATGCGATACGACGTCCGCGTTGCATCATTTAACCAATGAGCGCGTTTGAGATTGCAGTCAGAGCTTCCAAAGATTTTGAGGCGTCAGTACCGCCACCTTGCGCAAAATCATCCTTACCGCCACCGCCACCGCCAAGAACTGTTGAACCAATTTTTACTAATGCGCCCGCTTTTATGCCGCTTGTGCGCGCAGTTTCACTCGTAGCCACCACTAACACTGGCTTGCCATCATTTGCACTGATAAGTGCAACAACAGAATTTGATTCGCGGGCACGTAGATCGATCGCAATTTTTCGCAGGTCATCGCCGGAAACGCCATCAGCCATGACAGCTGAAATGAATGAAATGCCATTGATAATATGTGCAGATTTTGCTAAATCTCCAACCTGTGAAAGCGCCTGAGCAGATCGAACCGTTGCTAACTCTTTCTCAATTTCCTTCATTTTGTTGAGTAGATCAGAAATTCTTTCTGGAAGTTCCTCTGTGCGAGCACCTTTAATTAAATCAGTTAATGAGTTCAGCAAAATGTGCTCGCGTGCCAAGAACTTGTATGCATCGACACCAACAAGAGCCTCAACACGACGTACTCCAGCTCCGATTGAAGATTCGCTCAGTAGTTTGATCACTCCTAATTGTCCAGATCGTGATACGTGAGTACCGCCGCACAGTTCGCGGGCCCAATCTCCTACGCTTACAACTCGAACAACATCTCCATACTTCTCACCAAACAATGCCATTGCACCAAGTTCTTTCGCTTTAGCTTGGCTCATACTTTCCGCGGTAACTTCGAGATTATCCAACAGCAAAGTATTGACGCGGGATTCAACATCGTTCAAGACGCTTACCGGTACCGAACCAGTTGCTGGGAAATCAAATCGGAATCGACCTGGCGAGTTTTCTGACCCTGCCTGTGTCGCAGTTTCACCTAAAATCTCGCGGAAAGCTTTATGCACCATATGCGTCGCGGTATGTGCACGAGAAATTGCATGCCGACGTTCGCTGTCGATCTGAGCAAGAGCGTCACTGCCAACTTCTACTGAACCGCTAATTACTCGGCCGCGGTGAACCGATAAGCCTGGGACTGGTGCTTGCACATCATCAATTTCGATGACTGCGCCATTGCTCAAGGTGATGCGACCACCGTCGGCTAACTGTCCTCCGCCTTCGGCATAAAAAGGTGTTCGGTTCAAAACGATGTCTACGTCATCACCTTCTGTTGCACTTGATACACCAACGCCATCTACAACTATTCCGGTTACTGTGGCTTCCGAACTTATTTGTGAATAACCAACAAATTCGCTCTTTCCGCTCTTGTCGGCGATGGTTTTGTAAACAGAAACATCTGTATGACCAGATTTCTTAGCCTTCGCATCAGCTTTGGCGCGATCCTTTTGTTCCTTCATCAAGCGACGGAAGCCTTCTTCATCGACTTCAAGACCTTCTTCGCGTGCCATTTCTAGCGTCAAGTCAAATGGGAAACCGTAGGTATCGTGAAGTTTGAATACTTCATCACCCGGCAGAACAGTAGCTTTGCTCTTTTTTAGAGCAACTGAGGCCAGATCAAATATTTGCGTTCCACTCTTTAGAGTTTGCAAGAAACTCTCCTCTTCAGAAACGCTGACCGACAAAATACGATTTTTATCAGTTACTAACTCCGGATATTGCGGGCCCATTGCACCAATTGCGGCAACAGTTAATTCGGACATTATCGGATCCATCGAACCCAAAAGTCGCATATTACGAATAGTTCTGCGCATCATGCGACGCAGGACATAACCACGACCTTCATTTCCTGGCGTTACTCCATCGCCGATGAGCATTGCCGAAGTTCGAGCATGATCTGCAATAACTCGTAATGCAACATCTGATTTTTCAGATGATCCGTACTTCACACCAGTTAACTCAGAGGCGCGATTTAGAATTTTGATTGTTGTGTCGATCTCATAAATATTTTCCACACCTTGCAAGAGAGCGGCTGTGCGTTCTAGCCCAAGTCCCGTGTCAATGCTCTTTGCCGGAAGTTCGCCCAAGATTGGATAACCATCTTTACCGCCTCCCGCGCCGCGCTCGTTTTGCATGAAAACAAGGTTCCAAATTTCAAGGTATCTATTTTCATCTGCAATTGGTCCACCTTCAGCGCCATATGCAGGACCACGATCGTAATAAATTTCAGAACACGGACCACACGGACCTGGAACACCCATAGACCAAAAGTTATCTGCCATGTCGCGGCGTTGAATTCGATTTTTTGGAACACCTATCTTTGTGTGCCAAATATCAGCAGCTTCATCATCATCTAGATAAACAGTGACCCACAATTTCTCTTCTGGGAATCCGTAACCACCATCTGCTATCGGACGTGTTAATAACTCCCACGCAAGTGCGATTGCACCTTCCTTGAAATAATCACCGAACGAAAAATTGCCACACATCTGAAAGAAGGAAGCGTGCCGGGTTGTCTTTCCAACCTCATCAATGTCGAGGGTACGAACACATTTTTGAACAGATGTTGCACGCTTATAGGGCGGTGTTACCTCGCCTAGAAAATACGGCTTGAACGGCACCATGCCGGCATTTACTAACAATAAATTTGGATCATCAGCAATCAAAGATGCTGAAGGCACAACCGTATGAGTTAAACCCTGTCGGTTATCAGATTCAAAGAAGCGCAGCCAGCGCGAACGGATCTCGGCGGATTCCACTAGCTAGGATCACTCCGCCTTCTTCTTCTTTTTTGAGCGACCTTTGCTCATTTGCGCAGCGGACAAAAGTGCGCCAGCGACTTTTACAGCCGAACTATTCTTGTTCATAAATCCTGTTGCAGCTTCATTTACTTTATCTGACATATCTTCAATGTTCTTCGTTACGCGATTAATACTGTGAAGCGGTCCATTAACAAGAGTCACAGTCGTATGAACTTCATCAATCAACGGCGCAGTTTCATCAGTTAGGACTTTCAACGACGCTTTAGCTTCATCGATCAATCGACCAACTCGAACGACCACGTAGGCAATGGCTATCGCAATTACAGCAAGAGATGATGCTGCAATTATCGTTGCAATTCCGCCTGGACCCATACCGTTAGCCTACCCGACCCTTAACTTTCCTGAGGTGATTTAGAAGATGTTGGTGCTGCTTGTGGTACCCAGTCGATTCCACTTTCTTTGCGTTGAGCAGGAGTAATAGGAGTAGGGGCGCCAGTCAATGGATCTCCGCCACTAGCTGTTTTAGGGAATGCAATGACTTCACGAATCGAATCAGAGCCAGTTAATAATGCGCACACGCGATCTAATCCAAGTGCAATTCCACCATGTGGAGGTGGGCCATAGTTAAATGCCTCTAATAGGAAACCAAACTTGCTGTTTGCTTCCTCATCACTTAAACCAATAACCGAAAAAACATCTTTTTGAATTGTACGATCATGAATACGAATTGATCCACCGCCAAGTTCGGTTCCGTTTAAGACAATGTCATAAGCGTAAGCAAGTGCAGATGCTGGATCAGACTTAAATGTTGCCGCAAACTCTGGTTTTGGCCCTGTAAAGGGATGGTGAACAGCAGTCCAACCACCGTTATCAGTAGGTTCAAACATTGGTGCATCTACAACCCATAAAAATTCCCACTTACCATCTGCAATTAGGCCGCAGCGCTTTCCAATTTCTAAACGAACGGCGCCTAATAGATTAAGAGATGCCGTGCGCTCCCCTGCGGCAAAGAAAATTGCATCGCCAGAGTTTGCACCTGCGGCTTGAACAACGCCTGCTGTTTCTTTTTCAGAAAGATTCTTTGATACTGGACCACCCAAAGTTCCATCCTCATTAACCAGAATGTAAGCAAGTCCCTTGGCGCCACGCGCTTTCGCCCAGTCCTGCCATGCATCTAGCTCGCGACGAGCAGATGATGCTCCCCCAGGCATTACGACCGCGCCAACATAAGGTGCTTGGAAAACTCTAAATTCAGTGTCTGCAAAAAAACTAGTTAGATCAACTAGTTCATTTCCAAAGCGAAGATCTGGTTTATCAGATCCATACCGTGTCATCGCATCGGCGTACGTCATGCGCTTTAATGGAAGTGGGATGTCGTAGTTAACAGTTTCCTTCCAAACACGGGCAACAATTTTTTCAGCAACAGCCAAGATGTCTTCTTGATCGATAAATGACATTTCAATATCTAGTTGCGTGAACTCTGGTTGTCGATCCGCACGGAA
>Ga0209829_10000228_pt1 | contig 52110 bp, 32 predicted proteins | sample C_140205_EF_Meta_FD_187311 | JGI IMG/M metagenome (GOLD analysis project Ga0209829, IMG submission 187311) | Freshwater microbial communities from Lake Croche, Canada to study carbon cycling - C_140205_EF_MetaG (SPAdes) (version 2) | ecosystem: Environmental > Aquatic > Freshwater > Lake...
TCTTTGGCAAACAGCTTGCCAGCCTTTTTACGGCGCTTTTCCATCGCAACATGATCTCGCGTCTTCGACATGCCAAAACTATACAGGGACAACCAAGACCTGTCACCCTATTATGCGAGCCTCAATAATCTGGTCTTGAGTTATTCAGGATCCACCTCCAACGCCTATTATGCGATTGATAACAATCCGGTCAACCCAGTCACCAATTCGGCCGGGCTGAGCACCTATGTCATCAAAAATTCAATCCTAAACCTCTACAGCGGGCAGACCAATAATCTTGTATCGAGGCAGATTCTTGGTGCCCCCGCTGCCTTGGTTTATTCTCAAAATAACTGGTGTTCCACGCTGGCCGCTTCGGGAGGCGCTGCCGCCACCAATTCTTCGGGCGAGGCATCGATCTTCTCCTCGATTGCCAATGGTTTTCTTGCCTCGTCCACCGCGACCACATCTGCTCCCCCCATGAATGTTTTGACCAACTTCATCAACTATATGAGTGCCTACACAAATTGGGCGGGAAGTGGATTCAGCAATAACACCTATTACAACGCCGCCTCGGCGGCCTATACCAACCTGGCTAACTCGGTTAATTCCTTGACCAGAGCCCTTCCATAAGTCATTTCCAAAAAAATGTGGAACCGACCTTGGCAAGACCAGACGGCTACCTTCGACATCCCCTTTCGTTCGATGGGTAATTCCTCTGCGGTCTCAAGGTCCGGGGGCTTAAGGTGAAAACGGCCGACCCAAATCGGCGTACGAATCATTAGCAAGCAACCGGCAGACTTTGTCCGGATTTGGCTTTGCGGCAGCGCCATTACCCCGGATGTGGCTGCCAGTGCAGTAGGCTTTTTCTCCCGGATTCAGAGGGGCTGGCGGGTTAAAATCCGCCTCTTGCACGATTGGCTTGGGCTTTTCTCACGCACGTTTGGTCCGTGGTCTGTGGTCTATTATACATTGGTCCCTTTCCTTGCTTTCAAGTGCCGGAGGTGCGGCTTGTCTATGGAACCGCGTACATCCAAAAAATCTTTTCCAGCCCCGTAGGGGCGGCACGGTGCGGCAAAGCGGCAAGCGGTCAGGGGGAGAAACACGCGCAAAACAAATTGGATTTGCTTGGATTGCGCATGTGGCGGATGTGGCGCTTTTCTACAGCTTCAAGAAAGCCACTTCAGGCACGAAGTCCCGATTGACTCTTATGACCGCCTCAACGCACTTGGCGAATCCGCCCCTAGGCCCTAGGCAGTGCCTTTACTGCTTCCACGGCGCTCGTGTCACGTCAGGGCGATCGCCCCGGTGCTGTCCCCGAACTTTTCCACCGGTGCCCCCATCTGCTCGAGCATGGAGACGTAAAGATTGCACAGCGGCGTGCCTTTCGGGTTGGCCACATGCCGGCCTGATTTTATCCGGCCACCACCCCGGCCGGCCAGAAGGATCGGAAGGTTGGCCGGATCATGACGGTTGCCGTCGGATATGCTGGAGCCGAAGAGGATCATGCTGTTGTCCAGCAGGGATCGGTCGCCCTCACGGATCGAGCCCAGTTTATCCAGCATATAGGCCAACTGTTCGCTGTGCCAGCGGTTGATTTTGGTGTAAGCTTCCTGCTTCTCAGGCAGGCCCTGATGGTGGCTGAATTCGTGGTGGCCGCCGCTGGCGCCGGGGATGAGCTTTCCAAAATTCTTGCCTGACACGTCGTTGGCAAACATGAATGTTCCGGTCCGCGTGCTGTCCGTCCAGAAGGCCAGAGCGATCAAGTCCAGCATCAGCCGGACGTGTTGCTGATGGTCGCCCGGTTCGCCCTTGGGCGCCGCCATCAAGTGGGGTTGGGAGGATGGCTTCCACTGCCGCGGGTCGGGATGCGAGAAGAATTCAAGCCGCTTTTCCACGTCGCGGACCGCATCGACGTACTCGTCCAGTTTGAATTGATCGTCGCGGCCCAGTCGTGTGCGGAGCCGGTGCGCGTCATCCAGCACCAGATCGAGCAGTGCCAAGCGGTCGGACTGCCTTCGGCGCTGCTCCTTGGATATCGTTGTGGACTGGACGGTGCTGAACAAGCGTTCATAAGCCAGGCGGGGAGAAATCTCTTTGGCCACCGGCATCCCCGGAGCGCGCCAGGAAATGTAGCAGCCGTAGAGCCGGGTGTAGCCGACATTGGTGTCGATTCCCGAGACCACCGGATCGATCCCCAGTTCGAGCGAGGGCAGGGGAGTCAGGTGCCCGATTTGCTCCGCGCACAATTGGTCGATGGAGAGGCCGCCCACGCTGATGTCTTTGCCTGCGGTGCGGCGGACCGGCAGGCCGGTCAGGAAATTGGCTGTCTTGGCATAATGCCCGTCGCCCTGATGGCTGTGCTGTTTGTCCAACCCGGAGAGGACAAGCAGTTGTTCGCGGTGGCGGGCTAAGGGCTCCAAGGCGAAGGGGATTTCGTAGTCTGCGCCCGTCTGCTTGGGAAACCAGTTTTTTTCCCACACGCCGTTGGGAAAATAAAGGCAGGCCATTCGCACTGGGGCTTGGACTCGGGCTGAAGCCACCCCGGAAGCAGGTGCATCCGGCGCGGCCAGAGCCGAAAGCGTTCCCATTGCATCGAGCAGGGGCACTCCTAGCAGTGCGCCAGCGCCCTTGAGGAAAGTGCGTCGCGGCAAGAGCCATTGGCGCTTGAGAATTGCCGGGGCCTGCGGGCTGTTGGCGGGCGGGTTGGCTTGTATGGGGGGCATTTCAGAATTCCGGCTCCGTGGATTTGGGATAAAAGCGGTACTGAAAGGGATAACTGGTGGCAATCATCTCGATCAACACCGTGGCGCGCCACTCTTGGGATTCCAGAGCTTTCATGGCCTCCTCAATAACACAGTTGTCAAATCCGTTCAACTGTCGTCCGAAGGCGAAGCCGGTCATTTTGCGGGCCAAGTGCCGGACGAATTTGTGTTTCTGCGCCAGAAGCACCCGTTTCAGCCCGGCCGGCCCGTCGAATGTTTCGCCGGAGGGCAGCGTGCCCCGCGTATCGACCGGCTGACCACCCAGTTGGTCGCGCCACCGGCCAAGGACGTCGAAGTTTTCCAAGCCGAATCCCAGAGGATCCATCTTGTCATGGCAGGAGGCGCATTCGGCGTTTTGCCGGTGTTGTTCCAGTTGTTTGCGCAGGGAAAGCCGGCCGGTCCGGGCGTCTTGTTCGTTGAGTGTGGGAACCCCCGGTGGCGGCGGCGGGATCTTATCCCCAAGCAGCGATTCGATCACCCAGCGGCCGCGGAGGACCGGACTGGTTCGCAACGGATACGAGGTGGCTGCATGCACTGCGGCCATGCCCAGCAGCCCGCCGCGGCGGTAATCCGCCAGCTCGACCCGGTGCAACTCCTGACCGCTGATTCCCGGCAGATCGTACAGTTGGGCCAGCCGCTGGTTGGCGAAGGTATAGCGGCAGTCGATCAGATCCAGCAACGGCCGGTCTTCGCGGACGAGATGATTGAAGAATTGAACGACCTCGTCCTTCATGGCTTGGGCCAGCGCCGGATCAAACTCCGGATACCGGGTTGGATCGGGTTTGACCTCGCCGCCCAGCCGTTCCAGGTCCAGCCATTGCAGTGCGAATCGTTCACCCAAGGCATCCGCTTTGGGATCTTTGAGCATGCGCTGAATTTGGGCGCGGTAGACATTCGTGTCGGCCAATTTCCCCGCTTCGGCCAGCGCGAGCAGCTGGGCATCGGGCATGGACGACCACAGAAAGTAGGACAGTCGGCTTGCCAGTGGGATGTCCGCCAGACGCTGGATCCCTTTTTTCTCCGGTTCGGGTTCCGCCAGGAAAATGAAGTGGGGGGAGATCAGCACGGCCTGCAGGGCCAGTCTGACGGATCCCGAAAAACCGTCACCACGGTGTCGGGCGCGCTGGAAGAGTTGCATCAGCCGGTCTGTTTCCATCGGTGTCACCGGCCGGCGCCAGGCGCGCCTGGCAAAGGCGGTGATGACCGCGCGGGCTTTGGGTTCCGGATTTTCGAACCAGCCCGGCTGTTGAAACAAGATCAGGTCTCGGGCGGCCCTGAGCTCCGGGGGTTGGCCTCGGGACTGATCGGGTAATACGAGCCGGGTGATTTGTTCCGCTACGGCCAGATATTTTTCAAGATGAATCGAGGAGGTGAAGAGCGTGGATCCGGTGGTGTCAAAACCCTCGCCGCCCCCGGCATCGGCCGGCAGCAGCCGGTCGAGATGGAAATCGATGCGGCCGCCGAAGAGATCGCGCATGGTGTTGAGGTATTCGGCCCGGTTAAGGCGGCGGCTCATGACGTAGCCCTGATAGAAATTGGCCGAGCGGTCGGAGGCGATCTGATGGCAATCGGTTTTTGCGGTGGCGGGGAGTTGGCGCAGGAAGCCGGTCAGTTTCTGAAACTCCTCGTAACTCAAGCCCTCTGCTTTCGGGGGGGGCATCTCGTACGCCTGCACCCGTTCCAATAATTTCTCCCAAATTTCGCCCTCGGCATTGACCGATGTCAGGGATTTAAACCGCTCCAGATCCAGATCGCCTTTTCTCTTGTCCGGGTTGTGGCAATCAAAACATTTCCCGGCGAGCAGCGGACGAATGTCCCGGAGGTAGTCTTCGGCCAAGCCGGCCCGGGTCGCTTGCAGGACCGAAAAGAGCAGGCAGGCTGTCAAGCCCAGCCGGCCGATGGATTGAGAAACGGTGCTCACCACCGTCATCTTATGCCCAACCCCCGGCCCCGTGTCCACTCTTGCCTCAATCCCGGTCAAATTGGCTTTGGTGCAGCTTCAGCCAAATGACCGGGAGCGGGGCGCCGCGCTTCAAGGAGTGACGATGCGGTAGAAGCGGGTGGGGTGGTTGGTCGCATCCAGATCGTCGAACAGCGCGGTGCCGACCGGGTTGACCGTGTTGGCCTGTTGAGTGGCCGTGTTGGAGCTCAGCGTCGTCCAGAGACCTCCGAGCAGGTTGTCGCTGGATTGAAGGGAATAGGCCTGGCCGGGGGTGCCGTAAATTTCCAGGTGCATGTTCCCGTCAGCCAAGGGCTGGAAAGCCAGAAGATTTGACGGGGCTTGGGGCGGGAGGATGGTCAGGGTGCCGGTGACCACGGTGATCTGATAATTGGTGCGGACATTGGCGTTGATATTCAGGGCAGGCTGAATCGGTTGGGTACCGGCCGGGTTGTTGATGCGGGCCGCAGTCGTGTAGTTGACCGAGATGTTGTCCGAGGGAAGGGCACCCACGACGGTGCCTGTCAGTTTCGGGTTGGCCTCGCCATAATTCCGGGTCTTGTTATCCGCGGTAACAGTCAGGGGCCGCTGCGTGATCGTCGCAGTCAGAGTTGCCGGGGCGAGTTGGTAGTTCGCCGCATCCGGGCCGGTGAGGTGGAGTTGGTCAATCCTAACAGTCCTGCTGCCGCACAGGCTGCTGTCAAAAGTCCCCGAGGCAGTGGTGGTGTCCAGTCCGACGACTGTTCCGGCCGCCACACCCGTGAGTTGCGCCGCCGAGCAGTCAAGGGTTGCCGCGTTGTTGTTGTCGAAGATTTTGCTGACTGCCTTGATGCCGGAGACCTGGATTTCGGCCGGAGTAATGTCCGCAGTGGCAAAGGGTTGGAAAGCCAGGAAGTAATTGGAGGCGGAGCCGCCGGTCAGACTGAACCCGAAGATGAGAACGGTCTTGTTTGTCCCGGCTGTTTTATCGGTGAAAGCACCCCGGTCATCTTTGATCATGCTCACATCATCTCCACTGACAATACCGGTGAGAGTTGCACCCTTGGTGTCTATGGTGGCATTGGTGGTGCCGTCATAAGGCCGGCTCAAGGCGGTGATGCCGGTAATGGTCGCCGGAGCCGGCAAAATGCTGACGCCGGGGATGGTCACCGCCGCCATTGTGTAATTGCCCGCATCGAGGCCGGTGATGTTGATGCCTGAAACACTTACGGTATGGATGCCAATAGCGCTGCCATCGAACACGCCCACGGCGCTGGTGGTGTCCACCGCGACCAGATCGTTGGTCTTCATTCCTGTAAATACCGCCGCGCTGAAGTCCAAGCTCGCCACTACGGTGCTGTCGTAGATTTTGTCGGGCGCCACGATTCCGGTCACCTGCAGGGTGGCCGGAGTGATGTCCGCCGTGGCGGAGGGTTGGGCGGAGAGGAAATAGTTGGAGGCCGAACTGCCTGCTAGAACCAGTCCGGAGATGGTCACAGGTTTGGCGGTGCCGATGTTTTTGTCGGCAAACGAGCCGACGGCTTTCCCGCTGAGTGTGACGGTATCCCCGTTGATTACGCCGTTGAGGGTGGCGTTGTTGGTGTAAATCGTGGCTGTGGTCTTTCCGTTGTAGGCGCGGCTCTTGGCTGTCACTCCGGAAAGGGTGACCGGTGCTGCAGAAATCGTCGCCGCCGTTGTGATCGGAGCGGTCAAGGTATAGTTCAGGGCGTCCGGGCCGGTGAGGAGGATTCCTGAGACCGTGGCGGTGTGAACGCCCGCGTTGGCGCTGCCAAACTCCCCCGTCGCGCTGCTGCTGTCGATGTCGACGCTGTCTCCGACCATCTTGCCGACCAGCGATCCGTTGCTGCAATCAATCGTGGCAGTGGTGGTGGCGTCGTAGACCTTGTCGGCGGCGGTGATGCCGCTGATCTTCATTGGTGCGGGAGTGATGTCAGCGATGGCGGAGGGTTGGGCGGTCAAGGTGTAGTTGGACGCATCAGTTCCGGAAAGGCTCAGGCCCGAGATGGTAATGGGTTTGGCTGTGCCGATGTTTTTGTCATCAAAAATACCGGCCGCCACTCCTGATATCTTTACTTTGTCAGTGCCAAACACTCCGCTCAGCCCGGCGCCGACGGTGCTGACTTTGGCCAAGGTGGTGCCGTCATAGGTTTTGTTGCTGGCTGCCACGGCGTAAATGGAGATGGGCGCGACTGTGATAGTTGCCGCCGGTGTAGTGGGGTTGACGAGTTGGTAGTTGCCAGCGTCAACACCGGTCAGTGCGATGCCTGTGATGGTGGCGATGCGGTTGCCGACGTTTGCGCTGGCAAAGGTGCCCACGGCAAAGCCGGCGTCCCAGCTCACAATATCCCCCGCAATAACCCCGGTCAGCAGCGCGGCTGTGCAGTCCACATTCGCGTTTTTTGTCCCGTCGTAGACTCTTCCCGCCGCGGCGACCCCGGTCATGTGAAGCGATGCGGGGGTGATGTCGGCCAAGGCGGTCGGTTGAACGGGCAGCACGTAGTTGGCCGCGGAAGCCCCTGTCAGACCCAGGCCGGAGACGAGCACGGTTTTGGCGGTGCCGACATTTTTATCGACAAACGCGCCAGAGCCTTTGCCCTTGATGTTCACGATGTCTCCAGGCACAACGCCGTTGAGGGTGGCACCGTTGGTGTTTACGGTGGCACTTGTTTTGCCGTCGTAGGCCCGGTTGGCTGCGGTGACACCGGAAATCGTCACCGTTGCCGGGTAGATGGTTGCAGCCGTAGTGGGAACCGCTGCCAGCGAGTAGTTAGCCGCGTCAGGTCCGTGCAGGGCCAGTCCGGTGACAGTGACGTTTCTGGAACCAACATTGGCGGTGGAAAAAGCACTGGTGCTGCCGCTGGTGTCTAAATCCACCATGTCGCCTGGCAATATCCCCACCAACTGGGTGGTTTCCCAGCTCATGGTGGCGTCGGTAGTGCCGTCATAAGTTTTGAAATTCGCGCTCAATCCCGTCACGCTGAGCGGCAGCGGACTGATGTCAAAGGGGGCGCTGGTCGCGCCGGTAAGACCGGTGGCGCTGGCCTGAAGCCTCATGCCTTTTGCGGCCCGATCAATTTCCAGTCCGCTGAAGGCCGCCGTGCCGTTGCCGCTGGCTGTGCCCAAGTCCATTTGGGCGGCTCCGACAAGCGGGACGCTGGCTTCCACAAGGGTCAGAGCCACCGGCACGGTGGCATTGAGGCCGCTGTTGGAATCGTTGCCGAACTGATCCGTCGTCTTGAGGACCGGCTGGGTGGTGAAGGGGGTTTTATAGGCTGCTCCTGCGGGTTGGGTGGCAAACCGCAATCCGCTGACCACTCCGGGCACTTCGGTCAGTTGCCCGAAACTGGTGCTGGCCACGGTGCCTTTGATGTTGGCCGTCCCGGTGAGTGTGAGTTTGCCGGAGGCCAGCGGCGTGCCAGCCGCCGCGCGGACGCGAATGCCCGACCACGTCAGCCGGGAAACGGTGCTCGGGTCGAGACTGTCGCGCGAGGCGATCGTCACGGTGATGTTGCTGGCGGTGACGGCTGCCAGGCTGTTGCTCAGGACAATGGGTGTGCCGGTTCCGGCCAGGCGGGTGACGGTCACGTTCACCGCGGCGGCCGGATTGAAAACAAACCCAGCCGGGGCGTTAAGCATCAGGGTGGTGCTGGTCGCGTTGCCGATATCCCGGTTGGTTCCCTCGTCGAGCACCGGCCCGGTCAAGGCCACATAAGTCCCGGTCTGAAAAGTGTCGGCGGGCACGGTGGCATTGGCCAAGGTGCTGATCGTCACGCTGGCCGAGGCCAGTGATCCGCCCAGCCACGCGAAGAGCAGGGCGCAGGTCCAAAGGGAGAGTTTGTGTGGGTTCATTTTTGTGTCGGTATGGTTTTGTTCTGTGCTGCAAATTTGCATGCGGGCGGCGCCCCCTTCGGCTTCCTGCCCGCTGCGATTGTGCAAAAACATTTTCATAACTAAGTCGAATTCTATCGGGCCGGGCCGTGGATTATCTATTCGCACCACTACTGATTTTAATCCGAGGCCCATCCCTGGTGAGCCCCCCGGGGAATCACTGGGAACAGGGGTTTCAATTCAAGGTTTGGAGATTGACAGGCGGGTGGAAATAGAGCGTGTCCGGCGGGGGTTGCCTTGGCCTGTGGATCCGCAATGGGCCTTGGGAAGGGGCGGTTGCGGGGGCGTAAAGGCTTTTCAGGCTGGAAGAGGTTCCGGTGCCCGCTTGCCAAGCGCCTCGCCGCTTTGCAGAATCCATTCGTTGTCAAACCAGCCACCAGTCAGTCCGGTCGAGAGTCTTTCGGGATTGATCGAGAGGGTGACCTTTTTCAACGAGGAGAACGGCTTTGCCGTCCTCAAGGTCAAGGCCAAGCCCCATCGCGACCTGGTCTGCGTTGTCGGAACACTTCCCTCGGTGAATGCGGGGGAATGGGTCACCGCCGAGGGGCATTGGGTGCAGGACCGGGAATTCGGGATGCAGTTCCGGGCGGTGTTGATCAACAGCACCGCTCCCACGACCCGCGAGGGGATTGAAAAATACCTCGGCAGCGGCATGGTCAAGGGAATCGGTCCGGTTTACGCCAAGAAGCTTGTCATCAAATTCGGTGAGGCCATCTTCACCATTATTGAGACGGAATCGGCGCGCTTGGAGGAATTGCCTGGCATCGGCCCCAAACGCCGCAAGCGGATCAAAGACGCTTGGGCGGAGCAGAAAGTCATCCGACAGATCATGGTTTTTCTGCACAGCAACGGGGTGAGCACCAGCCGCGCTGTGCGCATCTACAAAACCTACGGCGAGCAGGCAATCGAGACCGTTCAGGCCGACCCCTACCGGCTGGCAAAAGACATCCACGGAATCGGATTCAAGACGGCGGACCAGATCGCGCAGAAGATGGGCATCCCGGCTGATTCGCTGCTCCGGGCCAGTGCTGCCTTGAGCCATGTGTTGATGGAGGCAACCGGGGACGGGCATTGCGCGTTGCCCCTGGATTTGCTCAAGGACGAGGCTGGCAAGCTCTTGCTGGTGGACGCTAAAGTTATAAGCGATGCGTTGGTCCGGACTCTGGCCGGTCAGGACTTGGTTCAGGAAAATATTGATGGTCAGGAGTTGGTTTTTCTGCCCCACCTCAAGCGCGCCGAGGAAATCATCGCCGAGCGGATCCGGGCCCTTTCAAAAGGGGCCCCGGGTTTGCCGGCGGTTGATTTTGACAAGGCGGTGGGGTGGTGTCAGGAGAAGACGGGCAAGGAACTGGCCGCCAGTCAGCGCGAGGCGCTCAAGCTGGCGCTGGTCAGCCGGGCCTTGGTTATCACCGGCGGCCCCGGCGTCGGCAAAACCACCTTGGTCAACGCCATTCTCCTTGTTTTGCGGGCCAAAAAAGTGCGGTGTCTCCTGTGCGCTCCGACCGGGCGCGCCGCCAAGCGCCTCGCCGAAACCACCGGCCTGGAGGCTAAGACCATCCACCGCCTGCTCGAAGTCAAGGCCGGCACAGGCGGATTCGCCCGCAACGAAGGCAACCCGCTGGAGTGCGACCTGCTCGTTGTGGATGAAACATCCATGGTGGATGTGAACCTTATGGCCAATCTGCTCCGGGCCCTTCCGCCCCAAGCCAGCCTGCTTCTCGTCGGCGATATCGACCAACTCCCTTCGGTGGGGCCGGGGATGGTCCTGCGCCATCTCATCGAGAGCAGGATCATCGCGGTGGTGCGGTTGACTGAGGTGTTCCGGCAGGCCGCTCACAGCCGCATCATCACCAGCGCCCATCGGATCAACGAAGGACAGTTGCCGCAGACCGCTCCCAAGGGGGGCGAGTCGGATTTCTTTTTTATCGACCGCACCGAGCCCGAGGACATTGCGGCGATGCTCGTGGAGATGATCAAGACCCGCATTCCGGCCAAGTTCGGGCTGCATCCCATCCGGGATATTCAGGTGCTCTGCCCGATGAACCGGGGGTCGCTGGGGATTCGCGAACTGAATCTGCGCCTGCAGGCGGAACTCAACCCGGCCCTGGCTGACGAGCCCGCGGTTGAGAAATTCGGCTGGCAGTTCCGCGTCCGCGACAAAGTCATTCAAACTGTTAACAACTACGATAAAGATGTCTTCAACGGGGATATCGGGCATATCCAGTCCATCGATCTGGTGGAGCGCGAGGTTCTGATCCGGTTCGATCAGCGCGAGGTGGTTTATGACTGCGGCGAGCTGGACGAAATATCGCTGGCCTATGCCATTACCATCCATAAATCGCAGGGATCGGAGTTTCCGGCGGTTGTGACGCCGCTGGCGATGCAGCAGTATATGCTTTTGCAGCGGAATCTTGTTTACACCGGGGTGACCCGGGGCAAGCGCCTGGTGGTGCTGATCGGGCAGCAGAAGGCGCTGGCTTTGGCGGTGAAGAACAACCGGACCCAGCAGCGGTTTTCAGGACTGCTGGCCCGGTTGGCTGGCCTTGGAAACAATCCGTGAAATTTGTCTGGAACTCGGACTCAGGGCCAATCCCCGCTCGGGCCTGGATTAAGCTGATGAAATCCTTTTGCCGGCTGATTCCGGCGAATCTTGCTGTGAAGCCACCAACCGAATGGCGTTTCCCTTTTTTCATGGACATTAAAATTGCCCGCCTGATGGTTAAACAATCGCAAATACTGAGGTTTTAGGGGGTAAAGGGTTGAAGGACTTGGCCTTCGCTCCGTCCGAAGCCGGCCTGGTTAGGATGAGGAGCAGAAAGCCGAAAACGCAGTGGCTGGGGTGGTGGGTTGTTGACTTTTAGCATTCCGGCGTTTTTCCGTATTTGTCCTTTATCTCAAATCCGCACATGCCGGATTCCAGATGGGTTTGGTTGCGCCATCAGAAAACATTCATCCCCCTTCATGCCCTTCATGGTGAACTTCCCGCCCTAAACCGAATCCATCATCCAGCTCATGAAGACCATGAAGACAGAAAAGGGCTTCCTTTTTTCTGCCGAGCAGCGGTTTGTCCATAAAATCCCGGGCCCAAAAGAAACAGCCGCCGGACTTGCGTCGGGCGGCTGGCACTTGAAAGAAGGGTTGGATCAGTAGGCAGCCTGAGCGCCCTTGATGTTTTTCTTGCCCATCCAAGGCATCAAAGCGCGGAGCTTGGCACCGGTCTTTTCAATCGGGTGTTGTTCTCCCTGCTTGAGCAGCGCGTTGTATTTCTTGTAGCCGCCTTCGTATTCCTTGACCCAGTCTTTGGCGAACTTGCCGGACTGGATGTCTTTGAGCGCGGCCTTCATGCGTTTTTTCACGCTCGCATCGATGATCTTAGGGCCGACGCTGATATCTCCCCATTTGGCGGTTTCGGAGATGGAGAAGCGCATGCCGCTGATGCCCGATTCGTTCATGAGGTCGGCGATGAGCTTGAGCTCGTGGAGGCATTCGAAATAGGCCATTTCCGGGGAGTATCCCGCTTCGACGAGAACTTCGAACCCGGCCTGGACCAAGGCGCTGGCGCCGCCGCAGAGCACGGTCTGTTCGCCGAAGAGGTCGGTCTCGGTCTCCTCTTTGAAGTTGGTTTCTAGCACGCCGGCGCGGGTGCCGCCGATGCCTTTGGCCCAGGCCAAGGCGATCTTTTTGGCGTCCTTACCCGGATTTTGATAAACGGCGATGAGGCTCGGGACGCCCTTGCCCTCGGTGTATTGGCGGCGCACGGTATGGCCCGGTCCCTTGGGGGCGACCATGATAATGTTGACGTTGGCCGGGGGGACGATGGTCTTGAAATGAATCGAGAAACCGTGGGAGAAGACGAGCGTCTTGCCCTTAGCCAGGTTGGGTTCGATGTCCTTTTTATAGGCGGCGGCCTGTTTTGTGTCGGGCAGGGCGACCATGATGACGTCGGCGCGGCGCACGGCCTCGGCGGTAGGGACCACTTCAAAGCCTTTTTCGCGGGCCACGGCGATGGACTTGCTGCCTTCGTAGAGGCCGATCAGGACGGTCAGTCCGCTGTCCTTTAGGTTGAGCGCATGGGCGTGGCCTTGGGAGCCGAAGCCGAGCACGGCCAGGGTTTTCTTTTTCAACACGCCGAGATCAGCGTCTTTGTCGGTGTAAATTTTTGCCATGGTACAGGGTCGTTGTTGTTTTTTTTGGTTGCGGAAAATTCAGTTGGCGCCGTCGCCAAATGGGGGCAGGGCGGAGGAATCCCCGGGCAAGCGCCGAAGGGATGCGTTTAAGCGGGGCGGACAAGTCGAACGATAGCGGGGCTTGGGAGAGACCAGCGAGTTAACCGAGGCCAGCTCGCCGCCGCTGCGGCCGACTTGACAGGTGGTTGCCACGTGAGGGGATGTGTTATTTTCTGGGCATTGCGGCCTTGCCGGTGCGCGTCACATCCAGCAGGCCGAAGGCCTTCATCAATTCGAGGAACTTCTCAACCTTGCCTTCGCTGCCGGTGATTTCAACGGTCAGAGCGGCGGGTTGGACGTCGACGATTTTGGCGCGGAAAATGTCGGTGATCTGCATCACTTCGGCCCGGGCCTTGGAATCGACGGCCACCTTGATGAGCACCAGCTCGCGGTCGACGTATTGGCCTTCGCGGAAATTCTGCACCTTCAGCACGTCGGGCAGCTTGCTCAACTGCTTGACGATCTGATCCAGTGTGGTCTCGTCGCCGTGCGTGACGATGGTCATGCGCGAGGCGGTGGCATCGTGGGTCGGGGCCACGTTGAGCGAGTCGATGTTGTAGCCACGGCCGCTGAACAACCCGGCCACGCGGGTGAGAACGCCGAATTTGTTTTCCACCAGAACTGAAATGGTATGTCGCATAAATCCCGAAAAACGGAGCGCCAGATTAACAACGAGCCCGTGGCCGGTCAAACGCAGATTTGCCCCGTCTTAAACCGGCTTCACCCGCATCAGCAGATCCTTGCTCTCCACGGTGTCGCCCACCTTCACGGGAACCTCCCCGATCACCCCGTCGCAGGGCGCGTAGATGGTGGTTTGCATTTTCATGGCCTCCATCATGACGATCCGCTCGCCCTTCGTGACCTTGGCCCCCACGCCCACGGAAAGGGCGGTGATCAGGCCCGGGATGGGTGCGCCCACTTCGGTGGGGATCGCCGGGTCGGCTTTGATGCGGGCCTTGGTTTTTGGGGTCACGGAGCGGTCGGCGATGGTTGTTTGGCGGGTCACGCCATTCAATTCAAAGAGCACCACCCGGCGCCCTTCGGCATCCACCTGGCCCACATTGATCAGGCGGACGAAGAGTGTTTTGCCCTCCTCAATGTTCACGCTTATTTCCTCCCGCTCCTTGAGTCCGTAGAAGAACGCCGTGGTGGGAAGAGCGGAGAGGTCGCCGAAGTCGCGGGTCTGTTTGGCGAAGCTGGCAAACACCTCGGGATACATGAGGTGGCTGTAGAGGTCGTCGGCGCTGGCCTCGCGTTTGAGTTTGGCGGAGAGTTCGGTTTGGGTCTTTTTGAGGTTTAGCGGTTTGAGCGATGCCCCGGGCCGCCCGCGCAGCGGCTTGCGTTTGCCCAGAACCACCTGCTGCAGTTTCTTGGGCCACCCGCCCATCGGCTGGCCCAGCCCGCCCTGCAACATGTCGACCACCGACTCGGGGAATGGGGTCGTGCCCGGTTCCAGATTGACCACGTCGGCGGGTTTGATGCCGCGGGTAACCAGAAACATGGTCATGTCGCCCACCACTTTGCTGCTGGGGGTCACTTTGACAATGTCGCCGAAGAGTTCGTTGACCTCGGCGTAGGTTTGGGCAATCTCCGGCCAGCGGCTGGACAGGCCCATCGAAGCGGCCTGTTCCTTGAGGTTGGTGTATTGCCCGCCGGGCATTTCGTGCAGATAAACCTCCGCGCTGCCGGTCTTGGGCGCCGTGTCGAACGGGGCGTATATCAGGCGGACCTGTTCCCAGTAGTCGGAGAACTCATTGAGTGCGGCCAGATCGAGGCCCGTGTCGCGGCGGGTGTTTTGGAGTGCCGCCACTGTGGAGTTGAGGTTGGGCTGGCTGGTGGAGCCCGACATGGAGGCCAGAGCCAGATCCACCACATCCACCCCGGCATCGCTCGCCTCAAAAATGGAGGCGGAGGCTATCCCGCTGGTGTCGTGGGTGTGGAAGTGGATGGGCAAGCCCACTTCGTTCTTGAGGGCTTTGACCAGGGCATGGGCCGCGTAGGGTCGGCACAGGCCGGCCATGTCTTTGATGGCGATAAAGTGGGCGCCCATCTGCTCGAGTTCCTTGGCAAGCTTCACATAGTATTTCAGGGAATACTTGGTTCGGCGCGGATCCAGAATGTCGCCCGTATAGCAGAGGGACGCCTCGCAGACGGCGTGGGTGTCTTGGACGGCCTCCATGGCCACCTTCAGATTCGGGAGATAATTGAGGGAATCGAAAATGCGGAAGATATCCATGCCGGCCGAGGCGGAATGCTTCACAAAGCCCGCGACCACATTGTCGGGATAATTGGAGTAGCCCACGGCGTTGGATCCGCGGAAGAGCATCTGAAAGCAGATGTTTGGAATCCGCTGCCGCAATTCGCGCAGCCGGGCCCAAGGATCCTCATGCAGGAAACGCATGGTGGTGTCGAACGTGGCGCCGCCCCACATTTCCAGACTGAAGAGGTTCGGGGCGCGCCGGGCCAGGGCATCGGCCACCCGGATCATGTCATAGCTCCGCATCCGCGTGGCCATGAGGGACTGGTGTGCGTCGCGGAAGGTGGTGTCGGTGACGAGGAGTTGTTTTTGTTTGAGGGTCCACTCGGCGAATTTCTTCGCGCCCAGCCGGAGCAGCAACTGCCGCGTTCCTTCAGGCGGAAGCTGCTTGGGGTCGAAGGCCGGGCTCTCCACGGTCGGCGGGTTGGTTTTAGGTTTGTAGCCCTTGGCGGTTGGATTGCCGTTGACCACCACGTCACCCAGAAAGGTGAGCAGCTTGGTGGCCCGGTCCCGCCGCGCGGTGAACTTGAACAGATCCGGCGTGGTGTCGATGAGCGTGGTGGTGGCCCCGCCGCAACGGAACGTGTCGTGGCTGATCACGTTTTCCAGGAAGGGAATGTTGGTCTTGACCCCGCGGATCCGGAATTCGCGCAGAGCCCTGTCCATGCGTTGCAAGGCCATCTCAAAGGTGCGGCCGGAGGCGGTGACCTTGACCAGGAGCGAGTCGTAGAAGGGGGTGATGACGCTGCCGCCCGCGCCCATTCCGCCGTCGAGCCGGATGCCGAAGCCGCCGGCCGAGCGGTAAGTGAGGATTTTGCCGTAGTCGGGCGTGAATTTGTTTTCCGGATCCTCGGTCGTGACCCGGCATTGGACGGCAAAGCCGTTGCGCGGCATCTCCGCTTGGGGCGGCAGGCCGATCTCCGGTCCGAACAAGGTATGCCCCTGCGCCACAAGAATCTGCGACCGCACCAGATCCACGCCGGTGATGACCTCCGTCACGGTGTGTTCCACCTGGATGCGGGGGTTCATCTCGATGAAGAACCATTCGTTGGTGTCCAGGTCGAGCAGGAACTCGACGGTGCCGGCGTTGTCGTATTTGATGGCCCGGGCGATTTCCACCGCCGCCTGGCACAGCTCGCCGCGCACCTTTTCATCCAGTGCCACCGATGGGGCGATCTCCACCACCTTCTGATGCCGGCGCTGCACGGAGCAGTCGCGCTCGTGGAGGTGGAGGACGTTGCCATGGCGGTCGCCGAGGATTTGGACCTCGAGATGTTTGGCGCGGGGGATGTATTTCTCCAGGAACACGGCGGAGTTGCCGAAGGCGCGGCCCGCCTCATTACGCGCCTCGTCGAGCAGATCCGCCAGGTCGGCCGCCTTGGTGACGACGCGCATGCCGCGGCCGCCGCCGCCAAAGGCCGCTTTGATGATAAGAGGGAACCCGATTTCCTTGGCGATCTTCAGCGCCTCAGCGCGGTCTTCCACCGGGTTTTCCGTGCCCGGCAGGATTGGCACGCCGACCTTGCGGGCCAGATCGCGGGCGGCCACCTTGTCGCCCATCAAACGCAGCAGTTCGGGGCGCGGCCCCACGAAGGAGATTCCAGCCTTTTGGCAGGCTTCCGCAAAATCCGCGTTCTCGGACAGGAACCCGTAGCCGGGATGGATCATCTCCACACCCTTGGCCTTGGCCAGGGTGACGATGCTTTCGATGTCGAGGTAGGCCGCGACGGGGCCTTTGCCTTCGCCCACGAGATAGGCCTCATCGGCCTTGAAGCGGTGGACGGAGAGCTTGTCTTCCTGGGCGTAGATCGCCACGGTGCGGAAGTCCAGTTCGGTGGCGGCGCGGAAGACGCGGATCGCGATTTCGCTGCGGTTGGCAACGAGCAGTTTTTTATTTGGCAGACTCATGTTGGTGCTCAAATTATCAGGCCTTTAGCCGGGTGAACGGGCATAGTATTGCCGGGAATCCCCGGGCCGATCAATCAAACAGTGGGAGGCAAAGGGGTTTTCTAAGGGGGCTCAGCTGAAAAACGGGTTGTGGGCCTTTTCCTGCGCGACGGTGGTCAGCGGGCCGTGCCCGGGGCAAAGCACGGTGTCAGCCGGAAGGGTGAGGAGTTGTTCGCGCACTTTCTGCCGCGCCAGATCCCACGATGTGTTGCCGCGTCCCATGGACCCTGCAAAAATGGCATCGCCCACCAGTGCCACATGGGGGGCGTCTTCCTGCCAGTTGCCGACCAGATAGGTGACGCCGTCCTCGGCGTGACCGGGGGTCTCGCGGTGGGTGACCCGCAGGCCTCCCAGATGGATGATTTCGGCCGTCTTGTTGCGCTGATCGACCGGGGCGTTCTTGGAGCCGGAATGCACCCGGGCCTTGGGCCAGACCTCGCGGATTTTCGGCAGCGCTTGAACGTGATCCCAATGGGAATGGGTGATGAAAATATGCCGCAGTTGGAGTTGGTTTTCCGCAAGGCAGTCGAGGATGGGTTGGGCTTCCACTCCGGTGTCGAAAAGCGCCGCGTCGCGTGTGACTTCATCCCAGACCAGATAGCAGTTGACCGTGAGGCCCTCGGCGCTGGAAGTGAAGGGGCGCAGTTCGCGCCACTGAGCCAAATCTGTTTCCGCAGGGGTCCAGCCCATGGCGATGGACTCGAGTTTTGCGGCGTCCAAACCGAGCAGCGGGGCGAGAGCGGAAAAGTGAATTGCCCGGGCCGGTTTGCCGGACTGTTCCAAGGCCGCCCATTCTGCCTCGGTCAATCCTGCGGCTTTGGCGGCGACGGTGGTCGAAACGCCCGTCATTGCCCGTGCCTTGCTGAGGATATCGCCCAAATGGTCTTCAAGATGCATGCAGCCACGGTAGCGACACACCCGTTCCACTCGCAAGTCCTAGCTTGGAATTTCAGCGTTTGGCTGCGGTTCTTGGGGATCGGCCCGGCGTGGATGGTTTGGGTGCGGACTCGGCGTTCAATTGCAAGGCGCAGCCCCGGGTCAGGCGCTTAAGCCAAAGGGCCGGCTGGGTCTGCGCTTGCGCCGGGTCGGTCAGATCCGTCAGCGCGGCAACGCGGGTGAAGATGCGCTCCAGTTTTTTGGTGTCGGCTGTCTGTCCAGCCAGCCCCAGGCAGGGGATGTTGAAGTCGAGGCAGGATTGAGCCAGTTGTCCCACGCCTTTGCCCATGAGGCTGGAGTTGTCGAGCCTGCCCTCGCCGGTGACGACGATGTCGGCATTTCGGAGGTGCTTGGCCAGAGCGGAGTGTTTGGCGAACAGTTCAAAGCCCGGGGTGAGCCTGGCGCCAAGGAACGCGGGTAGGCCGAATCCTAGTCCGCCTGCCGCCCCGGCCCCGGGATTCCGGGCGTAGTCAACACCCAGTTGGGACTGGACCACCTTGGCCAGACGCCGCAGGCAGTTTTCCGCCAATGCGCGATTCTCGGGGCGGATGCCTTTCTGGGGGCCGTAGATGCGGGTTGCTCCGCGCATTCCCAACAGCGGATTTTGCACGTCCACGGCGACCAATAGCTCTTCAAACCAACGTCGCTTTCCGGGTGGCATGATCCGGGTGAGCGCCTGCAAATCCGTCCATTTCTCCAGCGGGTTGCCGGCGGAGTCGAGAAATTGCCAGCCCAGCGCGCGGGCCAGGCCGAATCCTCCGTCGTTTGTGGCGCTGCCGCCAATGCCGAGCAGGCAACGGCGGGCGCCTTTTTTTGCGGCGGCTTGCAGGGCCAAGCCCAGCCCGAAGGTGTCCAGTTGGAACGGGTGAAATTGTTTCGGGGGCAGCATAGCCAGTCCGATCACATTGGCTGATTCCAGAATGGCCGTTTTCGACTCGGGCGCCCACCACCATTTGGCCCGATGCGGACGATGGGCGGCATCCAGGGTGCGGAGGGTGTTGGGTTTTGCGCCAAGGAGTTGGCTGAACACTGCGCCGAAACCGTCGCCGCCGTCGCTCATCGGCAGCAGGGTCAGCGTGTCTGTAGGTCGGGCCGATTGCCAGCCTCGCGCCATGGCTGTGGCCGCTGCGGCCGAGGTGAGCGTGCCTTTGAACTTGTCTGGGACAATCAGGACGTTGAGTCGCACGCCTCTTTATGACCACTGGGAGGAGGGTTGCGCAATCTCAAAGCAAGGTCATAGGTCGGAGGTCAAACCAATACACCGCCGATTTGCCGCAGAACCCAAAACGTCCCCTAACGCCCCTACGGAGCTTGGATTTTCTTTTGGATCTGGGTTGCTATAGACAGGTCGATCCTCTGGAACTTGACTGCGTAGGGTAGGGCGGAAGGACGAGACTTGGAACTGGAAAATGCGCGCGGTCAAGGGGCAGGATTCGGGATCGAAACCTGTGGACGCCGGCGTAAGGAGGCGTTTATCACAGCGCCAAGCGCGAAGGGCCAAGCGCGAAGGGTAAAGGGGTAAATCCAGCGCCGGAGGCGCGGCATGTCTATAGAAAGGCGTCCTAAAATAAATCCCCAGCCCCGTGGGGGCGCCACAGGCGGTTTCTCTGCGAATCGCCCTTCACCCGGCCTGTGGTCACTCTCTCCGCCCGGCAGGATAGGGTCCACTTGCCTATAGACAGGTCGCTCCACTGGAACTTTAAGACAGGGGGGAATTGAAGGAGCGAACCGCCAACAGGCTTTTGAAAACTGATTTTTCAGGTGGAAGATGATGCCGAAAAACCAATGGTTTTTGGGGGCTGTTTTTCAAAAAATGCCTTTTTCAAGAGCCCGCTAAGGGGGCAAGACTTTAGCGGCGGTCTGCGACCGCCGAGCCTCGAGCAGAAAGAACGGAGCTAAATTGAAAAGGGAAAGCTGAGAGTTATAAAAACCGAGCAAATCAAAAGCCTATGCTCTTGGCCCTTTCAACGTTCAACTTCCCCACCTTGGTTAGAGCGGATTGGCTGAGGTTTTGGGTTTGGCGTAAAAGGAGTCGTCAGCCGCGCTGTTCGCAGGCTTGGTGTAGATGGAGTCATCGGCGGCACTGACGGGTTTCTGTGGCGCAGCTTGCTGAACGGCCGGATCTTTGGCGGCGGATTTCTTGCGTTTGGCATTCCTCCGGTTTTCTTCGTCCATGATCTTTTTGTCCTCATCCAATTGCCGGTTTTCTTCGGTCTTGAGTTCGGCCTCGGCACGGAGGATTCCCGGCAAAGTCTGTTTCTGCTCGTTACTGGCGATGGCGGCAAGTTCGGGGGTTTTCAGGACTTTGGGGCGCATGAGAACCATCAACTCCTTGCGGTCTTTCTGATTTGATTTGCTTTTGAAGAGATTACCCAAAAGCGGGATGTCCATGAGGTAGGGGACGCCGGAGCTGCTCTTGGTCTCGTCGTTGCGGATAAAGCCGCCTAGAATGATTGTTTCGCCATCCTTGACGGCGACTTCGGCGGATAGCTTGCGGCTGGTGGTGGTAGGGACGGCACCGACCCCTTGGATTTCCTGAGAACCGCTGATTTCGTCAATGGTTTCATCGATTTGCATGACGACTAGGCCCTCCTGATTGATGTAGGGGGTGACTTGGAGTCCGATACCAACTTGCAGCTGCTGATAGGAATTGCCATTGCCATAGGCACCGCCGTAGGAACTGCTGGTGACATAGGGAACGGTGCTGCCGACAAAGATGGAGCCGGGCTTGGCATGGGTGGTCAGGATTTGGGGGCGTTGCACGACGTTGACCCGCGAGTCAGAGGCCGCAGCCTGAACGGCGACATCGAGGTTTCCTTTGTAACGGCCGAAGTAGCTCAGGCCGGAGGATGCGGGGAAGCTGGCAGTGCCGGAGGAATTGGTTCCTATGGGGATGGCGCCACCGAAAAACTGTCCCAAAGTGCCTAGCGAATTTCCTCCGTTGTTGGCCACGCCTCCGCGTTGAAACTCACCACCCTTGGGGTTTTGTCCGGCGCTGACCCCGAAATTCCATCCGCGTCCGACCTGCACATCCAGGATGAGGGTTTCGATGAGGACTTGGGCCAGAACGACGTCGAGCTTGGCGATGACGCTCTTGAGCATCTCCATGTCCTGTTTGGATGCGAAGACGAGCAGGGAATTGGAGCGCTCGTCGGCGAGCATTTTCATTTGGCCGAAAATCTGGATGTCGCCGGAGCCGGAGGAGGATGCTTTGCTGACGAGGCTTTTCAAGCGGTCGGTGAAGCTGCCGCCGGTGGAGCTGCCCAAGGTTCCGGCCGCGCCGCCGGAGATGCCGGCAGTGCTGCCGAAGGGCGAGTTGCCGGACTGCATGCCGCCGACTGAGCCGAATCCACCGCGGTTTATGCCGCCCATGCCGCCCATGCCTGAGCCGCCTGTGCGGGCACCGCTCATGGCCGTGCCGCCAACACCGCTGCTGCGGGAACCCATCGTGCCACCGGTCACCCCGCCCAGACTGTTGAGCGCATCGGAAATCTCGCTGGCCTTGGCGTATTTGATCGGGATGACCTCGGAGACCCATTCGGAGGGCACAGTCAGGTCGATGCGGGCGATCATTTCGAGCATGCGCTTGACGTTTTCGGTGAAGTCACGGATGACGATCATGCCGCTGCTTTCAATCGGGAGGATTGAGTTGGGGATTTTGGCGAACTGCTGGAGCACGGGGATGACCTCGCTGGGCTTGGCGTATTTGAGCTGGACGACATGGGTCACGTATTGCCCGAATTCGGGCAGGTCTTTGGCATCCATCAGGTTGGGTGGTGCGCCCTCGGTATTTGCCTGGCCTACCGGCACGGCTTTCACGAATTTGTCCCCGAAATTGATCATGGTGATGCCGTTGAGGGCGAGCACGGCGTCGATAGCCTGAATGGCCTCGGTGCGGGTCAAGTCGGTCTGGGTTTTGAGAACGATTTGGGGGGCGGGCAGGGCGGCGGGGCGCAGGATGGTGCGTTGGACCAGGTTGGCGTAGACCTTGAGGACGTCATTGAGATCCACAGCCCTGAAGTCGATCATGCCCGCCGGGATGATTTCATCGGTGGAAGTGGTGCCGGGGGCGATGGCGATGGTTGGGGCGTTGGCGTTTTTGCTGTTGGCACCAGGAGTGGCGGTGGTGGGGGTGCCGGTGCCGGCAAAGGGCGTCATGCTTTTCAGGGCGTCTGTGGCGGCTTTGGCGGCTATTGCGGAGTTGGTCTGGCCGGAGAGGTTGGTGCGCATGCGCCGCAGAAAGGCCTCCCGGTTGGGGGCGGTGGGGCTGGTGGCGGGCGGGGTGGGGAGTTGAGCCCAAGCACTCAGGCCGGTGAGCAACAGGACGAGAAAGGTCGTTTTCATTTTTTGATCGGCGAGGCGGCTTTGCCCGGCTGGGATTTGGCCGGCGTTTTCTTCTGGTAGCTGGCCATCAGGGTGATGCTGGCGTTCAAGGTGTAGTGGTTCGGGTCGGGGCGCACGGAGAGGTCGCGGACCCGGATGAGGGAGTTGCCCGAGCCGAGGGTGTAAAGGAAGTTAACCAGTTGTTGGTCGGTGGCTTGGACCTGAATGGTCTGGCGCTGCTCCATGAAAAAGAGGTTGGTGCTGCCGATCTGGCGCGAATTGCCGACAAACCCCACCCCGGTCTGCGCCATATGCGCCTGAATGGTGCGCAGGAAATCGGTGGCCTGATCTTCCGGGGGGACTTCGCTGCCTTCGCTCTGCATTTTTTTGACCTCCGCTTCCATGCGGGGGACTTGGTTGATGGCGGTCTGATAGGTGGTGAGTTTGGTTTGGGCCCGGGCGAGCCGGGTTTGGTACATCTCCCAGTCGGAGAAATGGGGCCAGACGAAAAAGATATTGACCACGAGGAAGAGGACGGTGGTGACGCCGACGACGAAGCGGCGCTCGCTGGGGTTGAGTTTGGCGAAATAGCTGTTCATCAGTCTTCGGTTCGCTTGAGGATGAGGCTGAAGCTCCAGCTGACGGTGTTGCCGCCGGGGTTGACATGGGTCTGCAACTGATCTCCCTCCGTCGGGTCGAACAGGGGCTGGTCGTTGCGCTTGGCCTTGCGCAGCCGGGAACTGAAATCGATCACGTTGGACACATCCACAGCCGGGGCGGTGCCGTCCAGTTTGAGTTTGCGGCCGTCGCCGAAACTTAGGGAATCGAGGGTCAGCCCGGTGGGCATGAGTTCGGCGGTGGAGCGCCAGCAATCCAGAGCTGCGAACTTGAGATCCTGACGGTTTTTGAGCACGTCGAAGCGCGCCTTGAGCTGCATGGAGTTGGTGAAGCCCGGGCCGCGGGCGGTCACCTGGCTCTCGACACTATCGGTCTTGAGATAGGCGATGGAGACCATGATGAAATAAATGGCGACGCCGGCCAGATAAGTCGCGCCGACCCAGAGCAGGCCGTGGATCCAGAGGCGGTCGGTGAACTGTTGCCGGTAGCGGGTGCCGAACTCGGCGGGCAGGAGGTTGTTTGGGGCGCTGGATTGTGCGGCGCGTGTGGCGGTCAGGGCGGCCAGTTCGGCGCCCGCCCGCGGGGCGGAGAGTTCCAATGGTTGTTCGAGGCCTTCGCGCAGCGCCGGTTCCCATCGGGATGCGGTGGCCGCATCGGCCAGAAGATGCCAGCGGGGCGGAGCTTTGAGCCAGCCTTCCAGTTCGCCGGCCCAAGCCATTTGAGCGAGTTGATCGCGCAGGTTGGCGGCGCGGTTGGGACCGGGCACGGCCGTCAGGAGGGCGAGGTTTTGGAGGACACCGGCGCACCACCAAGCCACGAGGGCTGAGTTGGATGCGCTGTGGGGTTCCGGGCAGACCCAGGCACCGTCCTCTTGGGGCGACATGGTGCCGAGCTGGTCGAGCAGCGGGACCTCCAGCCGGTCGGCCAGGAAACCGGCTGCTTCCAGACGGCCGAGAAATTCTTCCACGACTTTGCGTTCGGACACGATCAGAACGACGGTCTGCATGCTGCCCTGGGCGTGGGGCAGGATATGCATACTCCAGACCGCCTGGGTGAGGGGGATGGGGGATAATTTTTCGAGCTGGAGCTCGACCATGGAGCGGGTTTCGTCCGGGGTGCTGAGTGGGAACTGTGCGACCCGGATGAAGACGGTTTCCGGTGGGAGATAGGCGACGTTGAGTTTGGGCTGCCAGAGAGCGCTCCAGCTCTTGGAGACCATGGCTGCAGGGAGGGGCAGGTTGTCGGGGATGTTCAGTTCGCGACCGAGCTTGAACCCGCCGGATTTGGCATCAAACTGCCACAAGCTCCGGGAGCCCAGGCCGACGTGCAGCACATTGCAAGAATTCCAGCGTGCCATTAGGAAATGGGGGGTTGCGGATTACGGTTTGAACACGGGGCCGGAATCATTTCTTGGCCTCCATCAGGGCGTCGAGATGCTCCTCAATCTGGGTCACGCGCAGGACCTCCTCGATGGTGGTGACGCCGTTCATGACCTTGCGCCACCCGTCCTCGCGCAGGGTGCGCATCCCTTGCTCGACGGCCCGCTGGGCAATGGTGGAGGAGGCGGCCCGGCTCAGGATCAAGGGGCGGATCGCCTCGTTGAGGACAAGCAGTTCGTAAATGGCCAGACGTCCTTGGTAGCCGAGCTGGCGGCAGGCCTCGCATCCCACGCCGTGCATGAACCGCGTCGTCGCCACCTGATCCTCGGGGAACCCGATCTTGGTCAGGAACGAGCGCTCGACCTTTTGCTCCGTCTTGCAATTGGGGCAGATGGTACGGACCAGGCGCTGAGCCATGATGGCTTCGACCGACGAGGCGACCAGGAAGGGTTCGATGCCCATGTCGATCAAGCGGGTGAATGCGCTGGGGGCGTCGTTGGTGTGGAGGGTGGAGAAGACCAAATGCCCGGTGAGCGCGGCCCGGATGGCGATTTCCGCCGTTTCCAGATCGCGGACTTCGCCGACCATGATCACGTTGGGGTCCTGGCGGAGGATATGGCGCAAGCCCATCGCGAAGGTCAGGCCTATCTCCGGGCGGACGGCGATCTGGTTGATGCCCTTCAACTCGTATTCCACCGGTTCCTCGATGGTGATGATGCGTTTCTGCACCGAGTTGATGGTGCTGAGCATCCCGTAAAGGGAGGTGGACTTGCCCGAACCGGTGGGGCCGGTGACCATGAGGATGCCGTGGGGCTTGATGATGATTTCGCGGATGGCCTTCTCGTCGGGGGGGGAAAAACCCAGTTTGTCCAGACTGAGAAAAATCTTTCCGCGGGAAAGCAGCCGCAGGGAGACGCTCTCACCATACACCGTGGGGACGGTGGAGACGCGGATGTCGATCTCCTCGCCTTTGATTCGGACATTGATGCGGCCGTCCTGTGGGAGGCGTTTTTCGGAGATATTCATTCCGCTCATGACCTTGATGCGGGAAATGATGGCGGCCTGAAAGCGCTTGAGCTGCGGGGGCATCGGCGTCTGATGCAGGATCCCGTCAATGCGGTAACGGATCCGCAGTTCGTCCTCCTGCGGTTCGAGGTGAATGTCCGTGGCCCGGTCCTTGAAGGCCTCCCAGATCACCTGGTTGACGAACTTGATGACGCTGGCTTCCTGGTCGCCTTCGGTGATCTCCTTGTCGCCGACGAGCAATTCGATGGGTTCGTCCTCGTCATTGCCCATTTCGTCGAGGGTTTCCGCGCCGACGCCGTAGTATTTTTTGAGGGCTTTTTCGATTTCGATTTTTGCGGCCAAGGCGAACTGCACCGGGCCGTGGGCGTCAAAGCGGACGGCGTTGAGCATGGCCGCGTCGAAAGGGTTGCTGACGGCGACCTGCACCGTGCCGTCGAGCAGGTCGGTGGGCATGACGGAATATTGGAAGGCGACCTTGGTGGACACCTTGCTGCGGGCGGAGGCGGGGATTTCCAGTTTGCCCATTTCCAGATAGGGCCAGTTGAGGGCTTGGGCGAGTTTTTGGAGAAAGACGTCCTCGGCCAGTCCCCGCTCGCGGCAGAGAAAAGCCAGGAGCGGTTCTTGAGACCCATTGTCGGCAGCCACACGCCAGGCACTGGTCAGTTCATCGAACTGTCCTGGTGAGACCAGGCCGAGCTGCGCGAAGAATTCTTTTAGAGATACAAAGGACGCCATTACATCAAACTGTTTCCATTACCGAACACGGAACAGTAGGGAAAGTTGCGCGCGCGGTCAAAATTATTCATTGAAAAAGGCGGCGTCGCTTTTTGGGGCGACCGGCTGGCGGCGGCGAAGGAAAACGTTGCCAAATGCGGGCTCTGTGTCATGTTGAAGACGGATTTTGTGCCGAAACAGAGAATTCCAGAGAACTTTATGCAAAAACCGAAAATCATTGCCTATTTAAAACCCAGTTGCGGATGGAGCCAGGGAGTGCGCGCCATCATGCGCAAATACGACCTGCCGTTTGAGGACCGCGACATCATCAACAACCCCCTGCAACGCCAGGAAATGATCGAGAAGAGCGGGCAGATGCTCAGTCCGTGCGTCGAGGTCAACGGTCACATGCTGCCGGATATCAGCGGCGACGAGGTGGAGGCTTATCTGCTGGCCAAAGCCTTGGTGAATCCCTCCTCGGTTCAACCCGATGCCCCGACCAACCAGCCTTGCGCGCATGAGATGCCTGTTTCGGCCCCTCTCCAGTTCCGCCGCTAATCGGTTTCTCCATTCCAACTGGCGCGAGGGATTTTTTTCCTTCGCGCCTTTTTCTTTTTCTGGTTCCAATCCCGTCATGCAAAGGCGGGATTTATGCAGGCGGCTTGATCGTCCAAATGAAATGGCGGGCTGCTTGAAGGATGCGGTTCAACTTGGGCGGTCTGGCTGGAAACCGCTGCCAGAGTGGATCGACTTTTCCCTTCGGATTTTCAAATCGTTTGGTGGTGGTCGATTTCATCGGGACTGCACTCGGGTTTGCGGCCGGCCCTTATGAAAAGAAACTCAAAGTGGAGGGCGGCTCCGGGGCGTAGGAGTGGCGGATGCGTTTGAGGTCGCGCACGGCTCCGTCAAAGAGCATCAGGACAATCCGTCCGGGCGGGGAGGTCAGTGTTGCGGTTTGCCGGAAGCATTCCCAAGGGTTGCAATCACACTTGGAGGGGAGGCGGGATGGTTAGTCGGTGGTGAGGTGTGAAGCCAGGAGGTTGGCCAGGGCGCGCATGGTTTGTTCGGGCGGGAAGACCGGGCTCTTTAAGAGTTCTACCGTCTTTTGGATTTTGTTGTGGCGGAGCAGGGTAAGGGTTTCCAGTTGAGGGTTGAGACTGCCGGTGGAAATGAAGCCCGAACCCGGCTTGTTGCCGGCGGCTGGGCCGGGGCGCGGAAGGGCGGAGGACGGTTCAGGGTGGGTGATGCGGCTGGCATTAAAATCTATTTTCATGACGCCTTGCTCGGCTTTCTGTCAGGCGGGGGAGGCGGACGTTCCACCTGACACATTGTCATCGGGAAACGGGTGGGGAACATTAGCTGCGTTTTCAGCGCAGAGGCAAGGTGCTTAACACCTCATGGAGGGTGTGTTCTCCGAAGGTGCGGGGTGAATGGAGCATCAGCCAGTCTGCGTCCGGTTGCCTGCGGCCGTTTTTGGCTTGGGTGTTGTGCAAGAAGCGCCGGGCTTGGCCGGACACAACCGGGTTTACGGCGTCGAATATTTCATCCACCGCGCAAAGCGTCCGGCAGGTCTTGGTATCGATCATGCGCAGGCGCCAGCCGACGGTCAGCGGGGCGCAGGCGCGGTAGGCGGTTAACTCGCAGAATAGCGCCGCGTCGCAGGCTTATTGGGCGGTGAGGGCGGTGAAGAAACCTTCGGGCAGCAGGTCTGCGCCGGGGTCCAGGCCTGCCGGCCGGTTAGCCGGTGAAGGCACTCGCCATTAATAGGGCGCACTTCGAAACGACGGGATTTTATCAGTTCGTTTTGCAGGAGCGGAGTCAGCAGATCCGGACCGGCTGAGTTGTCGGGCAGTTGTTCCAGGCAATTGATCGGCAGCGCCACGATCCGTTTTAGGCCGGGTGTCAAGTAGCGGGAGTATGAAACGTTTTTTCGGGGCTGGATTTCGCGGGAATTCAGGAACGTGCTGTATTCAAACGCGGTTTTGCGATGCCGGCGCGGGCTTTGCCGGTGAGAGATTGCCTTCCAACCCCTTCAAATACGCGAGAATCAGGTCCGGCAAATCCCGGCTGTATCCTCCTTCCAGCACGCTAAAGGAAGGCACGCCGAGTTGGCCAATCTGCTGCCCCAGCCAGTGGTAATCCTCAGCCTCCAGAGTGCCTTGGGCCAAGGGATCCCGCGCATAGCCGTCGAAGCCTGCGGAGACAGCGACCAGTCCGGGGTGGAACTGTTTGAGATCCAGCAGCGCACGGGTCAGCACTCGGCGGTAGTCGAGCCGGGGCAGTTGGGCCGGCACGGGGTAGTTGAAACAATTGTTTCCCACGTTGCCCGACCCGGTCCCGGGATAGCAGGGATGCTGGTGAACGCTAAAAAAAGCGGCTCCAGGATGGTAGAGCAGAATGTCCTCTGTTCCGTTGCCGTGGTGGATGTCAAAATCGAAAACCGCCACCCGCTCCAAGCCTGTGGCCAAGGCTTCCAGGGCGGCGATGGCCACATTATTCAGGAAGCAAAACCCCATGGACTTGTTCCGGGTGGCGTGGTGTCCCGGCGGGCGCATCAGGCTGAAGACCGTTTCCCCATTGCGTGCGGCCCGCAAGGCTTCCAGAGCGGCCCCCGCCGAGGATCGCGCGAATCCCGGGATCCCCGGATAGCTTGGCGTGTCGGTGTCGAAATCCTCCGGCCCGGACAGCCGGGCGATCATCTCGGGGCAGTGGGCTCGAAGCAGGCTGCTTTCGGCTATTGCGCCCGGGGCAGCCCACTGAAGCGGCAGCTCGGTTTGATTACGCAACCGTTCCAGAGTGCGGGTCACCCGCACCGGTTTTTCCGGATGCCCCGCCTTGGAATAGCCGGCGCATGCTTCGTCAGTAATGATTTTCATCGGTGCATGAAAGGGGTTTTCCTGATCGCCCCCGGACCGTTTCCAGCTTAGGAAGAGGGCAACCAATGAAAAGCACAATCGCCCTTCCTCAGGGCTGCCGGTGGAAGGACGCTCAATTCTCAATCCGGAAAAAATCCGCGTCCTAAAGGGGCGCCGGCGGCATCCGGCTTGGTGCGGCGGTGTTTCCGCGAGGCCTCAAGCCGTAATGCGGGTTCTGGATTCCTGAGTCTTTGGCGGCGGATGCTTTTGACTTTCAACGGGGCTGGGGTTTTTCTAATCTGCCCGAATGGAACGATTGCCTGGTTTCCGCGATTTCTATCCCGAACCGCTTCCGCACCCCGACGTGTGGAGCGCCGATGCGCGCCAGTATATTTTCGCCAAGTGGCGGGCCACGGCTCGCACCTACGGCTTCCGCGAATACGACGGCCCCCCCTTGGAGCCCCTGGAGCTCTTCACCACCAAGAGCGGTGAGGAAATCGTCGGCCAGCTCTACAACTTTGCCGACAAGGGGGAACGCTCCGTTTCGCTGCGGCCTGAGATGACGCCCACTCTGGCGCGGATGGTGGCGGCGCATGAGCGGAATTACAAGAAGCCCATCAAGTGGTTCGCCGTTCCCCAGCTTTATCGTTACGAACGCCAGCAGAAGGGCCGCCTGCGGGAGCACTTCCAGTTCAACGCCGACCTCATCGGCGAGTCCGACCCGGCGGCGGATGCGGAATTGATCGCGCTGCTCATCGATTCATTGCGCGCCTTCGGCTTGACTGCGGATGATTTCGTGGTCCGGCTCAGCAGCCGCAACGCCTGGCACGAGTTTTATCACCGGGGGCGTCAGGATTCCTCCGAGGCGGATGCGGCGCATGAATACCAGTTTTTTCAGGTGATCGACAAGCTGGAGCGGGCGTTGCCGGAGGAGAGCGCCAAAAAGTTGGCCGCCCTGGGTTTCAAACTTGACGATGTCAACGCCTTCATCGCCGGGGGCAAGCCCACCGCCCAATTGCAGTTCATTCTGGACAACCTTGCCGCTCGCGGCCTGGGCGGGTTTGTGAAGATCGACTATCACGTGATCCGGGGACTGGCTTACTATACCGGCGTGGTCTTTGAGGCGTTTGACCGGAAGGGGGAGTTCCGGGCGATTGCCGGAGGCGGTCGTTATGACAACCTGGTCAAGCTCATCAGCGGCGGCAAGGTGAACCTGCCCGCATTGGGGTTCGGCATGGGGGACGTGGTGCTGCTGGAGCTGCTCAAGGCCCGCGGTTTGTTGCCGGCGTTCGATGCCAACGTGGATGTCTTCTGTCTGATAGAAGAGGAGTCTTTGCGGCCGGCCACTCTGCAGTTGGTGCAGAACCTGCGCCTCAGCGGGCGGGCTGTCGAGTTTCCCCTCACGCCGACCAAGCCTGACAAGCAGTTCAAAAGGGCGCAGGAATTGAAAGCATCCTTCACCGCCAAGCTCGATAACGATTCCTATGTGCGTATCCGCAACCTGAAGACCCGCCAGGAGGTGGTTGCCGGGGTGCGGGATGCCGCAAATCATCTGACCTGAGCCCCTGATGGTTCGCTCTCAATCCACCCCTGCTGGTGCTTCCAAACTGAATGAAGGCCGCACTTAAGACACGGGTTTGCAGCCATCGGGAGTGTCAGTAAAAGGGCGGTGCCCCTGACTCTGGAATCGGCCCTTTCCTAATCACCCCGCACAGAGTGCGGTTCTCAAGGTCATCGGGTTCGGGTCGGGACTGATTCGGCAACCACTTCAGGCGCAATTGATTGAAAATCGGGTTTGTGATTTTTTTTGTTGTCCGGGTCTGTAGAGATGCCTCGTCAGCGGCGATTGAAAGGCAAAGCAGAAAATAGAAAGTGGAAGGCAGAAAAACGGTGAGCCGGCACCTGGGTGTTTTGAGTTTCCTCTTCCATCCCAGACGGATTGGGTTGCGCCATCGAAAAATCATTCATCCTCACTTTATGCCCTCCATGGGCTTTATGGCAAACATACCGCCCCGAGCCAAATCGACCCTGGAGTTCATGAAGACCATGGAGACGGAAAAAGGTTGGCAATTCTTCGGCCTCATACAGCGCTTCATGCGCGATTCAGTTTTCTCTCAAAGGTGGTTTCGGGTTGGAGGAGATCTGTGGCTGGTCCCAAGTGCGGGTTTTAGGTTTAAGGCGTCAAGAGCATATGCACAGAGGGTTGAATGATTCACATGGTGGTTTTTCGTTTCACTCGCGGTCCCACATCCAGCGGGAATCGCTCACGCCGTTGCCGCCCCATTTTGTGCTGCCTGTGGCGCCGTTGGCGCCCGGCATGAACTGGAGCCCCATGACGCTGACCCGAAGCGCCGCGGCATGGCCGTCGGCAAACCCCATGTTGGCCCGGTTTCCGTGACGGTTCACCGGACGGGTGGGGGCTGAGTCGTAATAGTTCCAATTGTTGGGCGTGCGGTAAACAATGTTGAAGGTCTGATCTTTCACCTCCCTCCACAGGTCCGGGTTCTGTTCAGCCGGGTTTTCAATCAGTCCGGTGTCGGCAAAAGGCACCGTGTCTGAGGGGTGCTTGATGCTGCTGATCTTATCCGGATTAGCCAGCCAGCCGCCGATTTCAACGTGGTTGAAGCCGATCCCGAAACCCTTTGAATAGCTCGGGCAGGCGATGCTGTTGGTGGTGGACATATAAGGCCGCAGCAGGTCCGGCCAGAAGGTGCACACCGCATTGGGAATCCACGCTCCGGAAGGTGAGGGTTTGTCCAAGCCGACCAGAACGATTAGATCGTTGTTATCCTGGCCATACATGACGAAGCCAATCCCGATTTGCCGGAGATTGTTTAGGCAGTTGATCCCCTTGGCTTTTTCCTTGGCCTTGGCCAATGCGGGGAGAAGGAGGGCGGCGAGAATGGCGATGATGGCAATAACAACCAGGAGTTCAATCAAAGTGAAGCCGCGGGCCGGAGTTTTTTTTGCGGGATGAGGATTGGGCACGGTGGTTAAATTGTGATGCGGTAATGTTCGTTCTGGGTGATGGAAAGTCAATTCCGCTTGATCAAAAGAGCAGGGGATCCTTGGAGGCTGGGCAGTCCTGCGTTTTCTGGCGGGCAGGGGGCCGGGGAGCGGTCAAGGTGACACCGGGTTATTCCACCGTCCCTCCAACGGCTCTGAGCAGGGCATATTGAGCTTTGTCAAAGCCGGCGACCAAAGCCAGATAATCGGACCGCGCTTGGGTGATATCCTGTTGGGCCTGGAGATCTTCCAGGACAATTCCCACGCCGAACTGTTTGCGTTCCTGTGTCAGGCGCAGACTTTGGGCGGCGGTGACAAGGTTTTCCCGCGCGGTGGCGAGTTGATCCCCGAACGAGTGCATTCGGGCCTGACATTCCACCACTTCGCCGATCACCTGGTCTCGCTCTTTTTGTGCTCCGAGCCGGGCGCTTTCAAAGCGCGCCGCGCCGGCCCGGACCCGGCCGGGATCAAACAAGCCGCCCGGTCCGATGCGCCAGGCCAGAGCGAACAGATAATCCTGCGCCGCCCCGAAATGATCGGTGCCGCCGTCCGGTCCGCCGCCAAATCCGCCAAGGAAGGCCTGAGCGTTCAGGGATGGAACAGCCGGTCCATAGAGCGCGCCGTTTTTGGCGGAACGCGCCGCGGAAACCAGCGCCTGACCCTGTTTGAGTTCGGGGCGGCACTGCAGGGCCCTTTGCACCAAATGATCCAAGGCCGAGTTGGTGCCGATGAGTTTCAGGGGCGCCAGGTCCAACTCCTGAGGGAGAAGTTCCACCAGCGGATCGAGGTGCAGGATTTGAGCCAGACGGGCTGAATTAACCCGCTGTTGTTCCTGGGCCTGACGGAGGGCGAGTTGCCGTCGCCGGGTCTGCACCTGAACCCGGAGTTCGTCGCCCTTGAAGGCGATGCCTGCGGCGACGGCTTGGTGGAGTTGGTCTTGATATTCCCCGGCCAGTCGCACGGATTCCTCCAACACGCCGACTTGCGCCGCGGCGTGGACCAGGTCCAGATAGCCCTGGGCGGCGGCAAATGTGGAGTCTTGTGCGCGGGATTGGAGGGCGGCGGCGGCGGCGGTGGCGAGTTGCCTGGCTGCCAGCGATTTATAATAGGCGTCGCCAAGGTCGAGTTGCGCCGTCAGCGTGCCGCCCGGGGAGTAGGATTGCAGGCGGGCCTGGGATACCGTTCCGCCGGGGACGGCTTGCGCCATTCCATTGCGGCGATGATAGCCTGCGCCGGCGGAGATCCACGGGAAAAACTGCTCGAAGGTGCTCTGCTGGTTTGCGACTGCCTCGCGCTGCCCTTCCCGGGCGATCTGGACATCCAGGTTTTGGGTGTGCGCCAGGCGCAGCGCCGTGGAGAGGTCGATAGGATAGTTTGTTGCGCCGGTCGGCTGCGCAGCGCCGGGCAGGGCGGTGAGAAACAAGATTGACAGGACCCAGAGCGGGCCCGGTGATTTTCGATTTTGAGGAGGTGTTTTCATTTGCCATCCCGAACGGTGACGGTCTGGCCGGAGGTCAAGGAACTTTTGCCGACCAAGATGAGGGGTTGCTCCGGCTTGAGCCCGCTGAGAATTTCCACGCTGGTGCCGTCGCTGAACCCGGTCTGCACCGGGGTTTTTCTGGCTTTCGATTCCTCCACGATGAAAACAAAAGCGCCTGTCTTGTCCGTAACGACCGCGTCGGCGGGGGCCAGAAGCGCGCCGGTTTTCTGCTCGATGCCCAGTTTCACGTTGGCATACATCCCGGGTCGCAGGTCCAGATGCGGGTTGGGGATTTCGATTTCGGCGATCATTGTTTTTGTGGCTGGGTCCAAGGCGTATTCAAAGCGGGTGACGTTGCCTTTAAAGCTGCGGCCGGGCAGCTCTTCCAGGGTGATCGTGACCGGCAGCGTCAGACGGATGAGAGGCGACTCTGATTCGGGCACGGCCACGTCCACCCGCACGGAGCTGAAATCCATGAGTGTCACGACGGCGGCCGCGCCGACGGCGCCGGTGGCTGCTGGAATAAATGCGCCCGGATCCACCCATCGGCGGGTGACGATGCCGGAGAATGGGGCGGTGATTTTGGTGTAGGCCAGCAGGTCTTGGATTCGTTTAAAGTTTGCCCGGGCCACGTCGTATTTGCCCCGGGCCTCATCCACCGAAGCAGGTGTCACCAGATCGGGTGCTTTCTTTTGCGCCTCGACGGTGCGGCGGAATCCCGCCTCGGCCACTTCCATCTCAGCTTGATATTTAGGCGCTTCGGCCAGCAATTCGGGGGCCTCGATCTCAGCCAGGACCGCCCCAGCTGTAACGCTGTCGCCTTTGTCCACGCTGAGTGTCTTGAGGTATCCGGGGGTTTTTGAGCAGAGGATGGCGGATTGGCGGGCGTTGATGGAGCCGGGCAGGGAGATGCTGCGGGTGATGTCGCCCCGGCGCAGGGGCGCGCAGGAGACCGCCACGGGCGCCGTCGCTACGGGGGCGGATGTTGGGGTTGGTGCCGGGTTGCAACCGCACAACAGTCCGCACGCAAGGCCGAGGCGCAGGAGCAGGGGGGTGGGAGTCAAGGCTTTCATCGGTTGTTATAAATCAGTTTTAAGCGGCCCTGCCGTTTAGTTCGTAACAAGAACCGGTCCGGTCTTCCGGGTCAAGCGAGGCGGAGCGGCGATGGGCGCCGGTCTGGATGAGTGCGAACACTGCGGGCAAAACCAGCAGCGTGGCCAAGGTTGCCAGAGTTAGTCCCCCGACCACGGCCCGGCCCAGCGGGGCGCTTTGCTGGCTGCCTTCGCTCAGGCCCAGGGCCAGAGGCAGCATGCCCGCAATCATGGCCAGGCTCGTCATGAGGATGGGGCGCAGTCGGGATTGCGCTCCATCCAGTGCGGCCGTGGGGGCGTCGTTTCCAGCCAGTCGGCTGCTCTCGGCCGCCGTGACCATCAGGATGGCGTTGGCCACCGCGACGCCGACGGCCATGATTGCGCCCATGAACGATTCGAGGTTCAGCGTGGTGCCGGTCAGTTTGAGTGTCAGCACCACTCCGGTGAGCACTGCGGGAATGGGGGACAACACAACAAGGGAAAGTTTCAGGGATTGGAAATGGGCTGCGAGCAGCAGGAGGATCACGACGATTGCCACGAGGAGTCCTGTGCTCAGGCCCTCGAGCAGTTGTCGCAGCGGCACGGTCTGGCCGCGGAGGGTGACGCTGACTTTGGGTGGCGGGGTGCCCAGCGAGAGCAGGGCTTGCTCGACCTGTCTGCTCACGCTTCCCAGGTCTGCGCCGTTCAGGTTGGCTGTCACCGTGATGAGTCGTTGCATGTTGTAGCGCTCATACTGGCCGACGGCCGTGCCTTCGGTGAGCCTGGCCACGTCGCGCAGGAGGATGGATTGCCCGTTGCGCGAGCCCACCGGCAGATTGCGGACCTGTTCGCTGGAGTTCATTGCCGCTTGGGGGATTTGGACTTGGATTTGATAGGCGACGCCGCTGACGGGGTCGGCCCAATAAACCGGGGTCACAAAGCGGCTGGAGGCAGTCGCGGTTACCAGCGAGCGCGAAACATCGGCCATCTTTAGCCCCATCAGTCCGGCCCGCTCGCGATCCACGGCCACCTCCACGGTGGGGTAATCCAAGGTCTGGCCGAACTGGATGTCGCGCAGGCCAGTCAGAGTCTGGAGTTTGTTTTTGACCTTCTCCGCAAACTCGCGGTCGGCGCCCAGGTTGGGGCCGCTGATGGCCACCTCAATGGGCGTGGGGGCGCCCAGGCTCATGACCCGGCTGACGATGTCGCCCGGTTCGAAAGAAAAGGTTGAGCCGGGCATTAGGGCGGCGAATTTGCGGCGCAGCCGTTCCTTCAGTTCCTCGATGACAATCGGGGCGCCTTTTTTCAATTGCACTTGCAGCACGCCTTCTTCCGGGCCGCCGTTCCAAAGGTGGATGAGATTGATGGGGTAGTTCGGGGCGTGGACGCCTACCAGGCCCAGGGTCACCTGGATGTTTTCCGGTCCCGCCTCTTTTTTGATGAGCTCCAAAACCTGGAGCGCCAGCGCCTCGGTGCCGGCCACCTGCGTGCCTGCCGCCGCCCTGATCCGCAGTTGGAGCTGGCCTGTTTCGACGCTGGGGAAGATTTCCGTGCCGGTGCGGCGGCCGACGAAAAACAGCAGGGCTGCGGCTCCCCCCAGATACACCGGCACGAGACCCCGGCGGATCCTCAACAAGCGTCCGGTCAGTCCGGCATAACCTTTCTGGAATCGGGCGAAAGCGCCCGGCCCTTGCGCCGCTGTTTTGTCCGCCCGCTCGTGGCCGCGCAGGAACCAGATTGAGAGAATGGGGACCAGGGAACTGGAAAGCAGGAAGGAGGCGACCATGGAGAAGCCCACCGCCAGGGACAGGGGCAGGAACATTGCCTTGGCCGCTCCCGTCATAAAGAGGGCTGGAGTGAAGAGGGCCAGGATGCAAAGCATGCTCAGGAACCGCGGGCCGGCTGTTTCATTTGAAGCGTCCAAGGCCGCCCGGGCCAGGGATTTTCCCCGGGCAAGATGCGCGTGAATGCTTTCCAGACAAACCGTGGATTCATCCACAAGGATTCCCACCGCCAGGGCCAGCCCGCCCAGAGTCATCAGATTGACGGTCTGCCCGGTGAGCCAGAGCGCCAGCAGTGCGCTCATCAAAGCCAGCGGGATGTTGACCACCACCACGAAGGCGCTTCGCCAATCCCGCAAGAACAATAGGATCATCAAGCCCGTCAGCACGGCTCCCAGTGCTCCCTCAAGCGTGAGGCCGGCGATGGCGCGGGTGACATAGGGCGACTGGTCGAATTCATAGCCGACCTTCACATCGGAGGGGAGCACGCTTTGGAATTTGGCCAGGTTTTGTTTGACCAGATTCACCACCGATAGGGTGGATGCGTCCGCACGCTTGGTCACCGGAATGTAGACGGTTCTTTTGCCGTTGATCAGGGCGTAGCTGGTGACCAGGTCGGAGGCGTCGGTCACTGTGGCCACATCGCGCAGGAACACCGCCGGATAGGTGCCGGTACGGATCGGGACGGCCTCCAAATCGTGGATGTTTTTCACCGTCGCGTTGAGCGGCACCATTGGGTATTTGCCGCCCAGCGCGAGATTTCCGGACGGGCTGATCAGGTTGGCCGAGGCGATGGCTGAAACGAGGTCGTCTGGAGAAAGTTTGCAAGCCCGCAGACGGTCGGGTTTGGCGTTGACGACAATGCTGCGGGCGCTGCCGCCGAAGGGCGGGGGGGCGGACACGCCGGGCAAGGTGGCAAAGAGAGGTCGCACCAGATTGAGGGCGGCGTCCTGCATCTCGCCCACCGTCCGCGTCTCGCTGGAGAAGACCAAGTTGCCCACGGGCACGCTCCCCGCGTCGAACCGCATGATGAAAGGGGGGACTGTGCCGGGCGGCATGAAGGCCCGGGCCCGGTTGACATAGCCCACGGTTTCGGCCATCGCCTGAGCCATGTCCATTCCGGGATGAAATTGCAGTTTGATCAGGGCCGCGCCTTGGATCGACTTACTTTCCACATGCTCGATGCCGGTGATGTAGAGGAAGTGGTATTCATAGTAGTAGGTGAGAAACCCCTCCATCTGCGCGGGATCCATCCCGCCGTAGGGTTGGGCGACGTAGAGGGTGGGGATGCCCAGGGCCGGGAAGACATCGCGCGCCATGCGCTGCACAGCCACGCCCGCGCCCAAGGCTGCCGCAAGGACCACTGCCACAACCGTCCAAGGTCTGCGGAGGGCGAGGTTGACCAGATTCATGTTTGTGTGTGTTAAGAGATTTGATCCGGCCTACGGCCTCTCGGTCCAGGGGCTTCCGGCTCCTGCCGTATCCTTCGCCCAAGCGGGAGGACCGGACGTTGGCTGCGGGAGATCGATTAGCCAAGCAGGTCGATTACCTGCCGCCACCGGTGATGTCAATGATTATCCAATTTCACTCGGATGCCCGGTGCGGCAGGCGTGTTCGGTCGCCCGCAATGCGTTGATTTGATGGCTTGCAATCTTTTCTGATACCCGGCATTATTCACACTCAGTTAATCGAGTCCTTTAAACAACGGGACTGTCGTGATGGAATGAGCACATTGCCTGACAACGCACTGGATCTGGAAAAACTCTTTCTGCCCGCATGGGCGCAGGAGTCCGCTACCCCTAAATCTTATGCCCACTTCGAGGGTGGCGACGAGCGCCCTAGGCGTGGCGACGACCGCGACCGGCGCGGTGGTCCGCGTCCTCCTCGGAGGGATGGGGACCGCGGCGCCGCTCCGCGGCGCGATGGCGACCGCAACCGTCCGGGCGGTTCGGGCGGCCGTGGCGCGGCGGGCGTTGGACCCGGAGACCGTTCTGAGCGACGCGAGCGTCCGGAGCCGCCGCCCGCCTTGCCGGAGGTGAGCGTGACTCTGATGCCGGAGGAAAAAGGCGTTGAATCGCTGGCCCGTCAAATCAAGTCCACCGGACGTGCTTTCCCGCTGTTTGACATTGCGCGGCTCATTTTGGAGAAGCCGGAGCGCTACGTGATTTCCTTTGCGGTGGAGAAACGGCCTGACGGCAGCGTGGCGCAGCAGCTCTTTCTCTGCGCGATGGACGACACACTCTGGGTTTCTGAGAACGAGGCTGTGACGCATGTGCTCAAGAAGCATTTCGACACCTTCTATCAGTCCGAGCGCACGGCCACCGAACCGCCCAAGGGGAGTTATACTTTCGTGGCCCAGTGCGGGTTTAGCGGCGAGATTCTCGGTCCCCCCAATTACCACGACTATCAGAATCAATTGCGCAAGCTGCATGCCGAGCGCTTTGCCCGCATGCCCTTCGACGCCTTCAAGGCCCGGGTCCGCATCGTCCGCGACGAGGAAGTGGTCAAGAAGTGGGTCGAGGGACTGAGTTGGAAGACCGAATACATCGGGCTGAACATTCCCGAACCGCTGCGCCTTCACAGCTTGGAGGAGGTGGAGAAGCATTTCCGCGAGGTGCACAAGGACGCGATCATCAAGCCGGTGGACCGGGTGAAGCTGGGTGGTGTGGCGGCGCGTAATCTGCGCAGCCCGGGCCTGCTCCAGTTGGTTCGTCAGGCCTGCGAGGATCAGCGCCGCTTCCCCCTCCAGTTGGCCACCATTCTGAGCCAGCAATTTGCCGGACACGGATTGCAGTTCTTCAAGGTCAACAAAACCTTGACCCATGTCTCGGTGGCGCGTCCGCATTTCCTCGATCTGGATTCAACTCCGGTTTCGGAGATGATCAAGCAAATCATTGCCTTCATTGACAAGACGCCCAAGTGCACCCGGCGCAAGCTGCTTGAGGCCTTGGCCCCGGTCACTGCCCCCGCCGCTGCGTCGGAGGCGGCGTCCGGAGAGGTTCCCGCCCCTGCGGAGCCTGCTCAGGCCAGCCCGCAACAGTCTGCGGTGATCATGGATTTGCACTGGCTCATCCATCAAGGGCATGTGATTGAATTTGCCAACGGCACGCTGGAGACTGCCAAGAAGCCGCTGCCCAAGCCGCCTCAGCAGCCCCGCCCGCAACCCAAGAAGTCTCCCGCCGCTCAACCCAAGCCGGTGTCTGCGCAGGAAAACACACCAGCCGATCCAGCTCCGCCTGACGCCCCCCTCTCCGAGCCCTCGGCGGAATCGAATGCCGTTGTGGAGGCCCTTTCACCCGAGCCCGAAGCACCTGTGGCAGTGGAGGTTCCGACTCCCGCCGAGGCGGCTCAAACACCCGTGGCTGATGCCCCCCACACCGGGGAAGCCCGGTCCGAATAATCCGCCATCTGGCGGTAATAGGAGCAGCCGGTTGATCTTCAACCGGCTGCTTTTTTCTGGAGGCGTCTGGGAATTTCCCCTTCACGTCATGACAGAGTCCTTGAGCTTCCAGTGATTGCCCGTTAGAGTCCTGCGCAATGAACACAGTGTTGAACGAAGAAGTTCAGGCGGCCCACGTCTGGATTAAGAACCTGCGGGAAGAAATCGCCCGGGTCATCGTGGGGCAGGAGCAGCTGGTGGACCGGTTGCTGGTGGGGCTGCTGGCCAACGGCCATGTCCTTCTGGAAGGGGTTCCAGGTCTGGCCAAAACACTTTCCGTGCGGATGCTCGCCTCGGCCATCCACGCCACTTTCCACCGCATCCAGTTCACTCCCGACCTGCTTCCCGCCGATATTGTGGGGACATTGATTTACAGTCCGCAGGACGGTAAGTACCATGCCACGCGCGGGCCGGTGTTTGCCAACCTGCTCTTGGCCGACGAAATCAACCGCGCGCCGGCCAAGGTGCAATCGGCGTTGCTGGAGGCCATGCAGGAACGTCAGGTCACGCTGGGCGGCGAGACCATGCTTCTGCCCTCGCCTTTTCTAGTGCTGGCCACCGAGAATCCCATTGACCAAGAGGGCACCTATCCGCTGCCCGAAGCGCAGGTGGACCGGTTTATGTTCAAGGTCCTGCTGGACTACCCTTCGTTCGAGGAGGAGCGCAAGATTCTGGACCGGATGGCCTTTACAGCGCCTGAAACCAAGGTCAAGGCGGTGGTGGGGTTGGACGAGATATTGCGGACGCGCAAGCTGGTAGATCAGATTCACGTGGATGAGAAGGTGCGTGATTACATTGTGCATTTGGTCTTCGCCACGCGGCAGCCGGAGAAATACAAGCTTGATCTCAAGCATTTCATCCAGTTCGGAGCATCGCCTCGGGCCACCATTTTCCTGACGGTGGCCGCCCGGGCCTGGGCCTTGTTGCAGGGTCGCTCCTATGTCACCCCCGAGGATATCAAGAGCATCGGTCCTGACGTGTTGCGGCACCGGGTCATTCTCACCTACGAGGCCGAAGCGCAGGGGGTGACAAGCGATGCGATCATCCAGAAGATTTTCAATGCGGTGCCCGTGCCGTGAACATGCCTGATCAGCCCCAATCCGCAGGATGTCTGGGGGATTCCGGCTGCGGTCGCCAGACGAAGGTTCCGTCCTTGAACCCGGTCGCTTGGATGTCATGACGCTTGCCGAGTTGCTCGAATCCGTCCGCCGTGTCGAGGCCCGCACCAATCGGTTGGTCAACGACATGATGGTGGGGGCATATTTGAGTCATTTCAAGGGCCGCGGCATGGATTTCGAGGAGCTGCGGGAATACATGCCCGGGGACGATGTGCGGACGATTGATTGGAATGTGACCAATCGCATGGGCCGGCCTTTTGTGAAACGCTATCGTGAGGAGCGTGAGATGACGGTGGTGCTGGCTGTGGATGTTTCCGCATCCTCCGGTTTCGGTTCGCAACAGCACAGCAAGCGCGAATTCGCCGCGGAAATCGCGGGGACGCTGGCCGTTTCCGCGGCGCGCAGCAGCGACAAGGTGGCGCTGTTGCTGTTCACCGAGACGGTGGAGTTGTTTGTTCCCGCCCGCAAAGGGCGCCGGCATATCCTGCGGATTTTGCGCGAGCTGCTCGCCTTCCAGCCCCGCTGCCGGGGGACGGACATTCCGGCGGCGCTGACCTTTCTGAACCACGTTTTGCCCCGCCGCTCCATGGTTTTTCTGCTCACGGATTTTCTGCACAGTGTCGGGCCGGAGGCGGCGCGCTCCAGCGGGCCGCGTGATGCCATTCAGGAATTAGGCCTCACCAATGCCCATCACGATCTGGTTTGCCTGCATCTGCACGATCCCCGCGAAAATGTTCTGCCTGCTGCCGGGTTGCTTGGGATTGAGGATGCCGAGACGGGGGAGTTGCTGGAACTGGATTCCAACCGGGCCGCTGTGCGGGAGAAATTCGCCCGTATCAACACGGAGCGTCTGGCCGGACTGGACCGCGCTTTCAATCGGGCCGGGGTGGATACTCTCCGGTTCAGCAGCGCCGAGCCGTTTGCCCAGAAACTCCAGCATTTTTTTGAAACCCGGCGGGGAAGGAGGCGTGGATGAAGCCCTGGCACGGGGGAGAATTTCCGGTCTGGAGTTGGATGCCGCGCCGGTGGCGGGGGAGCTTTCTTTTCATGGGCGTTGTTCTTCAAGGCGCTGTGACCGTCTTGATGGCCGCGCCGGCGGGCGGCGGGGACGAGTTGCCCGTCTTGCGTCCGCCCAGGCCGGAGATTATTCCTTCGTTTGGCGAGCGCCACGCCTGGACGCTCACGTTGGCGCTACTCGCGCTGAGCGTTGGGTTGTGCATCTGTCTGAGATGGGCGTTGCGTAAAAGGAAGATTACGCCTGAGCCTGCGGAGATGGCTGCCCGCAAAGGCTTGGAAGCGCTGCGAGGCGAGCCGGAAAGCGGCCGGGTCCTGAGCCGGATTTCGCGGACGCTTTGCCATTACTTCGCCGTAACCCTGCAATTGCCCCCGGGCGAACGAACCACCGCCGAGTTCTGTCGCGACATCGCCGCGCGCAACCGGCTCGATCCGGGGCTGGTGTTGCAAGTGGGGGATTTTCTGAGGCGCTGCGACGAGCGGAAATTCGCCCTGTCGCCCCCCGCGCAGGGTGGTAGTGCGGCGGCTGGTGCGCTGCGCTTGGTTGAACTGGCCGAAAGCAGCCGCGTCCAAACCGTCTCCGGCGGAACGGCCGGCCCGGGACCGGAGCAGGAACCATGAGCGGGAATTTTCAGTTTCAATATCCATGGTTGCTGCTTTTGCTCGCGCTGCTGCCGGTCTACGCCTTTTTGCGCGGAAGAGCCGGCCGGGCTTCCGCCTTGAGATTCTCCAGTTCGGATCTGGCCCGAGCCGCCGGGGCCAAGGCGAGGGGCGCGGCAGGGCGATGGATGATGTTTCTGCGGTTGCCCGTGGCCGGGCTGTGCATCGTCGCACTGGCCGGTCCGCGCTTTGCCAATGACCGCACCGAAACCAATACCAGCGGCGTCGATATCATGCTCGTGCTCGATTTGTCCTGGTCCATGATGGCCCAGGACATGAGCGGGCCGCAGGAGCGGGTGTCCCGATTCGAGCTGGCCCGCGAGGTGCTGGAAGATTTCATTCACAAACGGCCCAATGACAGGCTTGGATTGATTGCTTTCTCCGCCGTTCCTTACGTCGCCAGTCCGCTGACCCTCAACCACGATTGGCTGATCCGGAATTTGGATCGTCTCTTTGTGGGGTTGATCCGGGATCTGGGCACCGCCATCGGGGACGCGACGGCCTGCGCGGCCAAGCGCCTGGCGGCGATCAAGGAGGGTAAGAGCCGCATTATCATCCTGCTGACCGATGGGGACAACAACCGCGGTGACATTGATCCGGTGCCGGCGGCGCAGCTGGCGGCGGCACTGGGTGCGAAGATTTACACCATCGGCATCGGGATCGAGCAGCCCTGCCAGCTGCCCAAATTCAATCCGGCCAACGGGAAGCTGGAGTTGGATGCGGCGGGCAACTTGATTCCCACCATGACGTTGCAGCCTGCCAACTACGAGGTGCTGGGCAAAATGGCGGGGCTTTCGAAAGGCAGGTTTTATCGGGCCACGAACCGGACCGAGCTGCGCCGGATTTATGACGACATAGACCGGTTGGAGAAGACAGAGGTCAAGCTTAAGCGTTATACCACCTACACGCCGCTCTTTGAGTGGCCGCTTCTGGCGGCGCTGGCGCTCTTTGCGCTGGAGCTTGTTCTCGCCAACACCCGTTTTCGCCGCGTGCCATGATGGATTTCGCTCATCCCCATTTCGCCGAACCGCGCTGGCTCTGGGTGCCGGCGCTTCTGCCGTTGCTGCTCATCCTTCTCCATGGTTATGCGTCCCGGGCGCGCCGCCGGCAGCTGACCCTGATTGCCAGCCCCCGGTTTTTGGCGGAGCTGACCCGCTCTCACAGCCCCGTGCGGCGCGGGATCAAGCAGGGTTTACTCGTGGCTGCGGTGGCCGGCCTGGGCTTGGCGCTGGCCCGCCCGCAATGGGGCGAGGAAGCTTCGAGGGAACAGCAGTTGGCCGGGGAAGATGTCGTGTTTGTGCTCGATTGTTCCCGGAGCATGCTGGCCACGGATGTGGCGCCCAACCGGCTGGAGCGCGCCCGCTACGCCCTGCTGGATTTTGTGCGCCGCCGCGGCACCGGGCGCGTCGGCCTGGTGGCCTTTGCCGGACAAGCCTTCTTGCAGTGTCCGCTGACCTTTGATTATGGCGCCTTTGAGGACGCCCTTCGCGCCGTGGATGAGAGAATCATCACCGTGCCCGGTACGGACGTGGGTCGCGGGCTGGAGGAGGCCTTCCGGGCCATGGACAAGGACAGCCGGCGCAAGTTGATCGTTCTGCTCACCGACGGCGAAGATCTGGAGCAAGGGGGGGTGAAGATGGCCGAATCCCTTGCCAAGCAGGGTGTCGTTGTTTTCACCATCGGGGTCGGAACGCCATCGGGATCGGAGATTCATTTCACTAATGAGTCTGGGCAATCTGTTGTGGCGCGGGATCGCAAGGGCGGGATTGTGCACAGCCGTTTGGATGAACAGGTTCTGGGGGAGATCGCCCGGGCCACCCGCGGTGATTATTTTCCGCTCGGCGGGCCGGGGCAGGGTCTGGCCAAAGTGGAGTTGGCCGTCACGGCGTTGACGGCCCGCGAAGACGCCGCCCGCGAGCGCAAGCTGGGGGTTGACCGGTTTCATTTGCCGCTGGCCGCCGCGCTCTTGATCCTTGTCTTGGAACCGCTGCTGGGCACCCGGCGCAGGGAGGGCCGCCCATGACTTCCGGATTTATAATCAGCCAGGACGTTTGGCCCGCAGTCCCCTGGTCCCGCCGGATGATTGTTTTCGCCATGGTTCTTTGCCTTGGGTTAAGTCTGCAGGCGGAGCAAGTTGGGTCTCAAGAGGCTGCGCTGCGGTCGCCCCGTGATTTTTTCAATGCGGGCACCCGCCAACTGTCAGCGGGCAAACTGCAGGAGGCCGAGACTCTTTTGCAAAACGCGGTGGCCACCCAGAATCCGCAAATTCAGACCCGCGCACTTTTCAATTTAGGCAATGTCCGCGTGGCCCAGGGGGCGGAGATATTAAAGAAGGAACCCTCGGGTAGTCAGGTGTCGGTGCGCGGGCAGGACGCCGCCGGCAACGCCCTCGAAACGGCACGGCATGCCGGGGAAGCTCTGGCTTCCAATGAAGTGGAGAAAATGGTGGCCGCCTATGTGCGCGGTCGCGGCAGCCGGCGGGAGCTGCGCGCCGCCACCGAAGCGGTGGCTCGCGCCCTCAAAGAGCACGGAGCGGTCCTGGTCAAGTGGCAGCGCGGCGCGGCAGACTTCAAAGGGGTGTTGGAATTGCAGGGAGTGGATGAGGACGCCCAGTTCAATGCCGATGCCACCGATCGTGCGATAGCAGGGCTGGTGGACAAGATCAACCAGCTCCAGCAGGCCGGGGCCATGCTGGCTGGGGCGAAGGGGAAGCTGGATGAAAAGATGGAGGGGCTCAAGGGGAAGATCCCCGCCCCGAACATGCCGCCCGGGGCGCCGGGGGACGAGGAGCAGGACGAGGATTCACCTTTCGGGCCCAAGCCAGGCCAGGAAGAAGGGATGGGCCGCGAGGGCAAAGAAATGCCCATCTCGCCCCAAGAAGCCGCGGACATTTTGGCTGGATACAAGCTCGGGGCCGGCCGGCCTTTGCCCATGGGGCAGGGGGATCAGAAGAAACCCCGCGACGCTTCGCGCTCAGATTGGTGACCGGATGAACCCTGAAAGTTTCATGGAGAAGACCAAAGAAACAACCCGAGAGCAGCACGTCCATGGCGTGTTGCGCGAGCCGGGTGCGGGGCGGTCGCGTCTGTTTTTTTCTCTCTTCAACCTTCTGCGGTGCGCCCCGCTCTGCCTGTGGATGCTCCCGGCGGCGCTGCCCGCCCAGTCCCCGCCTGCCCAGGATCCGCTCATGTCGCTCATGCTTTCGGCTCCGCAGTTGGATACCGCCGCACCGGTCATAGCCTCGGCCGGATTTGATCCCGCCCAGATCCAGCCCGGCGAACCGGCAGTTTACCGTGTGACACTCAATGCCCTTCTCACTTCGGTCACCGGCTTGCCCACCAATCTTGTGTCTTTGTCGGGGATAAAACTCAAGCGGGGTGCCAGCGGCGAAGTGATGCGGATGGCCGGGAACCGCATGCAGCCCGTCACTGTTTTTAATTATCATGTGTCTCCGTCTGCGGCCGGGGTGGTGGTGGTGCCTGAATTCGAGCTGGAAATTTATGGTCGGCCGGTGAAGGTGCCGGCGGCGAGCCTGGAAGTGTTATCTCGGGGACAGGCGCCCGCGCCGCAGCGGCGGCTCTGGCTTGAGCTTTCCGCCACGAATGCCTATGTCGGCCAGTCATTGCGGGCGCGGGTCATTCTTCCGGGCAACGCCGGCGGGGTGCAGGGTGTGGCACAGGTTGAGCTCAAAGGCGAGGGGTTTCTGCTGGATCGCAGTGATGTCCGTCAGACGATTGCGCCCACCTTGCTGCCTGACGGGCGGCAGGTGCCCGCATTTGTTTATGACGCCGCCATCACCCCCTTTGTCCGCGGCGCAACGACACTTTTTGCGCAGGGGTTCACCGTCGGCATGCGTTTTGGCGCCCAGATCACTCTGCAGGGTGGCCTCCAGCCGGGCGGGGCTCAGGAATACCTGCTCTTGGAATCCGACCCGGTAACGATTCAGGTCCGGCCTCTGCCGCCGGAGGGGCGATTGCCAGGGTTCAGCGGGGCCATCGGCAGGTTCACCCGGGATGAGCCCAAGCTCTCCACCAATAGCGTCCGGGTGGGGGATCCGTTGAAGCTCACCCTGGTTTTTCATGGTGAAGCGGGTATGTCGCGCTTGGTGCCGCCCGCGCCGCCGCGTGTCCGCGGCTGGCAATGCTTTGCCGATCCGCCCGGACCGGCCGGCGGAAATATCGCCGTTTTCAGCTATACCCTCATAGCCCAGGATCAGGAGCTGAGTGCCACGCCAGAGATCCCCTTTAGCTCCTTCGATCCGGTGGGGGGTGTGTTTGTGGATCTTTCGGCGCCGTCGCTGGCTGTGAAAGTTCTGCCCGGACCGGTTTCGTCTGGTGCCCAGACATGGCAGGCGGATTCGGGGGTTGGAAAAAGGAGCGAGCTCAGTGTGCTGGCCAAAGAGAGCGGGCCCGGCCGCAAGACGCTGCGCCCCTTGCAGTGGCAGCCGGGTTTTATCGTCGCGGAGGCGGGAGTGCTGGCAGCGATTCTGGGGCTTTGGCTCTGGGACAGACGCCGCCGCCATTTGCTGGCACATCCGGAGATTCTGATGCGGCGCCGGGCCATTCGAGCTCTGGGTCGGGCCCGGCGTGCGTTGCGGCGCGCGGTGGAGGCGGGTGATACCGCGTTCTTTGTCGAGAGCGGGGTGGCGGCCATGCGCGTGATTTCCGCTCCGCACTATCCCGCCGAGCCGCAGGCGCTGGTCTGCAGCGACGTGCTGAGACTTCTGGGGCAGGATGAGGCTGGCGGCGAAAGTGCCGGGGTGGCACGCCGGATTTTTGCCGCCGCCGATGCGGCACGGTTCGACACGCAAACCCCTGCTTTGGAGGGGTTGATGGACCTGGCGCCGGGTTTGGACCGGTTACTTGAACAACTGGAGGCCAGACTTTGAAATTCAAACTCTCCAAATCATTTTTCCAGTCCGTCTTTATTCTGGGTGTTTGGCTTTCCATTCCGGTTGTCACACTATCCGCGGCGACCGGAGACGCTCTTTTTGTGCGTGGTACCGACGCCTACCGGAGCGCCGATTTTATTGGGGCGGCCAAAGCTTTCCGCGACTTGGCGGAAAAGGAACCCTCCGTGGGCGCACTGCAAAATCTGGGCAACGCCGAGTGGCAGCGCGGCCGCACAGGACCGGCCATCCTCGCCTGGGAGCAGGCCCTCTGGCTGGATCCGGCGGTTGGGCCGGTGCGGAACAACCTGATTTATGCCCGCAGCAGGGCTCAGATTGAAGCCCCGGCATTGTCTTGGTATGAGACCGCTTCCACCTGGCTGAGAATCCGTGACTGGACGTGGATCAGCGCTCTGAGCCTGTGGTTTGTGGCGGGCATGTGGACCATGCCCGCCGTGCTCCGGCGCGCCAAGGCGGACTGGCATCAGGCTCTGGCGGTGGTGGGTTTGACCTTTTTTCTGCTCACCCTGCCGGCGCATCTGGGCATTTATACCCGGTCCCGGATTGGTTTTGTGCTTCTGCCCAATGTGTCCTTGAGGCTCACGCCGACCCAAGAAGCGCAGGAAGTCATGCGCGTGGGGGCGGGGGATCCGGCCCGTCTGGAAAGGGTTCGAGGCAAATATTGTTATGTGCGGTTCAACCAAACCGCTGGGTGGCTTGAATCCTCGGAATTCGGTCTCATTTGCCCGCGCGGAGCGCGCCGGTAGCGCCGCGTTTGGTGGGCTGAAGGTCGAACAGATGGCGCAGGACCGTTCCCCAATCGTTGAGCGGAGGAGCTGGACGGATGTGGCACCGGGCAAGGATGCGGCGGGACGAAGCGAATGGGGGGGTGACGCTTTAAGGAGGGATTCTCTCCCGTCCTCAAGCGCAGGAAGAGGGCGGTCTTGCTCGGAGCGGTTGTTGCTCTGACGGACGGGCGTCGGGAAACAATCATCAAAAAGTGTTTGTGGTGTGCGGGAAACGATTCTAACCGGATGGAGTGTGGGCAATGGCATGGTGGCCAAAAAATGTTGTGAAAACTCTTGATTCATCCTTGCGGGTTGGTTAATTTGGACATGTTTTGCGGGTACTGTGGCCCCAAAATGACGTGGTTTATTAGAGATTTTTAATTTGTTGCGATGTTTTCATTCCTTCCCATGCGCAGGAGTTTTATCTTACTCCTTCCGTCCTCCAAGTCCTTGGGGTGCTCCTTTCAACCCCATGAAATCACAGCTTTGGTCTCTTCTCCGGGCTTGATAGAGGTTTTAGATCTGGATTTAAGGGCTTCGTCTGGGTTTGGGCACGGGAATTGCACTAGAGACCTGCGCTCTGGCTGCGGCCCGGTGGAAAAAAAGCATGGAAAACAGGTTCTTGCAGGCGCTGGACATTTGCGGTTCGCATGTTCTGGTGGAGAACGGCGAGGGATCAGTGGTGGAACGAGCCGGGTTTTGAAACGGACAGCTTTTATGGCGACCCAATGCGGCTTTGGGTCAAAGTGTATCAAAAAAACAAGGAATCCTCTACTGGGTTCCAAGAATGAGACAGTGGAAGCGGTTGGGTTTGGCAGAAGATCGGCAGGAGCAGCGAAATAAGTTAATCATAAACAAGATTCAATATGAAAAATGTTAGAAAACACGTGAGAACAATAATGCTAGCGCTGGGCCTCGGTGTGCTGCTTTCGGGCTTGTCCGCGCTGGCACTTAACCCCACACCCTCAAATCCCACCATCTCAGTTCAGCCGCAAGGTGTCAGAGCTGCTCAAGGGTCTACTGTCGTCTTGTCCGTGACGGCCAGCGGCAATCGGTCTCCCCTTTATTATCGGTGGCGTGTTGGCACGACGTCTCTCCAGTACGGCACGAATTCCACCTATACATTGAACAACATCCAAGATGTCGATTCCGGTAACTATACGGTGATTGTCGGCTATCTGACCAATTCGATCAATGTGACCACCAGCTCGGTGGCGGTTGTTGCGGTTTCCCACCCGCCGGTAATCACTACGATTAGCACCAACCAGATCGCCTTGCCCGGGGATGAGGTGATTATGTCCGTGTCCGCAGGGGGCACCACACCTTTTGGTTACCAGTGGCAAAAGGACGGAGTGCCACTGCCAAGTGAGACTGGACAGTCACTCGACATCAATCCTGTTGGAGTCGGGGATGCTGGAACCTATACCATTGTTGTGAGCAATATTGACGGCGTCATAACCAGTGGAGGCTTAAAACTGACGGTGGTTGAAGCAGATGTGGTTGGCAACCCCTCGATCACCAATACATTAAACACTTGCACGAATGTGACCCTGTCCGCTGTTGTGCATGGAACTGATCCTGCATTGACTTACCAATGGTCCCACGATGGATCTCCAATTTCGGGGGCCACGTCTTCTACTCTGACGCTCTCCTCTCTCTCATATGCGGATGGTGGGGTTTACCAAGTCGATGTCACCGGTGTTAGTGGGGCGGTCTCAGCCCAAGGGACGATAACTCTCCAAGACCCGGCGCCGGTAATCCACAACTGCCCTTCGGATATCGTTGTCCAAACCGGTGCGGCCAACCCCATCTGCGGTAAGGTTGTGACATGGACGCCCCCCACGGCCTCGGACAACTGCAGTGTGGTGAGTTTCGTCTCGGATCACCAGTCTGGCGACACATTTTCTGTGGGCGACACCATTGTGACCTACACCGCGACCGACAACAGCAATCAGGTTACCACGGCTAGTTTCAAGGTGACCGTCCAAGACACCACCCCGCCCGTGGTCACTGTGAATCCCATTACAGTGAATTTGGATTCGGCCGGGAATTACACTCTGACGGCTGCGAATATCACTGCGATCACCGGCGGATCGCATGACAACTGCGGTATTGCGGCCACCAATGTTAGCCCGACTTCGTTCAGTTGCGCCAACACGGGCGCGAATCAGGTCACGGTTGTGCTGACTGACATTCACGGCAATTCCGCCACCAACACCGCAACTGTCACTGTCCGGGACGTGACCGCTCCAGTGGTGCAGGTGACACCTATCACGGTGGATTTGGATGCGGCTGGTCATTACACGCTGACAGCGGCCAATGTGGCGGCAATTGCGGCCGGGACCTCGGACGCATGCGGCACGGCTTCCACCAACGTCACCCCTTCCACCTTTGGGGTTGGGAATGTGGGCGCGAACCCCGTCACGGTCGTGGTGACGGATATTCACGGCAACTCTGCCACCAATTCCACGGTGGTGACGGTCCGCGATGTGACTCCTCCGACCTTGGTTCTCCACCCCATCAGCGTCGCTCTCAATCCTTCCGGCACTTACACGCTGACCGGCTCGGACATTTTGGCAATGACAACCGGGTCGAGCGATGCGGTGGGGATAATTTCAACGAATGTCAGCAAGGTTAGTTTTGACTGTTCCAATTATGGAAGCAACCAGGTGACGGTGGTGGTTACCGATGCGAGCTCCAATTCCACAACCAACACGACTGTGGTGACCGTGACGGTTGCCCCGCCTTCGGTGGCCTTTCATGCCATCACGGTTCGACTGGATGCTACCGGCAATTACGCGTTGACTCCGGCGGATTATGCGGCCATATGCGCCGGATCTTCGTCTTACTGCGGGATTGCAACGACAAACATCTCGCCTTCAGCGGTTGACTTTTTGGATTTGGGAGCCCGCTCCATTCAGGTTGTGCTCACGGATGCCCACGGCAATTCTTCCACAAATAGTGGGAATATCACCGTTCTAGCGCCCATCGCCAGCCCCCAGACTGTGTATGTGGACCCTGGTTATGGTATTACTCCGGCAAAGGTGACTTGGCCAGCCACTTCCGGGACCGGCGCCTATTTTGTCGGCTACAATGCCTTCTCTACTATTCAGGGTGCGGTTGACCACGCCGGTGTCGGCGGAACAATCCACGTGGCGGCAGGGACTTATCCCGAGATGGTTCAGATCGGCAAAGCCCTCACTTTGCTGGGTGCTAAAAACGGCTTGGATGCCCCGACCCGCTTTGCCGCATTCCTGACAGGACCGGCTGCGGATCCTGCGGTTGAGAGCGTGATTTCGGGGGTGTCTGGCACGTCCTTGAAACTGGCAGCAGACAATATCGTAGTTGACGGGTTTGTCCTGGACGGTGGCGGTGCCGCAACCCGCGCGATCCAGAGTGAGGATAATACGGGCGCTTATGTTCCTGTGAACAACGCGACCATCAAAAACAATATCGTTCAGAACTACACCGAACGCGGAATCGAGCTTGTCAATTCCACGCTTTACTTGGCACCGGAGTCCTCTGGCAGCCTGATTCAAGGCAACGTGGTGCGCAGCTTCGGAGAGAACGGAATCGTTCTCGCGTTCAACGCGTATGCCAACATTATTTCCAACACGGTGTCGATGGATGCAGGTAGCTTGGGTGGTATCTGGCTGCAAACCTATTCGCTGAACAGCGATCCGACCCGGACGATTGATATCTCGCACAACACTGTCACGGTTTGCCAAGACGCCTACGGCGGCATCTGGGCCAACTTCGTTGTCGCAACCAACTTCACACTCAATGTGCATGACAACGTGGTGAATGCCGACACCGGGGTTACCGGTGCGAGCGACTACACCGCGGGAATTTACCTGAGCTCCTTCCGCTGGGGCAGTTCAGCTTCCGTCGTAAGCAACTTTGTAGGCGGCATGACGGGGGGGCAGTTTGCGCGCGGCATCTCCCTCTACAATGTCGAGACGGACCGCCCGGTGACGGTGAGCGGCTGCAGGGTGAGAGGCTCGCTCAAGGGCG
>Ga0209829_10000229_pt1 | contig 51928 bp, 43 predicted proteins | sample C_140205_EF_Meta_FD_187311 | JGI IMG/M metagenome (GOLD analysis project Ga0209829, IMG submission 187311) | Freshwater microbial communities from Lake Croche, Canada to study carbon cycling - C_140205_EF_MetaG (SPAdes) (version 2) | ecosystem: Environmental > Aquatic > Freshwater > Lake...
GTTGTAATAGCACACCCGCACGCGACGGACCGGAGCACGTTGGCGCACATCCGTCATCATACTAGGCCGGAACAGCCTTCGCCGCCACGCGCGATTTCCTCATGACGAGGGACTCTAGGAGTTCGCTCAATCCTTGGCCGTACGCACGTGAATTGATGAATTTTGGCCGGAGCGCCATTTTCTGCAAAATGCTTGCGGAGGTCTTTCGCCGGAAGGCCAAGTCGGTCCCGAGCTTGATCGCGAGCGCCATATACTCCGCTTCGCTTGCCGTGACCAACTCCGGCACTCCAAGTTCCCGCAAGAGCGCTGACGCCATGCGAGATCGATGCGTTGCCCCTTCTTGAATGACCGGAGGCAGGCCAATCTCGAGCGGATCAATTACGGAAATACTTCCGGAAAACGGAAAGGTATCGAGATACACGTCCGCTATTCGTTCGAGCGACTTTACATCGGCCCGGGAGGGAAGCGATTTCGCCAAAATGAATCGTTCGCGAGCGACGCCATGCCGCGCACACATCTCAGTGAGCGTGCGCTCAAATTGCTTCACCGGAAAGGCACTCGCCCAGTTTGGATTGAAGGGCAGGAGCAATAGGCGTGATTTTGGCACGGCCGCCAGAATCTTGGCCCATGTTTCCTGCATTTCGGGCAGAATCTTGAAGCAAGCGGCTGCGTTCACGAAAACCACATCGTCTGCTGCGATTCCCCTACTGGCGCGGTCAAAGTGTGCACCGGAGCCAGCGGCTTCAACCGTGTAATCGAGGCAACCCGGCGGTCCGTCGCACCACTGGAGTTGCTCGCTAAAATGTTCCTGCAACCCGGGGAAATCATTCAAGCTGCCGGTAAGATAGCCGTCGATGTTTCGCATACCGGTGCTGACGGGCGAGCAGAAAGAGGCCAGCTGTAGTGGCGCGAGCCGGTGCACCGCAATCAAAGCCACTGAATTTGAAACGGCAGTCACATTCGTGCCAATAATCACTACATCGAGCGCTGCTTCGCGGATTGCCCGCACCTGTTGATGGACATTCTGCGGTAGCGGAGCAAACGAGTCTGCGAGCGAGCGACAGTAATCTTCCACCGGACCCGGATTGCGCGCCACTGGAAAAAGGCAGATTTCAAACTTACTGCGATCCAGTTGCAGAGCAGGCAACGTCACATGGGTCTCGGTCTGCGCGCCGAAGTGCGCGCTTAAAAAACCCACCTTGATCTTCACCCGCTGTTTGGGTCGTGGCGGGAGTTTCGCGTCGATTGCCGCGCCATTGCGGATGAGAATAAACTCCATGATCGCCGCTCGATTTTCAGCGAGCTCACGAGTGTTGGTGTTACTGAAATAGAGCGGGATGTAGTTCACCCGCATGGCAAAATAATGGGCGACCTTCGTCGTCATCTCATTTTTTGGCAGCGTGCGCGTCCGTTGCAAAATCGCTCTTGACCAAAACAACAGATGCTCGCGGTAGGCTTCGGCTTCACCGTTCTCGACAAACACCGGCGGAGCAAAGAGCACGTAGCCGAGATAGTCTTCGATCAACCAATCCGGTATTTTTTCCACGCCGACAGTCACCCTCCCGCGGTGCGCTGGCGCACTGAGCATCCGCGCGAGCAACGGCCGAACATCATACGGATCTGCTGCTGCTGTCGCCGTCGCGATTGCTTCATCCAGCACGGAGCGCTGCTCGGCCACCGCGTCAGTCGACGGTTCAGAGGACAAACCACTTTTCACCAGCGCGCGAAACACCTGGCCGAGACTGCCCTTAAAGTGGCCCTCCAGTTTTCGGCTTTCCGCCGTGACGATAAAATTCATCAGCCCCTGCTGGAGTTCGACCAACTGGTTCCGCTGAGCCGGTGCGGTCGGATCGTCGCCATACGCCGCAATGACTTGCCGAATCGCGGCTACCTCGTCGTGGCCAAACAGCTCATCCGCACTGAACGCGACGCTTTCCCCCGACGCCGCCGGCTGCGGTGACGGCGGTGCCGTGAGCTCCGCTTTGAGCAGATCCAGAATCTCTTGCGCACGATTCGCGCATTCGGTCGTTGGTGCCACGCGCCGAGCCCGCTCAATCAGCTCAATCGCTTCACCGACCCGCGCTTCCCGCACAAGCGTCTCGGCGTCCGCGATAATTTCCTGAAATTCGGCCACCGTCGTCGTAGGCACCTGCCACTCTGTGCCGGCCGAACTCGGCTTGGGCGGCGGCAACTGGGCGTCATCAAATCGCTTCTGCGCGCTGCGCACGGCCTCGGCGCCGTAGAGCGTGGGATGATTCAAAATAATGCGGGCAAACATCGCCTGCAGGTGCGGCTGGAGCGTGTGGATCATACTCCCCTCTTTGGCCCGGTAGAAAAAGAGCGGCTCCGGGATGCGCTGCCCCACGAAGCCTTGCGCGCCGCAGCTGATCCAAAAATCCCAGTCCTCCACGCCGCGCGTCATGTTGAGGTTGTAACCGCCGACCGCCTCCCACGCCTTTTTCCGGAACAGCGAGGTGCAGGTAAACAGGTTCTCCTTCTTGCAGAGCCGGGCAAAATCGTAGTCGAGGGCCGCACGCTGCGTCGTGTGCGCGCCGAAATACACCCAGTCGGTATAGGCGATCGCGATCTCGGGACGTTGCTCCAACAGCGCCACCGTTTTCGCCAGAAACGTCGGATCAATTTTATCATCCGCATCGAGCGGCAACACGTAGTTTCCGCGGGCAAAGCGGATGCCGGCATTGCGCGCGTCGGCCAGCCCGCCGTTCGCCTTTTCGATCAGTCGGATCTTGCGACTCGGGTTTTTCAAAATGATCCCCTGCGCCACGTCCGTCGTATGATCAGGACTGCCGTCGTTCACGATGATGATTTCCCAATTTCCAAACGTCTGCGCCAGGACACTCTCCACCGTCTCCGCCAGATACTGCGCCTGATGGTAGCAAGGGATCACCACCGACACGAACGCAGTCGGCGCCGCCGCGACTTTCCCGGCCAGCACCGCCCGGGCGCGCTCAAGTTGCTGGGCGGAATAGGCCGCCGGATTGTTCACCATCACCTGCGCCGTGCGCGTCTGGTGATGCGCGACCGTCTGCGAGTAGACGCCGCTGTTCTTGTCGTTGTAGAGGAGCCCCACGCACGGGATATAGGCCGCCGTCGCCCCGAGCAGACACGCCGCCAGCCAAAAATCCCAATCCTCGTAGCCCCGCACGTTGTCCCGATAGCCGCCAACTCGCTCCCAGATCTTGCGCCGATAGACGCAGCAATAGACCAGTTGATTGGCCGCGCTCAGCGACTTCACGTCGAAGCGGCCGGGAGTTTTCCGACAACGACTCTTGCCGTCGTCGAACAAGGAATCGCAGTAAACGAGATCCACTCCGGGCTTCGCGTCGAACACCTTGATCGCTTCCGCCAAATAGCCCGGCGCAATCTGATCGTCGGCATCGATCGGCAAAATGAATTCACCTTTGGCTTGCCGAATCCCGGCATTGCGAGCGAGGGCCGGCTGGCCGGAGTTGGACTGATCGACCACCGTGATGCGCAGCGCAGGGAACTCCTGCACGCAGGCCTGCGCCACCACGAGGGAATCGTCAGTACTCCCGTCGTTCACGACGATGACTTCGAGCGCCGTAAACGTCTGGTTCGCCACGCTGCGGACGCAGTCGCGCAGAAATTTCCCGTAATTGTAGCAGGTAATGATGATACTTACACGCACCGGCGCGCGCGTCTCAGTTTCGGGCGCAGCACCGCCGAGCAATTTCAGATTCACCCGCAGCGCGGCGATTTCTTCCTGCCGGGCGCCCTTGCGCACCGGCGTGGTCACCAGCGGAATCGATGGCCGGATGCCGAGGAGAATTTCCGTGCAATAGTCCAAGCACTCATGCACGCCGGGCTTGAGCTCGTCCAAGGTCTTGGCTGTCAGCACGCCGTTGTGGATGTCCGGCATGCGCACGAGCGGAAACGGAACGTTCCAGCGGTAGACGTAGGCGTAGGCAAAGCGATACGCGGCCGTCGCGATCCGTTCGGACTCGGCCGTGCCGAGCGGCTGCGTCGCGTAGTTTTCCAGCGTCTGAGCATAACCGCTGACCTCCTTAATCGCATTGATGGCCGTGCAGAAATACCACGGCGAGCGAGCCGCCAACACCACGCGCTTGCCCCGGCAAGCCATTTCCAGCGCGACCGTGCTGCCATAAACGAGCCCGAGATCCGTGCGGTCCACCAACGCGTAGGTACTGACGCTGTCATCCGGCATGACCACCGCTACATTCGCCGGCAGAGTGGCCTTCAGCTCTGCAAAAAAGCGCACCTCACCCTGATTTTTCCCTGTGGATTTTTTTCCGCCTGAATTCGGATGCACCCGAATGACCAGTGCGACCGCAGGATGCTCGCGCACAAAGCGCATCGTTTCCTCGACCCAACGGCTCTGCGTGCCAAACACGGACGCATAGTCCTCGTCCGATGCGATCTCGTCCGTGCTGCTCGTGAACAAACTCCAAATCTGCTTCCCCGCGTGAGCCGTGAGAAACGCTTCGATCGGGCCAAGCGAACTCTGCACACTGAACGCTTTCCAGTTGAGATTGGTCCCGTGCGCCCGATCGCCGAGCCACTGCGTCACCCGCCCCACCTCGTCCCGTCGCAACGGCATCCCGGCCCATTCGGCCGACAATTTTTCAAAGGGACGGAGTGCCAAGCAGGTATCGTTTTCCCGGAAAAGCAGCGTCTCCTTCAACAATCCTCGCTCGTGGCACACGACGCGGACGCCGCGCTCCTTCGCCAATTCAAGCGCGATCCGCGTAACCGCCATGCGTCCGTTGAAAAGCAACATGACGGTCGGCTGCTCCACCTCGAGCATCTGGCCGATGCACATCACCGCCACCACCCCGCTGTAGAGGTAGCTGCGCAGGGTCGCGACGTGTTTCGGGTTCGTCAGGTCGATGGCATTAATCCGGAGATGCGTGTGCACCGACGACTTGACCCACGCTCCGACCGGGTGCTCACGAAACACGGCTCCGAGCAGATCGGAATCCTTGAGCTGGTCGACCAACGCTCGTGCGACCGACTCACTCCCTGCCGCTTTATAGGCGCCCAGCCACGTAGTGGAAATCCGGCAGTCCGCCAACAGGGACTTCACTTGCGACTGACAAACCACACAGGCATTCGCCGGACGCGGGCCGACGGTAGACTCCCAAAACATATCGCAGTCACTAAACAAACCGTCGCAGCTGATATAACGGTAGCTGTGGCCGCGCGCCTGAAGGTTGTGGCAGATCGCGACCTCGTAGAGCGCATGCAGCCGCCAATACGCATACGGGGAGAAACTGAGAATTTTTTCCGGCTGATTCATGGGGATTTTGGTCGGCGGGCCGTGCTCGTAGGTCTGATTGCGCGGCGGGAATTGCTCACAGCGATGGTTTACCCGACGCCAAAGCGTTTACTTGGCGACAGAGGACAAAAGCCTCCGCCCAGGCGGCCCCGCACTCCCGTCCGCGCACGACGCGCCGGGCGAGGAAAGCCTCCACCGACCGACTGTGCGGATCAGCGCGCACCTCGTGGGTGTAGGCCTGGTAAGCCCGGACCGCTCGCTCAACGTCCACGTCCATGACTTCCAAAAATGTATTCGGCCGAAAGGCGTCCGCCGGATTGCCCCATTCGGTGGCACTGGCCACCTCGAACGAATAAATGGCCTGGCAGGTTTCGCCGGGCTGAGGCCGGAAAGCGGTGAGCACCGCTTCAAACACCCGTCGGTGATCAATGTTCAAGTCACCCCAAAAATGCGTGAATACGCGGTCGGGCCGCAGCTTCTTTTTTACCCGCTCGATCGCCTGCGCTATCTTGAGCAACGGCACGCCGTCGAGTTGGTTGTCCGGCAACGAGCCGAAGCCGGCGATGGAGAAACCCAGAATCTTCGCCGCTTGTTGGGCTGCGCGCTTCCGCAGTTTGACCGCAGGCGCGTCCTTGCCGCGCGAGCCGACCCCATCGGTAAAAAAGAGCACCGAGACGCGATGGCCTTCGCGCACCCAACGGGCGATGGAACTCCCACAACCGAGGACTTCGTCGTCAGGATGGGCGGCGATGACCAGAATGTTCATGGGTAGTTATTTGGTTACGAGCTTCCAGTCGAGAGGGGTGCCGCGCGCGATAGCACAGGCTGCTTTGGCGCCGACCACTCGATCCCAATGCTTGGGCGCCAAGCCGTAGCCTGGCCGGATAGAGCGGACGTTTTCTGCGGAAAAGATTTCGCCAGCTCGGACGTCTTTAACGACAAAGAGCGAGCGCCGAAAGACCCGACTCGCCTCCTCTTTCTGGCTCATCGTGTAGGCGACTCGACCGAGCGCCTGCTCCGTCGTGCGGATCGCGTCGACCATGGCGCGAAACTCCGCCGGCTCCAACGAAAACGCACTGTCCGGACCGGCCACCGCACGCGACAAGGTAAAATGTTTCTCCACGATACAGGCGCCCAAGGCGGCCGCAGCAATCGGCACCGTTACGTCGAGGGTGTGATCCGACAGGCCCGCCGGCACTCCGAACGCCCCGGCGAGATGAGGAATGGTGCGTAGATTCATGTCCTCCGGTCGTGACGGATAGGCGCTGGTGCACTTGAGCAATGCTAGCTGGGTTCCCCCGGCCCCACGAAATGCCTCCACCGCTTCCGTGATCTCCTCAAATGATGCCATACCAGTCGACATAATGACGGGCTTGCCGGTCTCGGCGACCCGCCGGATCAGAGGGAGATCTACAATTTCAAACGACGCAATTTTGTAAGCCGCGACGTGCATCCCCTCGAGAAAATCGACCGAAGTGGCGTCAAAAGGCGTCGAAAAACAATCGAGGCCGAGTCCTGCCGCCAATTGCTTCAGGCGTGGCTGCCAATCCCATGGCGTGTAGGCTTCGCCGTAAAGATCGTGGAGGTTTTTCCCCTCCCAGATCGTGCCCTTGCCAATCTCAAAAACCGGCGTGCGGAGATTCAGCGTCATCGTGTCCGCCGTGTAGGTCTGCAACTTGATCGCATCGGCCCCGGCCGCCTTCGCAGCCCGCACGATGTCGGCCGCCTGTTCAAAATTCTGGTTATGATTCGCGGACATTTCCGCGATCACGTAAATCGGACAGCCGGGGCCTATCACGCGGTCGCCAATCGCGAACGGGGCGAGTTTCGAGGCGTTGGACGTGGGCAGGTTCATGACAATTAAACTTTCTCGGGCGGGACGCCGCCCGATCCTAGTGGCGGGAGCGCCGTGATGGTGACATCGGCGACGACGCGGCCATCGTGGCGCGCGGCGCGGCTAAAGGTATAGCGGAATCCCTCGTGATCGATGAAGGCCCGAGGATAACCATCGGCATCAAGCATACGGACAAAGTCGTGGAGCTGGTCCAAACCCCGCAGCGCCGGAATCGCGCTCTCCTCCGGTCGTCGCCGCCTAAACACGGTGACCTCACCGGACTGCGGTTGCGGTGGTGAATCTACCGCGATCAACGTCGCGATCATTTCCGCCGACAGCGAACTGGCTCTGATAAATATTTCCTCGGCACTCCCTCCCTCGAGCGAAAGCGGGCATTTCAAATAGACCGGACCTGCGTCAACCTCCGCTGTCATGCGCAACGCCGTGAGCTTGGTTTCACGATGCCCCCGGACAATGAGGTTCTGTAATGGACTGCCGCCGCGACCAAATGGAACGTCGGTCATGTGAAAACATACACATTCGCAAGCGCTGACGATCTCCGCAGGCACAATCCACGACCAATGGAGAAAAAAAACAAAGCGCGGCCGAAATTCCCTAACAAGCTCCACGGATAGCTCCTCCCGGCGCGCGACGAATCGCCACGTGCCCGGCAACGTGCGGATCTGCCGATCATAGGTCTGTCGGTTCCAGGACCTACATCCCGCTACAAGGAAACGACGGTCGTCCGGCGAAGAGGGTGATGGTATCAATGCGCTCATGTGGATGCAGCAGGCCCCGCGGATAGTCGGACTTCATACCGCCGGCCGGCGATTTCAAAAAATGCGGGATAACGCACGGGGTCGGACACCCGCAAGAGTTGAAATTGTTCGCGCAACGTCTTGTCCGGGTCGAGCCGGCTATCCGCCGGACGCCGGCGCGGATAGTGCGAGGCTTCGCCGGACTGCGGCCGCGCCGCTTCGAGACTGAAGGGATAATGGGTGATAAATGCGCGACAGAGCGCGATCGTCGCCGCCGCCTGCGCGGCCCGCAGCTCCTCGACCAACTCGTCGCCCCGAAAGTGAATGACCGTCTGGGCAAAAATGTCGCCACTATCTACGCCGTCTACCGCCTCCAGCAGGGTGACGGGGATTTCATTTTTGCCCTCGAGCACTTGCCACGTGAGCGGCGACCATCCCCGACCGTCCGGCACCGCACTTTCATGCACCACCAGATTGTGCGCATGGCGACCCAGCACGCCACCCGGCACAATCCGACTGAGCGAAAGAAAGCAGGCCACGTCCCCTTCGCCCAATTCCGCCGGATCGTGAATCCAGCAAACTCGATGACCGCTTTGCTCAAACTCCTGTTTCAGCTCGGGCAAATACGCATTCAGCCACGACGTGGCGTCGCTTAAGAAGGTCACGCGCAGTTGCGTCCGCAGCGCCGCAGCCACCCGGCCAACCCCGTGGCCGTCGAGCAAGTTCCGCGCGCGGCGACTCATCTCCTGGCGTCGCGGGCCGTCGGCGATCAACAACGTCAACGCTTCCGCGATCCCACTGGCGGTGAGTTTATAATGCCTGCCAAGATTTAGGCTGACGCCTTTTTCTGCCAGCGCCGTCGCGATACCGGCCTGATTGTCCGCCACCACAATCAGGGCAGCTGGCACTCCCATGAAGGCCAGCTCCCACGACGTGGAACCCGCCGCCGAGACCGCCACATCCGCCCACGCCATCAACTCCGGCATGTTGGTGGCATTCACCACGAGGCGCATCGCGCCGCCGTGCTGCTCGACAGCCGATTGAACCGCCTCCCGGTGCGGGTTGCTGCCTCCGACTACCACCACCACTTCGAGCCCGGGCAATTGAGCCAGTGCCGCGACGACCGTGCTGGTGACGTTGTCCGGATCACCGCCACCGAGCGTCACGAGCACCTTGGTGGCAACCGGAGCAACCTCGCGCGGGGCATTCCTCCGACCCAAAAACTCCGGGCGCAACAACGCGAACGCGGAACCGAGGAGCAGCTGGGTGTGCGCGTCGCGGTTGGCGTAGAGGTTTCGCGAGGCCCCGGCATTTTGGTTCAGAATCACATCCGCATGATAGTACCCCGCGTGCCCGTAGTCATCGATGATGAGCAAGCGATAACCGGCCTCCTTTATTCGCTTCTGCCACGGCGCGCCAAAGTGATAACCGTCAGCCACGATCCAGCGAGCGGCACTCGCCCGCGCATGGCGAATCGTCTCTTCGGTATCCGTCGATCCACCGGGTTCGGCTTCGATCAACACCGTCTCCGCACCGGCCGACCTTAGGCACGCGTCGAGCGAGGGGGTCGTCGCTGCTTGGACGAACAACACGCGGCCACCCTCCTGTTGCCAACGTCGCGCCAGCGCCAGACAGCGTATGACGTGGCCGGCGCCGATTTGGGCGCTGCCGTCGGCACGGATGACGAGGGTCGCAGGCATGAAGAGAATCGGAGCAAGCGCCGCAGTGAATGCGACCCCTGTTTTCAATCGACTATTTAGACGACGCTCTCAGGCGTCGACGGCTGGTTGATGTTAAAGTAATCGCGGTAGGATTTTTTCAGAATGACATCGGTCCACCGGGACTCGAACAGCCGGGACGAACGATAGTTGGCCGACATCTCGGTTTGATCGATGAAGGTGCGCTGGTGATGGATCGCATAGATCCCGGAATCGATAAATATCTGGGCGTGGGAACCCGGGACTTTGTAGTTATAGACAATGTCCGCGCTCACATGGTGGTTTTTGTTCCGGATACGTTCGGCCGGGAAGAAATCGCGAATAAACAAATAGCCGCCGTCCTTGAGCGCCTTGTCGATATTTGCAATCGAGTGGAAAAGCGTCTCCCGCGAAACCCAGCCAAAGACGTCGTCAATAATGATGAGATCGAACCGCTGTGCGAAATGCTCGTCGGCATTGATCGGGTTGTCTGCAATCGTGCCCTTGTGCAGGCGAGTTTTTCCGCCGTAGATCGAATTGCCAAACACCACCGCTTTCGTCGATGCCTCGACCCCGATGCATTCATTCGCCCCCGGACTCAACGCGTGCAACAGGTCGCCATAGTTGCAGCCATACTCCAAGACGGAAGCGGGCTGGATTTTCAGGTCGGTGAGCTGGGTCAGAATCGTCTGCTTGTTTGGTCGGAGCGGCGGCACTTCCTTACCCTCGAAGTTCCGTTTGAAAAAATTGTCGCCCTCGGTGGTCAGGTAATAGTCGTCTTGGATGGATTGCTTCATGGCTACAAAATGGAGTTAAGGACTTCCCTGAACGTGGAAGGGATGACGCGATTGATATTCTCGGGGCCGAGGCCGACGTGCGGATAAATGATATTGGCCTCGGCGACCTTCAGCTCGCGGGCATAATCTGCGAGCAAGGCACCGGTATTCTCCGTTGTGACGAAACCGCGGGGAGCATGATGAAACGTAGATCCGACGACCTCGTGATCCGTGATCACCCCGAGTTCACGCAGTTTGGCGAGGCAGTCAGCTCGCCAGACTTCCGCCGTGATTTCGCGGAATCCTTTGGGGTAAAAATACTCCAACTGAACCAAATTGTTTTTCCGTTGGCCGATGAGCCCCGGAAACGAGATGCGATTGGCCGAAAAGCGCGGATCACCGACCAGCAACTCGTGGTAGGTGGTGTTGACCTCCTTGTTAAAAACAAAACTCGCCAAGGCCAAATATTGGAGGGTGCCTTGCGGCTGAGCCAAGCCGCAGAGTTTGGCGATCGTCGTGATCGGAGCGCACCAGAAATATTTTGTGGCCGAGTAGCGCACGCCGCCTCCGGTCAGGCCGGTGATACGTTTCCGCTCGGCGTCCACCTCAATTTTCAAATCATCCAAGCCGAGCTTTACTTCGATCAAGGCGGGATCGATTTTGCGGACAATGCCGTCGATGAAGGCGCCGAATCCGCCGGAACGAGGGTAGAGCACATACTGCGCACCGGCTGTGCGGACGGCATTGTGAAAGGACTTCGATTCATCGCGCTCGGCGGCGAGCTTTTCCGCTTTTGGGAAAAACCAGGGATAAATCAAGTCTAGCAATTCGGCTTCGGCTTGCCCCTGATTCCGCCGCCACGCCAACGACGGATAGGCAGGCAAAATTTCGTCGAGGGCGAGTTCGGTCAGGTATTTGCCATACACCGAAACCAGCTTCTCTCGATTCACCGGAGCGACGAGATCATCGCGGAACGATTTCCGATCTACGTTTTGGGTGATCGTGCTCGGCCAGTTTTCCAAGCCAGACCCGTAGTCAATGAGATTGGACCGGATCACCAGCCCGCGCTTGAGCTGAAACTTGTGAAACTGATGATCCAACACCTTCGCAAAAAACTGGGTCGTAAACTCCGAGCGATTGAAGTCCAACGTGTGATATCCGTAGTCAAACACGCAGTCGCCATTAACCAAGAAGGAGGTTGAAAAGCTCCCGAGCGCCGGCCCCTTCTCCAGCAAAAGCACCTTGAATCCATAGTTCGTCAGGATATGCGCGGTGGTCACGCCAGAGAGACCGCCGCCAATAATAATATGATCGTAGTGGCGGTTCATGGCAGGCGGAGAGCGCGAGGGAAACGCGGGGCGGCGTTCATAGTTTCAGCAAGATAAATTAGGAACACGGCCATCAGTTCAGGCGTTTGAACCCGGCCTGACACACCGGAACCTCCAAAAGCGTCCCAACATCACGGCCATCCTCACATTGCCGGATAAGATCAAATACCGGGGCGAGTGCTGCAAAGTAACGATCCAGCACGGCCGGCGTATGGTCGATGCAGGTATACACGCTGGTCGTAGCCAAAATGCCCTGCTTGAGCAGCTCTTGAGTGATCAGGGTTTTGTAGGCGAGCGTGTTGACGCCGGGAAACGAAAACCAAGTAAGCGACGGCAACCCGCCCGACTGAATCGTCAGGCCCTTCGCCTTGGCGAGCGCATGCCAACGCTCGGTAATGGTCGTCCCAATCGCGGTGATGGTTTCCCACGAGCGCGTGCGCTCCATGACCTCGAGTGTCTTGAGCGCAGCGGCCGGCCCGATTCGTTCCGTCCAAAACGTGCTGCTGATAAAGGTATCCTGCGCGTGCTCCATGACCTCGCGGCGGCCGATCACGGCGGTGATCGCGTAGCCGTTGCCGAGCGCCTTGCCGAACATCGCGATATCCGGCTCGACGCCGAATTGCTGATGTAATCCGCCAAAAGTTTGCCGAAATCCCGAAGTGCATTCGTCAAACAACAGCACGATTCCGTTGCGCGTCGCCAGCTCACGAACTTTTTGCAGGAAATTTTCGGTCGGGCCTTGATTCCGCACCACCTCCATGACGATGACGCCAATCGGGTGCACACTTACCAATTGCTCAAGCGCCGCATAGTCGTTGTAGGCAAAAGCGTGCACGGAGTCCGCCAACCCCTGAGGAACTCCGCGCGGATCAAGGCCCGGCAAGAGATGCCCTGCCAGCACGCCGCCATTCGCCAAATTGGCGGCGAGATACCAATCGTGCCAGCCATGGTAACCACAAAAGGCGATCTCATCGCGACCCGCCGCGGCGCGCGCGATCCGCACGGCAATGGCATTGGCTTCTCCGCCGGTCCGAGCCAGCCGGACCATTTTTGCCCATGGGTGCATCGCGACCAACTTTTCCGCCAGCAAGACCTCCTCGGGACAATTAAGCGTGGACATATTGCCCCGGTCGATCACCTGCCGCACGGCGGCGTCCACCTCAGGATGTCCATAGCCAAGGGTATTCGTGCCGATGCCCATGATGCACATGTCGAGCAGCTCACGCTCATCGAGGTCCCACACCCGACAGTCCTTGGCCCGGCTAAAATAGGCCGGCCACTTTTCGGGCAAAAACATTTCGGCCCGTTTGGACAGGAGCATGTTGCCTCCCGGAATGACCTGCTTCGCCCGCTTCCACATTTTCTGCCCGGTATTCATCGTCGCTCCTTCATTTCGCTTCATTGACTGGTTAAGTGAAAACAAGGCCGGTTGCTGCTGCTGCAGTGCGAGCACCTCGCCCCAGCCAAAATCACTGCGCTCACCAAAGTGCCCGATCACCCCGCAAAGCACCGTGTAATCGGCCGGTTCGTCGACCGTCCATCGACCGACCGACTCGTCGGTAGCGTTGGCGAGATTGAAGCGGTCAAAAACGCTGCTCTCCCGCAAGTAGGGGGTAACGTGCTCCCGCTCGTGGGGCTGGGTCGCTTCCTTCCACGCGGTTTCGAGCGCGCGGAAAGTAAAAACCTCCACATCCAAGCCATCGGGATACGTCGGCGGAGTGATATTCGAGGCGTAGTCGGAGGAATGTTGCTTCCGCGCGCGGATCACTTGATCCACGAGCGCCGCGTCGATCAAAGGACAATCACCCGTGATCCGCACGACGACGAGCGGCGTATGGACGAGCGCGGCACGATAATAGCGATCAAGGACATCTTTTTCACTGCCGCGGAAAACCGCATAGCCGAGTGCCGCGACGTGTTCGGCCAAGACGTCGTCGATCGCTTGGTCCGTGGTGGCCACGACGATCCGATCAAGTTCCGTACTACGCGAGAGTCGGGTCAACAGATACCCAATCAGGGATCGGCCGGGCAAAACTTCCTTGAGAACTTTTCCTGGGAAACGGCTTGATCCCATCCGCACTTGCACGACCGCGAGCGTCCGAATTTTTTGACTCGTAGAATTCATTTTTTCCAGCGGTAGGGCAGGACCAGCGGTTCGAAGTCGAGCGGCCAAATTGCGTCCCACTCTTCCAGATGGCGAGGCTCGATTGGCGCGGCATTCAGCAGATCGATATTTCGATCCAACTGCGCGTGATTTTCCATTCCAACTACGAGCCGCGCGCCATAGGCCGCCGTTCGCTGCAGGACGTAGTGCAAACAGAACTGATCCCGATCAAATTCACGTTCTCGACAAAATTCGCCGAGCGCGTGCACCGCCGCCCGACCGTGCGGAATCCCAGCGGGCACCGTGTCCACGTCCATGAGTCCCAGTCCCTGCAAATAGATACTCCGAATATTCAGTGCCGCGCCACCTTGCACCAATCGTTCGGCCACCCCCTGACGGAGAAACCGACGATCGAACGGGCTCGCCGGAAACTGCACGGAGGTAAATCCAAGTTCTTCCACCGCCCGCAACGCCGCCGCCGGATGGTAAACCGAAATCCCGACCGATTCCACGCGCCCCTCTTGCCGCAGGCGAATCGCCTCATCGGCGTGGACCGCACTCCAGTTTGCCAACTTATTTTCATCGTGGAGCAACCACGCCGCGAGGCGCGGTAGCCCCAGCCGCTCGAGCGACGCCGTGACCTGCGACCGCACACCCTCATCTTCTCCGTCACCGCACACTCCCTTGCTCACTACGTGAACGTCGTCTTGCACCCCCAGCGCTGCAAAAACGCGGCCCAACACCCGTTCACTTTCCCCGTAACCCGTGGCCGTATCAAACCACCGATATCCCTGGGAGAGATAGGAGCCAATCATTCCGCTGACATCCACATCGCTTGGGCGCCCTGAGCGGTTCGCGATGCCATAGCTCATCCCCAGTTGGGCCGTGCCAAAGGCAATCCGCTGACTGGTGACCGGATGTGGCTTATCCTTGATCATAGTCGGGACGGTGGGGATAGGCGTAAGCCGGCAGTTTCCGTAGTACCGCAACAGCCGTCCGTTCATCCGGAGCGAACGTGGAATCACCGGGGCTTTGGGCCGACCGGTGATCGAAGATTTCCCGCGATATTTCGACGTAGGCTGGGTTCCACCGCCACAATTGCGTGTGGTCCATTTTGTAGCTGAACACGCCGGGCTTGTGGGTGTAGTCGTTGCGATAGGGCAAGGGCGGAGAAAAATCCAGCACGGCCAAGAGGCCACCGCTCTTGAGCACGCGGTCCCCTTCGGCGGCGATGCGAAAAAGGTCCGCTCGATCACAAAGGTATAAGCAAAATCCGTAAATCAGGACATCAATGGAGTCGGCCGCCCACGGGAGCGTGTCGGCGGTCGCTGCTACGACCACGAGTTCCGGATACAGTTTTTTTGCCTCAACGATAGCCTGGGGCGAAGGGTCAATCCCGAAGCCCACGCCACCCGTCAATTGCACCAGACCGGCCACCCGTCCCGCTAAGGAACACCCAACTTCGGCGACACTCATGCCGGGATGCAAATACGGGCGCAGGTGACGAATCACCACATCCCGATTCGCGTCAAACTGCGCGAGCCCGGCTCGATTCCGCTGCCACCACGCATCCGCTTCCCCTTCGTTAAAAATGTCTTTCTGGGTTCTCATCAAACTAGTAGCCACGTCACGGCGGAACATTCCGAACTAATAGTCATCGACGCATAAAGAGGCGGGCTGAGCGCCCGGGAGTATGACGCTTCAGCAACCCGGCACTTACCTCGGCCAAAGGCGATCTGGTGCCGACACCGCAACGGTGGCGCGCTATTTTGCGGTAAAAGATTCAATCGAAAACGACAGCCACAGGTTTCATCACGCGGCCGCAGCCACCGCACCGGTCGCGGCTGGTGCCAGCGCGCGGACGGCAGAAATTACCTGGGTCACATCCGCCTCGGACATCAGCGGAAACAGCGGCAACGTGAGTGCACGCCGATAGAACTCCTCTGCTACGGGACACATCCCCGGCCGATAACCGTAGTTCTTTCGATACCACGGCTGCAGATGCACCGGGATGTAGAGCACATGGCTGCCAACCCCGGCAGACGCCAGGTCAGCCATCACTTGCGTGCGGGTCCGGCCCAGCATCGGAAAATCTATCTGGGCTGTGTAAAGGTGCCACGAGGTCGTGTCGGCATCGGCCAAATGCCGGAGACGGGGAACCCGAAACCACTCAAGATCGGAAAATGCCGCGTTGTAAGTCGCCACAATTTCACGGCGGCGGGCAAGAAACGAATCGAGTCGTCTAAGCTGCGACAAGCCCAGTGCCGCTTGGAATTCAGTCATCCGGAAGTTCCAACCGAGTGATTGCATCTCGTAAAACCACGGCCCCTTTTCACCGAGGACGGGGTCATCATCAGGAGTCTCAAATCGAGTCGCATCGCGGACCATTCCGTGGGATCGAAGCGAACGGGCTAGATCCGCCAAATCTTTACGATCGGTGACCAACATACCGCCCTCTCCGGTCGTCATCGTTTTTACCGGATGAAAGCTAAACACCGTGAGATCGGCCCATGGATTGCCTCCGAGGCACCATGTCCGGTCCCCAGCTCCCGTAGCGTGAAACCCGCCACCCACCGCATGACAGGCATCGCTGATCACCACCGCGCCTCTGGCTTTGGCGACTCGGGAAATTTCGGGCAAATCGCAGGCTTGGCCGGCATAATCTACGGCCACCACCGCCCGCGTGTCTGGCTTCCAATTATCCGCCAGCGCCGCAGGCGACAGCGTGTAACTGGTCGCATCGATATCGGAAAAATCCGGGGTCGCACCGACATAGACGGCGGCATTCGCCGATGCGAGAAAAGTAATGGGCGAAGTGACGACGCGTTGCCCTTGGCCGACTCCCGCCACTCGCATCGCCAGCTGAAGCGCCGATGTCGCATTATTTACGGCCACGGCATACCTCGCGCCCACACGCTCGGCGAAACAGTGCTCGAACACTTCAACCACTGGACCCTGCGTGATGAGGTTTGAACGCAGCGCGGAGGCCACGGCTTCAATGTCGTCTTCGGAGATTGTCTGACGGCCATAGGGTATCATTGGTTCGACGAGGTTGATGGTTTTTTTGGGGGCTCTTTTTACATAACAGGGATGAGGGCGTGATGCGTCAGGCCACCGGCGCGAGTTCTTGGAGGACCGGACGCGTCACGCGGCGACGGCTGACTTCCACGGGAAAGGGCGACGCGGATTCGACCTGGTCGAAGATCAGCGAGCGCAATTCCTCGACCGACAGGAAGTCTTCGTTCGTGCCGCTGTTGTAGCAGAAGCCGATCGGCACGGGCTTCGCCATGCCCCGCCCGCAATAATCCTTGAGCGAATAGCGCGCCCCACTCGGCAAAATCGCGTAGTACCGACCGAGATCGACCGTGTTGTAACTGTCGCTGGAGGTGATCATTTCCTCGTGAATCTTTTCTCCGGGCCGCACTCCGATCACCGGTTGCGCGCACTCCGGCCCGATCGCTTGCGCGACGTCGGTGATGCGATACGAGGGAATTTTCGGCACCAAAATTTCGCCACCCCACGCTTGGGTGATGCTCCAGAGGACCATCTCAACGCCTTCCTGCAGGCTGATGTTGAAACGCGTCATCGTCGGGTCGGTAATCGGCAGCACGCCGGTCTTCCGTTTCTCGAGAAAAAACGGGATCACCGAACCGCGACTGCCCATCACATTGCCGTAACGGACGACGCTGAAGCGGATATCGCGATGGCCGGAAATATTGTTGGCAGCGACGAAAAGTTTGTCCGAGCAAAGCTTGGTCGCACCGTAAAGATTGGTGGGAGCCGCAGCCTTGTCGGTCGACAACGCGACGACCCGGCGAACGTTCGCGTCGAGACAGGCGTCGACGATATTTTGCGCTCCAAGAACGTTCGTCTTGATACATTCGAACGGATTGTATTCCGCCGTCGGCACCTGCTTGAGCGCAGCGGCATGGACGACGACATCGATGCCTTCGAGCGCGCGACTGATGCGCGCAGCATCCCGCACATCTCCGATAAAGTAGCGCAGCGCCGGGTGCTCGGACGGCGGAAACTGTTGCGCCATCTCATACTGTTTCAGTTCGTCCCGCGAGAAGACCACGAGTCGCTTGATGCGGGGGTGGCGGGCAAGGACGGTTTTGACAAAGGCCTTACCAAACGAGCCGGTGCCGCCGGTGAGGAGGATACTGGCGTGATCGAGTGAGAATTCGGATTTCGACGGAGTAGGCATGGCGAGAAATGTGAATTTCCTAAACAGTGGGTGCGGCAATATCGCAGTTTGGTTCAGAACTAGCGTCAGTCGTGCGCTCAGCAGACCACCGTGAAACTAGCGTTAGCGAGCGGACGTAAGTCATGATGCGGACTCATTCGCATTTTCCATGCCTGCGGCGCAGGTATCATCTTAAACAATTGATGAACAAAAGGAATAGAAACTCAAATAGCGCAGTCCTCAAATTCGGAAATCTCTATCGCCGTCCTTTCGAAAGGAAGGGCAGAAATTGCCGGGCTCCAAGTAACCCGCTAGATTTGATCGGTCGGCTGCCCCCAAACCGGGCTATGTTCGAGCCGCCACAACCCGCAGCGCAGAACAGTAGCCGATACCCGCGAGGCCGAATTCTATCCCGCAACGCATGCCCCGCCGCTTTGTTTTTTAGCCTACCGCAGCGCGGATCGGTCCGAATTTTTCCAGAGCGCGATGAGTCGCCTCTTCGAACAAGCTTTCGTCGAGCCCCAGCAAGGCCAGCCGCTCAGGCAACCGCACCCAATAGTAATACTCTCCCGGCAAACCATGGCCGCAACGTTCGGCCGCCCCCGCTGCGAGATTAAGCAACGCGGCAAGGGCAGGTTCGGTGGCGGAGGGATCATAGTGATCTGCGATCGCCGCGATCAGCTGGGCAGGAAACCGCCATTCCCGTAGAATTTCGGCCGCCGCCTCACCATTATTCAATCCAATCGTCTGGCCCTCCCATTTCGCGAGTGGGCCGGTGCCTCCTTCATCATAGTTGGCCGGATCACCCGCCTGAACCGCTAGCCGGTTGAGCGCGATCTTACCGATCGAGCGCAGCAGACCGGCCGTGTAGGCGCCTTGTGAGTCCATTCCAGCAGCCATCGCAATTTCCTCCATCAAGAGCGCGGTGAGCAGTGAATTTTCGCGAAACTGAGCTCCCGTGACTCCGTAAAACGGGAGGCTAGACTCGGAAATTTGGGCCACTGCAATGAAACCGGTCAGTCGGTAGACTTCGACGAAGCCAACCCGGGCGAGCGCCTCCTCGAGTGAAGCCAGCGGGCTCTCGGCCCGAAACGCGACACTGTTCGCGACCCGGACAATTCTCGCGGTCAACGCCGGATCACAGCGAATCAGATCAGCCACCGCGCCAAGGTCGGAGTGCAAATCCAATAGCCGGCGCCCTAACAGCGCGAGAATGCGTGGTCCGGCCGGGAGTTCCGTGGCAACCGTCATCAATTTTTCGTGGCGTTCAGGCAAGGCGATCATCGGGAACAGACCATGGTTTTATCCTAGCCCAAAGCGGCTCGCACCGGCCCAAATCGCTCCAAACCAATGCGCATGGCTTCATCCAACTGCTGTTGGTCGACTCCGGCAGCGGCAAGTTTCTCCGTAGAGATCGTCCAGTAGCCAAGCTCACCTGGCAGTCGGAATCCGCTCCGTTCTGCGGCACCAGCCGCGAGATTGAGGAGCGCCGCGAGTGATCCGTCGAGCGGAGGCAGGTAGTGGTCGCGAATTGCCGCCACCGTCGATTCAGGAAACCGCCATTCTTCCAAAATGATCGCCGCCGCCTCACAATTATTGAGTCCAATGAAGCCGGTTTCCCAGTCAGCCAACGCCCCGCGGATTCCACCGCCTCCGTCATAGGCGCGATCGCGCGTGAGCCGGTCCAGCGCCAGCTTGCCCATCGACCGCAGCAGGCCAGCCGTATAGGCGGCGCGCGCATCCACACCTGCCGGGCGCGCCAAAGCCTCCATCACCAGCGCGGTGAGCAAGGAATTCTCCCGGAGCTGTGCGCCACTGACGTTGTAACGGTAAAGGCTGCTATCTGAGACTTGCGCGATCGCGGCAAATCCCGTCAGACGGTAGGCTTCGGCCAGGCCGACCCGGGCCAACGCCTCCTCCAAGGAGGCAAAGGGGCTCCCCATATTGTAGGCCGCCGTATTTGAAATGCGGATGATGCGCGCCGTGAGTGCCGCATCCCGCTTAATCAACGCCGTAATCTCGTCGAGCTCGGCATCCATTGAGCGCATCAGGTTGCCGATCTGCGCCAAGATTTGCGGCGCCGATGGCATCGTCTTCACGACGTGCATGAGAGTAGCTCGTGGAACCGGTGAAGCGATCATAGCGAGTGTGATATCGGCTCGGGGCCGGATAAAATAAGCAGAAATATGTGCAAATTAGCCAGATCCCATGGTGCGGACGCACCACTCGGCCCAACATTTTCGCAGGGCAGCTCCGAATCGCGCCCCTTGCCCCTTGTGATCGAGCAAGGCTGAAGCCTGCAAATCACTGCGCAGTCCCGCGCGAATTGCAGCCAGCTTCTCCGCATCCTCCGCTAGCGCCATCGCCAAGCGCACATAGTCATCAGGGGTTTGCGCCAGCCACTCCGGATGACCGATCGCGGTGATTAAACTAGCCCCAACGCGGGACATGTGCCGATCACCGACGAGCGATACCACCGGCACCCCCATCCAGAGGGCCTCACAGGTCGTCGTGGTCCCGTGGTAGGGCGCCGTATCTAGCGCTACATCGATCTGATGGTAGAGGGCGAGGTGTGCTTTCCTATCCGCTGTGCGTTCGAGCAAGCTCACGCGGTCGACCGGCACTCCGCACCGGACAAAGCGTTCGTGATAGCGCGCCTGCACCGTGGGATCACTGAGATCGGGTCCCTTCAAATTCAGCCGAGAGTTCGGCACCGCGTGCAGCACACGCGCCCAGAGTGACAACAGAGTATCCGTAACCTTCGCGAGGCTGTTAAAGCATCCGAACGTGACGTGACCGCGCGTGAGACTCGGCAATGGCGCGACGTCCGGTGCCTCGGGCGGCGGCGCATAAGACCACGCCGTCGGCGCGAAACGCACCAGTTGCTCGGTCGCAAAGTTATCCGCGTCCCCACTCGGGTCGGCAAAGGCATCGGTGAAACGATAATCCATCGCTGGCAGCCCGGTCGTATCAGGATATCCTAGGTAGGTTATTTGCACCGGCGCGAGCCGGCGCGCGAACAGCGGCAAGCGATTCGTGACTCCGGTATGGCCGGCAAGGTCGATGAGAATATCGGGGGCATCGGCCCGAATTATTTTCTCAACCGTCGACTCGGGCTGTCCGATCAGGTTGCGCCAAACTACTGCCAGTGACTTGAACCGCTCAGACACCGCGTCCTCACGAAAGTGATCGTGATAGAGATAGAGTTCGAACTGCTCCTTATCCAAATGCGCCAACAACGGCTCGAGGAAAAAGGCACATGAATGGTCGCGTAGATCAGGCGACAGCACCGCCAATCGCAGCCGACGATTCGCATCCGGCAAATTCGGCAGAATCGGTGCCTTCGGTGTCCCCACGGCACGACCGAACGCGACATGCTCGGCAAAATTTTCCTCCCGGGAAATTCCCTCGAGGTTCTGCAGCGCATAGAGCCGGTAGCTCCGTGCTTCGTGGTGCTCGGGTTTCAGACGGAGATACTTCCCGTAACTCTCAATCGCCTCAGGAATGCGATGGGCCTGCTGCAGCGCCTGCGCCCGTCCGAAATGTCCCTTGGCGTAGCCCGGATCGGCCACCAACGAGCGGTCATGGCACGCCAACGCCTCCGCAATCCGGCCAAACAGACTGAGGGTAAGTCCATAGTTGAACCAACCGACGGCGTAGTCGGGACTCAGCGCAACGACGCGCTTGTGACACGTGATGGCCTCCGCCAGCCGGTCCTGCGTCTTCAGGCAATACGCGAGGTTGTCCCACCCTTCATGGAAATCGGGTTTCACCTCCACCGCATGGCGAAAATGCGCTTCTGCTTCCGCTGTGCGCTTCAGCGCCAGTAGCGCCAGGGCGAAGCGCATTTCACATACAGGGTGACGCTCGCTGATTTTATGCGCCCGTCCTAGCAGATCAACCGCCTCGGCCAGCCGGCCCTGTTGGTAAGCGACGAGTCCGGACAGGTGGAGCACGTCAAAACTCCGCGGCGCGGCCACCCGGGCCTGACGATAGAGCGTCTCGGCCTCGGCGAGCCGGCCGGCCTTATGGTGGCCAACCGCATTCTGGAGGAGCGATTGAAGTTTCGCGGGCTGCACTGATTCAGGCCTGAACTTCGGCGCAAATACCCGGTAACTTGAGAAGATTCGCGCTTAAGCCTGCTACGCTCGTGCCGATGATCCCCTGACCAAATGCTCACTGCCACGCCTCCGCCTAAACTCGTCGCTTCCGAGCACTACTCTGAAGACGAAATCGTGCGCCGGATCAACGCATGCCCAAAACTTGCTTCGCTCCAGAGTATTAATCGCGCTCTGGGCGATCTCGTGCGCTCCGATGGCAGCCTAAATTCTCAAATTGCCGAGGTCATCCGACGCGATCCTTCGCTTTCCGCCCGGCTCTTGCGGATGGTGAACTCGGTTTATTTTGGCCTCTCCACCCGGGTGAACAACATCGAGGAGGCCGTATTTTTTCTTGGTCTGCGCCAAATCCGTCAACTTTCGATGGCTACGCCCATCATCGAGGAACTCGACCAATTGCAACAAACCACCACCCCAACCCTTCCGTGGAAAGAGCTGTGGTCTCATAGTATCAGCACCGCCATTCTCACCCGCGAAATCCTCGCTTCGACGTCGCTCGATATCGACGACGATACGGATTATCTGGTCGGGCTGCTGCACAATGTCGGCAAAGTCGTCATGGCTTATTCGTTCCCGGACGAACTCCGCACGCTCATCGCGAGCCCTGCGGCTACCCCGGCGGAATTTTGCCGCCTCGAACGCGAGCTCATCGGCTGGGATCACGGCCGCATCGGCGCGCACTATTTAACCCGCCACCAGTTGTCGGACGAGATCGTCACCGCGGTTCAGTATCACAACGATCCCGACCGCGCCCCGCGCCACCGCCTCTTTGCGGCCGCCGTCCAGGTCGCCGATCATCTCGCGCGGCATTCCGGTATTTCCGGCGGCTTTGAAAAGGTTTCCCCGGTCGAGGCCGATGCGTGGCTCAAGCTCGACGGCTGGAGAATCCTCTACGGCTCCGACGGCCCGGAATCGATGCTCGCGCGCGCGTCCATCGCCAATTCGCTCCAGCGCCTGCCGTCCATGCTGCAGGGCTTGTTGTAGGACTGCTTACCTGCCTCGTCAAAACCCGCCAGGCCGCAGTATAACCCAATAGGTTACACTCCCTCTGACGTTGTTCCATGATTCCGGGCACAACGTAAACAAGTGATGTGAGAGCGCCTGATTCTTCGCCACACGCCCGCTCTGGATGTTTGTCTGAGTGCGGCTCGAACATTCTGGGAGCTGATTGCAGACGGCAGTAGCGATTGTTTCTGAGTCGATCCTACGCGGTCGCCATACCGGGGCCCAGCTGACGTCGGCGCTGGGATTTTCCCCAAACGCGCCGGCGTCTACCACGGCGAGACGCTCAGGAAAATCCTCACATTTCTGTTACAGTCCCGTTACAAACAGCCGATAACTTCCCCTGAAGGCTTGCAGGTTGCCTGCGAGTAGCCCTCACGGGCCGGCATCTGGCCGGTCAGACGAAGGCACGTTTTGTTCTCCGTTAAACCCGGCCGCACGGCGTGCCTTTTTCGCGCACCCTCACCTCCCACCACCTTCTCCCATTCTCATGAAATACCCGATCCGTCGCATCCTCCCGCTGCTCACCGTTCTCTCCTCCGCTCTCCCGCCCTCTACTCACGCTCAGGACGGCAAAGCCATTGTCGACGCTCTCGTGCGCAAGGGGATCCTGACCCAAGGCGACGCCGATCAACTCATCAAAGACGCCGCCAAGTCATCCGCCGCACCCCAAGTCGTCCCCAACGCCAAAGCGACCACCAAGCTGGCGATCGGCGCGCGCCTCTAGGTCCAATTCGACGGCCTCGCGACCGACGTCACCAACGGCCCGTCCCCCGCCTCCACGAATCATTTCGCGATCCGCCGCACCTACATCGTCCTCAAGGGCAATCTCGGCAGCGACAAGCAGATCGACATTACCTACGATTTTGCCGCCAGTTCCTTCGACGCCGCCTATCTCAACTGGAAGCAGAGCGACGCGCTCTCCTTCGACTTCGGCCTGCGCAAGGTCAACTTCGCCACCGAGGAAAAACTCTCGAGCGGTTCGTTGAAAGCCATCGAACGCTCCGCCGCAACGCGCTACTTCGTCGAGGACAATAACGGTCGTCGCCTCGGCGCCGGCAGCTATCGAATCGGTGTCTTTGCCGAGGGCACTCGGGGAAATCTATTTTAGAGCGCAGCGATCACCAATCCCGAACGCGCCAGCACGGCGAGTTCCCTCGGCACCGCGGCCAACAACACGCCCGCATTTTGGGCCGGCGCCGGCGTGAAGGGTAAATTCACCGACGGCACCTACCTCCTCGGCGTCAACTTCGGCGCACTCCCTGACCAAGGCGGTCGCACCGTCGGCACCGGCAACGACCTCAACGTCGGCGGCATCAACACCGAAATCACCGCTGGAAACTTCACGCTCGTGGCCGAATACCTCGGGAGCCGCAACGACCGCGGCTCTGCGGCCGGCCGTGACGCCGACAGCTGGGGCTTCTCCGTCATGCCTTCCTACAAATTCGACAAGCACTGGGAAGGTGTCGCCCGTTACAGCCACGTCGATACCGACGGCCGGGGAATCACGCTCGCCGACGGTCTCCGCTCCGCACCCTCGGGCGGGACGATGGACAAACTTTCGGAATACTACTTCGGCTTCACCTACTACGTCGCCGGCAACGATCTGAAATTCCAGGCCGGCTACGTCTACGGCCAGACCAACGACACTGTCACCGGCGGGTCCGCCAAAGCCTCCTCCTCCGGGGTGCGCAGCCAGATCCAGATGCAATTCTAAGCCCAGCCCACCCCGCGTTTCTTCATCATCGAACATCCATGCTGTTTACTCTCCCATGAAATCATCCTTCCGTCTCCTCGCTCTCCTCACCGCCGGCACCGCGCTCGCCACCTCGGCGCACGCCGAAATTAAAGCCCGCGGGTCCGACTCCACGCTGCACGTTCTCAAGGCTCTCGCCACGGCGTTTGAAGCGGACTCAGGCAAGAAGATTGCCCTCGAGGGCGGCGGCTCGGGCGCCGGCGCAAAAGCCGCCATCGCCGGCGAAGTCACTCTCGCTTTCCTCTCCCGCGACCTCAACGCCGCAGAGAAAACCGCCGGTCTCGTCGGACACGCCTACGCGAAAGACGGCGTCGCCATCATCGTGCACAAAGACAATCCCGTCGCCGGCCTGACAACGGCCGAGTTGAAAGACATCTACACCGGCAAGACGACCACCTGGTCCGACGGCAAACCCGTCGTCCCCTTCAACCGCAATGCCGACTCGGGCACGCGCGAAGTTTTCCAAGAGCTCGTCCTCAGCAAGGAAGCGATGACGCCCAAGGCCGCGGTGAAGCACGACGGCGTGATCATCAGTTCCGTGGAAAAAATCCCCACGTCCGTCGCCTACACCTCCCTCGGTGAGGTCGATGAAGCCAAAGTCCGCATCGTCCCCGTGGCCGGCATCAAACCCAGCGCCGCGACGTTGAAAGACGGCACCTATCCCATCTCCCGCACGCCCACGCTCGCCACCAAAGGCGACGCGACCGCCGACGAAAAGGCGTTCATCGACTTCGTGCTCAGCGCCAAGGGGCAGGCCGTCGTGGCGAAAGCGGGCCTCGTGGCCGTCAAATAGCATCTCTCTTGAACAGTATCCGCGTGCTCGTCCCACCACCATCGCCATGAATGTTAACCAAAAAATCTGGCTGGGCTTCGGCTCGGTTCTCGCCCTCGTCGGCGTAGGTTCGACGCTGAGTTCCCTCAAATCTCGCGAGGCTGAAGTTTCGAGCACGCGACTCGTGAAGGAATACCTCGCGGAATATTCGGCCGCCAAAGACGCAGACGAGGAAATCTCAATGGCGCGCATCTATGAGCAGCGCTTTTTCAACAACAACGACGAGAAACAAGTCGGACTCCTCAACGCCCAACTCAACAAACTGCGGGCCAGTATGGCCGCCGTGCAGGCCGCGTCGCCCGACGTGAAACGCGACGAAGCCGCCAGCGCCATCACCACGCTTGCCACCGCGTATGGCGCGACGTTTGAACGCGCCCACCAACTTCAAGTGCGCCGCGGACTCACGCCGGAATCCGGCCTCGAAGGCCAACTCCGCAAGGCCGTCCACGAGGTCGAGGTCACCGTGAAGGACCAAGGCCTCTCCGAGCTCACCGTGATCATGCTCATGGTGCGTCGACACGAGAAAGACTACCTGCTTCGCGGCGACGCAAAATACCTCAATGAAATCACCGCGCGCATTAAGGAATTCGGTGAACAGATGCAGCAATTCTCCCTCCCCGCTGCCATGCAAAACGACATCTCCGCGAAGTGGGCCACCTACGCCAAGGCCATGAAATCCCTCGTCGAGGGCGACGTTGAACTCAAAGCCGCGTCCGCCGAGTTGCTCCGCAGCGGCGATGAAATCGAGGCCAAACTCGGCGCCCTGGTTGAGGCCTGCTCGAAGGACATCGAACACGCCCAGACCACCACGCTCGCGGTGCTCGCCGCCGGCCGGAAGATGATTCTCCTCATCGGCATCGCCTCCGGCGCCATCGGCGCCATCATGGCCGTCTGGATCGCATTCAGCCTCGCCGCCCTCAACCGCGGCATCCGTCACGCCGGCGAATTGATCGGCAACGGATCCCACGAGATCCTGTCCGCGAGCACGCAGCTCACCCAGTCCAGCCAAACTCTCGCCGCTGGTTCGACCGAGCAAGCCGCCTCACTCGAGGAAACCAGCGCCTCCCTCGAAGAGATGTCCTCTATGACGAAGCGCAACGCCGACAGCGCCGCGCGCGCCAAGCTGCTCGCCGGCCAAACCCGCGCTGCCGCCGATACCGGAGCCGGAGAAATGGACGCCATGAAGCGCGCCATGGACGACATCAAAGCCTCCTCCCACGATATTTCAAAAATCATCAAGACGATCGACGAGATCGCGTTTCAAACGAACATCCTCGCCCTCAACGCCGCCGTCGAAGCCGCCCGCGCCGGCGAGGCCGGCCTTGGTTTTGCCGTCGTGGCCGACGAAGTCCGTAACCTCGCTCAACGCGCCGCGCAGTCCGCCCGCGAAACCGCCGAGAAGATCGAAACCTCCGTCGCGAAGAGCGAACACGGCGTGGCCATCTCCGCCCGCGTCTCCGCCACCCTCGGCGAGATCGTCACGAAGGCACGCGATGTCGACTCCCTCGTCGCCGAAATCGCCCAAGCCTCCGTCGAGCAATCCCAAGGCATCGGCCAACTCAATACCGCCGTGTCCCAAATGGACAAGGTCACCCAGACCAACGCCGCCGCCGCCGAAGAAAGTGCGAGCGCCGCCGAAGAACTCAACGCGCAAGCCACGATGCTCACCGGCGCCGTCCGTGATCTCCTCAGCCTCGTCGGCTCGTCAGCGGAAAAGCCCGCTGCTCGCGCTGAACCATCAACCAAGCCTGGCTCGAGAACCTCCGCAGGAATCGATCATCAGCAGGCAGAGTCCAACGCTGAACTGAGCTTCAAGTAGCCGTCTAGCAAAGCGGCTTTTCTTTACTAAATCTCGCCCGAGCCAGACCGACGAATCTTCCTGAACGCTCGCAGGTTATCTGCGAGCGTGAAATGCCAGTTTTACTCGGTCCAGCCCCTTCGCTCACACTCAATCTACTGGCAACGGAAGTTCAGCCGGCCTCACTTCCTCTAACCCCAAAAACAAGAGCGCGAGCCCCCTCATGGAGAGCGCGACCTAAAGTTCCTCCCGTCCGCGTCGATTTGACTCTCAAATGTCCGTCTCCGTCCTTTCACGCGATCCGTTCCCCAGCACCGTCGTTCCCAACGAACCGTGGCTGGGCGCGTGGGAGAATAGCGCCGATTCCGCCTACTGTCGGGATCTCGCCGGGCACATTCTCGTCGTAAACCTTTCGTTTGCCCGCAAGTTCGGCCGGGCCGCCGCCTCGCTCGCGGAAGCGAGTGTCACCGATCTGTTACATCCGGACGACCTCCCGTCGCTGCACGCGGCGACCGTCGAGCTCGCCCGCCCGCCCCACCGCGCCGCCGCGGAGCACCGCTGGCGCACGCCCCAAGGTGTGCGGTGGTTTGCCTGGGAGGAAGTCGCCTTGCGGGATTCGGCCGGCACGATTGTGGGCATCCGCGCGGTCGGCCGGGACATTACCCGCCAGCGCTTGGCCGAAGAGCAATTCTACCGTCTGTCCCGCGCCGTTGAACAATCTCCGGTCTCCATCGTCATCACAGATCTCGACGGCCACGCCCAATACGTAAACTCGAAATTCACGAGTGTGAGTGGGCACACCCTGGAAGATTTGCTCGATAGCAATATCGAGGTGTTGCGCGACGGCCATCCCAACGAAGCATCCTTCCATAAATTCTGGGAAACCGTGCGCGCCGGCGGCGAGTGGCGCGGCGAACTCGCCACCAGTCGGAACGATGGTGGTACGGTCTGGGAGTCCGTCAAAGTCTCCTGTCTCCGCAGCCCCGCCGGGGAAATCACCAACTACCTTTGTCTCCGTGAAGACGTGAGCGAGCGCAAGCGGCTCGAACACGAACTGCGGCAGGCCCAAAAGATGGAGAGCCTCGGCACGCTCGCCGGGGGTATAGCCCACGATTTCAACAACCTCCTCGCCATCATCAACGGCTACGCGGAATTCTGCCAGCAGGGCACCCCTCCGCCCGCGGTGTTGCAAAAGAGCCTCAAGGAAATTCACCGCGCCGCTCAACGCGCCAGCGGCCTCGTTCGACAAATCCTCACCTTCAGCCGAAAGACAGAGCTGCGCTTCACTCCGATCGACGTGAATCACCTCTCGCGTGAACTCGTCGCGTTGCTCGCGGAGACCTTTCCTCGCACGGTCACTTTCTCGGTCAATCTCCAAAGCAGCCTTCCTCCGCTCCTGGCCGACCAGAGCCAGTTTCAGCAGATTGTCCTCAACCTCTGCGTGAATGCTCGCGATGCGATGCCCTCCGGGGGCGTCATCGCCATTTCGACAACCACTGAAGCCGGCTCGACGCTCCATCGCCTCGGCGCCGATCCGTCGCGCAACTACGCTTGCCTGCAAATCAGTGACACGGGCACCGGGATGAGCCCGGAAGTCCGCGCCCGAGTATTCGAACCATTTTTCACGACAAAACAGGGCAATCAAGGCACTGGCCTCGGCCTCGCTGTCGTCTATGGAATCGTCGTCGCCCACCAGGGCATGATCGATGTGGACAGCACCCTCGGGGTCGGCAGCACATTTAGCGTGTATCTTCCTCTCGCGGAAACCCCAGTCTCAGCACCGACCGTCATCGCGACCAACGATCTGTTTCCCGGTGGCAACGAATGCGTGCTCATTGTGGACGACGAGCAGTCGCTTCGCACCCTGCTCTCGAGCGCCCTGAACGCCAAAGGCTACAAAACAGCGACCGCATCTTCCGGGCTGGAAGCGATTGAGCTCATTAGCTCCGGCCAACACCGCTACGATCTCGTTCTGCTCGATCTAAACATGCCCGGTGCCACTGGGATGGAGGTGCTGAAGGTGCTCCGCATTTGCCAGCCCAAGACGCCGGTGCTGATCGTGAGCGGACATATCACCCCAGCCGCCCGGGCAGAGTTCGAACTACTCAACCAGCGAGACTTCATCCAGAAGCCTTACCGGTTGGCCGAACTCGGCCGCACCATGCGCGGGCTCCTCGACGCGCAAGCCGCGCACGCCTAGCGTGCCAAATTGACCCGTCCGGCATTGCCGGGCTGCGTCGTGAGGGGTTGTCGTCCGGCGAACGTCCAGATACCGGAATTTCCCGAGTAACTTCGGTGCGAATTCGTTTCAGGAACGCACCCTTCGTGCCGATAAACCCGTGGGCAAATCGGACAATCCACAAAATGGACTGTATAACTCTCAATGAATCACCGCGAACCACCGCATCTGCCGGCTGGTGCACGTCGGGCTTTACGCTGCATTTCACTGCTGCTGGTCCCGGCGTTGGCACCCGAGGCGGCACAGGCCTTTCCGCGTCAGCGCCACTTCCTCGGGAACGGCGCCGACGGGCAAGGAGGCGATGCGCTGCCCTATTTGACTTATGTCGGGGCTCCGCCTCTGCGCTTTCAACAGGCGGCGCCACCGCTCGATCTTGTCGCCCGTCCGGCTGCCGCCGCGCCTCCCGTTCCTCCGCTCTCTCCGACCGAATCCTCCGTTGCGCTGGCCAATCTGGCTGCCGCCCGCTCGACATCGGCCAGTGCGCGCATGCACGACGAAGCCCCGGTCACCGATCTCAAACCGGAGCCCACGCGGGTCCCTACGCCCTCCAAACCGGCACCACGCGCCATTCTACCTGATGACACCCGCTCCCAAGTGCGTCCGGAAGATTTCCTGCCGTATTTTCAAATTCCCGGCTCGGCCAAGTCCGCCGGAGACGTCAACGTGATCATGCCTGCCACCGCATTCACCGCGCCGTCCTCCACGACCTTGCCTCCGAGTTCCGCCACCTACACCCAATCGCCGAAATGATCCGCCGCCGTTCTCTGTCGCCCAGCCTCGCGTCCGTGCTAACGCTCCTTGCGTTCACGGCCGGTGGCCGACTACGCGCGGCAGAGGAACCCGCGGCGGCGCACCCGACTCCCGCCGAACACCCGCCGGCCAAGGCTCATCCGGCCGACACCAAAGTCGTAGAGCCCCTGGACCCGGAAAAAATTAAAGAGCCGCCGGCTGCGGACGAGCCCACCACCAATCCGAAGCTGCCTGACGAACCGAAACCTACCGCTTCAGCCGAGCACTCTGAGGCCGCCAAACACGCGGTGCTGTCCGCGCACGACGAACCCCCGAAAAAATCGGACGAGTCGAAAAAATCGTCCACCAAGAAACCGGCAAAAGCCAAGACGTCCGCCGAAGACCATGGTTTGGAAAACGTAGTGCCACCGAGTCACGCTGTTTCGGAGGCCGAGGAGATCAAAAGCGTGCTCAAGCTTGCTCCGCTGCTCAGCGAACGGGGCGATTTTGAGTCCGCCGAAATCGCTTACTATCAAGTCCTCAACCACCCAAAAACGACCACCGTTGATATCAAGACCGCCTTGCTCGGTCTCGCCCGTTCGCATCGGAAGCAGGGCTCGCTGACCAAAGCCGCCGCCATCTACGAGCGATTCCTAAAAGACTACCCGGGTGACGACCGCACGCCAGATGCCCTGCTCGATCTCGGCCGCACCCTGCGTGCACTCGGAGTCTACAAAGCTGCCATTACCCGATTCTACAGCGTCATTAATTCGACCCTAAAACTACCGACCGAAGGATTCGAGCGCTACCAGATCCTCACCAAAACAGCGCAGTTCGAAATCGCCGAGACCCACTTTCAATCTGGCGATTTCGCCGAAGCCGCAAAGTTCTATCTACGCCTTCGTCTCCTCGACCTCGCGCCGGGCGACCGGGCCCGGGCCCACTTCAAGGCAGCCTATTCCCTCAAATTAAAGGGCGACCTCGAAAATGCAGTGACCAATCTCCGGGCATACATCGATCAATGGCCGGACGACGAGAATGTGCCCGAGGCGCGTTATCTCTTGGCTGTAACCTTGCGTGAGCTGAAGCGCCCGCAGGAAGCCTTCGTCACCACCCTCGAGCTCCTCCGCGCTGAACAAAGTCGCACTGCCAGCGATCCCAAGCGCTGGGCTTACTGGCAGCGGCGCACGGGCAATCAACTTGCCAATGACTTCTTCGAGAGTGGCAACACGCTGAACGCCCACGCCATTTACACCGGTCTCGTCGATCTTTCCACCGAACTTTCGTGGCGGCTGCCGCTAACTTATCAAATCGGGCTATGTTACGAGCGCCTCGGCATCGTCGACCGCGCTCGCGCCTCCTACCAAACCATCATCGACGCTACTGGCGCAACTCCCCCGGCCGATTTAGCCGAACTCAACCGCATGGCAGCGTGGCGCATCAAACACCTCACCTGGCGCGACGATATCAACAAGCAAGTCACTTCGTTCTTCGAAAACTCCACCGGTAAACAACCCGTAGTGCCAGCAGCCCCACCACCTCCTCCTGCAGTCGGTCCAACCAAGGCCGGTGTCGCCGCCGCCACCACGCCTGCCACCGGATCAGCGGCGGTCACCCCGGACCCGGTTGCAACCAAAGCTCCCGTTGACGCTCATCCAGTGGCGCCGAAGAGCGAGGACACCAAGTCCACTCCGACCGCCGCCGCAGCCGCCGGAGCAAAAACCGCCTCCACCCCATGACTCAGTCCGAAACCATCCAAGCACACCACCAGCTCTGCGATCAAATCCACCAGTGCGCGCTGGATGAGAACCGCTTCCTCCGCCAACATCAACGTGCCCCCGGTCCGGACCTATTGGATCGCAAACGTGCGATGCTTGAGCAACTCGACGAATCGCTCGCGGCCCTCCGCTCTCTACCGGCCGCGTCGGCCCGTGATCCCGAAACCCGTACGCAGCTCGAAAACACGCGCGCCCGTATCTTACAGATTCTGCAGCTCGACAAAGAAAACGAGCAACTCCTCCTCCGCTGCAGCCTCACTGGCGGTCGCGCCGCGCCAGGAGCTGCTCCCGCGCCGTCCGTTTCGATGCTACAAAAAATCTACGCACGCTGCTCGTGATCCGAGTGCGCGCATCCGTCGCTCGCCGAGGTTAGTCACACGAGTGCCTGTGTGAGCTGAGCAATATCGACCGAAATATCCTCGCGGCCACACGCTGGGGTTTGCGCCAATGGCTCGGCTCCCGGCTCAACCATCGGGCGGTAGTCGAGGTGGTTCATCACCGACAATTGCCAAAAAAGACCGTTCACGAAGCCGCGGCCAAAAACCTCCACGACTGTTGCACTAGGCCGGCAAAAAATCACGTTTGCCAACCCCGCTCCGTGCGGAGCCACGACGATCTTGGCCGCGCCAAATGCCTGAATCTGCTCACGCCAGGTCATTTCCTCCAAGCGCACCTTTGCAAAACCACGCGGCGCGAGCTGCGCCCAGACCTCAGCTTCATTTTTCACACGACGACGCCGTGCCCGCTCCCGCGTGACATAGATTTTCTCTCCCCACGGTGAGGCTCCGGCGTCGCGCAGGGGCGCCACAAAATCCACAATACGGTCCACCTCTTCCGGTGTCGGGCGGCCATCAATCCCGGCAAGATTTGGCACCACCAACTGCTCGCAGTCGTAGTGCGAACGACGACCCGGCTCGATCCACTGTCCTTGCCATCCGTGCAATGCCAACATTTCACGCCCAAACAGCGCCCCCCCGTGTCCGATAATTTTCGTCATGTCCATCGCCGCCCGCCCCAACTTCAGCAATCGCGGCACCTCCTCCAGTAGCCAATGGCAATAACCATGACCCAGGGTCGTCGCGATCACCGCCACCGTGCCACCCAACGGCACCGGTCGGGGAATCTTTTGATAGTTGAGTAGCCAATGGTCCGAGGGGGATTTCCCGAAGTCCAAGGATACATCGCGCGCGATCGCCCGCCCGTCGGGTGAGAGCACATGACCAGGTCCGAACACGCGCCCATGCGGGATTCGGCCGATCACTTCCGCCGCACACTCCATCGTCGCATCTCGTCGAAAATACTCACGCACTTCGTCGGCCGCTCTGGCCGGCAATGCATAGTCAACCCGGCGCGCCATCGACCCCGGACAGGTCTCCATCGCTCCGCCCGCGCGCGCGCAAATTTCCGCCAATCGATTGCACGTTTCGGGGGGCGGAAGAGTGAGTCGCGGCATATCCATTTCGTCGGAGGGTGGAGAAGCGATCACACCGACATATCTCCACTGCGGGCGCAAATGATTCAACCCTACCACCCGTCCGACGCCAACAGCTCACCCGCACTTCTCCAATCGGCCGCGATGCGATCTATGCGTCCCAATTTTGCCCAGGGAACTGCGAGCGCTCGACCTTATCACTGGCGCCCGTATCGAGCAACGAGCTGACTTCTGCCATGCGCCCCGCGACGGCTGCGGTCATCGCATGTAGCGCAGGTGCACCAATCCCCAGCAAGGTAAGCTGATGGGAATCGGGTAAAGTCGGTAGCATACCACCGACCGGCGTGCACACGGCGGAACGCAACCATTTCGCCGCAAACAATAAGGTGGCCATCCGCGCGTGGCTCGCGGAAGCGCGGGGTGTATATTGCCACCGGACCGGCTCGGAGATCGAATGAGGGAAGCCCCAATGCTTCAAAAGTGCGCAGCCAGTCTCGGCCTGCGTAAATCCCAGCTCACTGCGTTCGCTTTCAACCGCCTCGCGTGGAAATCCAGTGTTTCTCAGATTGAGAGGTCGAATATTTTGCAGAGCCCACTCGTCGATTGCGACCATGCCCACACAGTGCAGCAGACCGATCGTGTAGGCGACGTTGCAATCCTGCTTGGTCCGTTCGGCCAACAGTTCTGCGGCGAGAGCGCACGACACCGACATCCGCCAAAGTTCATCAGCCTCGATTCCGTAGGCATCAAGCGGGCGCACGAGCACCTGCGAGGCGACCGCGTAAGAAACGAGTTCGTAAACCCGTTCATAGCCCACCCGGGTAACCGCTTCGTCCACGGTATAGCAGCGCACACCGTTCGCAAAGTAGGCGCTGTTGCCCATCTGCAGGACGCGCGCAGCAATGCCCGGATCAAGCCGGATCAACGACACAATTTCGTGGGCGGCTGAGTTGCCATCAGCCAGCAATTGTTTGAGCCGCGGCAACACTTTGGGCGCCGAGGGCAAACAGACCACCTCCCGAATAATATCCTCAGGAGAAAGTGCGCAGCCTGCAAAAGTTGAAATGTCAGCAACCATGGGGATTGAACCTTACATCGGCATAAGTTTCTCGAACTTTCGCAAAAAGTAGCCGGCAGCCTTCAGTTCAGCCTACCTTTTCCTTCTGCGTCCGACCGCACCCCGCAGGAGTTTGCCTTCACTCGATCGACCTCAACGCTCTTCAACCAACCCAAAAACCAACCGCTCACGACTACACTGCCAACGCCCCTTCGATACGCAATCAAACCGCCCCGACAGACCGCATCGGTGAAGCACGGTTGATGATCCAATCATCCAACGAAATCGCGGTGGCCAGTGCCCTCCGGGCAGCCGGTAGCCAAATTGCCAGCCCCCCGGTGCAGGCAGAATTCGGCCGCCGAGAATTGAAACTAACCACCGTCAACCACGATGCCCTGCTTGCGGACACGATTGCTGCCGGCTTTTACTATCATTCCGGTCGGCCCATCCTTTGGGAAATCTCCCCGCTCCCAGACGTGCGGATGGATACCGTGCTGCTCCGCCAAGTCTGGCGACATCTTTTGGACTATGCCGTTAAAAATTGCCCCCCCATACGGCGGCCCGCGTGGTAATTGATAGCCGACCCGACGCCACTCGACCCAACGAACAGGTCTTTTCGCTCCACGCCGACGGATGTGCTGCCGCTGCCGGTGACCGTGGACGACAACCACCCAGCTCGGCAACGTTACCTGTCCAAAGTGGACTGACGAGCGTCCAACAAATTATTACGCGCCAGGGAGGCCGGATGTGGCTGGAAGCTCGCTCCAAGGAATGTAGTGTCATCTATTTTTCGCTACCAACCGCACCACTCGGTTCAAAACGAGCCACCGGCTCTCCGCACCAGAGCTCCTCCACGCGATCACGGAATTACTTAGTGGAACAGACTCCGGAAATCCCGCGCCAAGCTGATCGGCTCCTAGAATAATCTCGACCCGCTCCGAGCCGTTGTGCCCAAACGGCCTCCTGTCATTTCGTTCAAAAATAATTATTGACCTCAGACCTCGACACCTGCGCCGATATTTTCTCACGGTGGGCCTGCTCTCGCTAGTCTGCCTCAATGAAAAAACTGCCCTTCTGCACCCTCACCGCCGGTGCACTCTTCGTTACCCTCGGCACATTCGCTCTTCTCCGCCTCACCCCGCGCACCGAACCCTTCGGCCTCCTCTTCCCTCTGCTCTGGGATCTCGCGATGGTGGGCATCGGCCTCGGTATCGTGTTCCGCTGCGAGTGTGCCCGCAAAGCCGGCATCGCGTGGAGCATCTTCTGCATCATCGCCTCACTCGTCGTCGGCGCCTCCTCGATTGTTTGGACGCTCGCGCAAAGTGACTCCTCCCTCGGTCGGGATCGCCTCGTGTTTCTCGGTGTGACCATCGCCTTCGGCGTCCTCTTTGGCCTCTGGCAGCTCCTCGTCCTCCGTAGCACCGCCACCCGCGACTGGACCGCGGCCTCGGCCCAGCCCCGCGCCGAGCCCGTACATCACAGCCACCCCAGCTGAGGCACAGCTCCGGCCGTAGAGCCGCCTCACGCGGACGCCTGTCCGCTTTTCCGCGCAACCGCCCCCTCGGCGAACCGTCTCGCCGCGCAACCCATGCACTTTCGCGCCCTCACCCTCGCCGCCCTGCTCATCCCCGCCGCAGTCTCCGCCGCCGTCATCGGCACCAACGTCCCCGCGCTCCCCCTCACTGCCGAGCGCATCCATGCCCTCCCTGCCGCCGAGCAGCCGGCCTGGCACCGCTACCTCGCCAAGTCGCGCGCCAAATTAGCCATCGACCAGGCCACCTTGGCGACGGAACTCAAACAGGCCGGCCTCTCCGCGCCCCTCGTCCCCGCCAAAGGCCGCGGCGTCCCGCTCAACCAACCCGCCGCGTTTTGGTCCGGCCCCGAGGCCGCCCGCATCGCCGCCATCGTCGTCTCCTTCCAAACTCCCGCCGGCGGCTGGAACAAAAATACCAACCAGACCACCGCCCCGCGCCGTCTCGGCGAACGTCAGGGCACCGAAGCCGGCTATGTCGGCACCATCGACAACGACGCCACCACCACCCACCTCCGCTTCCTCGCTAAGACCCTCTCGGCCCAACCGGACTTCGCCGGCTCTGACGCGTGGCGCGGCTCCTTCGACCGCGGCCTCGATTATCTCCTCTCCGCGCAATACCCCAACGGCGGCTGGCCCCAGGTTTACCCGCTCGAAGGCGGCTATCACGACGCCATCACGTTCAACGACGCCGCGATGATCCAGGTCATCGAGGTGCTCCGCGACGTCGCCGTTGGCACCGGTGACTTCGCCTTTACGTCCCCGCCCCAACGTCAACTCGCCGCCACCGCCGTCACGCGCGGTCTCGACTGCACCCTCGCCTGCCAACTCGCCTCCGCCGGTCGCCGCACGGTCTGGTGCCAGCAATACGACATGCTCACTCTCGCTCCCGTCGGCGCGCGCAACTACGAGATGCCCTCGCAAGCCGCCGGCGAGAGCGCAGCCATCACGCAGTTTCTCATGACGCTCCCGACACCGAGCCCTGCCATCGTCGCCGCCGTCCACGCCGCCGCCGCGTGGTTTCAAAAAACACCCCTCCGCGACGTCGTCTTCAAACCCGCCCCCGACGGCTCCGGCCGCAAACTCCTCCCATCCCCTGGCGCCGGTCCGCTCTGGCCGCGCTATTCTGAGATTGGCACCGACCGTCCTCTCTTCGGCGACCGCGACCTCACCATCCACGACGACGTCGCCGAAATCTCCGCCGAACGCCGCAACGGCTACGGCTGGTTCGGCGACGGCCCCAAACGCGTCCTCGACCACTACGCCAAGTGGGCGAAGCTCCACCCCGTAAAGTAGGGCCGGACTCACTCCGCCCTCCGCGCCCCGCTCCGTGTAGCCGCGAGCGCCAGCGAGTGGACCTCGGAAGCCGCACGTCTTAACCTGCGCCCGCCCCATCGTCACCGATCTGTCATATTTCGCTTTGCCCCTGCGCACCCGCTCCCCACGCTCCCGCGCCAACATGAGTTCTTCCCCCGCTCGCCCCACCTCGCCCAACGACCTCGGCCCCGTGCCAACCACGTTCGCGCCACACGAAACCGGCGGCCTCGGCGGCCACCCCCGCGGCCTCACCACCCTCTTCTTCACCGAAATGTGGGAGCGCTTTTCCTACTACGGCATGCGCGCCCTGCTCATGCTCTTCATGGTAAAAACCGCCGCTGAAGGCGGCCTCGGCTTCGACACGAAGAGCGCTGCGGCCATCTACGGCACCTACACGATGAGCGTGTATTTACTGACAATTCTCGGAGGCTTCATCGCCGATAATTTCATCGGCGCCCGCCGCGCCGTCCTCGTCGGCGGCATCATTATCGCCTGCGGCCACTTCACGATGGCGTTTGGCAACACCGTCACGTTCTACACCGGCCTCGTCCTCATCGCCGTCGGTACCGGCCTCCTCAAGCCCAACATTTCCACGATGGTCGGCAGCCTCTACCGCCCCACCGACGAACGCCGCGACGCCGGCTTCTCGATTTTCTACATGGGCATCAACATCGGCGCCTTCCTCTCTCCCCTCGTCACCGGCTACCTCGCGCAGAGCGACGGCTGGAAAACTCAACTCACATCATGGGGCCTGAATCCCCTCCACAGCTGGCACTGGGGCTTCGGCGCCGCCGGCGTCGGCATGACCCTCGGCCTCGTCGTCTACATCGTCCAACGCGAACGCCTCTCGCACGTCGGCGCCGCGCCCGCCCCCGAAGCCGACGGTCGCCGCCCTTGGGGCAAACTCGGCCTCGTCGCCGTCGGCTCGCTCGCCCTTATCGCGGCAATGAAAGCCTCCGACACCTACCCCGTGATCGTCTACGTGCTCTTCGCCCTCCAAATCGCCGCCATCCTTTTTTTCGCCTTCCGCCCCGATGAAGACAGCAAACGCATGGCCGCCATTTTGGTCTTCTTCTTCGCTGCTGAAATTTTCTGGGCCATCTTCGAGCAAACCGGCTCCTCCATTTCCCTCTTCGCCGACAAACTCACCCATAACGTCGCGTTCGGCCAAGCCTTCCCCTCCTCGTGGTGGCAGTCAGTGAACTCCATTTGGGTCATTCTCCTCGCGCCCGTCTTTGCCTACCTGTGGATCGCGCTCGGCTCCAAGCAGCCCTCGAGCCCGATGAAATTCGCACTCGGCCTCCTCTTCGTGAGCCTCTCCTTCGTGCTGATGGTCCCCGCCGCCAAACTCACCGCCGACGGCAAAGTCGGCCCCATGTGGCTCGTCGGCCTCTTCTTCCTCCAGACCATCGGCGAAATGCTCCTCAGCCCCGTCGGCCTCTCGACGATGACGAAGCTCGCCCCCCAACGCCTCCTCGGCCTCGTGATGGGCATCTGGTTCCTCGCCGCCGCCCTTGGCAACAAACTTGCCGGCGTCCTCGCCGGCGAATTCAAGAGTGAGAACGCCACCGAGCTCGCGGATTTCTTCTGGCACCAAGCCCTCATCGTCGGCGGCTGCACGATCGTTCTCCTCGCCCTCGTCCCCTGGGTCAAAAAACTCATGGGCGGCGTGCGGTGACGCATTACCCCTGCGGCTTGGGCGGGGCAGTCGTTGGTGGGCGGCTCTTCCCCCTCAATTGTCTTTGGGATTACGAGACCACAAGCGTCACCACCTCCCCCGCGTTGACCCGCCCGCCCCCCGCCCCACGCTCGCGGCCATGCACTGGATGCTCCTACTGATCGCCGCCGCCCTCGAAATCATCTGGGCCGCCGGTCTGAAATTCACCGACGGCTTCACGCGCCTGTGGCCCAGCCTCGGGGTCGGCACCGCGATGGCCGCGAGCATGGCGCTCCTCGCCTTCGCCGCGCGCGGACTCCCCATCGGCACTGCCTACGCCGTGTGGACCGGCATCGGCGCCGTCGGCACCGCCATCGCCGGCATTTTCCTCTTCAATGAAAGCGCCGCCCCCGCCCGCCTCGCCTGTATCGCCCTCATCGTCACCGGCGTCATCGGCCTGAAATTCCTCGGCAAATAGGCTCCCTCCCCATCGCGTTTTCAGCCCTACTCGCTACCCGCTACTCACTACTCGCTACTACCGCCACCCATGCCTCTCCGCTCCCACTTCCCTACGCTCATCTACTGCGAGCCGCTCCAAAAATCCGCCGCCGCGCTCGCCCGCTTCAACACCGAGCTCACCGCTGAGTGCCGCAACCTTCGTGATTTCGACACCGCCGGCCGCAAGTGGTCCGCCAAAAATTATCCCGGCGGCTATACCAGCTACGCCTCGATGAACGAGCTCCACCGCTTCTCCAGCACCTTCGCCGGCCTCGAGAAAAAAATCACCACCCACGTCCGCACCTTCGCCCGCGCCCTCGCCATGGACCTCCGGGGCCGTTCCATCCGCATGACGGATTTTTGGGTCAACATCATGCCTCCCACCGCCGCGCATTCGCTGCATCTCCACCCGCTTTCCTTCATCAGCGGCACCTACTACGTCGCCACGCCCGCCGGCTGCCCCGGCCTGAAATTCGAAGACCCGCGCCTCAGCAAGTTCATGGCGGCCCCACCCAAGCTCCCGACCGCTCGCCCCGCCCACCGCCCCCACGTCACGTATCCAGCCGAGGCGGGCAATGTGATCCTCTTCGAAAGCTGGCTCCGCCACGAAGTCACCGCCAACCGCGTCGCTGACGAGCGCATCAGCGTCAGCTTTAACTACAACTGGTCCTGACCTCCCGCTGGGCAACCGCTCGCCCACCTCCGTTTTTCGACACTATCGCTGGCCAAAACGCCGCTCCGCGTTTCCTTTCGCGCATGATCGTCATCCGCCGCATGGTCGACCGCCGCCGCGCTTACACGGCAATTTTCCTCAAAGGAGAACCGCCGAAAATTTTTCCGACGACCGACGCCGAGCACGCCCGCATTCTGCAGGTCTACAAACAGGATCGCCCCCACGAAGGCATCCTCAACGACTTCGCCGAAACCGATTTTCCCGCTCATTCAACGTCTTCGACGAACTCAGCCCACGCGACCCCGCACGCGGCCCCCGCCCCGTGGCCGCTCGGAAAAAAGACCCGCCAGTCATCACCGAACAACCAAGTGCTCGTCACTCCTCGTCCTCGAAAAAAAAGCGCCTCCCGCAAAAAACCATCGCCCCCGCCCGCCGCTCCCGCGCCACTCTGGCTGGTCCTCACCGCATCTCGTAACGCTTGAAAATTCTCTGGAGCTTGGTGATTGGAGCTTAAAGGTTATCTACCGCATCCGCGCAAAAAACCACAGCGCCAACCCCGCCATCCCCACATTCGGCAACCACGCCGCCATCGCCGGATCGACGATCTGCTTCGTCGCCAACGACGCCGCAATATTCACGAACACGTAGTAGAGAAAAAATAACCCGATCGACTTCGACACCCCGACCGCCGGATTCACCCGCACCCCCGTCACCGAAAACGGGATCGCCATCGCGATCACCAAGAGCGGCACCACCGTATCGGCGATCAGTCCAAAATACCGCACCGCATACGGCACCGACTTCGGATTCCGCTCCGTCTCCAAGTAGTCCGTCAGCTCCCTCAATTCATGCAAGGAGAGATCATGCGGCCGCCGGTCGATGAGCAGCATCAGCTGCGGATCTTCGCGATAGTTCGCTTTGACCAACTCCACGAAAGGCACCGATCCCACCAACTCCCCCGTGCCCGCCGAAAACGTCAGCTCGCGTCCGTTTTTCAGCACCCACGCATTCCGTTTTTCCTCATACCACGCCTCGGCCGCGACGAACCGCGTCGTCTCCCGCCGCTGCGCATCCAACTCCGACACCGAGACGCCGTAGCCGTGTTTGGTGAAACGGCTGTAGCGGTTGAAAAACCACATGCGCCGCTCTCGTGCATTGTCGAAAGCGACACTGTAGGCCGCGCCCACGCGGTCCGGCGTCAGCGACTTCGCATCGCGATTGAAGACCAGTTCTTCGCGCAGCGACCGCGACTCCTCTACCGACCAAGGCACCACCTTCGTGTTTAACCACCAGGAGAGTCCGCAGCACACTACGCCGACGAACCACACCGGCGCCGTCAAACGCAGGAAACCCACCCCCGCCGCGCGCATCGCCGTGAGCTCGTTCGCGCGATGCAGTTTTCCCAACGTGAACATCAGCGAAATCAACAGCGCCACCGGTAACACGAGCGCCAAAAAACTCGGCAACGTGACCCCCAGATATCGCCACAACACCCAGCCGCGCGCCCCCAGTTCCCGCAACGACCGGAAGTCATCATAGAGCACCTGCACCACCAGCAGCCCGCAGGTCGCGAGCAGCACGAGTCCGAGGATTTGCAGCCACTCCCGCAGCAGATGTCGGTCGAAGGTGTTCAACAGACCTCATGAAAGTCCCCGCACGCGCCCGCGGAAAGCCATTTCACAACAATCTCCATCCGCTGGAACCATTCTGCCCGCCACCACCCCGCTATTTCGGCCTTCGCTGACGCTCGAAAATTGCTGCCCGGGACTTTCCACCGGCCAACAGATTGGTTGAAAACCTGCTCTGCCTCGCGTTGGCTCCGCCTGCTGTCCCTTTTCGCCATCCTATGATTTCCGCCTTTCGGCCGCACACCGCCCGTTTCGTCGCTCTCGTCGCCAGCACCCTCCTCGCGACCACCGCGAGCGCCCAAGATCCGATCAAGCTCGGCGAATTCGCGTCCCTGACCGGCAAAGAAGCCGTCTTCGGTCAAAATGTGAACAAAGGCACGCGCCTCGCCGTCGAGGAGACCAACGCCGCCGGCGGCGTCCTCGGCCGCAAACTCGAACTCATCACCGAGGACAACCAATCCAAGCCGGGCGAGACCGCCACCGTCGTCAAGAAACTCATCTCCCGCGACAAGGTCGCCGTCATCCTGGGCGAGATCACTTCGGGCCGCACCCTCGAGGCCGCACCGATCGCCCAAGCTGCCAAGATCCCGCTCATCTCCCCTGGCGCCACCAACACCGAAGTCACCGCCAAGGGTAACTACATCTTCCGCGTCTGCTTCATCGACGACTTCCAAGGCACGGTGATGGCCAAGTTCGCCCGCGACACCCTCAAGCTCAAACGCGTCGCGATCCTCTCCTCCGTCTCATCGGCCCAGAGCGTCGGCCTCGCCAAATACTTCCGCGAACGCTTCACCTCTCCCACCACCTCAATCGCCGCCGAGCAAAAATACGGCGAGGGCGACAAAGATTTCCGCGCCCAACTCACCGCCATCAAGGCCGCCGGCGCCGATGGCATTTTCGTCCCCGGCTACTATGCCGAAGCTGCCCTCATCTGTAAACAGGCACGCGATCTCGGACTCACCCTCCCCCTCCTCGGCGTGGACGGTTGGGAATCCCCCGACCTCATCGCCATCGCCGGCGCCGCCGCCGAAGGTTGCTACCTCAGCACCCACTACTCGCCCGAGAGCAAATCGCCCGCCGTGGTCGCCTTCAACGCCCGCTTCCAAAAACGCTGGGGCCTCTCCTCCAACGCCCTCTCCGTCCTCGGTTATGACGCGACCATGCTCGCCATCGACGCCATCCGTCGCGCCGGCTCGACCGACGGTGCGAAGATTCGCGACACCCTTGCGCTGACGACCAACTACCCTGCCGTCACCGGCTCGATCACCTTCGACACCAACCGCAATCCCACCAAAAACGCCGTCGTCCTCACGGTGAAAAACGGCAAGTTCACCTTCGTCCAAGACGTCCGCCCCTAATCGTTCTCGTTCTTCGTAATCGTTCTCCCCTCCCGCCTCTCCGACTCCATGAAATCACCGTCCCGCCTCCGCCACCTCGCCGCCCTCGCGACCTTCGTCGCCGCGTCCGTCTGCCTGCACGGCGCCGAAACCATCAAGGTCGGCGAATTCGCCTGCCTCACTGGCAAAGACGCCACCTTCGGCCAATCCCAGCACAAAGGTATTCTGCTCGCACTGGAGGAACTCAACGCCGCCGGCGGCGTCCTCGGCCGCAAACTCGAAGTCATCTCCGAGGACAACCAAAGCAAGTCCGGCGAATCCGCCACCGTCGCGAAAAAGCTTCTCTCGCGCGACAAGGTCATCGCCATCCTCGGCGAGGTTACCTCCGGCCGCACCCTCGAGGTCGCTCCGCTCGCCCAAGCGGCCAAGATTCCGCTGATTGCCTCCGGCGCAACGAACCCCGCCGTCACCCAAAAGGGCAACTACGTTTTCCGGGTCTGTTTCATCGATGATTTCCAGGGCACGGTCATGGCGAAATTCGCCCTCAGCGACCTGAAGGCGAAGAAGGTCGCCACCCTCACCAGCGTCTCCAGCGCCTACAGCGTCGGCCTCGCCAAGTACTTCAAAGAGACCTTCGTCGCCGGCGGCGGCACCGTCGTCGCAGAACAGAAGTTCAGCGAGGGCGACAAGGATTTCCGCGCCCAACTCACCGCGATCAAAGCCGCCAACGTGGATGCTATTTTCATTCCCGGCTACTACACCGAGGCCGCCCTCGTCGCCCGCCAAGCCCGTAGCCTCGGCCTCACCCTCCCGCTCTTTGGCGGCGACGGCTGGGAGTCCGAAAAACTCCTCGAAATCGGCGGCGAAGCCCTCAATGGCAGTTACTATTCCACCCACTTCACACCCGAAAACAAAGAACCCGCCGTCGCTATTTTCGTGAAAAAATTCAAGGCTCGCTGGCAGGACGAAACCCCTGACGCGTATGCTGCCCTCGGCTACGACGCCCTCTACATTCTCGTCGATGCGATCAAGCGTTCCGGCGTCACCGAAGGGCCAAAACTCCGTGATGCCATCGCCGCGACAAAAAATTTCTCCGGCGCCAGCGGCATCACCACCCTCGACAAGGACCGCAACGCCTCGAAGCCCGCCACCATCATCGCAGTGAAGGGCGGAAAACTGCAGTTCCATAAAACCGTCGCCCCGTGATTCCCCCTCCTCCCGCAGGGGCGCGGCTCGCCCGCGCCCTCCTTGTCATTGCGAGGAGCGCAGCGACGCGGCAATCCATCTCCTCCTCTCCGGCGCGTCACGCGCCCCGCTTGTTTTCACTCCTCCTCTCACTCGCCCTCCTTCCCTCCCCCTCCTCCACTGCCGCCATCGCCGCGGCCCCCGAGCCCATCAAACTCGGCGAATTCGGCCCCTTCACCGGCAAGGAAGGCTCCGCCGGCCAACTGTCGCACCGCGGCGTGCAAATGGCCATTGACGAAATCAATGCTCGCGGTGGCCTGCTCGGCCGACCCGTCGTCGTCGTCCATGAAGACACCCAGTCCAAGCCCGGCGAATCCGCCACCATCGCGAAGAAACTGGTCAGTCGCGAAAAAGTTGTCGCCATCCTCTCCATCGGCACCTCTTCGGAGTGCCTCGAAGCCGCCCCGATCGCTCAGGCCGCGCACATTCCGCTCGTCGCCTCCCAAGCGACTGCCACCGAGGTCACCGAAAAACGCGACTACATCTTCCGCACCTGTTTCATCGATCCTTTCCAAGGTGCGGTCCTCGCCAAGTTCAGCATCGCCAACCTTAATGTCCGGCGCGTCGCCGTGCTCACGTCCGTCTCGTCCTCCTACAGCGTCGGGCTCTCAAAAATCTTCCGTGCGCGTCTCACCGCCCTCGGCGGCCAGATTGTTGCTGATCAAAAATATTCGGAGGGTGACAAGGACTTCCGCGCCCAGCTCACTGCGATCAAGGCCGCCCGGCCCGATCTCATCGCCGCCACCGGCAATTACACTGAGGCCGCCCTGATCTGTAAACAAGCCCGCGAGCTTGGCCTCACCATCCCTCTCCTCGGGGGCGATTCCTGGGAAGCGCCCGAACTCGTTGAAATCGGTGGCCCGGCCGTCGAGGGCACCTACTACTCGACCCACTTCACCCCCGAAAGTCGATCCCCCGAGGTCCAGGCCTTCGTGCGAAAATATGCTGCCCGCTTCAAGGGCGAGCACCCGGACGGCACCGCCCCGCTCGCCTACGACGCGACCATGGTCGTAGCTGACGCCATCACTCGCGCCGGCACCACTGATGGCCCCAAACTCCGGGACGCCCTCGCCGCCACCAAGAATTTCCCAGGCATCACCGGTCTCATCACCATCGACGCGCAACGCAACGCCTCAAAGTCCGCCGAGATGATCACCATAAAAAACGGCAAACCTGCCTACGTCGAAACCATCGCACCATGATTTCTCTCCCCTCCTTCGTAGGGGCGCGGCTCGTCCGCGCCCTCCTTGTCATTGCGAGGAGCGCAGCGACGCGGCAATCCCTCTACTCCGCCGCCGCGCGTTTCGCGCCCCGCTTCTTGCTCCTCTCCCTCTCTGTCCTCCTCCCCCACTCCGCCTCCGCCGCATCCGCCCCCTCGGGCGACCCCATCAAACTCGGCCACTACGGCTCCCTCACCGGCAAAGACGCCGCGTTTGGCGTTGCTACTCGCAAAGGTGTCCTGCTCGCCATCGAGGAAATCAACGCCAAGGGCGGCGTCCTCGGCCGCCCCCTCGCCTACCTCGTAGAAGATATCCAGTCGAAACAGGGCGAGTCCGCCACCGCCGTAAAGAAACTGATCTCCCGCGACAAAGTCGTCGCCGTCATCGGCGCCAACGCCTCCGCCAACTCCCTCGAGGCCGCCCCGATCTGCCAAAATTCGAAGATCCCCATGATGGCGATCTCCTCGACCAACCCGCGCGTCACCGAAGTCGGCGACTACATTTTCCGCATCTGCTTTATCGATCCCTTCCAAGGCGCCGTCCTTTCAAAATTTGCCGCCACCACCCTCAAAGCCAAACGCATCGCCCTCCTCACCGCCGTCAACTCTCCCTACAGCGTCGGCCTCTCCGATGTGCTCCGTCAGGACTTCACTGCGCGCGGGGGCGAGATCGTCGCCGCTCAAAAATATAACGAGGGCGAAAAAGACTTTCGCGCCCAGCTCACCGCGATTCGCCCCCTCAAACCCGACGTGATCGCCGTCACCGGTTTCTACGCCGAAGCCGCCCTCATCTGTCTCCAAGCCCGCGCCCTCGGCATCGATGTCCCCTTCATCGGCGGCGATGGCTGGGAAGCCCCGCAACTCATCGAACTCGGCGGAAAAGCCGTCGAAGGCACCTACTACTCCACCTATTTCTCCGCCGAAAATGACGCCCCCGAAGTCCGCGCTTACACCCAACGCTATTTGACCCGTTGGAACAACGAGGTCCCCGAAGGCGTGTCCGCCCTCGGCTACGACGCAGTTTACCTGATCGCCGCCGCAATGACGAAGGCCGGCACCACCGCAGGCCCCAAGCTCCGCGACGCCATCGCCGCCACGAAAAACTTTCCCGGTGTCACCGGCAACACCACCATCGACGCAAAGCGCAACAGCGCCAAAGCCGCCGTCATGCTCACCGTGAAAAACGGCCGGAGCGTCTTCTTCGAGTCCGTCACTCCCTAGCCCCCGGAGCGCGACCGCCCCCGGTCGCATTCTTCATTGCGAGCCCACCACCTCCCGCCCGAATCTCTCAACCCTCAACTCTCAACTCCCCTGAGCGAATTCCTCCAACAACTCCTCAACGGCCTGTCGCTCGGAGCCATTTACGCCCTCATCGCACTCGGCTACACCATGGTCTACGGCGTCCTGCGCTTCATTAACTTTGCGCACTCCGACGTCTTTATGGTCGGTTCGTTTATCGGCTATTACCTCGGAAAACACGTCCCGGAAAGCACCGTTTGGGGCGGCCTCGTCATTCTCTTGGCCGCGATGCTCGGTTGCGCTCTCCTTGGCATGATTATCGAGCGCCTCGCCTACCGCCCGCTCCGCGGAGCCGCCACCCTCAACGTCCTGATCACCGCCATCGGCGTGTCCCTCCTGCTCGAATACTCCGGCCAAGTCTTCTTCGGCGCCACCCCCCGCACGTTTCCCGCGGTCTTCCCCTCGGCGAACTATTCCTTCGGCAGCCTCGTCATCTCCAGCAACCAAATCCTCGTCATCGTCGTCGCCGCCCTGCTGATGGTCGCCCTCCAGCTCATCGTCTACCGCACCAAAATCGGCACGGCGATGCGCGCCGTTTCCCTCAACCCCAAAGCCGCCCAACTCGTCGGCGTGAATAATGACGTCGTCATCTCCTTCACCTTCGGCCTCGGCTCTGCCCTCGCCGGCGCGGGGGGAATTCTCTACGCCCTCAACTACCCGTCCATCGATCCGCTCATGGGCGTGATGCCCGGCCTCAAAGCGTTCGTCGCCGCCGTCCTCGGTGGCATCGGCAACATCCCCGGCGCCGCCCTCGGTGGACTCCTCCTCGGCACCGTCGAGACGTTCGTCAACGGCAGCCAATGGTCGACCTACAAAGACGCCATCGCCTTCGCGATTCTCATCATCATCCTCCTCTTCCGCCCCGCCGGCCTCCTCGGCAAGTTCACCGTGGAAAAAGTCTGAGCCATGCCGAAGCCGCACCTCTACCTCCTCGCCGCGCTGCTCGCCGCCCTCGGCATCTCGCACTTCTCCGACCGCATCGACCCCTACCACCTCGATGTGCTCACCGGCATCGGCATCAACATCATCCTCGCCGTGTCGCTGAATCTGGTAAACGGCTACACGGGCCAGTTTTCTCTCGGGCACGCCGGCTTCATGTCGGTCGGCGCCTATCTCGCCGCCGCCGTCTCGCTCTTCCTCGGCCCGAAACTCCTCGGCGCTGAAGGCGGCACCGCGCTCCAACAAGGCGGCATGTTCCTCGCCGCGCTCGTCGCCGGTGGCCTCGGCGCCGCCTTCGCCGGCCTCGTCGTCGGCGTCCCCTCGCTCCGCCTCAAGGGCGACTACCTCGCCCTCGTCACCCTCGGCTTCGGGGAGATCATCCGCGTCATTTTCCAAAACGTGGAATTCCTCGGCGGCGCGCTCGGCCTCAACGGCATTCCCGCCTACACCACAATTTTCTGGGTCCTCGCGTTCGTGGCTCTCTCCGTGTTCGTCGTTTCCTGTCTCGTCAACTCCACCTACGGCCGCGGCTTCCTCGCCACGCACGACGACGAAATCGCCTCCGAAGCCGTCGGTCTCAATACCACTCACTACAAGATCGTCGCCTTTGTCATCGGCGCGTTCTTCGCCGGTACCGCCGGCGGTCTCTACGGCCACTTCAAGATGACCATCACGCCCACCGGCTTCGATTTCACCAAGAGCGTGGAAATCGTCGTCATGGTGATCATGGGCGGCATGGGTAACACCCTCGGCGTCGTCCTTGCCGCCATCCTCCTGACCCTCTTACCCGAACTCCTCCGCCCGATCGCCGAGTATCGCATGATCATCTACTCGCTCCTCCTGATCATCCTCATGCTCGTCCGCCCCCAGGGCCTCTTCAATTTCAAGCTTGGCAAGGCCAAGACTTGAAAACCTAGCCGTTCGCGCCACCTTTCGCTCCATGAACGCCACCATCGAAACGGAAATCGCCAAGCTCACCAGCGATCAAAAGTTAAACTTGATCGACCGTCTCTGGACCGACTTGGATCGCCACGGCCCGCCGCACGGAGTGCTTTCCGACGAAGATCCCCAGCTTTTGGCCAAATTGGAAACACGCGTCGACGAAGCTCTAGCCGATCCCGCCCAACGACTGACGCTCGCTCAATTCAAAGCCTCTTTCGGTGACCGGTGAGCCTTTCGCTGACGCTCACGCAGCGCGTCCACGCCGATTTTTCGACGGCAAGGCTATGGTATGAACAGCAGCGAAGCGGACACGGCGACAAGTTCGCCGCCGCCTTCTACGATTCCATCCAGCGCGTCCTGCTCGTACCGACCGCCCATCCACGCCAGTCGGATCGTCTCTGCAAATGCCGCCTCAAGGGCTTTCCCTACTCCACCTATTTCCACGTCACGAATACGGAGCTTTTCATCGTTGCCCTAATCCATCATCGACGGTCACCCGAATTCGTGACGGAGCAATTGCGCCGTTCCTGAAAGATCACGGCGCTGACCGCCCCATGCCCGCCCTCCTCCAACTCACCCAGGCCACGATCCGCTTCGGCGGCCTCACCGCCGTCAACGCCGTCGATTTCACCATTGGCGACAACGAGCTCGTCGGCCTCATCGGCCCCAACGGCGCCGGCAAGACCACCGTCTTCAATCTCATCACCGGCGTCTACCAACCCACCGACGGCACCGTCACCTTCAACGGACGCCCCATCGCCGGACTCCGCGTCAACGAGATCGTCGAACTCGGCATCGCCCGCACCTTCCAAAACATCCGCCTCTTCGGCTCCCTCTCCGTCTTCGACAACGTCCGCGTCGCCTGCAATCTCCACCGCGCCACTCACGCTGCGCACTCGCTCGTCCGCCTCGGTGCCTTCCGCGCCGACGAAGCCGCGATCACCCAACGCGCCGAAGAGCTCCTTGATATTTTTAACCTCCGCCGTTTCCGCGACGCCCCCGCCAAGAGCCTCCCGTACGGCGAACAGCGCCGCCTCGAAATTGTTCGCTGCCTCGCGACGAAACCCAAACTCCTCCTCCTCGACGAACCCGCCGCCGGCATGAACCCGACCGAAAAAGTCGAACTCATCCGCCTCATTCAGCAGGTGCAAAAACAATTCAACCTCTCGGTCCTCCTCGTGGAACACTCGATGAAAGTCGTCATGGGCGTCTGCCAGCGCATCGCCGTCCTCGACTACGGCGTGAAAATCGCCGAAGGCACCCCCGCCGAAATCCAGTCCAACCCGAAGGTCATCGAAGCCTACCTCGGCGAAGACCACCAAAACGCCCTCGCGCACCACTGATTTTATTGCCGATTTCCGATTGGCGATTGCCGATCGGCTGCGGCCAACGAACCACGTCCTCACTCGGCAATTGGCAATCGCCAATCGCCAATCGTCCATGCTTTCCGTCACCGACCTCTCCGTCTCCTACGGCGCCATCAGCGCCCTCAGCGGCATCTCCTTCAAAATCGAGCAAGGCTCCATCGTCACGCTCATCGGCGGCAACGGCGCCGGGAAAACCACCACCCTGCGCACCATCTCCGGCCTCCTCCGCGCCAAGAGCGGCACCGTCACCTTCCTCGGCGAAAACATCTCCGCCCTCGCCCCGCACAAAATCGTCGCCCGCGGACTCTGCCACGTCCCCGAGGGTCGCATGATTTTCTCGAACCTCACCGTCGACGAAAATCTCTCGATGGGCGCCTACCTCCAGACCGACGCCACGCTCATCGCGAAAAACCGCGACTACGTCTTCAGCATTTTCCCCCGCCTCAAGGAACGCATCAAACAAACCGCCGGCACGCTCTCCGGCGGCGAACAGCAGATGCTCGCCATCGGCCGCGCCCTGATGGGCAATCCGAAATTTCTCATGCTCGACGAGCCGTCCCTCGGCATCGCGCCCCGCCTCATCAGCACGATTTTCGAGAAGATCGTGGAAATTAATAAATCCCACGGCATCACGATCCTCCTCGTCGAGCAGAACGCCAACCTCGCCCTCGAAGTCAGCAGCTACGCGTATTGCCTGGAGACCGGCCGCATCGCCATGGAAGGCGAAAGCAAAAAACTCCGCGCCGACCCCCAGCTCAAAGCCACCTACCTCGGCGGCTGAGTAGGGCAGGGTCTCCGACCCGCCCTTAAACAACGCGGACTGTCCAACCCGCTCACCATTGTCGCGCAAGGCCACGTCCACCCTCCTCTCCCCATGCGCCCCCTCCGTCTTATCCTTCGCCCTCTACCCGCGTTGGTCGCCGCTCTCCTTCTCTCCCTTCCCGCCTTCTCGCAATCTCCTGCCCCCTCCGACTCCTCCGACTCCCTCGGCTGGCCCGAGATCACCAAAGAAAATAAACCGTGGACCCGCTGGTGGTGGCCCGGCAGCGGCGTCGATAAGGCCAGCCTCACGCGCCAGCTCGAACAATTCGCCGCCGCCGGTCTCGGCGGTGTCGAGATCACGCCCATCTACGGCGCGAAGGGCTACGAGTCCCGCTACATCGATTACCTCTCGCCGAAATGGGTCGAGATGCTCGAACACACCGGCCGCGAAGCGCAGCGCCTCGGCCTCGGTGTCGACATGGCTACCGGCACCGGCTGGCCCTTTGGCGGACCTTGGGTCACCCCCGCCGACGCCGCGCAAAAATTCGTCCTCAACGCCGCCGGCCAACTCGTCGCCGAACCCACGAAACAACTCGTAAAACGCCCCGCCCCCGGTGGCGAAGGCTTCGTCCTCGATCCCTACTCGCCCGACGCCCTCGGCCGCTACCTCGCCAAATTCGACGAGGCCTTCACCGCCAACAAACTTTCCCCCGGGCTCATCCGCGGCCAGTTCCACGACTCCTTCGAATACTACGGCGCCAACTGGACCGCGCAGCTCCCCGAGAAATTCCGCGCGATGCACGGCTACGACC
>Ga0209829_10000230_pt1 | contig 51920 bp, 45 predicted proteins | sample C_140205_EF_Meta_FD_187311 | JGI IMG/M metagenome (GOLD analysis project Ga0209829, IMG submission 187311) | Freshwater microbial communities from Lake Croche, Canada to study carbon cycling - C_140205_EF_MetaG (SPAdes) (version 2) | ecosystem: Environmental > Aquatic > Freshwater > Lake...
CTATCGCGAATTCCTGCCCGCCCTGCTTGGGCCGAATCCACTCCGGCGCTACACCGGTTACAATCCCGACGTGAATGCCGGGATGGCCACCGAGTTCACCACCGCCGCCTTCCGGATCGGCCACACGCTGGTCAACGACGACATCGAGTTCCTCGACAATGACGGCAACGAAATCGCCGACGGGCTCGAGCTGGCCTTCGCCTTCTTCAATCCCCAGCCAGTGAAGGCGCTCGGCCCCGATCCGATCCTGAAATACCTCGCCACCGACAACACCCAGGAGGTCGACACCCAGATCGTCCCCGGCCTGCGCGACTTCCTCTTCGGCCCTCCGGGTGCCGGTGGGCTCGACCTCGCCTCGCTCAACATCCAGCGCGGTCGTGACCACGGACTCGCCGACTACAACACCGTCCGCCGCGCCTATGAGATGCCTCCGGTGACAAGCATTTCCCAGATCACGAAAGACCCCGCGCTACAGGCCAAGCTCACCGCGCTGTATGGCGATGTGAAGTCGATGGACCTCTGGGTGGCCGGACTCGCCGAGGATCATCTGCCGGGATCAAGCGTCGGCCCGACCTTCCAGCGCATCCTCGTCGATCAGTTCGAGCGCAGCCGCGATGGCGACAGCAACTGGTATGAGCGCAGCTTCTTCGGTCGCCAGCTTGCCGCCCTCAACTCCACCCGCCTGTCCGACATCATCCGGCGGAACACCAGCATCACCAAGATCCAGGACAACGTGTTCTTCTATGACTCGAACACCACGCTCGCCAGCCTGACCGCGAAGACTGGTTCGCTGCCCGCCGTCCTCTATCAGGGCCCGGACAACGGCATGCCACCCGCCAGCTACGATGGATCTGGTAACAATCCCTTCCATCTCACCTGGGGAGCCGCTGGCACCGACCTACTCCGCATCGCTCCCGCCGCCTATGCCGATGGCATTTCCGAGCCCAGCGGTGCCACCCGTCCCAGCCCACGACTCATCAGCAACGAAGTCTCCGAGCTGACCACTCAATTCGCGAACGCACGTTCGATGTCGAGCTGGGTCTATGGCTGGGGCCAGTTCATCGACCACGACCTCGGCCTCACCACCACCGGCTCCACGACCTTCAACATCGCCGTGCCCACGGGAGATCCCTCGTTCGACCCCAACAGCACCGGCACCCAGGTGATCCCCACCCATCGCTCGACCGTTGACGACAGCACCGGCACCGCCACGCCATCCGTTGGTCAAAAGGTCCTGCGCGTCACCTTCCAACCCGGCCCCGGCCGACGCTGATCCATTTCCCGGTCGTTTCATGGCGTCCCCGCAAGCCCCCCGGCTTGCGGGGAGTTTTTGCATTCTCCCTTCGTAGTCATCCCTTCAGGGTGTCTTGCTGTGCTCGTCGCCCTCGAAAGCCTTCCTTCCGCCGTCGCAAGATTCCCGGCACAGGCTCCGCCACCCGCCACGAGCCATCCAAACAGGCATTTTGTTGAAATGCGACTCCTGACCCTTTCCACACTTGCTGACCCTTTCCACACTTGACCCCTTTCCACACTCCTATCGAGAAACTACAAATTTAGGCGGTTCTCTATCCTTTCGATTTTCCATAAGATGAGATCAATTTTTTCTTGGGTGCTAGGCTCTTTTGGCTTGGAAAACTTTGCGTCGAGCCACGCTACTGCTGCAATCAATAAAATAATGAGAACTCCGATCAAACAATAGCGAAGATAGTTTGGAAGCCCCTCCCACGCCGATAATGGAGGCATGAGGCCGTCGGCAATGGCCCAATTCCTCGCAATTTTTTCCCAAGCTTTATCGAAAGGCCTTTCATCTCCAGCAGCCAATTCGGAGGCTCGTTCAGGCGAATATCTTTGTAATATCAGAAAATCTTTTTTCTTTTGAAAGTCTGGCGGTCTCCGAGAAAACTCGAAATTAACTAGGGCGTCCTCAAGGAGGTTCATGTTCTGAGAGTCGCCGATTTCTGTAGCGATCTCCTCAGCCTGTGCTTGAGGAATTCCATGCTTAACAAGCCATCTAACTTTTCTGCTCCAGTCGGTTTCGCTGATCGCCATTCCCAAATCAAAATGGAACTTTTGACAGAGTCGAGGGAATTTCTTGATCAGTGGCGAGGGTCGGAGTGGCGAGAATCGATCCGCGCATCGTAACATTTTCTTTTGTTGTGGGTCGTGTCGGCAGGCTGACATGTCTTTCTGAATTCGGAATCCTGTTTGACCGGCTCGGCATTTCTGACGAAACGGCTGATCTCCACACCCAATTTGCAAACTTGAGCGACTTCTGGAGGCCGTCGTGGCGGGTGCAGTTTCAAACTGGCTCGGGTGCAGCGTTCCGACACCCTCCTCAGCCCTCTCGATTTCCGCAGCGTTCGCGGATCAACGCGACTGGACCTTGAAATGATCCGCCAGGGCCATCTTGATCAGGGACTGGTAGGGCACGTCGCGCTTGTTCGCCTCGCAACGAATGGCCTCCAGCAGGGAGGCCGGCATCCGCAGGGAAATGGTCTCCGTGGTCGGCTTCAGATTCGGCAGGGTAATCTTGAGCGCCTTGGAGAGATCCAGATGCGCGGTGCTGCTGGCGGGCTCACGAGGAACCTGGAGCGCTTCAGTCTTTCTGGTAGCCATAGGCGTTTCGTTCTCTTGAGTTCATGGGACGGGCGGAAATGATGCGGATCAAGGTACCGCGAATGGTGAAGGTGACGCTGAGCGGTCGGTTCTGGGCTGAGCTGCCAAAGGCATGCCAGCGGGATTCGGTGGGCGTGGAGTGTTTTGGATCGCAAAGCACCCGCAGATCCGAAGCGAAGAAGACCGACTCGGCTTCGGGGCAGGCAATTCCATGCTTTTCATGGCTTTTGGTGGCATTGGCCCAGTCCCGCTGGAATCCGGTGATGGCGGACCAATCAATCATCGGGCTCATGTATATCCCTGAAATATACATGAGTCAAGTCGCCAGAACCGGACGCGAAGCGATTCAGAAAAAATCATCCCTCACAAAAGCTTCTCCCCCAGGTTTGCTGAAAATCTAAGGGGGTTGGTTGCCCAAATCATCCAATCCTTACATTCTGATTTTTCACGTGACGACGCAACGACGCGACGAATCAAATCCAATTCCCGGACCCGCTCATCGTTGCGTCGCTGCGGCGTTGCGTGAGATTCCTTGTCCAGATCGCCCGACGCTGTTCCGCCGCAGAGCCGCTTTGGGCTGACGCTGCGTAGCTCGAATCTTTGGCGAAAGCGTAAGCGAATCTGACGGAGAGCCTAAAAAACTGTTCATTTGACCTGCTTTCGAAAGGCTGGTAATTGCTCCTCCAACTCAACCCGCCTGATCCGTCATGAACGCACATGCCCCGACCTCGACCGCCGACCGTCTCCCCTCCCTGCTGAAGCAAGTCTTCGGCTACGACAGCTTCCGCCCGCTTCAGGAAGACATCATGGCCGCCACCCTCGGCGGACTCGATACCGTGGCGATCCTTCCCACCGGTGCAGGAAAAAGCCTCTGCTACCAGCTCCCGGCCCTCGTCCGTGAGGGATTGACGGTAGTGGTCTCGCCGCTGATCGCGTTGATGAAGGATCAGGTCGATCAACTCCACGCCGCCGGGGTGGCCGCCACCTATCTCAACTCCACCCTCGATCCCGCCGAGCTGCGGGCGCGGCATGACGATCTCGATGCGGGAAAATTCCAGCTCCTCTACGTCGCGCCGGAACGCCTGCTGGCCGGAGATTTTCCGAGGAAGCTCGCCGGCTGGAAAGTCGCGGCGATCGCGGTCGATGAGGCCCACTGCATCAGCGAATGGGGCCACGACTTCCGCCCGGAATACCGCCAGCTCGCGACCCTGCGAGAACGCTTTCCCGGCGTGCCCTTCCTCGCCCTCACCGCCACGGCCACGCCGCGCGTCCGCGAGGACATCATCGGCCAGCTCCGCCTGCACGATCCGCAGGTGTTCATTTCCTCCTTCAACCGGCCGAACCTCAGCTATCGCGTCATCCCGAAGAGCAAGCCGGAGCGGCAGGTCTGGGAGTTCGCCAGTGCCCGACCGCAGGACGCGGGCATCATCTACTGCGCTTCCCGTAAATCGACCGAATCCCTCGCCGCCACGCTGCGGGCCGAGGGGATTTCCGCCGTGGCGTATCATGCCGGGCTCGATGCCGCCGAGCGTTCGCGAAACCAGGAGGCCTTTCTCCGCGACGAGGCCCGGGTGGTCTGTGCCACCGTCGCCTTCGGCATGGGTATCAACAAGCCGAACGTCCGCTGGGTGATCCACTTCGACCTGCCGAAAAACGTCGAGGGCTACTACCAAGAAACCGGCCGCGCCGGTCGCGACGGGCTGCCGGGCGATTGCCTGCTGCTCTACTCGCGTGGCGATGTGATGAAGCAGCTCAAGTTTCTCGACGAGATCAGCGACCCGCAGGCCCAGGCGGTGGCGCGGGCGCAGCTCGACCAGATGACCGGTTATGCCGAGGACGAAGCCTGCCGCCGTGCACATCTGCTGCACTACTTCGGCGAGCACTGGCCGCATGAAAACTGTGGCGGCTGCGATTCCTGCCTTTCGCCGCGCGAGACCTACGACGCCACGCTCGACTGCCGGAAGTTCCTCAGTTGCGTCTTCCGCGTCCGCCAGCTCAGCGGCTTCACCACCGGCCTCCAGCACATCGCCGACGTCCTCTGCGGCGCGAACACCGAAAAGATCCGCCGCTGGAAACACGACACGCTTAGCACCTATGGCATCGGGAAGGAAACGCCCCGCGCCGAATGGGTCGCGCTCGGTCGCCAGCTCCTGCGCATGGACCTGCTCCAACAATCGCAGGACGGCTTCTCGACCATCAGCCTCAGCGACTCCGGACTCGCGGCCTTGAAGGATGGCAGGAATTTTACCCTCACCCGCGCGCCGGAATCCATTCGTGAGGCCAGCGCCACTTCGGTCGCGAAAGCGGGCGACATCCCTTGCGACGAAGGCCTCTTCGCCGAACTCCGCGCCCGGCGCAAGGAACTCGCCGACGCTCGCGACGTGCCTTCGTATGTCGTCTTCTCGGATGTCACGCTGCGCCACATGGCCCGCAGCTATCCGTCGGATGAGGCCGGCCTGTTGAAGATTCCGGGTGTTGGCGAAAAGAAGTTCGCCGACTTCGGCACAGCGATGCTGGAGATCATCGCCGACTGGCTGGCGCGGCATCCGCGCCAGAGCTTCGCCTCGTTGCGCGCGACACCACCGGCCCGCAAGATGCAGACAGAAGGCGCGCTCAACGGCACCGCCCTCGCCACCCTCGAACGCTTCAAGACCGGACTCAGCCTGGAAGCCATCGCCGCCGAGCGGGACCTCAGCCTTTCCACCATTGAAAGCCACCTCGCCAAGGCTGTGGAAAGCGGCGAAAAGATCGACCCGCACCGCCTCTACACCGAGGCCGAGGAAACTGAGATGCGCCGCGCCTTCGAGGGCCACGACGGCCTCGCTCTCAGTCCGATTTTCGAAAAGCTCGGCGGAAAGATCAGCTATGGGAAACTCAAGCTGTTCCTCGCCTTCGAGCAGACGTTGGCGGTGAGATTGTAAATCACGTGAAAATCAATCCATTCCAACATCGCCCGTCATTCAGTTCGTTGAGCCGTCCAGCACGCTGAGATCACCGCCGAAGCTTGATTCCGGATCCCTGATTCGAGAGCCACCCATTCCTTTCCCACCAACCTTCAACTTGCTGCTCCTCATTGAGGTGATAAAAATCACCCAATGACCGGATTTCCCACAATCACCTTCGTCGGAGGGTTCCGTTACGGAGTGATCCCGGCTTGGTGGAAGAGCGGATGCGACAGGAATGTCGCAACTCCTCAGCCGATGACTTCCGGCCAGTCGGTGTGGGACATTTCGCCGCGCGGCTTGTCGGTGCGCTCATAGGTGTGGGCACCGAAGAAGTCGCGCTGGGCCTGGAGGAGATTGGCGGGGAGGACCGCACTACGATAACTGTCGTAGTAACCGAGCGACGCGCTGAACGCAGGGACCGGGATGCCGGCGAGGGTGGCGAGGCTGATGACCTCGCGCCAGTTTTCCTGAAACTCGTTGAGGAGCTTCGTGAAGAAGGGGGCGAGCATGAGATTCTCCAGCTTCGGATCGGCGCGGTAGGCGTCGGTGATGTCGTTGAGGAAACGGGCACGGATGATGCAGCCGCCGCGCCAGATGGCGGCGATCTTGGCGAGGTCGAGGCCCCAGCCTTTTTCAGCACCCATCGCCGCGATGAGGTCGAGGCCCTGGGCGTAGGAGATGATCTTCGAGGCGAAGAGCGCGTCGTGGACTTTTTTCACGAGCTTCTTCTTTTTGACGTCGATCTCGGGCTTCGGTCCTTCGAGGATCTTACTGGCGGCGACGCGCTTGTCCTTCATCGAAGAAAGAATGCGGGCTTCGACAGCGGCATTGATGGTAGAGATGACGACGGCGTTTTCGACGGCGTTGATGAGCGTCCACTTGCCGGTGCCCTTCTGGCCGGCAGTGTCGAGAATGAGGTCGACGAGCGGCTTGCCGGTTTCCGGATCGATCTGTTCGAAGATCTTCGAGGTGATCTGGATGAGGTAGCTTTCGAGGTCGCCGTCATTCCAGTTGGTGAAGACTTCGGCGAGTTCCTTCGGCGTGAATCCGGCAGCCTTGAAGATGTTGTAGGCTTCGCAAATGAGCTGCATGTCGCCATACTCGATGCCGTTGTGAATCATCTTGACGTAGTGGCCGGCACCGCCGGGTCCGATGTGGATCACGCAGGGCTCGCCGTCGACCTTCGCGGCGATGGATTCGAAGATCGGCTTCATCACGTCCCAAGTGGAGGCAGGGCCGCCGGGCATGATGGACGGGCCTTTGCGGGCGCCTTCTTCGCCGCCGGAGACGCCAGCACCGATGAAGCGGAAGCCGAGATCGCCGAGCCATTTGTCGCGACGCTCGGTGTCGGTGTAGAGTGAGTTGCCGCCGTCGATGATGATGTCGCCCTTGTCGAGGAGCGGGATGAGGGACTCGATCACCGCGTCGACCGGGCCACCGGCCTTGACCATGATCATGACCTTGCGCGGCGAGGCGAGGGACTGGACGAAGTCCTCGAGTGACTTCGCGCCGACGAGTTTCTTGTCCGGGTGTTTGGCCACGAATTCGTCAGTGACCGAGGTGGTGCGGTTGTAAACCGAGACCTGGAAGCCACGGGATTCCACGTTGAGAACGAGATTCTGGCCCATGACGGCCAGCCCAATCAGTCCAAAGTCGCTATTGCTCATGATGTGATGGCTTGGAAAAGCTGGGTCGGTTTAGGGAAGTCGATCCAATGACGCAACCCCTTGTTGCCATCCGTGGATGCATTTCCCACACTGCGGCTGTGAATCTGCCGAATGCAATCACCCTTTCCCGCCTGGTTTTGACCGTGATCTTTGTCGCGGGCACGGGCGTGGGCAGTTTCGCGGGGCACCTGATTGCCTTGCTTGCCTTCACCCTCGCGGCGGCGAGCGACTGGTTGGATGGCTATTTGGCGCGCAAGCTCGGGCTGGTCACGCCGCTGGGAAAACTGCTCGATCCGCTGGCCGACAAAATCCTCGTTTGTGCCGCCTTTGTTTACTTTTCCGCCGCCAATCTATGTCCTGTCTGGGTGACGGCGCTGATCATCGGCCGGGAGTTCATGGTCACCGGGCTGCGGCAAATCGCGATCGAGGCGGGCCAGGTGCTGGCGGCGGACAGCCTTGGGAAATGGAAGACCACCTTCCAACTGACCTTCTGCATCACCGGGCTGGTGTGGCTGACGTTTTCCCACATCCCGAAGTCGGGCACGATTTCAACCTGGCTGCTGACGCTCTCCAATCCCTCGTCATGGCTGATGCCGGCATCGCTCTGGATCGCGGTGGCGCTGACGGTGGTGTCCGGCGCCAACTATCTCTGGGCCGGCCGGAATCTGCTGAAAACTTCAGGGCGCTGAAACGATCTTCCGGATCGAGGGCGCGGTGTGGAGGATTTCATGCCTCAGGGCCGCGAGTCTCTCGTCAACCGCGCGCCAGGGGATCGGGGCGAGCGAGCGGACGAAACCATGGGCATCAAGCCAGGTGGCGAAGACATGGAGGTCATTCACGTCGCCGAGCAGGTCGGTGAATGCCGCGACGCGCTCGTCCTTCGCGACGCCGAGGTGATGCATCGCCCCGAGCCAGGCCTTGATCGCTTTCCGGAGGTCGTGGAACTCGTGTTCGCCGTGATGGGTGATGATCGAGCGGAGGTCGGCGCGGAGATGCTTGCAGAGTTTCCGCAGGCCTTTTTCGGCACGCTGGGAAAGAGCTTCTCCCGGGATCGCGCTGAGGGCGGCGCGGGTGTGGCGGAGGCGGACACTCGCCCAGCTGACGGTTTCCGGCGGCGGGCGGCGGGCGGCGGCTTTTGCGTGTTGTTCGAGCAGCGCCCCGATCGCGGCGACCGAGGATTCACCGGCATGCGGGCCGTCTGCGAGCGCGAGACGCTGCCAGGTGGTGCGCCGGGAAACCGCATCGCGCGGACCGCCAAGGAGACGGCCGATGGCCCCGATCGCCCGCACGGCCGACTTCGGCAGGCCGAACAGATTCAGCCCGCCGCGGACCGACTTGCCGAGTTTTCGCAAGGCGTGGGTTTCCTCGGCGACGCGACCCTTCGAGTCGAGCAGGCCATGGAGACGGTGCTCCATTTCATCGAGTGCGGCGGCGATTTGGTCGCGCACGGCGGAGGGCAATCGGGGGGAGTCGTCTTTCATAGGTCCTATCAGACCTAGTCCGCTGCTCGCCACTTGTCAGCTACGGAAAATGGAGCGAAGGTGCACGTGTCACTTTTGTTCTGATTCCTTTGCCATGAAAACATTGATCCATCGTGCCCGGATTGTGTCCCCGGACCTTGAAATTGAAGACGGCGCCCTGTTGTTCGAGGAGGGCCGTATTTCCGCGGTGATGGGGCCGCGCGATGTCCTGCCCGCCGCGGATCTCGTGATCGATGCCGGTGGTCGGATCACGATGCCGGGCTTTTTCGATATCCACTGCCACGGCGCGGACGGCCATGATGTCTGCGACAACTCGCTCGATGCCATTCGCCACATCGCCAGGAAAAAGCTCAAGGAAGGCGTCACCACTTGGTTGCCGACCACTCTGACCCAGCCGCAGAGCCGGCTGGAGGAAATCGCCGCCAAGTGCGCCGAGTACATGGCCGCGCCGGATTTCTGTCGGGCTCCCGGCCTCCACATCGAAGGTCCATTCATCAACAGAGAGAAGGCCGGCGCGCAGAATCCGGAGTTCGTGCGGCCACCGAATTTCCCCGAGCTCAAGCGCCTCCACGACATCGCCCGCGCGCTCATCGTGTCAATCGCTCCGGAAATGCCGGGGGCGCTCGACGTGATCCGCGAGGCGAAAGCGATCGGCATCACCAGCTCGGCCGCGCACACCTCCTCGACCGCCGCGCAGATCTTCGAAGCGAAGGCCGCGGGCCTCACCCACCTCACGCACTACGGCAACGCGATGACCCCGCTGCACCACCGCGAAATCGGCGTGATCGGCGCGGGCCTGCTCGACGATTCGCTCAGGATCGAGTTGATCTGCGACACCATCCACCTCTGCCCGGACATGCTGAAGCTGGTCTTCAAGCTCATCCCGATCGAGCGCCTGCTGATGATCACCGATTCGATGGCTGCTTCTTGGATTGGAAATGGCGAGGTGCTGTTAGGCGGACTGGAGGTCGTGGTGAAGGACGACGTTGCACGGCTCAAGCACGGTGGCGCGCTGGCGGGCTCGGCGCTGCTCTATAACCTCGGCGTGAAGAACGTCGCCGAAATCACCGGCCTGCCGTTGCATCAGATCGTCAAGGCGACCTCCTGGAATCAGGCGCAGTCACTTGGCCTCGAGGGCTTCGGCAAGCTGGAGCCGGGATTTGCCGCGGACGTCGTGATTCTTGGCAGCGACTTCTCCGTTTGGAAAACCTTCGTCGGCGGGGAAGAGAGGAGCTGAAAGGCAGGGTGGAGGGACCATCCGGACCCGGAATTTCCCCGGCCCAGTCGTGGCTCAGACCGCCAAGCCCCTTACTCCCGGCCAGTTGGGTGGAGGATTCTTCTTTATATGGTGGATACATGGACGAGGCTGTGAATCTTTTAACTTAAAGAGGAAAATAGAACCGCAGATTAACGCAGATGGACATTGATGTCGCCGGGTGGAATTCAACCGAGACAACTACGGCGAGCAATCCATGCTCGACGGCTTCCACGTGAGCTGATACCTCCGGCAAGGTAGGGTTTTACCCTATTCTCAAAAGAGTGGACGAGCTTGTATGATGATTCATCCCGTACCGATCACATGCCCGACTATGCCATCGCTGTCTATGATTCCAAGCCTTATGACCGTGAGTATTTCGACCACGCGGTGGAGGGCATGGACATGGTGCTTCGGCACCATGAATTCAGGCTGACGGCCAATACGGCCAGTTCCGTCGAAGGCGCGGCGGTGGTGTGCGTGTTCGTGAATGACTGTCTGAACCGGGATTGCCTGACAAAGCTTGCCGGGGCCGGAGTGAAGCTGGTGGCGCTGCGCTGTGCAGGCTTTAACAATGTGGATCGAGTTGCTGCGACTGAAATGGGCCTTCTCGTGGTGCGCGTGCCGGCCTATTCTCCCTACGCCGTCGCGGAGCATGCTGTGGCACTGCTGCTGGCACTGAATCGGAAAGTTCACCGTGCCTACAATCGGGTGCGTGAACAAAACTACTCGCTCAGCGGGCTCGTGGGATTTGATCTGCATGGGAAGACGGTGGGCATCATCGGCACCGGCAGGATCGGACAAGTTGCCGCACAGATATATCGGGGCTTCGGCTGCCGTGTCGTCGCGCATGATCCGCAACCGATGCTCGCATGGGCCGCGGAGCATGGCATCAACTACACGAGCGTGGAATCCCTGCTGACGGAGAGCGATGTGGTCAGCCTGCATCTGCCACTCACGCCGGCGACCCATTATCTGCTCAACGCGGCCACAATCGCGCTGATGAAGCCTGGCTCCCATCTGGTGAACACCAGTCGCGGAAAGCTGGTGGAGACCGCAGCGGTGATCGAAGCTCTGAAAACCGGCCATCTCGGCGGCGTGGCCCTGGATGTGTATGAGGAGGAGGAGGGCATCTTCTTCGAGGATCTCTCCAATGCGGTGCTTCAAGACGATGAACTGGCCCGACTCACGACTTTCCCAAACGTGCTCATCACCGCCCATCAGGCTTTCCTCACGCACGAAGCTCTAACGGAAATCGCCCGAGTGACTCTCGATAGCATCGTGCGCTTTCGAGATGGCTCGCCGCCTGTGGTAGAGCGCGTGGTGAAGTGACCCATGCCCTTTGCTGGCACCCCAACGCCTTATGAACACATCCACGAGATCCACTTTCATCAAATGGTTCGCCGATATCACCATCGACGACGTTCCGCTCGTCGGCGGCAAGAACGCCTCGCTGGGCGAGATGGTGCGTGAACTCGCCAGCAAGGGCGTGAAAGTGCCGAACGGCTTTGCCGTCACCGCCGAGGCCTATCGCCATTTCATTCGCGAAGCAGGCATCGACAAAAGCATCCACGCGACTCTAGCGGATCTCGATACGAGTGACATGGCGAACCTGAGCGAGCGCGGCCAGGCGGTGCGGCAGACCATTCTCAATGCCACGATCCCCGCCGATTTGCAGAAGGAGATCGCAGCGGCTTACAAGGAGTTGCAAAGTGACAGCAAAACCCCGCTCGATGTTGCAGTGCGATCGTCGGCCACGGCGGAGGATCTGCCGGACGCGAGCTTCGCCGGCCAGCAGGAGACGTATCTGAACGTCCACGGCACCGCTGCGCTACTGGAGACCTGCAAACGTTGCTTTGCCTCGCTCTTCACCGACCGGGCCATCAGCTACCGCGTGGACAAGAAGTTCGATCATTTCAAGGTCGCGCTCAGCATTGGCGTGCAACGCATGGTGCGCTCGGATCTCGCCTGTTCCGGCGTCATGTTCACCATCGACACCGAGACCGGCTTCCGCGATGCGGTGATGGTGAGCGCTGCCTATGGCCTTGGTGAAAACGTGGTGCAGGGTTCCGTCACGCCGGATGAATACATGGTCTTCAAGCCGACGCTCAAGACCGGCCACCGGCCTGTCTTGCAACGCACCGTCGGCAGCAAGGAGTTCAAGCTCGTCTATGACTCCGGCGGCGGCAAGATGGTGAAGAATATTCCCGTTTCGCCCGGAGAACGAGCCAGGTTCGCCCTCACTGACGACGAAGTGCTCGAGCTTGCGCGCTGGGCCTGCCTTGTCGAGGATCACTATTCTGAGAAGCGCGGTAGGCACATGCCGATGGATCTCGAGTGGGCCAAGGATGGAAACACAGGCGAGTTGTTCATCGTGCAGGCACGGCCGGAAACCGTGCAGTCGCGCAAGGATCCCGATGTGTTGGAAAGCTACGTGTTAAAGAAACACAGCAAGGTGCTGACCACGGGGCGCAGCGTAGGTGAAAAAATCGCCACTGGAAAAGTCCGCGTGATCAAGAGTGCGGAGTTCATCGACCAGTTTCAGGAAGGTGAAGTGCTCGTCACCGACAAGACCGATCCCGACTGGCAGCCCATCATGAAGAAAGCGGCTGGCATTATCACGAATCGCGGCGGGCGCACCTGCCACGCGGCCATTGTCAGTCGCGAACTCGGCGTGCCAGCCATTGTCGGCACCGAGCATGGCACCGAGAACTTGAAGGACGGCCAGATGGTCACCGTGAGCTGCGCGGAAGGCGACACCGGCTTTGTCTATGAAGGCGAACTGCCCTTTGAAGTCGAAAGCACCGATCTCAAATCGCTCGGCACGCCGCGCACGAAGGTGATGATGAACCTCGCCAATCCCGAAGAGGCGTTATCGCTCTCCTTCATCCCGAATCAAGGCGTGGGGCTCGCGCGGATGGAGTTCATCATCAGCACTTACATCAAGATTCATCCGCTCGCGCTGATCGACTTTGCCAACCTCACCGATGCCGCAGCCAAAGCCGAGATCGAGAAGCTCACCACTGGCTACACGGACAAGCCCCTGTTCTTTGTCGATAAACTCGCGCAAGGCGTCGCGATGATCGCCGCCGCGTTCTATCCAAAGGATGTTATTCTGCGCCTGAGCGATTTCAAATCGAACGAGTATGCCAACCTCATCGGCGGCCGGGCATACGAGCCCACCGAGGAGAATCCCATGATCGGCTTTCGCGGAGCCAGCCGCTATTACCACCCGCGCTACCGGGCCGGATTCGCACTGGAATGCCGCGCGGTGAAGAAGGTGCGCGACGAGATGGGCCTCACCAATTTGAAGCTGATGATTCCCTTTTGCCGGACCATCGAGGAGGGCCGCAAGGTGCAGGCCGAGATGGAAAAGAACGGCCTCAAGCGCGGTCAGGATGGACTGGAGATTTACGTCATGTGCGAGATCCCCAGTAACGTCATCCTCGCCGGGGAGTTCGCCGATCTCTTCGACGGCCTCAGCATCGGCTCGAACGACCTCACCCAGCTCATCCTCGGTGTGGACCGCGACAGCGAAATCGTCGCACCGATCTTCGACGAGCGGAATCCGGCGGTGGAAAAAATGATCGCCCAGGTCATCGCCACCTGCCGCGCCAAGGGTCGCAAGATCGGCATCTGCGGCCAGGCTCCGAGTGATTACCCCGAGTTCGCGCAGTTTCTCGTGGAGCAGGGCATCGACAGCATCTCCCTCAATCCCGACACCGTGCTCAAGACCACGCTCGCCGTTTTGGAGACAGAAGCACAATGCGGCAAATCGTAACACATGCTTCCCGCAACTTCAGCCACCCCAGCATGGCATCACTTGTCTTCCGCTGCTGCCTGCAAGAAGGTTGGTAGCGACTCCAACCGTGGACTTTCTCTGGACGAGGTCTCTAACCGCCTGGGCAAGCATGGAAGCAACACCTTACCTGAAGACGCGAAGAGACCTGTGTGGCGGGTCTTCCTGCGTCAGTTCGCCAGTCCGCTGATCTACATTCTTCTCGCCGCCGCTGTCCTGGCGTTTGTATTGGGCAAGCGTGAGGATGCCGTGGTCATCCTCATCGTCGTTCTCGTTAATTCAATCATCGGCGCCATTCAGGAAGGTCGTGCGGAGCGCTCGATGGCGTCGCTTCGCAAACTTTCCACCGCTCCGGTGCGCGTGCTGCGCGATGGAAAGGAACAGATGATTGCCGCGAGTGATCTTGTTCCCGGAGACATCATTCTGCTGGCTGCTGGAGATGCCGTGGCGGGTGACGCACGACTTCTCGAGGTGGCAGCACTGGAAGCAGCCGAGGCGGCGCTAACAGGCGAGTCAATGCCGGTTGAGAAGCACATTGAACCTCTGCCCGATGACACCCTGCTTGCGGATCGTGTAAACATGGTTTTCTCCGGCACGCACATCACCTCAGGGCGCGCCAAGGCCTTGGTTGTGGCGACTGGCTTGTCCACTGAGGTCGGCAAGATCGCCCACATGACGACGGGCGCGGTGGAGCCGAAGACCCCTCTCGAAGTGCGGATGAATCAGTTTGGACGCCAACTGGTGGTGGCTTCCGAGGTGATGGTGACACTCGTGATCGGTGCGGGACTGCTGCGTGGCATGCCCATCACCGATATTCTGATGGTGGCGATCAGCCAAATGGTCTCGCTGGTGCCGGAAGGATTGCCCGTGGCGTTGACGATTGCGCTTGCAGTGGGAATGCAACGCATGGCCGGCAAAGGAGCGATCGTGCGCAGGCTCGCGGCGGTGGAGACGCTTGGTTGCACAAACGTCATTTGCTCGGACAAGACCGGGACCTTGACCAAGAATGAAATGACCGTCACCACCTTTTGGTTGCCTGACAGTCGAAAGGTCGAAGTCTCCGGCTCCGGCTACTCCCCGGAAGGAACGCTGTCTTGCGATGGGCATGATCTCTCGCCCGTGCACGACTCCGCGCTGCGCCTCGTCCTCGAAGGTGGCGCGCTTTGCAATGATTCCCAACTCGTGCCGCCGACCTCCGAAGAAACACGATGGCGCTCGCTGGGCGATCCCACGGAGTCCGCTTTGCTTACAGTTGCGTTAAAGGGTTGCATTGAGCCGACGCCGCTACGTCAGGCGTGGCCGCGGCGCGCTGAGATTCCTTTCGACTCTAACACTAAGCTCATGGCCACGCAGCAGGGTCACACGAACGAGCCGAACCGCGTTTTCATCAAAGGCGCGCCGGAGATGCTTCTGCCGCTCTGCGGTCACGTCCGGCACGGCGATCAAGTGCTGCCGATTGATGCGGATGCCCGCCAGCAATCTCTCAAAGCTGCCGAAGAACTGGCGATTCAGGCCCTGCGCTTGCTTGCCGTCGCGATGATCGATGACGCGGAGATCGATGAAGACGCAGGCTTTGATCAGTTCAAAGGACGTGCTGTTTTCCTCGGTCTCATCGGCCAGATGGATCCGCCTCGGGAAGAGGCGAAAGTCGCCGTCGCCGAATGCCGTGCGGCTGGCATCCGGCCCATGATGGTGACAGGCGATCACAAAGCCACAGGCCTCGCCATCGCCCGAATGTTGGGCATGGCGACGGATGCGGATCGTGCGGTGGATGGGCGAGAGTTGGAAGCGATGTCCGAAAAGGACCTCGATGCAGAGATCGGCCAAATTGCCGTTTTTGCCCGGGTGCTGCCGAAGCAGAAGCTCCGCATCGTGGAAGCGCTGCAAGCACGGGGCCATGTGGTCGCGATGACAGGCGACGGCGTGAATGATGCGCCAGCCCTTGCCCGCGCGGATGTCGGGGTCGCCATGGGCATCACCGGAACTGAGGTGGCGAAGGGCGCTGCAAAGATCATCATCACTGATGACAACTTTGCCACCATCGTGAAAGCCGTGGAGCAGGGGCGTCTCGTGTATGGCAATATTCAGAAGCTGCTGCTCTTCCTCTTTGCCACTTCGATTGATGAAGTCCTGATTCTGCTGGGCGCCTTGTTGTTTGGTTATCCGCTGCCACTGGCGGCCGTGCAGATCCTTTGGATCAATCTGGTCACTGAAGGCACGCTCACGCTCAATCTCGTGATGGAAGGCCCCGAGGGTGACGAGATGCAGCGCAAGCCCGTCCGCACCAGCGAACCGCTCATCACCCGGACGATGGTCCGCCGCATGGCAGTCATGGTGCCCACCTCCGTCGCGGCCACGCTGGGTTACTTCATCTGGCGGCTCTCCACCGGTGCCCCCTTTGCCGTCGTGCAGACCGAGACCTTCACCCTGCTCGCCGTTTGCCAGTGGTTCAATGTCCTGAACTGTGAGAGCGCCACACACTCGGTTCTGCGTCTCGGCTTGCTCAAGAACCCGTGGCTGCTTGGCGGACTCGTGCTGGCGAACCTGCTCCAGTTTGCTGTCGTTTACTCCGCACCGATGAACAATCTCTTTCACACCGTGCCGATCACGTTGTCGCACTTCTTCCTCATCGGAGCCGTGGCGAGCAGTGTGCTGTGGACGGAGGAGATTCGGAAATGGTTCGCGCGGCGGCGATTCGATCCATCGCTGCGTTTGATGAAGGATTGTCAGGAGCCTGCCGCTCCATGACCACCTTGACCCTTCCGGCGTGGTGCGGTGGATCCCTGTTTGTGGATGGAACGGTGGTTGTCGCAGTGGCCGGCGGGACGCCGGAGTTGGCCGACGACCATCATCGCGCGTCTTCGTGGTCATCATGACCTCGGCTTGGGAAACATCCTTGGAAGCCATGTCTTCGATGCATTTTTTGTCGCCTCAGCAATGAATGTTGATGGTGGGGTAATGCCCGATTTCGAACGCCAGTCAGTGATCCCAGATTTTCCAGACTGCGACATCACTCGATCTCGTCCTTTTGACGCAAGCGCTGTCTCCAACTGCAACCCAGTTCACCATGAACAAGATCCTCGTTTGGGATATTCCCGCCCGCCTCTGACTGAATCCGGAGAAAAGGCATCCAATGGTGAGCCCCGCGATCACTTTGCACTCACGATGGCTTTCACGACTTCTTCCGGATCAATGTCGGCGCGCTGATAGGACTTCATCGCCGCGCGCACCATCGCCACCGCGCTTTCTCGCTCATCGTGCACCACCTGCACGTCCAGATTCCGCAGCCGCTCGACCTCCGCGGGATACTTGGCGCGACCGAAGAGGACGATCCCGGGATTGCGCTCGCGGACCAAGGGCACGGCGGCGCAGGTCATTTCGACGGCAGGAAACGTGAACGCCACCAGACGTGCGCGGCCGATGCCGGCGAGATCGAGCGCTTCCGGATGGGTGGCATCGGCGAACAACACCAGCTGGCCTTCCTTTTTCAACTCCCGCACGGTGTCCGAATTCAGCTCCATCACCAGGGTATCGACGCCGCAGCGCTTCAAAGCCTCGTTGAGGGCATGTCCCACCGGACCATAACCACAGATCACCGCGTGGTCGGAGAGCTCCTTGATGGCCTTCGTCGGTGCCAGTGGCTCGGAGAGCGGCTTGCGGGATTGAAACCAGCCGCGGCGTTCGAGCCATCGCCCGACCGGACTCGTCGCCCGCATCAGGGTCGGCACCAGCCCCATGGTCACGGCGCTGCAGATCAGCAGCAACTGCACCACCGCGGGATCGAAGCTCCGGTATTCCTCCGCCTTTCCCATCAGCACCAGGGAAAACTCCCCCGTGCTCGCAAGCGCCGCCGCTGTCAGCAGGGCCGGCTTGAGAGGCAGCTTCATCAAGCGCGTGACGGTGAAGACGATGCCGCCCTTCAGCGCGAAAATCAGCAGGCAGCCCACCACCACTTTCGGCCACTCGGCCGCGATGACTGTTAGATCAATCTGCAGTCCGACTGAGATGAAGAAGATCGCCAGGAACAGATCCTTGAACGGCAGGATGTCGGCCATGATCCGGTGACTGTAGATCGACTCGCTGACCACCAGTCCGGCGGCGAAGGCCCCGAGGGCGAGCGACAGGTCAAGCGCCCCGCCGGCCAAGGCCACGCCCGAGCACAAGGCCACGACGGTCAGCGTAAACAACTCCCGGCTCCGCGTCCGCGCGACCGCATGCAGCAGCGGCGTGATGCCGTAACGACCCAGCACCAGCGCACCGCCGAGAAACAGCAGGCCTTTTAGGATGGCTCCGCCGATGCCCATGACCACCGAGCCCTCGCCCTTACCAAAAATCGCCGGAAGGATGAGGATGAACACGATCACCAGCAGGTCTTGAAACAAGGCCACTGAGAGGGCCGCGCGGGCTGCCGGGTGATTCGGCTGACCGAGGTCCTGGAATGATTTCATCGCCACCGCGGTCGAGCTCAGCGCCACCGCCACGGCGAGCACCACGGCCTCTGCCATGGGAAAGCCGAGGGACAGGACCACCGCCGCCGCCACCGCCGAAGTCAGCAGCACCTGAAGCCCGCCGCCTAACAGCGCCATGCGTCGGAGGTGCGAAAGCTCGCCGAGTGAAAATTCAATCCCGAGCGTGAACATCAGCAGGATCACCCCGATCTCCGCAAGGTGGGAAATCACCGCGTCCGCCTCCGCTCCTCCGGCGAAGGGCATCAATCCGGCATTTGCGATGACAACCCCGCAGAGCAGGTATCCCACCAGCAGGCTCTGGCGGAGCTTGATCAGCACCAGCGACACCAGCACGGCCAGGATCAGCACCAGGCTCAGCAGGGCGAACAGCGGCGAGACACTCGTCGCTGCGGCCGCCACAACACCCAGGCCCGTCATCATTTCTCCTTCGGCTCCGCAGGAGCCGGGGGTTCCGGGGCGGCAGGCTCAGCGTCTTCCACGATCTTGACCTGTTCCGGGCTGGTGGCCTTGATCTGCCACTTCTCCTTGCGCAGCTCGAGCTTGCCGGTGACCTCGAGGGTCTTGTCCTTGTACATCACCGCCGGGTGGCTGGCGAACTTGCCGTAGTCGGCCGCGAAGACCACCAAAGTGAACTGCTTGCCGGCGAGATCGATGAAGTTGATGCCCTTTTCAGGATTGCCCTTGCCGTCCCAGTCGGTGGCCTTGACGACCTTTCCCTTCACCGTGACCGTTTGATTGGCATTGGCCTTGAGGTCTTCGACATTGGCGGAGTCGATCACCTTCGCGGCCGCCCGGGCCGGTGGGGTTGGTGGGGTTGGTGGGGCTTCCTCACCCTTGAGTTGGAAGAGGGAAACAAGACAGAACGACAGCAGGAGAAGGCTCAGTTTCATGGTGATGGGTGGGACGAACGCCCGGACGGGTGTGATCCTCAACCATCCGCCCGCAGGATTCAAGCCAGGCCTCCGACTTCCGCTGTCTCTCGCTGGTCCCCCCGGAAAACCGCCACGGCACGGGCACCGGGAATCGGGACGATCTAACCATCCGGTTACGCACGGCGGCTTGAGAGGTGGCGGGCAGGTGGCGTTTTTTCATGGCGGATTGCCTGCTCCTCGCGTCAGGTGAGTTCCGCACCCGTTTCCCACGCTTATGGACATTTTGTTGGTCGAAGACGAACCGCAACTCGCAGGCCAGATCTGCCGCGCGCTGACGCGGGCAGGACATGCCGTGACCCATGCCGGGGATGGCCCGGATGGATTGAAGGCGGTGACCGGTGCGCGCTTTGATCTCGTGCTGCTCGACGTGAACCTGCCCGGCTTTGACGGCTTCGAGTTGCTGGCGCGCATCCGCGCGGCGAAGTTGCCTGGGAGGGTGATGATGCTGACGGCGCGATCGGAGGTCGGTGACCGTGTCAAGGGCCTGAAATCCGGCGCGGATGATTATCTAACAAAGCCCTTCGCCGTCGAGGAGTTGCTGGCCCGCGTGGAGGTTCTGGGGCGACGGGCCGGTGCGCCGGAGGCACAGTCGGTTTGTCGTGTCGGCGAACTGTGCATGGACCTGGAAAAGCGCCGGGTGACGCGCGGCGAGGAGCGTATCGAGCTTTCGCCGCGTGAGTTCGATGTCCTAAGCGTGTTCATGCGCGAGCCTGGCCGGACGTTTTCACGCGATGAGATCTGCGAGCGGATCTGGGAGCGCGAGCACGAGTATGACACCCGGACGGTGGAGATCTTCGTGATGCGTTTGAGAAAGAAGCTGGACCGACCCGGAACGGAGTCGGTGATTGGCACGGTCCGGGGCGTGGGCTATGTCATGCAGACATCGAAATGAAACGCTGGTCCCTCAAGGTGAAAGTAGGCGTCTATGCGGCGCTGCTCACCGTGGTGGCGCTCGTTGCCGGCTCCGCGGTGCTGATGCCGGTGCTTTATTTTCATCAGGTCCAGCAACTCGATGACTCCCTGCGGACCGATGCCGGGGAACTGTTCCGTGATCTCCAGAATTTCCGCGGCGCACCGGTCGATCCGCGACGCCCGCTGGCGGCGAAGTTCATTCCGTTGGCCTTGCAAGGGCGATATCTGATCGTCGAAGGGCCGGAAGGCCAGGCGCTTTACCGCTCGCCCAGTCTCCGCGATGCCTCGATCGAAGGGAAAGACGGCGACACGAAAACCGTGGTGATGTTGGAGCGCAACTGCCGGGTCGGCATCTGGCAGGAAGGCCCGTATCTGATCCGCATCGGCACGCGGCTTGGCACGATCGAGCGCTTCCAGGATGACCTGAAACTTTCGTTGCTGGTCTCGCTGCCGGTGGTCGGCCTAGTGGTCTTCATTGGAGGGCTGTGGCTGGGTCGACGCGCAGTTGCTCCGGTGGCTGCCTTGTCCGCCGCCGCTGAGCGGATCAGCACCGCGAACCCGGAGGAACGCCTGCCGATCCCCGAAGCCCAGGATGAAATCGCCCGCCTCACCGAGGTGCTCAACCGCAGCTTTGACCGGCTGCAATCCTCCTACGCCGCCGCCGCGCGCTTTTCAGCGGATGCCTCGCACCAGCTCAAGACACCGGTCTCGATTCTCCGTGCCGGGCTGGATCACCTCTCTCACGAGACCGGTCTAACAGATGCGCAGGCGGCCGAGGTTTCGGTTCTCCGCCAGCAGACGCGACGTCTAACAGCCCTGATCGAGGACCTGCTTCTGTTAGCCCAGGCCGACGCCGGACGCTTGGTGATCGAGGCGGAGGAAATCGATCTCAAGGCGATGATTGAGGCGGCGGCGGACGATCTCGTCGTGCTCGTCGCGGACCGAAACCTGAGCGTCGAACTCGAGTTGCCGGAAACCCTGGCGGCATTGGCCGACCGGCGTCGTGTGGCGATGGTGCTCCAGAACCTCGTCGAGAACGCCGCCAAGTATGCCTCCGAAGGCGGGGCGATCGAGGTCTTCGGAAACACCGACGGCGAGTGGGCGATCGTGCGCGTCCGCAACACCGGCGAGCCGATTTCCGAGGAGGATCAGGCGCATCTTTTCGATCGCTTCCATCGCGGCAGCAAGGTGGGCGAAAACGTCCGTGGCCATGGCCTGGGACTCAACATCGCCCGCGAGCTGATTCGCGCCCACGGTGGCGACTTGGTGTTGAATGAAAGCGAAGCGGGGTGGATCGAATTTGAATTCCGTGTCCCGGCGGGGAGCGAGGATCGGGAGGCGGAAGCGTGACTCACTTCGGCATCACCGCCTTGCCCTGCACGGCGGTGAGCTGGGTCTGGGCGGTGGCGGGGAGGGAGTTCCAATTCGTCTGGAGCCAATCTTGGGCAGAGGCATCGTCAGTCTTTCGCCACTCGCGGAAATAGCGGGCAAGAGCTTCGTTGCGGGCAATTTCCGAACTCATGCCGAGGGCCAGTGACATGGCATCGGGCTGGTTGGTCGCCGTCAAAACATCGCCGAGACTCTGGCGGGCGAGGTCGGTCAGGGACCCTGCGGCGGACTGGCTGATCCAGTCCTGCATGCCGCCTAGATCCGTGCCAGCCCAGGAATAGAGTGCGCCGGTGACTCCATCGGTCGACTGCGCGGGCGGCAGGCTGTTGAGCCACTCGAGCGCGGCGACGGGCTCGATGGCACCCCAGGTGGTGCCGATGTGCGCGATGACCTGGCGGCGGGTGTCGGCATCGGAAACAGATTCGCTCCGCGCAATGGCCGCTCTGCTGTCGCTTGCGGCCCAGACCGTGGCGAGGGTGGCGGCAGCCTCGTTTTTGTGTCGTCGACTGCAGCTTGTCGTGATGGATTGAAACATCCGCCGGGCGCCCGCCGTTCTGGCCGCGTTCTTTTTGCACTTTTCTCATCTGTATGAACTCCATCCGCATACTCTGCGTCGGTGCCGGCCACATGGGCCGCTCCCACGCCCTCGCCTACCATCGCCTTCCCGGTTTCGAAATTTGTGGACTCGTGACCCGCTCGCCGGAATCCCGCGCCAAGCTCAATGCCGAACTCGGTGGCGGCTACCCGGAATTCGCTGACTTTCATGAAGCCCTGCGCGAAACGAAGCCGGATGCCGTTTCCGTTTCCACCTACCCCGACACCCACGCCGAGTATGCCCTCGCCGCTTTCGCCGCCGGTTGTCATGTGTTCATGGAAAAGCCGCTCGCGGAAAGCGTCGCCGAGGCCGAGCAGATCGTCGCCGCCGCGATCAAGGCCGATCGCAAGCTGGTGATCGGCTACATCCTCCGCCACCACCCGAGCTGGATTCGTTTCATCGAGCTGTCCCACAACCTCGGCAAGCCGCTGGTGATGCGCATGAATCTCAACCAGCAGTCCTCCGGAGCCAGCTGGCAGACGCACAAGAACCTGATGTCCTCGATCTCTCCGATCGTCGACTGCGGCGTCCACTACGTCGATGTGATGTGCCAGATGACCCGCTCGAAACCGATCCGCGTCTCCGGCATCGGCGCACGACTCAGCGACGAGATCCCCGAAGGAAAGATCAACTACGGCGCACTCCAGGTCACCTTCGCCGATGGCTCGGTCGGCTGGTATGAGGCCGGGTGGGGACCAATGATGAGCGAGGTCGCGTTTTTCGTGAAGGACGTCGTCGGTCCGAAAGGCTGCGTCTCCATCGTCGCGGAAAAAGCCGCCGCCGAGGGCCAGAGCGCCAACGTCGACGCCCACACCCAGACCCAGGCCTTGCGGCTCCATCACTCGAAACTCACGCCGGACGGCACCTTCGCCCGCGCCGATGAAACCATCCGCCTCGACGATGAGCCGGACCATGACCAGCTTTGTCAGCGCGAGCAGGAATACTTCCTCGCCGCCATCCTCGGGAACCTCGATCTAACCGACCACATGCAAGATGCCATTTCCTCCATGCGCATCGTCGCCGCCGCCGACGAAAGCTTCCGCACCGGAAAAACCATCGACCTCTAACAGGCCATGATCCGCCACCTCTTCCTCCTCTCCTCCATCGCCCTCGCCGCCCCGGCCGCGAAATCCCGCGACCTTTTCAATGGCAAGGACCTCACCGGCTGGCATGGCGAAGGCTACGCCGTCGAGAACGGCACCATCGTCTGCACCCCCACGGGCCGGAACCTGATCACCGACGAGACCTTTTCAAACTACGTCCTCGACTTCGAGTTCCTGCTCACGCCCGGCGCAAACAACGGCCTCGGCATCCATTATCCCGGCGCCGGCGACGCCGCCTACGTCGGCATGGAAGTCCAGATCCTCGACAGCACCGCCGAGCAGTACAAGGACCTGAAGCCCTACCAATTCCATGGCTCGCTTTACACCATGGTGCCCGCCAAACAGGGCGCCCTCAAGCCCGTCGGCGAGTGGAATCAGGAACGCATTGTCGTGGACGGGCCGGCCATCCGCGTCGAGGTCAACGGCCAGATCGTCCTGCGTGCCAATCTCGACACGCTCAACAAGGAGTTCCCGAAGCACGAGGGAGCCAAGCGCCGCTCCGGCCACCTCTGCTTCTGCGGTCATGGTGACCGGGTCGCCTTCAAGAGCATCAAAATCGCCGAGCTGCCGCCAAAGGCCGATCTCGAGGGCGTGAAAGCCGCCGGCTTCATCCGCATTTTCGACGGTCAGGCACTCAGCGGCTGGAAGCCCGAAAAGGACGGCGACAGCAGTTGGTCGGCCAGCAACGACATCCTCAAGCACGATGGCGCCTCCAAGACCGCCGGGCAGCTCTGGACGGAAAAGGAATACGGCGACTTCACCCTCGTCTTTGACTGGCGGTGGTCCGGCACCGGCCCGCTCATGAAGCGCCCGGTCATCGGCCCCGATGGCAATCCGAAGACTGGCGCGGACGGCAAGCCGGAAATGGTCGAGGTGCAGGAGCTCGACAGCGGCGTTTACCTCCGTGGCAACGAGAAGAGCCAGGTCAATCTGTGGAACTGGCCGATCGGCTCCGGCGAAGTTTACGGCTACCGCACCAACGCGAGCCTGCCACCCGAAGTCCGTGCCGGCGTGACGCCGAAATCGAAGGCCGACAAACCACTCGGCGAATGGAACCGCACCATGATCACGATGAAAGGCGACCGCCTCACCGTCGTGCTCAATCACGAGAAGGTCATCGACAACGCCCAGCTCCCCAACGTCCCCGCCAAGGGCAAGCTCGCCCTCCAGCACCACGGCAGCTCGATCGACTTCGCGAACCTTTGGATCAAGGAACTCTGATTCAACAGGGCAGGGACCCGATTTGCGCTCGCGCCATGCCAATGAGGCCTGCGGCATTTTGAAACGCCGTGACCACGGCTTGCTGCATTCCGGGCGGTCCGGCGGGGGTAGGCTCGCCTGACCTTGCGACGTCCGACTTTCAAACCAGGCGGTTCCCGCAATTTCGTCGTCAAGGTTCGGAAGCGCACGGTTCCCATGTGATCCATCCCGCCGGACCGCCCGGAGGTCGCGTCCCTGCCTGATCCGTCTTCCATTCACCCGGAAGAGACCTTGAAGAAACGCGATCACCGCCGCGTAGTAGTCGCCTCCATTTACTCCTCATGACCCCCACATCCCACTCCACCCCGTTCGCAGCCCTCGCGCTGACGGCCCTCGCCTCCACTTCGTTGTTCGCCGAAGTGAAACCGAACCCGCTGTTCACCGACGGCGCAGTCCTCCAGCGCGGCCAAGCCGTTCCGGTTTGGGGCACGGCGCGCGATGGCGAAAAGGTGACCGTCGAATTCGGCACCCAGAAAGTCAGCACCACTGCCGCCAAGGGCACTTGGAGCGTGGACCTCAAGCCGCTGAAAGAAGGCGGACCCTTCACCATGAAGATCACCGGCGACAACACGGTGACCGTCAACAATCTCCTCGTCGGCGAGGTCTGGGTCTGTTCGGGGCAGTCGAACATGGAATTCAAATTCAATGGCGCGGCGAACGCGAAGGAAGAAGCTCCGAAGGCCACTTTCCCGAAGATCCGGATGTTCACGGTGACGAAGAAAATCTCGGTCAAGCCTCAGACTGAAGCCGACGGGAAGTGGGTCGAGTGCGCTCCGGAAACCGTCGGTGGCTATTCCGCCGTCGGCTACTTTTTCGCCCGTGAACTCTATCAGAAACTCGGCGTGCCGGTCGGAATGATCCACACCTCCTGGGGCGGGACGCCGGCGCAGGCTTGGACCAGCCTCGATGGATTTGGAGCGGACCCGGAGCTGAAGGGCTACGTCGACGGCGCGAAGGCGACGCTCGCAGACTACGATGCCGCCGCCGCCGCGCATCCGGCGAAAATGGCGGAATATCAGGCTGCCAAGAAGACCTGGGATGAAGGTGCCGGCAAGGCCTACAACGAGAAGCTCAAAGCCTGGAACGAGGCCTCCGCCGCCGCGAAGGCCGCCGGCCAACCGCTGCTGCCGAAGCCCGCGCCGTCGAGCCCCGCACCGAATCCACCGGTCGGCCCGGAAGGCTCGCAGAACAACCCGACGACCCTCTACAACGGCATGCTCGCCCCGATCATTCCCTACGCCATCAAGGGCGCCATCTGGTATCAGGGCGAATCGAACGCCGGCCAAGCGAAGCAATACCGCACGCTCTTTCCAGCCATGATCGCCGATTGGCGCGCGAAGTGGAAACAAGGCGACTTCCCGTTCTTCTTCGTCCAGATCGCGCCCTTCAACGGCCAGCCACCGGAAATCCGCGAGGCGCAGTTCCTCACGCTTTCCAAGTCGAAGAATACCGCCATGGCCGTGACCACCGACGTTGGCAACGCCACCAACATCCACCCGACCCAGAAGGAGCCGGTCGGCCAGCGCCTCGCACTCGCTGCCCGCGCTCTGACCTACGGTGAGAAGATCGAATACTCCGGCCCGCTCTATGCCTCGATGAAAGCAGCGGGCGGCAAGGTCGAGATCAGCTTCACCCACACCGGTGGCGGATTGATCGCGAAAGACGGCGAATTGAAAGGCTTTACCATCGCGGGTGCGGACGGGAAATTCGTCCCCGCCAAGGCGGAGATCAAGGGCGACAAGGTCGTCGTCTCCGGCGAAGGCGTGGCCGATCCGAAAGCCGTCCGTTACGGCTGGGCGAACATGCCGGACGTGAACCTCTTCAACAAGGAAGGCATCCCCGCCTCGCCATTCCGGACGGATGTGGACTGAAGAAAATTCGAAATTCTAAATCCTTCTCTGCTGAAGCTACGAAGGACAGGCCTGAAATTCGAACCAGGGACTTCGCACTGAGGCCCATTTCGCCCTCCTCGCCGGCAAGCTCGCCACGCTTTTCCCGAGCCTCGATCCGCTCGCTCAGGCGGGCGTTTTCCGCAGCCAAGGTCCCGGCGCTGCGATGCTGGATCATGAAAAACGCCAGTCCCCCGGCGGCGGCGAGCAGCAAGAGAACATCAATCCAGGAGAAGGCCCGGGGTTTCATGGACGGTTGGTGTTTGAAGCTGTAGAGCGGCGGCGACAGAAAAGCGAGCTGCGCCTGCGGTCGTAATTCAGCCTTGTCCGATCGTCCGGGCTCGCGGACTCTCTCGCCCACATGGACGCAATGCATCCCTACGAAAAGCTGCCCTTGTTCGCCACCGGGCTGGCGCTGGGCATCGCCTTGGTCGCCCTGCATGCGGTCTTGCTGGTGAAGGCCCCGGCCTCCCAAGCCTTCCTCAAAAAATTTCCGCGCAACAAGTTCATTGGCCAGATCCTCCTCGGCATCGGCCTGATGTGGTTCTGGCTGATCATCGCTCCCCCCGGCAACGGCATCCTCAGTGCCCTGGCGATGGACCTCGGCGAATTCAACAACATCAAGGGCATCCTCCGCATCCTCGTGCCAGCCTCGATCATCCTGGTCTCGATCAGCGTGAAGGACTTCCTCGCCGTCCGCGCCCTCGGTCTGCTCGGCCTAATGGTCGCCTCGCCCCTGCTTTCCGCCGCGTTTCTCAAGGACCCGACCTCGCGCCTGTTGATCCCGATTTACACCTACGTGCTAATCACTGCCTCGCTGTTCTGGGTCGGCATGCCCTACCTGTTCCGCGACATGATCGGCTGGGTCACCGCCTCGCAGGGTCGCTGGAAGGCCGTCTGCGCCGCTGGTTTGGCCTACGGACTCGCCATCGTGTTCTGCGCCCTGGCGTTCTGGCGCGGGTATTGAGACCGGCATCCGCAGCGAAATTTCACACCCGGCGGCGTCCGATCCGTGTTAGGTGATCTCCTGCATGGCCTTGACCCGACGGACCTTCCTGAAACTCGCGGCCTTCACCCTCGGAGGGCACCTCCTTCCTTCCGCTGCGCCTCAACTGCCGACCCGAACTGACGGTGGTGAAGGTTTGAAGAGGGATGGAGGTTATTCGTTATGGGTTATTGTTAAGAAGGAATTGAAGCCATGTGGCCGTCTTCCCAAATAACCTCTAACCATTAACCAGTAACCAATCCCTCAATACTCCCGTTCCAGGAGATACGCCGCGATCTCGTGCAGGCGCTCGGCGTTCTTTCCGAGTGGCTTGAGGGCATCCATCGCCTCTTTGGTGAGCTTGGCGGCTTCCTTGCGGGATTTATCCAGACCCATCAGCGACGGATACGTGGTCTTTTCGACCGCTGCATCCTTGCCCGCGGTTTTACCGAGAACTTCGGTGGACTGGGTGACGTCGAGGATGTCGTCGATCACTTGGAAGGCATGGCCAAGCGCGTGGCCGAAAACGGTGAGAGCCTCAAGCTGCTTGGGCGTGGCGTTGGCGGTCATCGCGCCGAGACGCAGTGAGCTCATCAGCAGTGCGGCGGTTTTCGCTTCGTGGATTTTCACGAGACGGGCCTTGGTCGCTTTCCGGCCCTCGCCTTCAAGGTCGAGCACCTGGCCGCCGATGAGGTGGCGCGAGCCGCCTGTTAGAGCGAGTTCGCCAACGTAGTCCTTCGCGGAATAGCGCTTGGTGGCAGGAGCCAGGGCGAGAAAGAAAAACGCCTCTGTTAGAAGGGCGTCGCCAGTCAGGACGGCCAAGCCCTCGCCATAGACCTTGTGGCAGGTCGGGCGACCACGGCGCAGATCGTCGTCGTCCATGCACGGCAGATCGTCATGGACCAGCGAATAGGTGTGCAGGACCTCGACCGCACACGCTGGCAAGAGGGCGCGCTCCACTTTTCCACCACAGGCTTCGGCGCCGGCCAGACACAGGATCGGCCGCAGGCGTTTTCCTCCGGCGAAGACCGTGTAGCGCATCGCGGCATGGATGGTCTTCGGCTCAGCGGATTTTTTCGGCAGATACCGGTCGAGCGCGGCGTCGACCTGCTTGGCGCGGACGGCGAGGTATTTCTTGAGATCCATGACTTGCGGCGGAGAGATGCTTGATTCACCGCCAAGACGCCGGGCTCGCCAAGAAAAACCGATACATTTCAATGCCCGGAGTCCCGGGTGACTCGGTGCTCCCCAATCATTTTGTATCTCCAGCGCGATCGGAGGCTGACGCTGGGCTCTTCCAGGATGATTTGGGCATGGCGTTGTTCGATGGCGTCGGCAGACTGGGGAATGATTTTGAGGAAATGGGATCCGGCGCTGCTGCTTGTCCTGTCGGTGCTGCTCTGGTCAGCGTGGAAGCCGTTTGACTGGACGACCTGGTGGCTGGAGGTGGCTCCTGTGTTCATCGGGTTTGCGGCGCTGTTCATCGCGCGGCGGAAGGGCTGGGTGTTCTCGAACTTTGCCCAGGCCTGCATCGTGTTTCACATGATCGTGCTGATCATTGGCGGGCACTACTCGTATGCTCTGGTGCCGGCGGGAGAGTGGGCGAAGGAGGTCTTCGGGTTCACGCGGAATCATTACGACCGGCTCGGGCATTTCGCGCAGGGCTTCGTGCCGGCGGTGCTGTTCCGGGAGTTGATGATCCGGAATCACGTCATCGCGCGACGCGGCTGGCGCGAGTTCCTCACCGTCTGCTTCTGCATGGCGGTGAGCGCGGTTTATGAGCTATTCGAGTGGGCGACGGCGCTGGTTTCCGCGCAAGCTTCGGAGGCTTTTCTCGGGACACAGGGAGATCCGTGGGACACGCAAGAAGACATGTTCGCGTGTCTCATCGGGGCGTTCACGGCGGTGCTGCTGACGCGGATGTTTCAGGATCGCTCGATCGGAAAATGCGCTGCCGCCAGAGCCGTTTGACGAGGGTCACCGCCAGGGCGGCGAGGGCGAGGCCGGAAAAATCGGCGGTTAGATCTCCCACGTCGCCGAGGTCCCAAGGTTGCTGATAGAGCCAGTTGGGCACGACTTCGGAAAGCACGGTGACAACGGCGGCAATCGGCCACGTTCTCAGAGTCGCGACGAAAAACAAACCCAGCCCAAAGGCGAAGTAGGCAAGCAGGTGGGTGAAATTCGTGGTGTCGTGGATGAGCCGGATTTCCTGCTCGATGGCGTGGTTCTCCCGCTTCTCTGCGATCGGTGGTGCGGGTGATTGTGGGATCGGGTCAGGCTTCAGCACGACGGGCGGCGGCGCGATGGCCACTGGAGGAACCACGGCTGTTGTTGGGGGCGGCGGAAGTGGAGCAGGAGGAGGCATGGAGGTCGGCTGCCCGAGTTCAAATCCACCCACCAGCGGTCGGGCACAGAACCTCGGCTGGGGGAAAATGAGAAACCAGGCGGCAGCGATCACCGTTGAGCCGCCCAGCAGGGTTCGGATCGGGCGCAGGCGAACGGATCGCGGCAGGGAGGGGGCGATGTTCCATGTCGCCCAAAGGACCCATAGTCCTGTTAGGGTGATGGCGGCGGATCGATACCAACTGCGTTGCCGCACCACGTTGATCTCCACATTTCGAACCTCTAGCGTGCCATGCTCACCAAGGTGCTGGAGCGCGAAGCGGGCCTCGCCGATGTTGGGCACAAGATCGAACACGCTTTCCTCGCGATGCCAGTCGCTGCTGCCATAGGCATTGATCAGCCAGTGGTCCTTGGGCCAGGAGTTGGTGCCGTCTGGCTGCTTGCCGTAGATCAGCCCGCGAGCCGTGGCCCAGCGGATTTCGCCGGCCTGCTTGACGTTGGTCCATTTCGTCTCCGCCTGGAGATGGAGGAAACGCACGCCATTGAGAGTACCGAGGACGCGTTCGACATTGATCGCCGGATCGCCGTCCTGTTTCGAGAGAACGAGCGTTCCCTCGGGGGCGGGGTTGCTTTCACGTCCCTTTCCATCGACCCATGCCCAGCCGGGAAGTCCGGGTTTGAAGGGTTCCGAAAGCGGCGGCCCCGCATGCTCGAAGCGATATCGCCAGAGGGTTCCGGTGGCGGTGGCGAGCAGGACCGCCAGAAAGAGGCTGATTGAAACTCGGCGCACGGGCGTGAAAACAAAAAAGCGGGGACATCACTGTCCCCGCTCGAATGAAATGAAGTGTCAGACAGGACGAATCAAGCGGCGAAATTCGCGGCGACGACGTCCCAGTTCACCACGTTCCAGAAGGCGGCGATGTAGTCGGGGCGGCGGTTCTGGTAGTTGAGATAGTAGGCGTGCTCCCAGACATCGAGTCCGAGGAGCGGTGTGCCACCGCAGCCGCCGAAGTCCTTGCCCATGACGGGATTGTCCTGATTGGCGGTGGAGCAGACAGCGAGCTTGCCATCGGACCCCTTGCAGAGCCAGGCCCAGCCGGAACCGAAGCGCGTGGCACCGGCCTTGGCGAAAGCTTCCTTGAAGGCGTCGAACGAGCCGAAGGCGGCGTCAATGGGGGCGGCGAGCGCACCGGAAGGAGCCTTGGCTCCGCCGGGGGCGATCACTTTCCAGAAGAACGAGTGGTTCACGTGGCCGCCGGCGTTGTTGCGGACGGCACCGCGGATGTCTTCCGGCACGGCGGCGAGGTTGCGGATCAGCTCGTCGGCGGACTTGCCCTCAAGATCAGCTTTTCCGGCGAGGGCGTTGTTGACATTGGTGATGTAGGCTTGGTGATGCTTGCTGTGATGGATTTCCATCGTGCGGGCGTCGATGTGCGGCTCGAGCGCATCGTAGGCATATCCGAGTTCGGGAAGGGTAAAGGTCATGGGAATGAGGAGTTTGGTTTGCGTTGAATCGCCATGACGGATAGGCCGTCCCTGAGCGACAACGGCACAGCCAACGCTCGCATCCCTCCTGCCGCAAGATTAAATCCGCCATGTTCGACCAACTCCAGCCCTACCAGTCGCAAATCCTCTCCGCTCTTGCCGGACTTCTCCTCGGCTGGTTGTTCACAAAACTCATCGCAATCGGCCGTCAGGCCGCTGCGGCCGAGCGTTTGAAGGCCGAGGAACGCCGGGCCGCCGAGATCGAGGCGCGGCTTGCCCAAGTGGCCGATGAACTCGGCCGCAACGAGCAGGATACCAGCCTTTTGCGGACCCAACTCGCCGAGCTGCGGACGCGACTGGAGGAGGAGCAGAAGGCCGCCACCGAGAAACAGGCGCTGCTGGATCGCGCGGAAACCCGCCTGTCCGACACCTTCAAAGCTCTTTCCGCCGATGCGCTGAAATCCTCTGCCGAGCAGTTTCTCCAGCTGGCAAAGACTTCCCTCCGCGCTCAGACAGAAGAGGCGAAGGGCGACATCGAGCAGAAGAAATCCGCGATCGAGGCCTTGATCAAACCCGTCGCCGAATCGCTCGGAAAGTTCGAGCTCCATGTCGGCGAGATCGAAAAATCACGGATCTCCGCCTACTCGGAACTCCAGCAGCAAGTGAAGGCGCTGGGCGAAGGCCAGCTCGGGCTTCAGAAGGAAACCGCCAGCCTCGTGAAGGCTTTGCGCCAGCCGACTGGTCGCGGCCAGTGGGGCGAACTCCAGCTCCGCCGCGTGGTCGAGTTGGCAGGCATGCAGGAGCACTGTGATTTCGAAACCCAGCACACCTCGACCACCGACGAAGGCAAGCGCCTCCGACCCGACCTGATCATCAAACTGCCGGGTGGAAAGACTTTGGTCGTCGATTCGAAGACGCCGATGGATGCCTACCTCGACGCCCTCGAGGCTTCCGACGATTCCGTCCGCGATGACTGCCTGCGCCGCCACAGCCGCCAGGTCCGCACGCACATCGAGCAGCTTTCCTCGAAAAACTACACCGCGCAGTTTGATCACGCGCCGGAGTTCACCGTGCTGTTCCTGCCGAGCGAATCGTTCTTCTCCGCCGCGCTGCAATTCGATCCCGGCCTGATCGAACGCGGCGTCGAACACGGTGTCATCCTGGCCACGCCGACCACGCTCATCGCCTTGCTGCGTGCGGTGGCCTATGGCTGGCGTCAGGAAGCGTTGGCCGACAACGCCCGGGAGATTTCCGCACTCGGACGGATGGTCTATGAGCGCATCGGTGTGCTCACCGGCCACTTCGCCAAGGTCGGCAAGTCCCTCGACAACGCGGTGCAGAATTACAACAACGCCGTGGCCTCGCTCGAATCCCGGGTGCTCCCCGCCGCGCGGAAATTCGAAGACCTCAAGGCCGCGCCGGAGAACGCTGTGCTGCCGGTGCTGGAGCCGGTGGAAAAACTTTCCCGTCTTCCGCAAGCCGCCACCCAGGCTGCTCTGCCGGAGCCGACAGCGCTGGACCCGGAGGATGATTTTACGTTTGTGCCGGATGCGAGTGCACGGAGCGCGGCGAGTGATTTGCGGTCTGCACTGGAGTGAAAAATAGGTTTTATGGGACTCAGGGGACCTACGGGTTTCCAGATAGCTCAGTGAACCCACAGAACAGCCGGGAATTTTCCGGTGGGGTCGGCTGCAGGGATGCGTCGTTGTCGAGGTGGTCCTGACAGGCGGAGTGGAATTCCTCCGGCGTGCGGGCGCGGAGGATGCGATGGCTGAAGGCCTCGTCGATGCCCTGCGCGATGTAGACCATCGTTTTCTTCATCCGCTGGACATGGGCGTTCGGGTCGAAGCGCCTGGTCTCGCGGGCGAGTTCGTCGTGGAGTTCGAGGACGTAGTCGAGGAGATCGCGATGAGTCGGGACTGGTGGCTTGCTGTTGGAAAACGCGGCGCGGAACTGATCGAAGAGCCAGGGATTCCGGATCGCGCCGCGACCAATCATCAGGCCCGCCGCGTTCGAGCGGGCGAGGTAGCCAAGGCCGGTGGGGACGTCGACGACGTTGCCGTTCGCGATGACCGGGCAGGGAAGCGTCTCTGCCGCGAGCTTCACGCAGTCGGGATGGACGGGCGATTGATAGCGCTCGGCCACGGTGCGGCCGTGGATGGCGAGGGCGTCGATCGCGTGCTTGCGGAAAATTTCCAGCAAGCGAGGAAACTCGTCCGCCTCGTGGTAACCGACGCGGGTCTTCACCGTGAAGCGGCCGGGGATGGCATCGCGCAGGACCCCGAGAATTTCATCGATGCGATCCGGATTCCGCAGCAGGCCGCCACCAGCGTCCTTCTTGCAAACGACGGGCGCGGGGCAGCCGAGATTGAGGTCGATGCCGGCGACGTCGTGCCTGAGCAGGTCCTTCGCGGTTCTAACAAGTGAGGGAATATCATGGCCGATCATCTGCGCGAAGATGGGTCGGCCAGTCTCGTTTTCCCGGATCGAGCGGAGGATGTAGGGCTCGATCTTCGAATCCGGGTGGACGCGGAAATACTCGGTCACGAACCAGTCCGGCCCGCCGCGCCGGGTGATGACGCGCATGAACGGCAGGTCCGTCACGTCCTGCATCGGGGCGAGGACGAGGGCGGGTCGGCCGGTGGGCAGAAGCGCGTTCACAGGTGGGGAGAGTGGGATGGGAATGCCCGTGGCTGAAAGGCTTTTTCCATCGGGGGGTGCTTGACAAGATCTCGCCGACGAAGCGATCACTGGTGTGGATTGAGCAAAGCACTTCGCATCATCGTCGCGGTTCTTGGCTGCCTGCATTTGTGCGGCGGCCATTACGGCGTGGTGCAGGCCTTGGCGTGGTCGAAGATGTTGGTCGATTATTCCCAGCACGACGGTCTCGTGGAAGGGGCGATCAAGACCTTCGACGGCAAGCACCCTTGCCCGATGTGCCAGCAGATCGGGGCGGCGAAAAAGCGCGAGGCCGGAGAGCGACCAAACGACAAGGTGGCAGTTTCCGGACTGCAACTGAAGGAGTGCGTGACGTCCCTGCCCATCAACGCGGCGGAGCCCTTTTTCTGTGAGATCGAGGTTTTGTCGCCACCCGGGATGGTGGCGTTCGGAATGGATTTCAGCGTGAGGCCGCCGGTGCCGCCGCCACGAGGGTGGGTCTGAGTTTGGCACACCACGCAGGCAGGCGCTGGGGGAAACCCGCCGCCGCCTTGCAATGATTCAAGCCCCTTCTGGTGGCTTGAAATGCCGCGTGCGCCCGAGGTGCCCGGGCCCGCTGAAGCGCGGCTGAACCGAATTTTGAGCCAACCTTTTATGAAAATTTTCTCAATCCATTCTCCTTCCACGATATTTGCGCTTCTTGTTTTAAGCCTCGATGCCAATGCCTGCGACTTCTGCGCCATCTACACCGCCAACCAGGCGGAGGGCGATGCGCGAACGGGGCCTTACCTCGGACTCTCCGAGCAATTCACCCGCTTTGGAACCCTCCAGTCCGAGGGTGATGAAGTCGCGAACCCCACCGATCAGCAGCTCAACAGCTCGATCACTCAACTGGTGCTCGGCTACGGGGTGACGGAGCACTTCAGCGTTCAGGCGAACCTACCATTCATCGACCGCCAGTATCGCCGACCCGAGGGTTTCCTGATCGACAAGGGCAGCGAAGCGGGGCTGGGCGATGTGTCCCTGATCGGGAAATTCCAGTTGCTGCGCGCGGACGGTGAGGAGCTGTCGTTTTCCTGGAATGTTTTCGGCGGGCTGAAGCTGCCGACCGGGAGCTCGAAGCGCATCCTCGAGGAATTCAACGAAGTGGAGATCCCCGGAGCGCCCGAAAGCGGGATTCACGGCCACGATCTGGCACTGGGCAGCGGCTCATTGGACGGCGTGATCGGCACCGAGTTCTCACTCCGCCATGACCGCGTTTTCCTGACCGGGAGCTTCCATTACTCGATGCGGAGCCAAGGGGACTATGACTATTCGTATGCTGATGATTTGTCGTGGGACTTCGCGCCGGGCGTTTACCTGATGCTGGACCATGACTTCACGCTGGCGCTGCAGGCGGTGGTGTCAGGCGAGCGGAAAGGCACCGACAAATTTCAAGGAGCCTCCGCCGCGGATACCGGGATCTCCTCGATCTATGTCGGGCCGAGGCTCGTCGGAACCTGGAATGACAAACTGAGCTTTGAGGTCGGATTGGATCTGCCCCTTCGGATCGAAAACACGGCGCTGCAAGCGGTGCCGGACTTTCGGTTGCATGCGGGAGTGACCTGGAGATTCTGAAATCGGATCGCTGTCACGCCGGGCGGACCAGTTCAAACTGGTCGCCGGTGTGGCAGTACCAATTTGGCGAGGCCATGCGACCGACGGGGTGGTAGAGATCGGTGCGGATGCGGGCGCTTTCCGGGTTGTAGAGATCGTCGCGGACGTGGGTGCGCTGGATCAGGCCGAGGATGAGTCGGTTCTGGCCGATGAGCTGGATGGAGTGGACCGTGCACTCGAAGGAGGCCGGGGCTCCAGCGATCCGGGGCGTGGCGAGGGTGGAGGAGGGCAGCAGGGTGAAGTCTTCGCGGAGAGCTTCGCTTTCTCCGGGCGGCAGGGCGGCGGAGGTCCGACTCATCGCCTCGGCGAGCGGGGGATCGACGAGATTGACGACGAACTCGCCACGGTCGCGGGCATTGCGAGCGGAGTCCTTCGGCGTGCCGTCGTCCCGGTCGCCCGGGCAGAACATGAGGAGCGGCGGTTCGGTGCCGACGAGGTTGAAGAAGGAAAACGGCGCGACATTGACCGAGCCGTCGGGATTGCGCGTGGTGACCCAGGCGATGGGGCGCGGACAAATCAGCGAGGCGAGGATCGGGTAGGCGCGGTCGGCGAGGGGGCCGGTGAAGTCGAGTTCCATGACGCGACGACGAGAAACCGGGAGAGGCTGGAGCGCAAGGGCGGGGGTGTTTGTTCAAAAAAGTTTGAACAAACGACCGCGAACGGCTATGGGCTGGGACATGCCGCGGTTGCCGGAGCGAGAAAGCGAGTCGACGAGTTCCTTGGAAGGACTGGAGCGTCAGATCGTGGACGTGTTTGTGGACGGCGTGAAGGTGCTGGGCCTGCCGCGTTCGATCGGGGAAATTTACGGAGTGCTGTTCATTTCGCCGACTCCTCTCGCGCTGGACGATCTCGTGGAGAAACTAGGCATCAGCAAAGGCTCGGCCAGTCAGGGATTGCGGGCCTTAAAGGCGTTGGGCGCGGTTCGTGAGGTGGAGGGGGATGGCGAGCGACGGACCTATTTCGAGCCGGCGGTGGAGCTGAAGCGGCTCGTGGGTGGCTTCATTCGCGAGCAGGTCCGGCCGCACATTGATAGCGGCAAGAAGAAGATCAGTAAGCTGGCGGAAGCCGCCCGCGAGGAGATGAATCCGGAGCGTCGGGTGTTTCTTCAGGAGCGAGTGGAGCGTCTGGACAACTGGACACGTCGCGGTGGCTTGGTGCTGCCCCTCCTGCAACGAATCCTCGGCGAATGAACGGCGAGCTCGACAGCGCCTGGTTCTGCGTCAGGTCCCAGACGAAGCGCGAGCACATCGCGGCCGGGCATCTGCGGGAATTAGAGGGCGTGGAGGTGTTTTGCCCGCGACTGCGGTATCGGAAGGCCACCCGGCGGGGCAAGATCTGGTGGGTCGAGCCGATGTTTCCCGGCTATTTGATGGCGAAATTCGACCTACTGACCCAGGAACGGGCGATCACGTTTTGCCAGGGCGTGCGGGGCTTGGTGCGGTTTGGCGATAAGATCCCGCCGGTTCCTGACGACTTTGTCACCTCGCTGCGAGACGAGATTCTCCAGCGTGAAAAGGCCGACGGTGACATCCTGACCCTCAACACCGTGATCGATGTTGGCGAAGAGGTCGAGGTGGCGGTCGGTCCTTTCCAAGGCATGCGGGGTCAAGTGGTTGCAGTGGCTCCGGCCGCCGAGCGGGTGAAGGTACTTCTCGAATTTCTGGGCCAGCAAAACGCGATCGATCTGGATCTTTTCTCGATTCTACTGCCTCGGCGTCCAATGCCATGAGATGGGCCCCAAGTCCTGCCGTGATCGCGTGGGGGCCGTTTGTTCATTTTTGGTTGAACAAAGTCGCGAATTGCGGTCCATAGGGCTGTCGAGACCGCTTGTTGTTTGGTTTCCCCGTAGTTCCTTAACTCTAGCCTCTGTGGTTTTCTCCGCGCTGCGGAGGATCGACCAAGGGCGGCAGCGTTTCGGTGGCCTTCATCGACCCATGAGTGTAAAATCAGCATCCGCCCAACAGGGCAAAACCGCCGTCGTGACGGGCGGTGCGGGGTTTGTGCCCTCGCACCTCATTGAGCTTCTCTTGAAAGACGGCCTGAAGGTCGTCGCGCTCGACAATTTCGTCACCGGCCACCCGCGTAACATCGCCCATCTCAAGACTCATGCAGGCTTCCGCTTCATCGAGCATGATGTCTCGTTGCCCTTCGCGATCGACGGCCCGGTGGACTTCGTGTTCCACATGGCTTCTCCCGCCAGCCCGATCGACTACGTGAAGATTCCGATCGAGACCTTGAAGGCAGGTTCCTATGCCTCCCACAACTCCCTGGACCTGGCACTGGCGAAAGGCGCGACTTATCTCGTCGCCTCGACATCCGAGGTCTACGGCGACCCGGAGATCCATCCACAGCCCGAAACCTACTGGGGAAATGTGAACCCGATCGGCGTGCGGAGTTGTTACGACGAGGCGAAGCGCTACGGCGAGGCGGCGACCATGGCCTATCATCGCGCCCACGGACTCGACACCAAGATCGTCCGAATCTTCAACACCTACGGTCCCCGCATGCGGCTCGATGACGGGCGCGTGGTGCCGGCGTTCATCGGTCAGGCCCTGCGCGGCGAGCCGATGACCTTGTTCGGCGATGGTTCGCAGACGCGCTCGTTTTGTTACGTGACTGATCTCGTGGAGGGTATCTGGCGTCTCGCGCGTTCGGAAACCCATGAGCCGGTGAATTGTGGGAATCCCCATGAAATGACGATCCGTCAATTCGCCGAAGAGATCGCCCGGCATTTCGGGCTGCCTCTGAAGGTGAGTGAGCAGCCGCTGCCGCCCGATGACCCGAAAGTCCGCAAGCCGGACATCACGCGCGCCAAAGCGCTGCTCGGATGGGAACCTGTGGTGCCCTTTGACGAGGGGATTGCCAAGACGATCGAGTATTTCCGCAGTGTCGTCGTTCCCGTCACCCTCTGATGTCAGCGCAGCCGCCTATCGACTTCCTGATCATCGGTGCCGGATTTTCCGGATTGGTGATCGCGGAGCAGCTTTCCAACGCCGGTTGGAAATGCGTCGTCGTGGACAAGCGTCCGCATTTCGGAGGGAATGCCTATGATTACTATGACGAGGCCGGGGTGCTGATTCATCCTTATGGTCCGCATTACTTCCGCACCAACTCTCCGCGCATCGTTGATTACCTGACACACTTCACCGATTGGACCCCGGTCGAGTACAAAGTTAAAAGCTTCACCGACGGCCGCTACTGGACCTTCCCGATCAATCTCGACACCTTCGAGGAACTCATCGGTCGTCCTTCAACCACGATCGAGTTCGAGGCCTGGTTGAATGAACAACGTGAGCCGATCGACTTCCCTAAAAACTCTGAAGAGGTCATTGTCTCCCAAGTCGGGCGCGAACTCTACGAGCGCTTTTTCGAAGGCTACACGCTCAAGCACTGGCAACGCCATGCGCGGGATCTGGATCCCACGGTCTGCGGACGCATTCCGATCCGCACCAATCGCGACCGGCACTACCTTCGCGAAGAATTCCAGGCACTGCCACGCGACGGCTACAGCGCCATGTTCAAGCGGATGCTCGATGCTTCGCCGGGAGTCGAGCTCCATCTGGGAGTCGATTTCGAGGAAGCGAAGACGCGCTGGAGTCATCGTCATCTGGTCTTCACCGGCCCGATTGATGAGTACTTCGGCCGTTGCTTCGGACCACTCCCTTACCGGTCGCTGCGCTTCGAGCATGAGAGCTTCACGGCGGAACAACTGATTGAACGGGAGGCCATTTCCGGAAAGAAAGGCCACTGGCAACCGGAGATGCAGGTCAACTATCCCGAGCTGGAGGTGCCGTTCACGCGGATTGTGGAAATGAAGCACGCCACCGGCCAGCAGATCGAGAGCACCACGATCGTCCGGGAGTTTCCGGAAGCCTGGGAGCCGGGCAAGGAACCCTTTTATCCAATCCCGGCAGACGACGCGAAGGCTGCCTACCACCGCTATGCCGAACTCGCCGCCAAGGAGAACAACGTTTCTTTCATCGGCCGACTCGCCACCTACCGGTACTACAACATGGACCAGGTCACCGGCATGGCCCTGACTGAAGCCGGAAAATTGATCGAGCGCTTCGGCGCTCCGAACAAAGCATGACTCTCGAGCAAAAACTCAAGGATCGCAGCGCAGTCATCGGCGTGGTCGGGCTGGGCTATGTCGGCCTGCCGCTCGTGCTCGCCTATGCACGCGCTGGCATTCGCGCGGTCGGCTTCGACATCGACACCGTGAAGTCCGATGCCATCCACGCCGGTCGCAGCTACATCAAACACATTCCATCACAGCACGTCGCCGATTGCCTCGCCGCCGGAAAGCTGGATGCGACCACCGATTTCGCCCGCGTTTCCGAATGCGATGCCGTTATCCTCTGTGTGCCGACGCCGCTCGATCACCATTTCGAGCCGGATCTTAGTTATGTAGTCGACACGATCGAGTCGGTCGTTCCGCACATGAAAGCGGGTCAGGTGATCAGTCTAGAAAGCACCACCTATCCGGGCACCACCGATGAGGAACTTCTCAGTCGTGTCGAGGCCGCCGGGTTCAAGGCAGGAGAAACGGTTTACGTCGTTTACTCCCCGGAGCGCGAGGATCCCGGTAATCCGAAATTCTCCGCCACCAACATTCCGAAGGTCGTCGGCGGCATCACACCGGCCTGTCTTGCGGTTGGCGTCGCTCTCTATGGTGCAGTGTTCGAACAGGTCGTGCCTGTCAGCTCCTGCAAAGTCGCCGAGCTGACGAAGCTCCTCGAAAACATTTTCAGGGCGGTAAATATCGGGCTCGTCAACGAGTTGAAGATCGCCGCCGACGCGATGGGCATCGACATCTGGGAAGTCATCCGCGCCGCCTCAACAAAGCCCTTCGGATTCACCCCGTTCTATCCAGGCCCCGGCCTCGGCGGTCACTGCATTCCGATCGATCCCTTCTACCTCACCTGGAAAGCCCGCGAGTATGGCGTCCACACCCGCTTCATCGAGCTGGCCGGCGAGATCAACCGCTCGATGCCGAAGTACGTCGTCAATCGTACCATGGAGGCACTCAACACCAAGGGCAAGGCAGTGAACGGCAGCCGCGTGCTGATCCTCGGACTCGCCTACAAGGCCAACGTCGATGACATGCGTGAGTCGCCGACCTTCGAGCTGCTTGACCGTTTCAAATCCCTCGGCGCACAGGTTGATTTCCACGACCCGCATATCACCATTGTCGGCCCGACCCGCGAGCACATGGCCTGGGCCGGCAAGCAGTCCGTCGCTTGGTCGCCCGAGATCATCGCCTCGTACGACTGCATCGTGATCTCCACCCATCATGCCGCCTTCGATCTCACCGAGTTGGCCGCTTCCGCTGATTTGATCATCGACACGCGAAACGCCATGGCCGCCATCGCTACCCGCGAAGGCCAGGTCTTGAAGGCCTGACCTCTTTTCTTGAGTCTTGAATCTTCAAGTCTTTCCTCTTCTTCCGATGCCCGTCCCACTTCTTGACGTCAACGCGCAGAATCTTCCGCTCGAAACCGAGCTGAAAGAGGTCTTTGAACGCGTGCTCCACACCGGTCGATTCATCCTTGGAGATGAAGTCGATGCCTTCGAAGCCGAGTGCGCCGCGCTCGTTGGCGCGAAGCATGCGATCTCGATGTCCTCCGGCACCGATGCGTTGCTCGCGGCATTCATGGCGCTGAACCTCGGACCTGGCGATGAAGTGCTTTGCCCGGCGTTCACGTTCTTCGCGACTGCCGGCTGCATCGCCCGCACCGGAGCCACGCCGGTGTTCTGCGACGTCTGCCCCATTTGCTTCAACATCGACCTCGACTCCGCTGCCGCGCGCCTCACGTCGAAAACGAAGGCGATCGTGCCCGTCCATCTCTTCGGCCAGTCAGCTGCGATGGATGAGGTGATGGCCTTCGCAAAGCAGCACGGACTCGCCGTGATCGAGGATGCGGCCCAAGCGATCGGCTCTACCTACAAGGGCGCGGGCTGCGGCACGATCGGCGACTACGGATGTTATAGTTTTTTCCCGTCAAAAAATCTCGGCGGCTTCGGAGATGGGGGCCTGATCACCACCAACGACGATTCCCGCGCGGAGCAGCTCAAGCAGCTTCGCAACCACGGGATGCATCCGAAGTATCACCACTCCTTTGTCGGTGCGAATTTCCGCATGGATGCGCTGCAGTGCGCGCTGCTCCGGGTGAAGCTCCGCCACTACGCGGACTACACCGAAGGCCGCCGCCGAAATGCCGCATTCTACACGGAGAAACTGTCGGCGCTTTCTGGCGTCTTGATCGCTAGCGAGTCCGACTGTTGCTGCCCGGAAGGCCAGGCCGCTCGTCTTGAGAGGGAAGGCATCCGTCTTCTACTACCTGTCTCGTACCAGCACAACGGCCACATCTGGAACCAGTTCACCCTGCGTGTGATCGGCGAGGGCAAACGCGACGCGCTGAAGCAGCATCTCATCACTGCGGGAATCGGCTGCGAAGTTTACTACCCGGTGCCGCTTCATCGTCAGGAGTGCTTCCAGTCATTGCCTGCGCATGCCATCCAGGCTTGTCCGGTTTCCGAACGCCTCGCCACCGAGGTGCTCAGCATCCCGATCTATCCCGAACTGGTCGGAGCCCAGCGTCAGGAAGTCGTCGACGCCATCGCGGGCTTTCTTGCTTGATTCATTTCAGACTCGATGACCCAGCCTGACAATCGAGTCCTCATGGCGGGGGTCGTCCCGCCGCCGGTGCATGGTGCTTCGCTTTCCACGCGGGCCTTGTTCGATGCGGACCTCAGTCCGGTTTCAAAAGTCCTGCTGGAAATCCGGTCCAGCTCAAATCTGGAAAGCGTTGGCAAGGCCTCGATCGGAAAAGGTCTCGGACTCATCGCTCTCGTTGCCCGCTGCCTTTGGTTGAAGCTCACGAAAGGCGGAAAAGTTCTCTACTACACACCTGGTAGCGCCTCGTTTGTTCCGTTCGTGAGGGATGTGTTGTTCCTCGGTTTCTGCCGCCCGTTTTTTTCCCGAACCGTCCTCCACTACCACTCTGGCGGGCTTCCGGATTATCTGAAGGCGACCCCGGTTCGGAATCTTCTCGGTCGATGGATCTACGGTCGCGGCGCCTGGGCGATCAGCCTTTCACGACACACGCCAGTTCCCGGACTGGAATTCGGAGCAGAGCGGGAATTTGAAGTCGCCAATGGGCTCGATGTTCCATCGCCACCTCCAATTGAGCGCAACGACGACGAGTTCCGGGTTTTGTTCCTTGGCAATCTTTATGAAGACAAGGGTGTTTTCGACCTTCTCAAGGCCTGCACACTCGCTGCGGCGAAATTCTCCAAACCGATCCGCCTGCGCTTTGTTGGAAAATGGCCGGACGAGAAGACACGGGAAGCTTTCGAGACACTGAGCTCCCAAGCACCTGCCAACTTGACGATCGACCCACCTGCCGCCGCCTATGGCGAGGACAAGTGGAAGGCTCTGGCCGAAGCTGATGTGTTTGCTTTTCCTTCCTTCTATCGCTCCGAGAATTTCCCGCTGGTCCTGATCGAAGCTCTCGCCTTCGGGCTCCCGGTGGTGGCCACCCACTGGCGCGGCATTCCCTCGATCATCGAGGAAGGCGTCAACGGATTCATGGTCGAGCCTCACGATTGCGAGGCGCTTGCAGACAAGCTCGTTGAACTGGCCCGCGATCCTGAACTCCGAGGCCATCTCGGGAAACAAGGTCGCGAAATCTACGAGCGACGCCTGACTCTCTCCGCTCACGTCGCCTCGATGCGTGAAATCCTGCTGAAGGCCTGTCAGTCCAACTGATCCCCGCCGCATGAATCAAAAGCTCTTCATCGCCGGACATCGCGGCATGGTCGGTTCCGCCATGGTCCGCCTGGCTCCCGAAGTGGGCGGCTACGACGTGCTCACAACCACCCGCAGTGAACTCGATCTGCTCGACCAGCGATCGACCTTCGACTGGCTGTCCACCCATCGCCCGGACACCGTGGTGATCGCTGCCGCGAAGGTCGGTGGCATCCACGCGAACTCCACTTACCCAGCGGATTTCATTTACGAGAACCTTGCCATTGCCTCGAACCTGGTCGAGGGCTGTCGTCGCGCGGAAGTGAAGCGGGTGCTTTTTCTCGGCAGCTCCTGCATCTACCCGAAGCATGCACCGCAGCCGATGCCCGAGAGCTGTCTGCTGACCAGTCCGCTGGAGCCGACCAACGAGGCCTACGCCATCGCCAAGATCGCCGGGCTGAAACTCTGCCAGCACTACCGCGCGCAACATGGCCTGCTCTATCACAGCGCCATGCCGACGAACCTCTACGGCCCCGGCGACAATTATCATCCGGAGAACTCCCACGTCATCCCGGCCCTCATCCGCCGCTTCCACGAAGCGAAGGAACGCGGTGATGCCAGCGTGACGATCTGGGGCACCGGCACTCCGCGCCGGGAGTTCCTGCACGTCGACGATCTCGCGGCGGCTTGTTTTCATCTTCTCGCGCTGGAGTCGCCGCCCGACTGGGTCAACGTGGGAACGGGCTTGGATCTCAGCATCCACGAACTCGCGTCGCTGATCGCGGAAACCGTCGGCTTCACTGGCGCCATCCTCACGGATCCCACGAAACCCGATGGCACACCCCGCAAGCTGATGGACATCGCGGTCATCCGGAAGACGGGTTGGTCGCCTAGCATCGATCTGAAAGCCGGGCTCGCCGGGGCCTATAGCGACTTCATCGGCACCCTCGATGGAGGAACCGCCAGACTCTAACAAAATTCCCAGCACCTCCATGAAACGCGCACTGATCACCGGCATTACCGGGCAGGACGGCTCCTACCTTGCGGAGCTGCTGTTAGAAAAAGGGTACGAGGTCCACGGCATTATCCGCCGCTCCTCCACGTTCAACACTGACCGCATCGACCACATTTACAAGGACCCGCATCTCAACGATGCGCGGATGCTCCTTCATTACGGTGATCTCTCGGACGGCACGAATCTCGCGAAGCTTCTCAGCGAGATACATCCGGATGAGGTCTACAACCTCGGAGCCCAGTCGCATGTCCGTGTTTCCTACGATGCGCCCGAGTACACGGGTGATGTCACCGGCCTTGGCGCCCAGCGCTTGTTAGAAGCCATCCGTCAGACCGGCCTTATCGAAAAGGTCCGGTATTACCAGGCCTCGTCGTCCGAGATGTTCGGAAAGGTCCAGGAAATCCCGCAGACCGAGACCACCCCATTCTGGCCTCGATCCCCCTATGCCTGCGCCAAGGTATACGCCCACTGGCTCACCGTGAACTACCGTGAGGGCTATGGCCTCTATGGCTGCAACGGCATCCTTTTCAATCATGAGTCGCCACGCCGTGGTGAGACCTTCGTGACCCGCAAGATCACGCGTGCCGCCGGTCGCATCAAGATGGGCCTTCAGGACAAGCTCTACCTCGGAAATCTCGATGCCAAACGCGACTGGGGCTACGCCAAGGAATACGTCGAAATGATGTGGCTGATGCTTCAACAAGATCAGCCCGATGACTATGTGGTCGCCACCAACGAGACCCATTCCGTGAAGGAGTTCGTCCAAGCGAGCTTCGCTCGCCTTGATCTCGACTGGGAAAAATACGTCGACTACGACAACCGCTATGAGCGTCCCGCTGAAGTGGATCTTCTCATCGGCGATCCGGCGAAGGCCAAGCGCCAACTTGGCTGGGAACCGAAGGTCAAGTTCAAGGAACTCGTCACCATCATGACCGAGGCTGATCTCGAGCTCGCACGCCAGGAACGGGCCGTCGCCTCGGCATCCGGAAAAACCCTCTCACCTCTTCGCTGAACCAGATCCATTCACTCAAACCAACATTCAAAAAACATGAGCACCAGCAAACGCATCCTCGTCGCCGGCGGCGGCGGCTTCATCGGCGGAGAACTCGCCCGCGTCCTCCTCGAACGCGGTCACGAGGTCGTCGTCGCCGACGTCAAGCCACTCGACAAGTGGTATCAGCTTCATCCGAACGCCGAGAACCTCGTTCTCGACCTCGAACTCCGTGACGCCTGCATGCAGGCCACCGCCGGGTGTGACGAGGTCTACAACCTCGCCTGCAACATGGGCGGCATGGGCTTCATCACTCAGAACAAGGCGCTCTGCATGCTCAGCGTCTTGCTCAGCACGCATCTGCTCCTTGCGGCGAAGGAGAACGGTGCGAAGGCTTACTTCTATTCCTCGTCCGCTTGCGCCTACCCTGACTATCGCCAGGAAGAAGCTGCGGTCATCGCCCTGAAAGAATCCGACGCCTACCCCGCGATGCCGGAAGATGGCTATGGTTGGGAGAAACTTTTCTCCGAGCGACTCTGCCGTCACTTCGAGGAGGACTACAACATGACCGTTCGCATGTTCCGATTCCACAACGTCTATGGCCCGAAAGGCACTTGGGATGGCGGGCGTGAAAAGGCGCCTGCCGCACTTTGTCGCAAGGTCATCGAGGCGATCGACAACGGCACGATGGAAGTCGAGATCTGGGGCGATGGCGAACAGACCCGCTCGTTCATGTTCATCGACGACTGCATCACCGGCATCGATAAACTCATGGCGTCCGATTACTCGCAGCCGCTCAACCTCGGGCGCAGTGAACTGGTTTCCATCAACGGCACGCTCGACATCATCGAGAAGATCGCCGGTGTGAAAATGAAGCGGAAATACAAGCTCGATGCTCCCCAGGGTGTGCGCGGCCGCAATTCCGACAACACCCTCATCAAGGAAGTCCTCGGCTGGGAGCCCGGCATCGATCTCGCAACCGGCCTCGAAAAAACCTATTGGTGGATCAAGGAGCAGCACGAAAAGCGCAAGCGTGGCGAAACAGTTGTGCAATAAGCGCACCCGCTCCGGCCCGCTTCTTCGACCGATGAATCCTGAATTGTCAGCCTCATCCATTCCGAGAGTCAACGTCCTCGGCGTTGGCATCAGCGACGTGAACATGGGCACGGCACTGATGGCCGTCGAGGAGGCAGCGGACACGCCAGGATTGCTCGGCTACGTCACCGTCACCGGCGTCCATGGTGTGATCGAATCGCAAACGGATGCTGGTTTGCAGCGCATCCACAATGGCAGCTATCTGTCCGTGCCCGATGGCATCCCGATGGTGTGGATGGGCTGGATGCAGGGGCACGGCACGATGGAGCAGGTGTGCGGCCCGGAGTTCATGCCCGCGCTTTTGGAGCGTGGACTCGGGGACAAGCGCCGGCACTTTCTCTGGGGCGGGGGAGACGGAGTGGTGGAGAAACTTTCCGCCGAACTCCTCGCCCGTCATCCGGACCTCGTGATCGTCGGCACCGAGACGCCGCCGTTCCGCCCTCTAACAGAATCCGAGGAGCTTGACCTGGTGGCACGGATTCGCGAACTGAAGCCGCACTTTTTCTGGGTCGGCCTCAGCACGCCGAAGCAGGAGCGTTTCATGTCCGGCTTCCTCGCCCGTCACGCCGACCAGTTGCGTTTCGAGAATCAGGGCATGCTGCTGTTCGGAGTGGGAGCGGCGTTCGATTTCCAGGCCGGACTGGTCAAGGAAGCTCCACGCTGGATTCGGGGCAGCGGCTTCGAGTGGCTGTTTCGGATGGCGATGGACCCGAAACGTCTCTGGCGTCGATATCTGCGGAACAATCCGCGCTTTCTTGCCGGCTCGTTCGCCCAGCTCAGCGGTCTCCGCGAGTACCCGTTGGACGGGCTGCCCGAGGCCGATCAACTCAAGTAAGAAGCGCGCCTTCACTTCGGGTTGATCCAGACGTTTCCGCGTCTATCATTTACTATTTTTCCATGTCCACCCACATTCACCCGGAGTTTCACCGTTTCCTCAATCGCCACGACAAGGAAACCCTTCTCGGCCAGAAAGGCCTCGTCGTCTGGATGTGCGGGCTTTCCGGCTCCGGGAAATCGACTATCGCCAACGCCGCCGAGCGCGTCCTTCACCAGCAGGGCCGCTTCACGATCATTCTCGACGGCGACAACATGAGGACCGGCCTGAACGCGAACCTCGGATTCTCCGACATCGACCGCCTGGAAAACATCCGCCGTATTTCCGAAACGGCCAAGGTCCTCGCGGCGAACGGCGTGATCACCTTCGTCTCTGCCATCACGCCACGCGGCGAACTCCGTGATCTCGCCCGTGGAATCCTCGGCGATGACCTTTTCGAGGTTTACGTGAAGGCCAGTTTTGAGGCCTGTGAAAAGCGTGACGTGAAAGGCCTCTATGCCAAAGCGGCGAAAGGCGAGATCGCCCATTTCACGGGTCGCGACAGCTCGTTCGAGCCGCCGGTCAATGCGCAACTCGTCCTTGATACCGAGCAACTGACGATCGAGGACGCCGCCTTCGAACTGTTAGAAGCCATTCGCGGCCAGCTCCATTTGGCGGATTCCTGACCTACCACCATGCACCCGCCCCTGGATCGGCAAAAACTCGAACGTTTCCTCAAGATCTTGGGGCAGCGGGTTCGAGGGGAGGGTCGGATCTACCTGACCGGTGGAGCGACCGCCCTGCTCCACAATTGGCGACCGATGACCATCGACATTGATCTCAAAGCCGATCCCGAACCACTGGGATTCTTCGAAGCGATCGCCACCTTGAAGGATGAACTTGCGGTCAATGTCGAACTCGCTGCTCCGGACCAGTTCATTCCTCCTCTTCCCGGCTGGCGCGAGAGGAGCCTGTTCATCGAACGCCACGGAGCTCTCGATTTTTTCCACTACGACCCCTACAGCCAGGCGCTCGCCAAGTTGGAACGCGGCCACAGTCGGGACCTGGCGGATGTGACGGCGATGCTTCGCCTCGGGTTGATTCGGTCCGGCAAACTCGAGGAGCTCTTTGAGCAAATTCAGAAAGACCTGATCCGCTATCCGGCGGTCGACCCGGGCACCTTCCGGGAGGCGGTCGTGAACTTCATTGAAACCCACCCCGGCTCATGATTTCACTGGCGGACCAATTCGAGAATCTCCCCGGCGGCTCCAGAATCGCGGCCGGACTCGAGGACCGGGCGGCCGGGCGAAAGGGGATCAATGCCTGCCTCGTCAGGATCGCTTCTCCCCGCCTTTCAAAAGCCGGCTATCTCGATTCATCGGAAACGCCCGACCTCACGGCCGAGTTGGACCTTTATGAGATTCTTCTGACCGAACCCGGGAACCCCTACGGCCGCTACAATGCCTTGATGCGTGAACTCATCAGCTTCGAACACGCGTTCGACTCCCAGCAGGCCGGGAAGACTGATTCCTGACAAAGTTGCTAAAGTTGGTAATTATTGCTTGCCCCGTCGCCGGAGGCTCTTTACCAAGTCCCGCGCCCCGCGCCCCGCGCCCCGAGCCTTTCCGCTTTCCGCTTTCCGCTTTCCGCTTTCGACTCCTACCCCCGTGCCCAGTTACCAGCTTTCCCATCTCGATCAGATCGAAGCCGAGGCGATCTTCATCCTCCGCGAAACGGCGGCCCAGTTCCAGAATCCGGGCCTGCTCTTTTCCGGTGGCAAGGACTCCATCGTCATGGCCTGGATCGCCCGCAAGGCCTTCCACCCGGCCCGCATGCCCTTCCCGCTGGTCCATGTCGACACCGGCCACAATTTCCCCGAAACCATCACCTACCGCGATGACTTCGCCGCGAAGATCGAGGCCCGTTTGATCGTCGGCTCGGTCCAGAAGTCGATCGACGAAGGCCGCGTGGTGGAGGAAAAGGGCCCGAACGCCTCCCGCAATCGCGCCCAGACCACCACCCTGCTCGACACCATCGCCGAGTATCGGTTCGATGCCCTGCTCGGCGGTGGACGTCGCGACGAGGAAAAGGCCCGCGCGAAGGAGCGCTTCTTTTCCCACCGCGACGACTTTGGTCAATGGGACCCGAAAAACCAGCGCCCCGAACTCTGGAACCTCTTCAACGGTCGCAAGCATCCCGGCGAACACTTCCGCGTCTTCCCGTTGTCCAATTTCACCGAGATGGACATCTGGATGTACATGCAGCGCGAAGGCATCGTCCTCCCCAGTCTCTACTACGCCCACGAGCGCGACACCGTCACCCGCAACGGCACCATCCTCGCCGTCTCTGAATTCGTGCAGCCGCGAGAGGGCGAAAAGGTCGAGCGCAAGGTCATCCGCTTCCGCACCATGGGCGACGCCACCATCACCGGAGCCATCGAATCCACGGCAGACACGATGGAGAAAATCATCGAGGAAGTCGCCGCTGCCCGCCAGACCGAACGCGGCAATCGCGCCGACGACAAACGCTCCGAAACCGCCATGGAGGACCGCAAGAAAGAGGGGTATTTCTAAAGAAGAGCTTGTCAGTTTTCAGTGTTCAGTTTTCAGGATTTGAAGACTCCCACTGGCAGCTGACTGACGATAACTCTCCGCTGAAAACTTCAAACTGAACACTAGCAAACTTTTCCCATGGACCTTCTCCGCTTCACGACCGCCGGCTCTGTCGACGACGGCAAATCCACCCTCATCGGCCGCTTGCTTTATGATTCCAAGTCGATCTTCGAGGACCAGCTCGAAGCCATCGAGGAAACCTCCAAGCGCCGGGGTGACGGCCACGTCGACCTCGCTCTTCTAACAGACGGGCTCAAAGCCGAACGCGAACAGGGCATCACCATCGACGTCGCCTACCGCTACTTCGCCACGCCGAAGAGGAAGTTCATCATCGCTGACACCCCGGGGCACATCCAGTACACCCGCAACATGGTGACCGGCGCCTCCACCGCCAACCTCGCAATCATCCTGGTCGATGCGCGCAAGGGCGTGATCGAGCAGACGAAGCGCCACAGCTTCATTGCCAATCTTCTCCGCATCCAGCACGTCGTCGTCGCCGTCAACAAGATGGACCTCGTCGACTACTCGGAGGAGATCTACAACCAGATCATCAAGGACTATCAGGAGTTCGCCTCGCGCCTCGACAACATCGTCGACATCACGCCGATCCCGATCTCCGCGCTCAACGGCGACAACGTCGTCGACAAGTCCACCAACATGCCCTGGTTCCAGGGACCCTCGCTTCTCTACCATCTCGAACACGTCTATGTCGGTGGCGAGGAAAACCACGTCGACGCGCGCTTTCCCGTGCAGTGGGTGATCCGCCCGCAAAGCGATGAATGGCACGACTTCCGCGGTTATGCGGGTCGCGTGGCAGGCGGCGTCTTCAAGCCCGGCGACGAGATCACCGTCCAGCCCTCGGGCTTCACCAGCAAGATCAAGTCGATCCACACCGCCGATGGCGATCTTGAGGAAGCCTATGCGCCGCAAAGCGTGACCCTCACCCTCTGCGACGAGATCGATATCTCGCGAGGCGACATGATCATCAAGCGCAACAATCCGCCACAGGTCTCCCAAGACCTTGAAGCGATGATCTGCTGGTTCTCCAACAAGCCGATGGCCACCCGCGCCAAGCTCCTGCTCCGCCACACCACCCGTGAAATGCAGGCCATTGTCAGCGAGGTGAAGTACCTCGTCGACATCAACACCCTCCACAAGGTTGAGGAGCCCGGCACCTTCGCGATGAACGACATCGGCCGCATCACCCTGCGCACCGCCCAGCCGGTGATCCACGATTCCTATCGCCGCAACCGCCAGACCGGATCCTTCATCCTCGTCGACCCGGGCACCAACGAAACGGTGGCGGCAGGGATGATTGTTTGAGCGAGACCACGCGTTTCATCGCGCGAACGCGTGGGGGGCTACGACGACCGCATTACCGAGATGCTGGCTCTGCCTATTCTTATTTAAGCTGCTGTTTAGCGGCTTTCGATTTTCCAGCGCGGCGCTTCAGTCCGGCCCGCCGTCTGCTTGATTAGCCCACAAATACCATGAAAGCCGTCATACTCGCCGGGGGCCTTGGCACCCGCCTCTCCGAAGAAACCGCCCTGCGCCCCAAGCCGATGGTCGAAGTCGGTGGCCGTCCGATTCTTTGGCACATCCTGAAGATCTACAGTGCTCATGGCATCAATGACTTCATTATCTGTGCCGGCTACAAAGGTTACGTCATCAAGGAATACTTCGCCAACTACTTCCTCCACATGTCCGATGTCACCTTTGACATGGCGAACAATACGATGGAGGTCCATCGCAAGAAGGCGGAACCCTGGAAGGTCACGATCGTGGATACCGGCGATGAGACGATGACCGGCGGTCGCATCAAGCGCATCCAACCCTATGTAGGAAACGAGACGTTTTGTTGCACCTATGGTGATGGCGTCGGTGACGTGGACATCACCGCACTAATCGCCGCCCACAAGGGATCGGGACTTGAAGCCACCCTGACCGGAGTGCAACCGCCTGGACGCTTCGGCGCGCTTCATCTTGACGGCGACCAGGTCGTCTCCTTTCAGGAAAAACCTGAAGGCGACGGCTCGTGGATCAATGGCGGATATTTCGTGTTGGAGCCATCCGTGTTCGCTCGCATCGATGGAGACAGCACCCTCTGGGAGAGACAGCCGCTGGAATCCCTCGCCCGCGATCGCCAGCTCGGTATCTTCCGCCACAACGGGTTCTGGCGCCCAATGGACACCCTGCGTGACAAG
>Ga0209829_10000231_pt1 | contig 51910 bp, 70 predicted proteins | sample C_140205_EF_Meta_FD_187311 | JGI IMG/M metagenome (GOLD analysis project Ga0209829, IMG submission 187311) | Freshwater microbial communities from Lake Croche, Canada to study carbon cycling - C_140205_EF_MetaG (SPAdes) (version 2) | ecosystem: Environmental > Aquatic > Freshwater > Lake...
CTGTTTGTCTTAACCAAGCGGGATATAAAGAAGAAATTATTGGAGGTCCTCAAGTAAGACGAATTAGATATCAGAAAAAAACTGGAGACGTTTTAAGATCAATAGACTCTAAAACTAATATCATGGAAAAATTTGTTGGGGACAAAAAATACGAATGTAATTGTTCTTGTAGCAATGGAAAGGTTACAGAATCAAATTGTAAAGAAGTAGTGAAATCGATTTATTAGATTTTATATCTCAAAGTGAAAAAATATTATAGACCACAGATTAATTTGGGTTTTATTTTGTTTTATATAATAACTTATTTAATTACTCACACAAAAAAAAAGGTTTTTTGTTTTTTTTTGAATGATGGTTTTTTTAATTTTCGATATATTTATTAGTAAATTAAATAAAAAAATTAAGTTATGAAAAAAATAGTTAGACTTACAGAATCGGATTTAGCAAGAATTGTTAAACAAGTGATTAATGAACAACCAATAGATGATTATTACTCACAAAGTGTTTATAGAAAACTAGTACAAACTGGTGAAGATATGGATCAAGGATATAAAAAAATAAAAAATTTAAGAGATGAACTTGATTACTATGTTAATCAACATCTTAGAAGGGGGACAATTACAGATATTTTTGATTATAATAAAAGGACTCCAAATGATGTAGCTGATGTTATTCAAAAATTAAATCGTAAAATAGCTGAATTGGAAGAAAATTTTGCTAATTATAAAAGAATGATTAAAAACTCAATATCTTACTAAATCAATTAAATAAAAATAATAAAAAAAATAAAGTTATGAGAAGAACTGTAAGATTAAACGAAAGAGATTTAACAAGAATTGTTAGACGTGTAATTAAAGAAAGTGGCGAAATGAGTAATCTACCAAGTGCTATGAAGGCGGTAGATTCTTTTTTAAGAGAAAGAGGTGGAATGTTGGGGGCAAGAACTCCTGAAGAAATTATGGATGATTTGAAGGCTTTACAATATGCAATCAAACTAGAAATGAATAATATGGAAGTTGCTTCCAAACATAGAAATCCAAATTGGGGGTCAGATGAATTGAGAAACCCTATGGGTGATGAAATGGATGAAGATTATTAATCTTCTTTTATAAAAAAATAAAATACTTTTTTTATTTTCTTCCTTTGTGTGGGGGGCCGGAAACCTCTTTCCGACTTCGTCGAAAATTTTAAAACTAAACCCTTCGGGGTTTTTTTAGGTTTCATATAATAACTTATTTAATGACTTACCCAAAAAAAGGTTTTTTTTATTTTTCGATATATTTATTAGTAAATTAAATAAAATAAAAAAAATAAGTTATGAAAAAAATAGTTAGACTTACAGAATCAGATTTAACAAGAATTGTTAGACGAGTTATTAGTGAAGATAAAAGAAAAAAATTAAATGAAGGTATTGGGACGGGACTTTTAGTTTTGTCTGGTATTGGTGTTTTATATTTAGGTAGAAAACTTAAAAAATTTATTGATAAATACGGTAAATTTATGACATCAGCACGATTAGGTCTTTTCTTATCTAAAATAAATCAAATTGAGGATGGAAAAGAAGATGGTAAAATTGTTGTAAAAGAATCTGGGGATTATAAGTTTATTTATATTGTTATTGATGGTAAAGTGTTTGATTCTATAACAATTGACATGGAAAATGATTCTATATATGGTGGACATAACAAAAAACCAAAAAAATCTGATATGATTATACCGAAAGTTTTACCTTATGATGCTGATACTAAAGATATGGAAAAAATTGAACAAGCGGAGGAGGTTTTGGTGGATTCTATTTTGGGGGTAATAGCAAAACATGCTAAGAAAACAAGTGAAAAAGATATGGATTCGGACGAATAAAAAATATAAATAAAATATTTAATAACCTCATCTTTTAATTAAGGTGGGGTTTTTTTGTTTTATAAACTATTTATAATTATGGATCATCTAATTAAAAGAATTATTAACGAAACACTTATTGAGAAATTCTTTGACTCAATGTTTTCTGACTTGGACTTAGATAATTTGGAATCTATGGTTATTAGAGACAATAGAAGTGTTCATAAAACTAGTGTTGGGTATTATACCCCTGATCTAAATAAACCTGATCTAAAAAAAATGGTCTTTAGAGTTGTAGAACCATTTAAAAGTTCCTATTGGGATTCAGATGATCCACAAAGTAGAATTATACCAATTAATAATCCAAAAAGTTTGTATATTAGAGAAGACATTTATAGAACAATTATGGATTTTATCCCTAATGAAGAAATGATAATTGATTGGTTTAACAAAAGATATGATCAAAATGTTGAAAAGATACTAAACGGAGGATTTCATTTATTTTTATGAAAATAATAATTACAGAAGATCAAGTTGAATCTCTTAGAAAGATTAAAGTATTTGAAAAATATATTGATAATATTTTATCTGAATATCCTTGGTATGAAGGAATCGATGGTGTTAAAGTTGAACCATTTATGTTTAGACATCCAGAATCATATAAAGTTCCGTTGTATAGGTTTAATATCAAAACAAATGATCATGAACAGTCATTTCATGATGGCGATTCGGACAACTCTCCCATAACTTCTGATATTGATGATATGTTTATTTCATTATTTCCAAAGAAAGATGGTAGATGGACTGCAGTTTGGGTGTTTAATTTTGTTGATCCTTGAGTTATGAAAATAGAAATCACCAAATCTCAATATAAAAGAATTATTTATAAGTTGTTGGATACATTATATGGTCCAAAAATTTCATATGAGTGGGAAAATGATACGATTGCTATAAAATCAAATGATGGTGAACTTGTTTTTAGAGTATATACAAAGTCTGGAAGGGCAAAAGGTTGTAAAAAAGATATGTATGTTACTTCTGACACCGGAGAAGAAATAAATGATTTTATACCAAGAGCTGCAACAAGAAAAAAATTATTTGCTAAAACCCTTGTTTCATATGTTAATGAAAAAACGGGTCTTGATATTGATTGTATTGAGTTTTGGACAACCAAAACTAGTAAATATGGGACTGAATACGATGATAAATATCACTTTAATGTAAAAAAGAATAAAAAGACTAATATATACTGATCCCATCTTCTTACAGGTGGGGTTTTTTTAATTTTCGATATATTTATTAGTAAATTAAATAAAAAAAATAAGTTATGAAAAAAATTATAAGACTTACAGAATCTGATTTAGCTCGTATTGTTGAACGAGTAATTAATGAAGAAAGTCAAGTTGTTGATCCAATTTGTCTTAAAAATGCAGGATATAAGGAAAAAACTATTGGAGGTCCTATGGTTAGACGAATTGTTCATGAGAAAAAAGATGGAAATGTGTTAAAACAAATATTTATGAATACTGGCATTTTACAAAAATATGTTGGAAATAAGAAATATGAATGTAAATGCTCTTGTAGTAATGGTAAGGTTACAGAGTCAAATTGCAAACAAGTTCCTGTAACATTAAATTAATTTTTCTTCCTTTAAAATAAAAACTTATGTCAAAAGTAGTTAGACTTACAGAGTCAGATTTAGTGAGAATTGTTAAACGAGTAATTGAAGAAAACGATCAACAAAATTTAAATGAGAATTTATGGGATGATGCCGGTAAATTAGCAGACAAAGCAATTTCTGCTGGAGACAAATATTTGGGACTAAAATCAGATTGGTGGTATTTGGTTCCTGGAATGCAAGGAATAAAACTTGGAAGAGATGAAATTTCAGCATTAAGAACTTTACAAAAACAAACTTTTGAACAAAACATGGAATCAATTAGGGAGTTTGCTTCAGGTATTAAGGGAGCCGCAGTTGCGGTGGCTTTGGATATTGTTGGTGTTGGTGAAATTATAAATCCTGTATTTTGGGGTCTGTATACAGTTTATGATCTTTGGTTATGGGCAAAAAAGGGTGTGTTAAATATGTTTAATTTAATCATGGATGTCATATGTTTGGCAACAGCTGGATTAGGACAAAGGTTCGTAAAAGGATTTAAATCTGTAATGGCACCTTTTGCTGAGTCAGGAACTTCAAAATTTATTGCCGCTATGGCGGAAAAAGCCCCAAAACTTTTTGAGTATTTAACAAAAATTATGGAAGGTTCATCATCTTTTTTTAGTAAAGCATCCTCACAAATGACTAAAGGAATTCAGTTATTATCTGAAGAATTACCTTTTTTAACAAAAGGTTTGGAATCCATGAAATCAGGTTTGGGGTCATTAAAAGGATTCTTACATGAAATTGAAGAGGCAATTTCTCACGAAATTGCACATTTTACAAAACATACAGGAAAACATTATGCTCAACACCAACTTGGTCATGAAGTAGTTGGTCGTGTTGTAGGACATGGTGGTGGACATGCCGTTTCTCACATAAAACCTAACGTATTAAAAACAAAATCAAATTTTATAAAAAGAAGACCAAACATTTTAAAAGGGAAACAACCGATGCGAAAGTAAATCTAAAATAGATCTTATAAAAAAAATTACCCCATCTTCTTACAGGTGGGGTTTTTTATGAAATTATTTATTATATTTGTAGATATAATTACAACTATGAAAAATTTAATTTTATTTTTATCCTGTTTCTTATCGTTTCATTTTTTTTCACAAAAACATTCATCCGAAGTTTTATCTTATTATAATGAGGTTGTAATGAATTCAGAGTTTTCAGGTAAAATGGAAAAACCATTTAAATGGACAAAAGATATGAAAATCTATGTTGACAAAACTGATCAAAATTATTTGGTAGATGAATTAAATAGAATTGTTAATGAATTAAACCTTTTAATTGACCCAATTCAGATCAAAGTCGTAAACTCAAAAGATCAGGCAAATTATTTTATATATTTTGGTTATTATAAAGATTTTGAAAAAAAATATAATGTTGTTAATTCAAATTTATTGGAAAGCAATTGGGGATTTTTTGAGATATACCCAAATAACACTGGAATTATGTATGTTGATGTTATTCGAACAAAAGAAATCGAGGCCCAAAAACATTTGCTTAGAGAAGAACTTACCCAATCTCTTGGTTTATTAAACGATTCTTGGAAGTATCCACAAAGTATTTTTTATCAGGGATGGACAACAACAACCGAATATTCATCTATTGATAAAGAAATTATTAAAATGCTTTATAACGAATAATTTTACAAAAAAATAAAATTTAATATATTTTTTATTATGAATACAATTTTTTATGTCGTATCGACCTTTTTGGTTTTTGAAATGTTTTCTTTGGTATTGTTGTGGTTCGCATTTAAAAAAATGGAATCTTTAAGTCAAGAAATTACCGAAGTAAAAAAATCAATTTCAGATTTAACAACAAATGTTGAATCAGAGAGTACTAATGTTAGAAGATTAATTTCTAACACAAACAAAGAAATTACAATGGTTGAAAGAACGTTGTCTTCCTCGATTGATAATAAAATCAAAAACGAAATGAGAAAATCTTTGATCGAAGTTTAAAAAAACTATTTTTTTTGATTTTTTAATGTATTTATAAATAAATAATTTTTATGAAACATTTATTAAATAATTTATCTCAAGAAGAAAAAAATAGAATTTTAGAACAACACAGAGGTGGTAAGATAATTGACACCACTAGATTTAAAGCTCTTTTGGAGTCCAAACTTGGTGATTCAAAACCATTGGTTATGGAACAACAACCTGCTGGAGCTACTAAAATTGGTTATGGAACTGGACCCACACCTGGAGACGCACAAGCAGGTGGTGGTGGGGCAAAACTTTCATCATTCCAAGAAATTTCCCAAAAATGGAAAACTGCAATTCCAAATTCAAATCTTTATGGTGTGTTTAGTAAATCCACTCCGAAATATAATTATTTGGGGGATGGTGAAATAGTTGTTCAAATTTTACCAAACCCAGTTTCCAAAGATTTAAGAATGTATCTTGATAATAGTAAGTTATCTTATTTAGATTATACTTATGATTGTGCTGGTGGAGGAGCAACTTTACTACCCCCAACTAGCCGAGATGATCAATTTTCACAAAAATTGTATAAAAAAGGAGACATGCCAACAGTTTCAGTTTCAGATCCAAATGTAAAAGGAATGATTACTGATTATTGTAAATATTATTATCCAAAAATTACACCTGTTGTTGGATCTTAATTAGAATAATATCTATAAACTCCCACCCCAATAAGGTGGGTTTTTTATTTTACAAGGTATTTATATAAAAAATTTCAAATAAAAATCTATAAACCATGAAAGTTATAATTTCAGAAAATCAACTTGGTCTTATTAGACGAATCGGTGAGATCGAAAGATTAATTGATCCAACTATGGATGGGGTTTATAGTTATTTACAAGGGGGTAATCCATCTCCTTTGGAAAAAAGACTTTATCGTCCATTTGAATCCACTGTTGTAATGAAATTAGCAAATGAACTTGCAAATCAAACAAAACTTACAGGAGATGAAAAAGTGACATTAAGAAACCAAATCCAACGATATGTTACAAATGAATATTATTCAAAAATAAGGGACTACTTTATGTCTCGTTTAGAAAAAAATATTAATGAATCAACTTTTGATAAAAATTCAAAACTCATTTATAAAATGTATAATGATGGTATGGATTTTAAAGAAATTTCAGAATTGACAGGATTATCTTTAGAACAAATAATTTTTTTATTAAAAGATAAAAAAATGCATATTAATTGTGATTTTGCTGAAAAATTAGTTAAAATACTTTTTAATTATACTGATTTAGTAAATAAAAAACATAGTTTTGACGACGGAACTGTAGATTTAGTTTTAAATTGGGATGGTTTTGGTGACTATATCGTTTTTGAATATGATGACCCGGGTTACAAATTAGTTGGTTTTGCAACACCTTATTGGGATGGGAATTGTAGAACACCTGTTGATGGTTCATATTTTGAAGACAAGGATTATGGTGATAATTATGATGATTATGATAACCAAAGTTTCCAAACAAGTTACACCCCAAAAGGTTTTAAGTCTATTTCAGAATTAATTGATTTTTTAAATAACGAATATCCTAAATTGTTAATCGACCCAATTAATAAATTGATTCATTATTATGAAAATAAGTATAAGTAAATTATATGATTTCAGAAAAACACATAGAAAGAATAAATAAGGTAATCAAAGATATGGTTTTTGATTATGACGGAGATATTGTTGCTGACCTTAAAATAAACTTTCAATTTCAATTTGTAATAACAGGTCAAAGAAGAATGATTTCTGTTGGTGAATATCAAGATTATTTAGATGTGTTAGTTGAAATTATTGATGGTGATGAAAGGGCCACAAAAATTTTTCATGTGTTTAAAGCTTTAAAAAATAATTTAGAAAAAGATTATAGATTAAATAATCATTTGACTTATTTAATTGGTGAAGAATTGTCGTATTTTTTTGGTGATGAATATGTAGGAATTAAAATTGTTAAAATACAATTTAATGAAGAATACGATGAAAAAATTAAAAATATTAATAACAATTTATGAGAAAAATAGAACAATACCCCGATAAAGCACTTAGACCAATTTTAGTGTCTATAGTCGAATCTTTAGAAATCAATGGACCCGATCTTGAAGATATTGTAGAAGACTATGAAAATGAATTCCAAATGGCATATCCAATTATTGAATCAGAGTTGGAAAGTTATGGTTTAGAAAATGAATTTGAAGATGTTACTTACATTATGTATTTATTTGTTAATAACCCAAATTTTATGACGGAACCAATTAAGAGACCTGAATTAAAAAAATATGAAATTTTACACATTATTGATAAAACAATTAGAGTCCAAGAAACTTATTTAACTAATTTTGATAGTTACATTCCACTAACAAAAAGTATTTTACAAGACATGCAATCCGATGGTTTATATGAACCATATGAAGGTGAAGTAATTGAATCAGATATATTTGATAGCGATTGGAATGATGATTGGATTGATGAAATTAATGAGGTTTAATTTTTAATTTTTTGTTTTAAAATTATAGTCTATGAAAAAGGCTAGTGTAAAATTATTTGATTTGGTATATGGTGAATTAATTCCCGTAGAATCAAAAATTTTTGGTAAAATGGTTTTTATATTTTACACCATTGACGATCAATTAAGACCACAGATTGTTTATTATCCCTCCACTAAAGAAGTTAAAACTTTAAGAGAAATGGAAGTTGAGTTTTCATCTTTCATTCCACTTCATCGTGACGAATTTATCAAACAATTTTCAAATTGGGTTAGAGAAAGATATTCAGAAGAAATGATTTTCAAAGGAGTTGAGTATATCGACTTTTTAGAAGATCTACTTTTGTGATATTTATTTGTATGAATATCCAAGAACAATTAAATCAAATCAAATATCTTCTTGATTACAAAAGAGGACAACTGGTAAATGAAATGGAATTTTCTAACCTACCAGGTGTTCAGCCCGATAAAATGGATTACAGACGACCTATTCCTGATCCAAACATACTTCCTGATTGTTTTTCAGCACTCTTAAAGTCCGATTTGAATATGGTCTCATTTAATACACATTCTTTAAAAGACGAATCAAGTAAGAGAGTTAATAATGTTGATTTAACATTTGATCCTAATTCACCTTCAGACGAACTTGGTATTACAATAATAAAAGATGGAAAACCTTTCTGTTTTGTAAAAAAATAATTTATTGAAGTATTTATAAAAAAAAAGTATATGAATCACAAGGTAATTTTAACTGAAAAACAATTAGATAGAATTGTTAGAAACTTGATGGAAGAACCAATTATTCCACTATCTCGACAAACAGATATAAATGCTCAAAATGTAAATACCGCATCTTGGGAAAGAAAAAAAGGTAGAAACATACCAATGCAACTTTCTGCAAATGGTAAGGAAAATTTTAAATTAGGTGAGGCCGAAATAAACACATCAGCCCCCCAAATTAAAAAAATTGTTTCAGATTTACAAAGTTTTAATAATCAAGGTGGAGGAACGGCAAAAATTAATGGTAGTGCTTCAAACACATCTTGGGGTAATTTTTCTGCAGGATCTTCACAAGCAAAAGAAAAAAACACTCAACTAGCTCAAAAACGAAGAGATAATTTAATTAAATATCTTAAGTCTTTAGGGTTAAATAACATAAAATTTGTTACAGGAAAAGCATCTGTTGCGGATTCAGATAGAGCTGAAAATCAAAACATAACAATAGATATTTCTGGTCAAGGTTCTATGTTTGTAGATCCAAAAGGGGACATTGGGGATAATACGAGAACATCTCCAAAATTATTTGATAAAAAACATTTTGATGGTGGTATAATCCCTGAACCTACACCTATTTATGACATAAGAAAAAGTAGAGTATGTGCTCAGATACCTGAAAAATATGTTAAAGAATTAAAAAAAATGATATATGATTGGGGTAAAACAAAAGGATTAAAAATTCCTATGAGTGATAAAATTATGAAATAAAATGAATAATAATTTAATTTACGAAATAAATACCATTAGAGAAATGATGGGATTGTTGAATGAGGAAGAAACAAAAATAGATCAAGCGTCAGATTTAAGTAAAATACAAAATTTGTCAGATCTTGAAGGTCTTAACATAGAAGTTAAAAATGTTTTAGATAAAACAAACCCAATTTGTTCCGCACCAAAAACTGGAAATCAAGAACACGATACGATTATATCAAAAGTTTGGGATTGGGCAAATGACCCACAAAATAAAACAAAATTAAAAGACACATTCAAAAAAGTTAAAGACACTTTTTTATCTTTAAAGAAATCACAAAAAAAAGGAGAGGTAAACGAACAAGTAACTGGAGCAATCATAATTGGAGGTATTGCAATTTCTCCTGGTATTTTAATCGCAATCGGAGTTTTTATTTTGATTATCATAATTTTAGCTATGATACCAAAAAAGAGTAAGTGTAAAAAATGGAAAAATCTTAATGATTTATTGTAAAATACTAATAAAAAAAAAACTTTTTAAAGTATTAATATATTTATAAATAAAATAAAAAAAATGGGAAGAAAAATTAGACTAACAGAATCAGAATTTCAGTCATTAATTAGAAGAATTGTGATTGAAACTCAAGAAGAAATGAATATGTCATCTAACGATGATATGGATATGTCATATAATGATGAAATGGATAATGAAAGTGATTACACTCAAATGGAAAAGTCTGATGTTGTAAACGTAATATCTGATTTCTTTAAAAGAAAATTAAGAAGAATGGACGACGAAGATATTGAAGAATTAGAAGATCTTGTTGATAACTCTCAGGCAGAAAAATTAACTGAAATGTATTTGTCTGAAAATATTGATGACAGAAAAAAAGGTTTTAGAGAAAAAGCAATGATGGGGGCAGGTTTAGGTATGATGGGAGCAGGTGCAATTGGAGCTATTAGTCAAGCAATGGGTTATACTGATGCTGGTGAACTAATGGTAAAATTACACGACATCGTTCAAATGGCTGGAGGTCATTATTCAGGACCAATTAGTGTTGGTATGGTAATTTCAGGTTTAGTTTTGGCTCTTAAAGGAATGGTTGACAGAGATTTAAAAAGAGGATAAAAAAATAAATTTTTCATAAATAAAAAAACCCCTTGTTAATCGAGGGGTTTTTTGTTTGCTCTGTTTTTTAAATGATCGTCCAAGATTTTTACAATCTCATCAATTTCTTGTTTATCTTCATCACTAACCAATTTAAATTTTTTGTATTTAAATAAAAATTCCCAATAAAATAGGCAGTGAACCAAAATAAAAAAGAAAATACTAACAGATGTAAATCCAATTAGAATAAAATACGGAACTCCAAAACTAACTAATGTAAATAAAAAGTTAAAAACGTCGGAGTTAGACAAAGATAAGAACTTATATTGTCTGATAATTTTTTTTAATTTTTTGGTTGGCAAATCTTTATACAAATCCGCTTCTTTTTCCACTTTCGATGTCATAACCTTTTAATTTTAGTAACTTAATACAAAAATAGAAAAAAAATAAATAAAAAAAAAATTATTCAACAGAAATTAATTCCAAATCAAATGTCAAATCTTTACCAGCCAATGGATGATTACCGTCAATGATTAAAGTTTCTTCTTTAATTTCTTTAACAGTAACATTCAAAGGACCTTGATTTGTCATCGTTTGAAGCATTTGTCCTTCTTTAATTTCTTCAGGAGCTCTATCTCTTGGTACTTCGGCGATTAGTTCAGGTTTAATTTCACCATAAGCATCAGAAAAAGGGATGTTAATAATTTTGGATTCACCTTCGGTCATACCAATTAATCCTTTTTCAAAACCTGGAATCAAAGATCCTTGACCCAAAGTCGCAGATAATGGCTCACGACCAGGATTTAATGATGAATCAAAAACAGTTCCATCTTCTAATTTTCCCGTGTAATTTACAGTCACGGTACTGTTTACGTCAACTACTTTCATATAATTATATTTTGGATAAAAACTAATTATAAAAAACTAATATGTAAAACAATATTTATAAAAAAATATGAAAGTTTTTTTAAAATACCTATATGTTACTTTAATGAATCGATACGGATCATTTATGTGGTTTGGTACGCATGTTTGTGTAACTCAAGTAAAATGGCATTGGTTATTAGAAATATTACTTTGTGTGTTGATTAATTTTATGGTTTTACATACAATTTATTTAGAATGGAAAGATATTAAATCTAAGTATTAGCAAACTTAAACTTTCAATTTTTATTTAATAACAACTTAACCAAATTAAATTCGTATTTATATTATGAAACATTTATTACTCTTATTTTTATTTCCCCTTTTTGTGTATTCACAATATTGTCCTTATTTAGGACCTAATCAAATTTTACCGTGTGGTGTTAACTCGACAACATTAACAGCAGATTTAAGTCAGTGTGGTAACGGATCAAACCCAAATCAAACTACAAACTATAATGTGAGTCAAATTCCATTTGTTAATCAAACTAATAATGGAACTTTGGTTCAATTAACTGATGATTCTCAGTCGGGAATATTTAATATTGGATTTACCTTTTGTTTTTATGGTCAAACGTATACTCAATTTAGAATTGGATCTAATGGTTGGGTTTCGTTAGGTAACGGAGTTCAACCTTTTACATTTGCATCAGTTTCCATCCCAACCGCAAATGCTGTTGTTCCTAAAAACTGTATAATGGGGCCTTGGCAAGATTGGAATCCAGGTGTAGGAGGACAAATAAGGTATCAAACAACAGGAGTGGCTCCTTGTAGAAAATTAACTGTTAGTTGGATTGGAGTTCCTATGTTTTCTTGTACTAACTTACAGGGGACATTTCATATTGTATTATATGAGTCAACCAACATAATTGAAAATTATTTAGTAAATAAACCAAATTGTCCTCAATGGGCATTAGGAACATCAGTTCAAGGAATACATAATTCAACAGGGACATTAGCAGTATCAGTGGCGGGTCGGAACTCAACTCAATGGACTGCAGTTAATGATGCAAGACGATATACACCATCAGGACCTGCCGTTCTACCCACATTAACTTGGTTTCAAGTCGGAAATCCAGTTCCAATCGCAACTAATGTCCCATCAATAACGGTAACACCACCACCGGGAGGAGCAAACTACACTTGTCAACTTGTTTATCTTTCTTGTAACGCTGGATGGTCTACTTGTAACGCTGGTGTAGGTTTAGGTCCTGATACTGTTTTAGTTGTACCAGGTCCCCCCGTATTACCTCAACCAACAGTTGTAACTTCAGATCCACATTGTAATAATGGATGTGATGGGACAATTAATATTACACCAAATGGTGGAACAGGAGTAACTAATATTTCTTGGAATGGTCAGGGTGTTGGTTTTAATTTGGTTAATCAATGTGCTGGTACATATACATATAATTTAATTGACGCAGCAGGATGTACTTATAGTTCATCAGTCACTTTAAACAATCCCCCACCTTTACAACAACCTACAATTACACCTACAAACCCAACTTGTTTCGGTTATAATAATGGAAGTGCTATTGTTAACCCTACAAGTGGTGTTCCTCCTTACACTTTTTTGTGGAATAATGGACAAACTACACAAACAGCAACAAATTTATTGTCAGGAAATTATTCTGTAACGGTTTATGACTTATATAACTGCCCTGCAACACAAAATACCACACTTGTTGATCCCCCTATGGTTACAATTAACCCAATTACAGGTTTAGACACCATTTGTTATAACTCCACAAGTAATTTATACAACGTTTCGAGTGTTTTTCCCAATTTAACTTATACTTGGACTTCCACAATTGGAAATATTACGTCAGGTCAAGGGACAAATCAAATAAACTTAAACGTCACTGGTGTAAATGCGGGTCTTTATAACAACGCATTATCGGTTATTGGTTCAAATCAGTTGGGTTGTTTAAGTTCACCTCAAACTTTTAACTTGTTTGTGTTAAATATCCTTCCTGTTATTACTCAAGTTGGGCCATTTTGTGAATATGACAACTGTATTAATTTAAATGCGACTCCAGTAGGTGGTAATTTTAGTGGTATGAATGTTTGGAATGGTCAATATTGTCCTGATAATGGTTTTATTGGTATTGATACGGTTAATTATACCTATAATCAATCAGGATGTTGGTTTGATACAACAATAAACGTTCAAGTTTACCCAAGACCAACAATAAATACCGTAATTGATGGTGTTGTTGGAGAAAATACTCAATTTTTAGAGATCTGTGATGGTGATAGTTTAACAATTACCTATGGTGCGGTGTCACCAAGCGCTGGATATAATGAATGGAACGTCTTTAATAACATAATTCAAGGACCAACTGTAAATGTTACTTGGGATTCTGATGGGGTTTACTCATTTGATGTGGTTAGATGGGACAATGGATGTGTTTCTAACCCACAAACGATCACAGTTACACTAACTTTATGTCCAAATGAGTTATTTTACATACCAAATTCATTTACACCGGATAATAATGAGTATAATCAAACATTTAAACCTGTTTTTACGTCAGGAATTGATCCATATGACTTTCGTTTTACAATATATAACCGTTGGGGACAATTAATTTGGGAATCTTATGATATTTCATCAAGTTGGGATGGGACTTATAACGGAATCAAATGTCAAGATGGTGTATATAGTTGGGTTTTACAATTTGGAGTTCCAAAAACCGACGAAAAAAAATTATTTACAGGATCTCTAACAATCATTAGATAATAATATTTATTAATATGAGTAAAAAACAGAATCCTAAACTAAAAGAAGGTGATCGTATAGTTTTAATATACATGCCAGGTGAAGATGTTGATACAGGAACTAAAGGAAAGGTTAAAGGAATAGGTCAACAACCTAGTTTTGGGTCAGAATTTGACTATATGTATAATATGGAGTGGTATGATGACGATGAAAAGGTCATATCTACCCTATCTTTACTCCCACAGAGTGATACTTGGATGTTAGATCCTGAATTTAGTCAAAAAAACCTCCAAGAAGCCCGTTTTACTGACTTAGATGACCTAATTTCTCACGTTGAGTGGGCAAGATTGTTTAAAAAGTCCGATTTAAAGTATATTGTTGAGTATTTAGAACTGATTAGACAACTTGGTGTGGTGAATATGTTCCAATCAGGTCAATTTTTGGGTCAAACAAAAGAATATCTCACAAAATACTTTGAATTATACCGAATGCAACGAGATTTAGACGAAAATCACAAAGAATTAATCGAAAAAATCTTAGAAATGTCAGAAATGGTTAGAAATATTATGATTTCAGCGGCAATTACCGATTTAGAACAAAAAAACAAAGAAATTACTCCCCAATCAGCAACAAATAGAGTAAATAGACTTGCAACTGAGGTTGTAAAACATTTTATGGGTAGATTATAAAATTTTTTTACTAAAATACTTGATTATATTATATATATTGACGATTTTTTCATAAAAACAAACAAATTATGACACTTTTATCTATTTCTTTATTAATTTTTGGTATTTCAATACTACTTTTTACCGTTTTAATGGTTATTTGGTGGAAAAAATACGGAAAATCTTTATTTTTCACTCTAAAAGACCTAAAAAACTCTCAAAATCCACAAAACTTTATGAAAAGTATGGGAAATTTACCAAATATTGAGGATTTTTATAAAAATATGGGTAATTTTGGTGGTCAAATGGGTAATTTTAATCAAAGAATGAGTGAAATTGCTAAAAAAATGACAAAAAAGTAGTAAAAACTATCAAAAAACACTTATTTTAAGTTGTTTTTTGTCCTTATATATACAAAAAAACCCCCTAAATTGGGGGTTTTTACGTTAAAATGGGGGTATTTTTACTCTGTTTTTGCAGATTCTTCTTTAAAAAAATTAGTTAAAAACTTACCAACAACACCAAATACTATTGATGATAGGATCATCCCTTTAATTTCAAATGGGGTAAATATGTCTTTTAGGTTATCAAACTGCCATAATCCACCAATTGCCAATACAGAAGATAATGCCAATAAGGTATCACCAATTTTTCTCCATTTTTTAGGTGTCGGTTTCCAATAATTTCTTTGAATTTTTTTAATTCTTCTCATAATTACCTTTTTTTATTATAAACTTCTAACTAAATTCCTCTAATTAGATTTATTGATTGTTTTAAGTATTCTTTTGCTCTTGGAGAAGGTGTATATTCATCTTCTTTTGTTTGTAGATTTAAAACTTTCTCAATGTCTTTAACCAATTCAGTTCCATGCTCACTTTCTTTATATAACTCAATTACTTTATCCATCGCTTTATGACAACCACCTGTAGTTTCATCATAATAATTTTTATTTCTGAATTTATTCAAATGGTTCATCATTTCATACGATAAATGTGATCCACCATCCTTAACATCTTTAAACAACCTTAAATTGTTTAATATACCTAATGTATCAACCATAGAATTAACACCTGAGATTCTTTTTGTGATTCCTGGTGTGTATTTAGCGTATTCATCGGATCTACCAACAATCTCATCCAAAGGAATTACATTCTCAGGAAGACAACTTGGTTTCTTGTCTTTCTTTTTTGATTTAGACATGTCTTGTTCGCTAAGAACAGATTTAACAATTTTGTTAATATCTCTTTCTGTTAACTTTTTTATTTTCATAATCTATAAAATTTGAAATTCTTTTAATATTTATATTAATAAATATCATTAAGTATGAGAATTGTTGAAAATATTGTTAGAAGATCTTTAGAATTAATTTTGAATCACCCAATGGAACTTAAAGAAAATGTTAAAGTTTCAGATCAATTAAGATATCATTTGAATAAAAAAATACCTTTATGTGAAACACCATTTAAAGATTATTCAAAATCATTTATAAATTTAATTAACGAAGTAAGAAAATTATACCATTACGATCTAATTGATTTGAACAATGAAGACAGATATATTGTAGAGTCTGACTTGGCCAAAAAGGTTTTATTGGAAAATGGTCAGGTTGTTTATTTAGAAGTTCCTATAGAAGATCAAAATTTTTTATCTGAAGCGAAATACAAAGGTCGAGACGTAAAACTCGGAAAGATAATGCAAGGAGATATTAAAAAATTCAAAGTATATGTAAAAAACGACAAAGGAAACGTTGTTAAAGTAAACTTTGGTTTTGGTGGTAAATCAGCGCATGGAAAAAGAATGGTAATTAAAAAGAATAATCCAGCAAGAAGAAAATCTTTTAGAGCAAGACATCATTGCGAAAGTCCTGGACCAAGATGGAAAGCCAGATATTGGGCATGTAGAACTTGGTAATCTTAGTTCATTTTAACACAATACTTAACCATATCTAGTGACTCTAAATTAGACGGATTTCCTCCAGCATATGATATAGCACTTTGTAAGGACTCTTCGATTTGTGTCAATTTATTAAATATTGAATGGTTCTTATAAGGAACTAATTTTTTAATACCCTCAATTCTATTTGTTTTTCCTGATTGGGCGTTTGACGCACTCCCCCAAAACTCTTTGAATTTTTCACCATCTTTTTCAACCATTTTACCTGGCGATTCTTCATACCCTGACAACATTCCCCCAACCATTACCATAGACGCTCCTAAAACCAAACTTTTAACAATATCAGAATGTTCTTTAATTGATCCGTCGGCAATAATCGGAACTTTTGCAACCTTAGAACAATCCAAAATCATATTTGCTTGCCACCCCCTATTTCCAAAACCTGTAGAATGGTATGTTGTACAAGCAGATCCTCCACCAATACCACATTTGATTGCATCACAACCCCATTTTTGTAAGTCCTCAACCGCATCAGGTGTTGATACATTACCACCAATTATAAATGTGTTTGGTAAATTTTCTTTAATATACTTTACCATTTTTTTCATTTTGATACAATGACCATGAGCAATATCTATTGTAATATATTCGGGACAAATATTTTCGTTTACAAACTGATCAATATACGTGTAAGAATCTTCATTTACCCCAATCGAGATTGAAGAATATAAACTAAGTTCATGCATTTTATTCGTAAATTCTACAGGGTTTACATTAAATCTGTGCATGATATAAAAATGCTCATTTTTAGCCAACTCAATTGCCAAACTCAAATCTATGATACTTTCCATATTTGAAGGGACAATTGGTAATTTGAAATATAAAGGACCAAATTTAAGGGTTGTGTCACACTCACTTCTACTTTTCACATAACTATAATTTGGGATTAAGGTTATATTTTCAAAATCAAACTTTTTTTTCATACAATTAAATTACATTTTATTTAAAGTAATAATACACTATAATCAAATATTTATCAATATGATTGAAATTAAAAAACATTTAATATTAGAAAGGTCAAAAAATGATTCATTGATCAGACAAATTGTTAAAGACATTATAACTATTTTTAAAAAAGAATCGGAAGGTGAGTATTATCTTCCAGAAGAAATTAGAGAAGACGAAATTGAATACAAATTTTTTAACATAACAATTTCCATAGAATTAATTATTGAACAAAATAAAAATATTGATGGGTATATGGTAAATGCCGATTTTTTTAGAGATGACGATATTATTGTTATAAAAATTGTTTACAATCCTGAAAATAAAAATCAATTACTTTATGATTTGATTGGTGAATTAAATGAATTGGTTTCACACGAATTAAGACATCTACATCAAAGAGATACTGAAATGTTTAATTTGGATGTCGATGATAGAAGAACTCCTTTTGAATATTATTCTTCACCAGAAGAAATTGATGCTCAAGTCGAGGGGTTTAAAAGAATGAAAAAAATAACCAAAAGACCATTTGAGGAATTAGTTAGAAATTGGTTTAGAACTCATGAAGACATTCACAACCTTTCAAATCAAGAACAACAACAGGTAATAAAAATGATTTTAGATTATAATTCTAAGATTTAAATCTTTTGATAATCTTATTGATTAGTTCTGTTATTATTTTTGAAGAAATTAACACACCAGTGTAATGAGAAATACCCATAGATAATAAATTAATTTGGTCTTCAGATAAATCCATGTCTGATAAATTTTTTAACAAAGGAATTAAAGGAACCAAAAAAGTGTAAGCGACCATATTAGAAACTTTTGAAAAAGTCACATTCAAACTATCCAAAAAGTTAAAAAACGCATCTTTTAAATCATATGATTTCATCATTGCCTGATCAAAAAATGTTATTAATTTTTTTTCTTTTATTAATTCTAATACCTTATTTAATTTTTCTTTATTTTCAGAGAAGAAAGTTAAAATAATACCAAAACAAATTAGTGTAATATCAGAGTCTGAAAGATTTGTATATTTTCCTTCTAAGTATTTTGATATTGGCCCAACAAATCCACCAATCACAGAACCCCAAGTTAATGCAAAACTAAAATCAATACCATATTGATTTTTAACATCTTTAATTATTTTTTTTGTAAAATTTTTTGAGTTAGTAAAAGTTTGCTCAATTTCATTTTCTTTTTCTTCTTTAAGTAATGAAATATATTGGTCTTCTGTTAAAATTATTTTCATATCAGTAATAAATATCTAATTAAAATGAAATTAATTATTAGTAAAAATTAAACAAATTAAGATATTCTAAATATTTGTTGAATAATTTGATATTTATTAAAAAAAAGAAGTTATGAATGCATATTTTTTCAAAATGAATAGAGAAGAAAAAGATAATATTTTAGATCAGCATAAACATGTTTATGATGGGTATGTTACAAAATATAACCAAGAGAGTAATCAATATCCTTTATATGTTCAGGATTTGGCAAATGATAAAAATGGTATCTCGTTGAAAAATGATGGGACGATTGGAAATTACACTAATTTTAGAATCAACGAACAACCATTAGATCGTATTGCTGATGGTCCTATGGATTTAAAAAACGGAACGGTAGATATTGATAGTTACCAAGATACTGAAGATAGAAATACTCAATTTATGCATGACGTTTATCCATCACCAAATGAAAATGAAGAAGAATATGTTTCATATGGTAATATGGCGGACGAATTAGAAAACAATGAAAAACAATATGAATATGATATTGATGAATTAGAAGATTACTCTGTGGACGACATGTCTTCAGAACTTGAGGAATCTGATGAAGATGAAGATGTGGACGATTTAGAAATGTTTTCAAGTATTGATGAAGATATTTTACCTGATTTTATTTCAGAATTAAACGAGTCTTTAGATATGTTTAAAAGATTTAAAAAATACAACTAAAAATGGAAGTTTCTGAACTAATATTTTATTACCTACATGAAATTGATAATACTATTGAAGTTCAGTTTCGTCTAATCTCTGACTCAGAAGAAGAAATTAGATTGGACATAATTAATTTATCAGATGTTAATGACTTTGGGTTTGATTTAATTTTGGAAGATCATGACATGGACGACGAGGATGATGATGATGATGATTTCTTTTGGACCGAATCACCATCAATTGACGAGGACAATCTAATAACATTTTTAAATGAATATTATGTTGTTTATCCCGATAAGTTACCAAAACCCGAGTTGATTTAAGGACCAACTCGAGTTAAAAACATTGTGGTTGTTTCACCACTTGTATTATTTCCATAATCGTAGCTCCCTGAAGTTCTAATCACAAGACTTTCAAGACCATCATCAATAATTTTCCATACTCTTTTAGTTCCTTCATAATTAAAAGAGATATATCCCAAGTCGTAAACGTTATTATGTCCTTGAATTGTATATGTGAATTTTTTAGACCAAGTTGTTGATCCAGTACTAGGATCGTCAGTAGGACTAAAATAAATCACAGAATAATCTAACGCCATACGAGTAAACCCAACTGAAATCGAATCTAAAGGTTTGGTTTCACTTTGATTAACATATAAATCACCGGGATAAAAAACCTGATTCAAATTAGAATTGTCTCGATTTTCGTATGTAATTTTATCGATTCGATATTCACCACTCAAACTTAATAATTGTGGTTCTTCATATTTCATACAAGATGAAAAAACTAAAACCGATACCAATAAATAAAATAAATTTCTCATAAATGTTTGTTTCTACAAATATATATCTTTTTTTTAAATAAATGATAATATTTATAAAAAAATGGATTTAGACGAAATTATTTATTTATTGAAAAGATACACTCGTTCAGGAACGAAAAAAAATTCTGAGATTGGTGAACAAGACGCCGCCGCTACTGGTGGAGGTGGAACAACATACCCTACGGTTACAAAATGGGAAACGGGTTTAACAAGAAGTGTTGCAAATCAAATAGATTATAAGGCTAAGTGGAAAGATTTAAATAAGATAACAAGAGGTAAAGCTAATACTTTATTATAAATGAATCTTATAGATATTTATAAAAAAAAATAATTATGAATCAAAAAGAAATTAATTTACAAGGTATATCAAATAATTTGAAATATATTTTCACAGATCGTGGTATACTTGAAACTGCCGAATATCTTACGAAAAAGAAAACTAGATTTATTGATTATTCGTATGAAAATTTACCTTTGGCAGTCTTGATGATGGAAGAAAATTATAAATTACAATATGGTGTTGGTAACATTTCACTACAAGAATATGCAAATTCGGCTCGTAGATTTTTATATACATTGTTAGAGATCGTTAAACCTGAAGGCCAATCAACAATAATAAAAGAATGGGAAAATAAATTTGGATCACATTTAATTCTCATAAATGAGTCAACTAATCAAAATGAAATTAAAAATAAAATTAATGATTCATGGAATTCAATTAGATATATAATCACCGAATCTTGGTATAACCCATTGTCTTGGGATTGGAAAGGTGGTGTAGAAAGAGCTGCTAAATGGGTTGGTGATACGGCAAAAGGAGCTTATGATTGGACTAAAGATCAAGCAAAGCAAATTTCTCAAAAAGGTTTATTTACTTGGGCAGGTGAAAAAGTTTCTGAGGTATGGAATTCTGTAAAAGATGCTGTTGCTAAAACATGGAAATGTTTATCGAACAATTTTTTTGAGTGTTTAATGGAAGGGTTAAGAGAAGCATCTTTTTCAACTTTAGGAATAGGAGCCATGACCGCACTTACTTTTGTAGAACCAATAGGGCATATTAGCGACTTTATTGTTTTTGGGTCATTATTAATTTGGGACGTATACAAAGCGTTAAGTGGTAAATATGAGTCAGGAAAATATAAATGGAGTTTTGTAGATATTATTGTGGACGCCGTTTGTCTTTTACTACCAGCATTGGGGGGAGCGTTAAAAGCGGGCCTAAAAGGAGTTACAACAGCAACTGAATTAGGACTTAAAGCCGCAACTGAAGGCGGTATATTTGCTAAAACTTTAGGTTTATTAAAAAATGGTACCGGAAAGATTTTTACCGCAATTGGAAAATCTTCTGAGTGGTTAGGAGAAAAAATGGGTTTAAAATTTTTAGAAAATTTTGGATCTAAAACTAAATCATTTGTTGAAAAAAGCATAAAAACAGCGGTTGATGTTGCAGAAAAAAACGGTGCTAATCTTGAAAAACCAAGTTTTGGTAAAGTATTAAAAAATTCAGTAAAAAAATTGAGTTTATCAAAACCAATCCCTGTGGTTGCTAAATCTGTGGGAAAAACTATTCTCATTACGGGTGCTCTTTGTTCTGCACTAGGTTTGGATGGTTGGAGTTGTAAAGAAAAAATTGAAAATGGTGAAGTGTCAAAGGAACAATTAGAAAAAGCACAAAGGTCGTTAAAGTCTGAAAAATTTTCCGGTCAACTTGACCAATTATCGGTGGCAGACGCAGAAAAAATAGGTCTTTTTTAAAAAAAAAAATAACATGAAAAATAAAATAATTACTGAAGAAATAGATAGGATAAAATTACTCATATCTTATAATTTAAAAAACACTTTGACTGAGAACAAAAAAGTTTTAGTCAAAAATTCTTTATTAAAAGAAGATATAATTGGAACCACAGCAGAAACACTTTTCAAAGACCTAGCAAAAATAGAAGGTAGTGGTTTGAGAAATTCAATTGAGAATGCTTTAAAGGAAACGGGATCAATTACTATTAAGGACGGTAGAGGGATTGCATATCAAACAAGAGATGTTGATGAAATTATTAGAGCAATGGAAATGGGAACTATTAGTTCTATCACTGAGGCCGGTAGATTGGCCAAAGAATTATTTAGAAAATCTACCGACTTGGAAGTTAAGTCTTTAGCTGCTGAAGCAATTGTTAATATGAAGTCATTTGATCAAAAGTTTGGCAATATGACAAGAGAACAAATGGTAAAAGAACTTGAAAAAAAATACACCAGGGAAGAGGCTGAGCAGTTGGCCAACAAATATTCCAAAAATAAAACAAAAAAACCCGTACCAAAACCTGAACCAAAACCTGAACCAAAACCTGAACCAAAACCTGAACCAAAACCTGAACCAAAACCTGAACCAAAACCCTTAGAAGATTTTCCACCAATTAACAAAGAAGTTGAAAGTGAGATAAAATCTTATACCGAAATCAAAACAGATATAGAAAAAAAACCAAACAAAGTTTTAGAATGGTTAGAAAGACGAGGCATTTGGGATCCTGTTAAAAGAGTTATTAAAGCTAAAGCACTTATAAAACTGGCACTTTTGACAGGTATTGGTGTCGGTATTTGGTATCTTTTTTTCAAGAAAAAAGGAAATGCTAAAATAGAATGTGAACAAGAAGGTTTTGAGTTTAGTGTTGAAGCAAATGATTGTGTAAGAAAAGGATCAAGTGATGATGATGATGATGACCAAACACAAATAACGGATGATGAGGGTAATGTTTATACTGATTGTAATATTGAATATCATATTGGATGTAAAACACCAAAAGGTTCTGAAGATTTAATATCTAAAGCTCAATCTTGTTTGGGTGTTAAAGTAACAGGATTATTCAATAAAGAAACTGAAATCGCATTATCAAAAAAAATAAATCAAGTATCTTTTACCAAAGACGACATTAAATATATTTGTAGGTCAGGTTTAGGATCAACATTAGCAAGATTATAAAAAATGGAAATTTCAAAAATTATTCGAAAAGTTTTATTAGAAGACGATGAACTTCAAAAAAACAAAACCGTTAAAGGTTTGGACTTTAAAGATCAAGTTACTTTGTTACAAGGTGTTCAAGACAATTGTACTACATTACCCTCTTTAAAAGATAGGACGATCAAAGAGTTAGAAAAAAAATATTGGATTTATTTTCCAGAATTAGAAAGTAAAGGTTTAGAAAGAGCCGTTTATATTGCAACTCAACCAACAGAAGGTCAAGGTGATTATTATGTGGTATTTGGTGTTAAAGATGATAAAGCACCTAAAACAGCACTTCTATCCTATAGAATATTTCCTGGTAGTCTTGCCAGTAGAGTTAAAGAAGGGTTGGGAAGTCAATGTGAACAATTAAAGGCACTTGAGGATTTAGGAATTGCGCCATTAGGTGAAAAAGATAAGGCAACATTACAAGAATTTGTTAATAATTCTAACGGAGTTTATGTCATGTTTGATCCAAAAAATCCAAGTCAATACGTGCAAGTATTCTATAAAGATTTGAAAAACACAAGTACAGGACAACGTGTTTTACCTGATTATAATGGAAATGGATATTTGTGGAGAAAAGTTGGTTTAAAACAACAAACACAAGATATAATATCTCAAATTGAATCCATGTTATCATCTCAAAGTTTTACAACTAAACAACCTGAAGATTTAACTGCGGATGAAAGTAAATATTCGTTTTATTTCAAAGACATCAAAAATGATTGGCCAGCTTTAACCTCTCAAGCTGGTGTTGGAAGAGATAGTGATGTAATTTATCCTATGAATGAAATATTATATCCTGATAAAAAAACCTGTAGAACAACGATCAAAAAACTTTATAATTGTATAACTTCAGACACAGCAAGAGACTGTGGTGTTGATTTGTTTAAAAATAAATTTATCGCTTTAAGATGTGAATCCCCAAAAATTGGTGGTATTTTTGGTTTAGAAGATGAATTTGATAGAATCAAACTTAATGGTGGTCCTTATGGTGTTGCTAATTTACGAAGAGCCGTAGGTAAAGCAAAATATGGAGATATCAAAGAAAGTTCAATTGAGAAAAAGATTAATATTTTTTTAAATGAAGAACTAAAAAAATTCAGGTTTTAATTTTTTTGTATTGAAATAGTTCTTATATTTGTAGAAATAAAAACAAACAAATATGAAAAAGATAATCAACTACACTTTAGGGTTAACCGCAATTATGGTAATTGCGTTCTGTTATTCAAAAAAAGAAACGAAAATTCGTGTTCTAAAATCTGCTGAAATTTTATTTAACTTAAATGAAGGATCTCTCAGACGTATTTTTTACACAGCTGAAAAAGAAATATCAAAAGTTAATGGAAGTTCTTCAAATTTATTTACATCAAAAGAAACTAAAAATTTACCTCCACATTCATCAGAAGCTTGGAATTATTACAAAGAAATCTGTCTTCATGATGAATATGGTGGAACAAATAAAAAATTCAAATGGAAGAGAGATGTTAAAATCTATGTTCATGGTTCTTGTCGTGACTATATGATGGATGAGTTGGACAGAATCGTTAAAGATCTAAATAGAATCATCAATACGATTGAAATTAAAGTGGTAAAAAATCGTAGTGAAGCAAATACATTTATTTTCTTGGGTTCAGCGAAAGGTTTTGAATTAGCATATCCAAAAATCCAAGAATCATATTTAAAAGGAAATTGGGGTTATTTTGAGGTTTATCCATCTTCAGGGGCTGTAATGTATGTTGAAATGTTAAAAACTGGTGATGACACCACGGCTCAAAAAAGTATCTTGAGAGAGGAACTTACACAATCATTAGGATTATTTAACGATTCTAAAAAATATCCTGAAAGTATTTTTTATCAATATTCAAATACCAATACCGAATATGCGCCTATTGATGAAGAAATTATTGATATTTTATACAATAATTAATATATTTATAATAGTTCTTTGAATGTTAGAGGAGTTTGAAAAGATTATTGTAAATTAAAAGTTTTACGTAAGTTTTTCACACTGTCGCAATATTTATGATAAATAATTATTATGAGTAAACGAGGTGGTGGTAATGTAAAGGCGTATGAAAATGGGCTTTTAAAATATGTAAAATCGATAAGATTTGACGATAAAAAAGTTTTTATTGAAAATTCTACATATGCCAGACACAATTTGAAGAAAAGAATTATAAATCAAAAAATGATTCCTTATGAATGCTCTAAATGTGGAAATAATGGTAAATGGATGGGAAACCCATTACCACTAATTCTTGATCATATTAATGGTATTAATAATGACAATAGAATTGAAAATTTAAGATTTTTGTGTAGTAATTGCGACTCTCAATTACCAACCTATAAGAATCGTAGAGGTAGTAAAGGTAAAAGTTAACTACTAAAAATATGGTCCCGTAGCTCAGCTGGAATAGAGCAACTGCCTCAAAGGGGGCGTTTAGTTGGAAACAATTAAATAGAACTCATCAAATTCGGGGAAGCCTGTAAAATGGTAATCCCGAGCCAAGATTCTGAAAAGAAGAAGGTGTAGAGACTTGACGGTGAGTGCCTAAGTCGAAAGATAAGGTAAAGAGAAAGTCCAGACCACAAACAACAATTAAGTTGGTAGTGAAAACTATAGTGGTATGTCTAAGCAGTAGGTCAATGGTTCGAATCCATTCGGGATCACAAATATTAAAATTATGGAAGATATACATCAACAAATTCACGATGAGTTTATTAACTCAGAAGACTACGAGAAATTTTTATATGAATTACACCAACATGGTTTGATTTAAAAAAATTTTTGTATCTTTGTATTATGAAAAACAAACTACCATACGAAGCCACATCAAAAGCAATTCAAGGATATTCAGAATCTGTAATCGCAAAATCAGAAACAAACGATTGTGTTGTTAGAGCATTTGCATCTTCATTTGAAATTCCTTATGATGACGCTCACAAATATGTCGCAAAAGAATTTCAAAGAAAACCAAAAAAAGGAACTTTTGGAACTATAAGTAAACTTGTAAGAATGGCCGACAAGAAAACAGCAGTAAACAACAAAAAAGTTTATCCTGTTGGCGTTAGAAAAAGTTCTACATTGATTAATTCTTTATCTTACAATGTAACGATCAAAGGTGAAACCAAAGTAAGACAAATGACCGTTGGAACTTTTATTAAACAAAACCCAAAAGGAACATTTTTTGTTTTAGTTAGTCGACATGCATTTACAATCAAAGATGGTGTTGTGATTGGAAACCCTGAAGATGCCAACAAGACTAAAAAAATCATGAGATGTGCTTTTGAAATCAAATAAACTATATAATATGAAAAAACTAATTTTACTATTTGGATTACTGATCCATCAGGTAACCTTTTCTCAACCTCTTATAAGGCCCTATACTTATATTAATTACGATTCGATCGCCAAATCAAACTTTGAAAAAATAACCAACAAACAAAAAAGTGATTTTGTATATAGAATACAATATAATAAGTTTCAGTTATCTATTAGCACAAAACTTAAAAGAATACCATTTGTTGACACATTTTCAGATCTAACAATTAACGACATAATTTTTGCTGGATCCTACGATATACGACTAAGATTTTATGTTTCACCAAATGTTAAAGTTTTTCAGCGACTATTTATAACAGGATTAAGCAATAGTCAAATATTTCATACAACGGGTTTAATTATAAAATTTTGACATTTCTTACCCAAATCAATTTATGAACAGGGTATTTAGAAAAGTAGAAGGGGACGCTGTTTTTGATATAGTAAATCACACAATAGATATTATAAAAGAATGCCCATATGTTGAAATCCATATAGGAACCGATTCTCAAAACCACAGAAGAAATACAGTATATGTGACGGCAATTGCCTACAGATATGGAAACAGAGGAGTTCATTACATTTATCATAAACAAAAGGTAAGAAAAATAAAAGATAAATGGACACGTCTTTGGACTGAATGTGAACATTCTGTTGAGGTCGCAAATTGGTTGTCAAGTAAAATAAGTGTAAAAATTGAGATCGATTTGGACTATAATTCACAAGAAAAACATTTTAGTTCAAAACTCGTATCTCCTGCCGTTGGATTGGTTACGTCATTGGGTTATAAAGCAAATATAAAACCTGATAATCAAATCGCAACAAGAGCTGCAGATTACCATTGTCGATGATTTTTTTTTTTGCAAAATTTTTTCAACTTACGATATATTTATAAATAAAAAAAGTTATGAAAAAAGTAATAAAATTAACTGAAAATGATTTGATAAAAGTTATCAAACAAGTTATTTCAGAACAAAATGTCCAAAGCGCGGCATTCAAAACTGGCTTTCAGGCAGGTAAAGCTGTCAAACAAACGGTAATTAAAATTGGCCAAATTTCATTGACAATCATTTTTCTTCCTGCAATTGTTGGAATTAAACTTGGTCAGGCTATTTTTAAAGTGGCACAGGCAATTGGAAATGTTATTTTGAGTTTTTTAACCGCACTTGCAAAACAAGTTAAAGGTATAGTAATTGGTGCTGCTCAAACCATTAAATATACCGCAAATCAAATTTCTAGTTTTATCAGTAAAGCATCTACAAACATATTACAATTTTTTAAATCTATGTTTGACGCCATATGGAAATTAGGACAAGCCGCTTGGGGGGCCGCAGTTATCGCCGCCTCAAAAATTGCAGAACTTTGGTCTTACGTAAAACAATTTGCAGGAAACATGTTGAATAAAGCATACAACTTTGTTAAAGGTGGTGTTCAAGCTGTAGGACAAGGAATTAAAAAAGGAGCTCAAGCGGTAGGAAGCGCTATTCAAAGCGGGGCACAGGCAGTTGGGAAAGGACTTTCAAATGCTTGGGATGCGACATCAGGATTTGTGAGCGGTTTGTTTGAGTCTATTTTGGAAGACTATTATTATTACAGATCTTTATCAACAAGAAGATTAATGTATGAGGCACATATTGACACAAGAGAAGTTATTTAAATTTTATTTATGACCTTTTACGACCCCATCTTCGAAAAGAGGTGGGGTTTTTTATTTTTAGACAAATTAAAAAAAAGTTTAATAAAGATTTGTCAGTTTAAAATAAACTACATATATTTGTATAACAAACAAGGGGGGTGAGAAAGTGTGTTAGAAGTCTCACCCCCACCACAAAAGGAGAAAGTTCTTTGATTTAAGATATTGTGATTGTAAGAAAAGGGAAACTCGTAAAGTGCATTAACCTGTTGACTCAAGATGGTGAAACGAGAGTGTGAGTCAATTACTAATTACAAAAAAATGGTGTGGTAGCTCAGAAGGTAGAGCAAGGTGTGAAAAACCTGTGCCGATGGTTCGATTCCATTCCCATACCACAAAAGAATTTACAACGGACAAGGCTTAGGCAAGTGAGTTAAAAATGAGTAGTAGGAGATTTAATCGTTTGAACTACAGAAAGTTTGATACAATAAATTGGTGGGACGCGAGTGGTTGACCAAAATTCTTTTAAATACAAACATAGTTAATTAGCTCAGTTGGTTAGAGCGATTCCCTGATACGGAATAGGTCATTGGTTCGAGTCCAGTATTAACTACACATCGCAGGATAGAGCAGTGGTAGCTCGCAAGGCTCATAACCTTGAGGTCGGAGGTTCGAACCCTTCTCCTGCAACAATAGGGTAGAATATGAAAAAGGGCTTTTCCTGAAAGACGGCTAGCTAAGCCCGTGTCTACCCTCATTTACGGCCCGGTCTTCTAATGGCTAGGAAATCCGGTTTTCATCCGGGCAATCGGAGTTCGATCCTCCGTCGGGCTACTAACCTAATCCTTTGTGATAGGCTTTTATCCACTAAGAGATAAATTAAATAGTCAGGTGGCGGAATGGTAGACGCTATGGCAAGTAACTGAATCCTTGAGACCGCAATCTCATTGGCAGTAAGTAAACCCATACCAGACGTGGTTACAGGTTCGAATCCTGTCCTGACTACAACAGCCAACCAAGCTTTACTACGATACGGGCTCATACCTGTGGGTTAGGGGTGACGATCAGGAAAGACTGATATTTTTGGTCTCTTAGCTCATTTGGTTAGAGCAACTGACTCATAATCAGTAGGTATCTGGTTCGATTCCAGGAGAGACCACAAGAAAAAATTAAAAGTTATGAAAAAATTTGAAGATTTAGAATTTGATAAAATATCAGATGAACCATATATGTCAGGTGTTCGTTCTCGAATGATCTTTGAAAATGGATATGGTGTTAGTGTTGTGTCTCATACATTTTCATATGGTGGTAAAGATGGTTTGTTTGAAGTTGCGGTTTTAGACTCGAATGGTGATCTAACTTACGACACTTCTGTAACAAATGATGTGATTGGTTATTTAAATACTGATGAAGTTACAGAAATTATGGAACAAGTGCAGTCTTTATAAAAAATTATTCTTATATTTGTATTATGACAGAAGATCAAAGAAAGGCGGTAGATAATATAATGGATTGGTTTGATTTTGAAAAAGTCCATAAAACCATGAAGGCTCTTCGTTGGGAGTGGATAGGTAGTGAAGAAAAAATTCCTTGTCAAGGTGAGATTAGAGAAAAAGCAAGACAACTTTTAACTCAAGCAATAGAAAGTGAAACAGATGTTGCTTCAGGAGGTTTTCATGTAACCTACATTTCAGTTGAAGGTCTTTTAAAACTTGAGTTTATTGTGTCTGAGTGGGATGTTTTGATATAATAATTGGTCTCGGCGCATAATGGTTGGTGCACTACCCTGTCACGGTAGCAAGTAGGTAAACGAAAAAGAGGGTTCGACTCCCTTCGAGACCGCAAAAAAAAATAATCTATAGTGGGTTCAAAAAACATTTAGACCGCATATTTATAAATAAAGAAATGATATGTTTAATAAATGTTTAAATTGTGGTAAATCTGTAAAAAACAAATACTGCGGTGTATCTTGTCAAAATTTTCACCAACAAAAAGGTAAAAAAAAGAAAAAAGAGTCCATTCAGAAAAGAACTCAAACTAAAATGAAAAAATGGAAAGAGTTTGAAGTTTCTTGTCGTACTTGTAATATTCAGTTTACTATAAAAGAATATAATGTAGAAAAACCAAAAAAAGAAAAATACTTTTGTTCTAGATCTTGTAGTAATGTTAGAGTTTGGACTGAAGAAAAAAGAAAAAAATTAAGTGAAATATCTAAAAATTCTGAAAAAGTAAAAAGGGCTAATAAAATTATTGCGGAAAATAATAAAGGATTTAAAACCATAAACGGTGTTAAAACACTTGCAACACCTATGACCGAAACTCCTTGTTTATTTTGCGGTAAAACGATTTTACACAAAAAAAATAAAAAAAGAAAATACCATAACGAATGTTGGCTAAAAATTTCTGGTGGTATTAGAGAAGGATCTAGTAGAGGTAAATCTGGTATATATAAAGGATATAAATGTGATAGTAGTTATGAATTGGCTTGGGTAATATATCAATTAGAACATAATTTACCATTCCAAAGAAATTACAAAGGATTTAACTACGTTTATTATGGAAATAATCATACATATTATCCTGACTTTATATTACCGGATGGTAGTTATGTCGAGATTAAAAATTTCAAATCAGATTTAACCGATGCTAAAATAAAATGTTTTCCCTACAAAATTGTTATATTATATAAAGAAGATATTAAAAAAAATATTTTACCATACGTTATTTCAAAACATGGTAAAAACTTTATTGATTTATACGAAAAAAATTTGATGAATTAAAATAAAACTATTATACTTGTAATATTGTTTAATTAAAAAAAAAAGAAAAAATGGGAAAAGGTGTAGAAAAAGGTCGTTATATTTGTAAAGAAGGTTTTTATGACATATACGCGAAAGACTCGATGAGATCAAACAACGGAAAACAACAAGTTTCAAAAACCGAATACAATTTGTATCATTCAAAAAAAGTGGTCGAAACAGGTTTTAAAACAAAAGATTTGGCGATTTCCAAAGCAAAAGAATTATTATCTAAAAAAAAGTAAAATGAAAAATATTTTAAAATTTTTAACGGACTTCACAAAGATTTTTATATCAGGTCTTATCACAATGTTGGGGGCATTTCTTCTTTCAATATTTCTTCGTAATCAAATTAGTTTTGTTGGTTTGGTTTTGGGTGTGATTGGTATATTATTGTTGTTTCCAAATCTAAAATATTGGGAAAATGTTGTTGGGAACTTATTCAAGTCCAAGAAAAAGATATGACGTATAATCACATTAAATTCTACGATAAAAAGTAACTTTAATGTTACCAAGATATTTATAATAAAATAAACTTTAAATATTTTATTATGAAATTATCTAAAGAACAATTAATGGGGATTATAAGACACACATTAACATTTGTGGGTGGTATTTTGGTAATGAAAGGTCTTGTTGATGAGACTATGGCTACTGAAATTATTGGTGGACTAACAACTTTGACTGGTGCTATTTGGTCAATAATCGAAAAAAATAAAAAATAATTTTTCCTATTTAAAATTAAATCCCACATCAGGTGGGATTTTTTATTAACTCAAAATATTTATTATAAGAAATGAACAATATCGCATCAATAATCGTAGCATTTATTACGGGTGTTTTAGGACCTATAATAGTCATTATCATAAAAAATTGGTTGGACAAAAAAAATAAAAAGCCTGATATTTTTAAAGACACTTTAAAATGTAGTGAACGTGTAACGTCTAAAATAGAACATATATTAGACGAATTTGATGCTGACAGAGTATGGATCTCACAATTTCATAACGGAGGTAATTTTTATCCCACAGGTAAATCAATTGCTAAGTTTTCAATTATGTATGAAACCGTAAGTGAAAATACATCATCAGTTCAATCAAATTTCAAAAACATTCCCGTTAATTTATTTTCAAAATCAATAAATCATTTATATAATAACGACTTAATTCAAATACCAGATTTTTTAGATCCAAATATTCATACTTATGGTTTGAAATATGTTGCTGAAGAAACAGGGTGTAAATCAGGTTATTTATTTGCAATTAAAACAATTGACGATAAGTTCATTGGTATATTATCGGTGGATTATACAAAAGAAAAAAGACATTTATCGGTTGAGGAAATCACACACCTTCAAGTTCACGCATCATCCATTGGTGGTGTTTTAATGAGTTATTTGAATAAGTAAATAATATTTCATATCTTTGTGATATGAATATTTTCTTTTTAGATTTTGATACCAACAAATGTGCAAAATACCACTGCGATAAACACGTTGTTAAAATGATACTTGAAACTGCGCAACTTTTGTGTGGTGTTCATCATGTAACCGACCAAGTAACCGACCAAGTTCCATATAAATTATCACACAAAAACCACCCTTGTGCTATTTGGGCTCGTGAAACTTTATCTAACTATCTATATCTTTGTGATCTTGGTTTAGAGTTATGTAAAGAATATACATATCGATATGGAAAACGTCACAAGTCCCAAGAAGTTATAGAATGGTGTTTAACCAATAAACCAAAAATTAATGATAAAGATTTTACAACACCTCCAAAGGCAATGCCTGACGAATTTAAAGTGGACGATGTTATTGAATCTTATAGAAACTACTATATTGGAGCAAAAAAAGATTTTGCTAAGTGGAAAAATAGAGAAATACCTGAATGGTTTTTAAATAACTAAAGTATTTATTGTTATGAAAGTAACAAAATCAGCGTGTAGTTCTTCCAATCCTTGCTCAGGTTTTGGTGATTCTAGTGGATGTATTAGCAATTCTCAATTAAAATCTGTTGGTATTGGTAGTCATAAATTACAAACAGATGCCGCAAATGCATTTATCAAAATGTATGAAGACATGCCTGATAATGTAAAAGGATCTGTTAAATTATCGGATTCATATAGACCTTTAAATGTTCAATGTAATATTTTTGACTTTGATCATTATGAAAAAACCGGCAAAAAAAGAAAAAAAGGAACTTCAAATACCGCGGCGGCTTATCCAGGAAGTTCAAATCATGGGTGGGGTAGAGCAATAGACATATCACCATCAAATGTTCAAAAATGGATTAAAGAAAATGGTGAAAAATACGGATGGACATGGGGAGAAGGAAGGTCAGTTGGAGAACCTTGGCATTTTACATTCTGTGGATCAGGACCAAATAGGGACAAAAATTGTGATAAATATATGAGTGGAAAAATTACGGTAGACACATCACAACCTGAAACTGATGATGAAACTTCAGATCAAACTAATTTAAAAATTGATACTGGTGGTTCGTTTTTAAAAGGTCTTTCAGGGTGGAAAAGTTTTTTTGGGTTTACAGATGAACCAACCACTGTTGGTTCTTCAGAAGAAGATCAATCACAATCTTCAGATGATACAAGTAACACAATAACATCTATTAATGATTATAAAATAACAAACCCTTCTTCATCTGATAACAATTTTTATTCTGAAGTTCTTAAAAAAATTGGAGCACCAAATACACCACAAAACTTATTATTTTTTTACGCATGGAGACAAGCCGAAGGTGCTAAATCAACATTTAACCCATTTAATACTACACAGAAAAAAGAAGGATCTACTTTTTGGAATTGTTTAAAAAGAAAAGAAGGAAAATGTTTGGGTGGAGTTAGAAACTATAAGTCTGAATCTGATGGTATTGACGCAACTGCTAAAACCATAACAAATGGTAATTATGATTGTATTGTGGGTGGATTAAAAAAAGATATTGGCGCCATTAATATAGCAACAAAATGTTCTTCACAATTAAAAACATGGGGAACTGGTGAAGGTATCAAAAGAGTATTGACAACAAAAAATATCGCACCACCACCAATATCTACATCAAAAGTTAAAGAAATTAATGAAGAACTGATCCAAGAAATATATGATATTAAAAATATTATAAAAAAAGTTCTTTAAGATATTTGACATATAAATAAATTAGTAGTATCATTTCAATTGTAACAAATTAAAAAATGAACGAAGAAATTAAAGAAGTAAAAGAAGTTGAGATGTATTTCTATATTGTAAACGGATCTAAACTTTGGACATCAAACTTGGTGTTTGCTCAATTAAGAGCGAGTCGATACGGAACAAATGATGTTTACGTAGAAAAAATTGAAGTAAAAGACTTGACAAATTAAAATAAAGTCTTTATCTTTGTAAAACATTTGAGAAAAGAAAGTAGAAATATTAAAAAATCTCAAAAAAAGTTCACAAAGTACTTGACAGATTGAAATAAATGTCTTAACTTTGTAAAACAAATCGGAAACGTCCGATATAGTTCTTTGAAAAACTGATTTATCCGTTCAGGAGTAAAACAAAGACCTTCGGGTTTAAGGATGAAACTGATAAAGATATTGGGCCGTGTATGGTCCATTAAAATAAACCACGAAAGTGGGATAAAGTGAATCATTTGTGTTAGATGGTTTGCGTCTTGATTATCTTCGGATAATCGAGGTCGAGTACACAAGCGGGATACCGTTTAACCTTTAGTACCGAGGGCAACGCTGTAGGGAAAGTGGTTAGATGATTGGGCGATGTGGGTCGTCTAATTGAGGTGGGAACACCAATAGGAATAACTCGTAGGAATTTTGCAAAACAAAGTGTTCCAACACTTTTATTGCGAGTTCCATTATTAGAGGATACTTAAAACCGAAAGGTATGTTAGTGTACGAGTGGTGTCGTTATTAACCTTGACCAACTTCTACCAAGAGGTTAGTTTCGAAGTAGTCTTGAAATATGGAAATGGGGACATTTCACGGAGTAGTTGAGTATCGACTCGTTCAAAAGATGGGTTGGCTCGGTTGACAGACCACTACTTCGATAATCCACTACACAAAACTTAATTATTATTAAACAATTAATTATAAATAAGGAAAAGTGTCTGTCACGGTATAACGGAAGTTGCCCACTTAGTCACGGGTTGTCCGTGGCACATTAGGTTTCCAAGACCGAGTGTATTTCTACCAAAAACCTCTAATCCCGCAAGGACGAGTTGGGGAGGCATCCTCGAAGAGAGTTAAGTAATAGGAGAGTAGTTATATCGTCAAGGAGTGATTGGTCTAACCAATCGGCAATGAGAAATACTTTCCAAAAGAAAGTGGATAAGAGTAGAAACAATAATGACTCTAAAGGTTCTCACAAAATAGGTGTAATCTCAGCCTTTTATTTCTTTTATAGAATGGAGCTAAAACCGGTAAAAAAATTTAGGGATCAATTGATCCCTTTTTTCATTTTTTTATTAAACAACCCAAAGTCCATCCCTCCATTAAAAAACTATTTAATTCATTATTTAAAACTCTTTTATTTTTACCATCTTTATTAATCCACTTTCTCCCAATACAAGATGGTTTAGAAATCTTTTTAGTATTTTTCATACTATTTCTTAAGATTAATTTTCTTTCTTCACTAATATATTGACCAAAATTCCACCCATCTGATAAATATTGATTAATATCTTCGGGTCTAACCATTTTATTTTTAGTTTCTTTATTCATCCATTTCATCCCCCAAACCGAGTTATCAGACCCAACTCCAGTATTTTTCTTTTTTAAACTAAGTTTTTGTTTGGATTCCTCCGTGTGTTTTTTTCCTGACCAATCGTAAAAATTTGATCTAACACGTTTACCTAATTCAAAACTTTTTTTAGTTGCTTCTGACATTTTTTGTGAAAAAATTCTTCTGTATTCAGGATCCGTCATGTTTTTTTTGAATTGATCATTTCCTGCCTTACTTGTTTTTATCATATGTAATTCATTTTTGAATCCTCCTCCACCACCTAATTGTAAATTCATACAATAGTGATCGTTGATAAGTTTTTTATCAACAATTTCTTTTTCTCTCAATTTAAGTTCTTCTCTATTTGAAAAAAATTCTAAAATTTCTTTTTTATGATTTTCTCTGCCGTGATAATTTATTGAATTCCATAATCTTTTACCGCTACCTAAATAATTGTCATCAATGTTGTCTGTAGAATGCATTCCAATATAATACCTATTAGTTAGGATACAAGTGGTTTTATAAATGTAATGATATTTTTTTTGTCTTCTGGCCATATATATATAATTTTACTATAAATATAGCCAGAAGTCCAAAAAGTCTAGTGTGGACCCGGAGGTAATCGAAACCTCGTCCAGCTCGTCTTGTCTAAAAGACAACTACATGCTTAGGTTGGTATTTTCTAATACCCCAAAATATTTGATTTTGTCTTGATCAAAAACAATGTCAGTTTGTTCTTCACCATCGTAAACTAACAACCAATGAACCATTCAATTTATAGTTTAATGGTAATCCACTTTTATCACTTCTGTTGCTAAGCGTATGTGAACCGGCTCCCGTTTCCGTAAACTTCTTAAGCTACAGTAACTTCAGAACCTCTTAGTAAACCAAGAGTTTCCATTTTGTTTAGCACATTGCCAGTTGTTTTTGTGAGTCAGTTTTTAACGAGATTATCTCAGTCTCGGCATGCTTCTTTTATTCAACCAACGCCTGTCAAATCCAAGTCGGGCCCATATGTCAAATAACTTCTATACAAATATAATACAAAGATTTATATTATTCAATATATTTATAAATATATGAAAAAAAGACTTCTTATAGAAAATGATGTTAATGAAATGACGGACTTTCAAAAAATCCTTCTTTTAAACAAAAGAAAGTTGTCTCCTGATGATGTTGAATTCAAAAGTAGTGATTACAAAATTGACTTAAATAAAGTTCAGATTAAACCTGATGGTTTGTTATTTGACTTTGATGATTTAGAACAATTTTTAAAATTTTTTCATTACCCTGCGTTTGAAGAAGGAACTGATGGTGAGTGGGATGCGGTTAACTATGATCAAATGTATTATGGTTCTTGGAATTTTTATAATGAGTGTCAAGATCGAGCGTATGATGATTGGCGTGAAGGATATACTTTAGGATATCTTTGTAGTGAAGCGAACATCAGACTAAGAGAATTACTTAAAATAATTGCACCTAACCTTGTTGATAGTATCAAAGAAGATGGTAGTAGAATTTATGGTGAAGGGGATATCACAAGTGTATTAGACAAATATTTTAAAAATATTGGTGATGAAATGGATGAGATTATATGTTCTGCTAAAGCAAATGCAACTGAAGAAGGGGCTAAAAAGGAGATAGAAAACGCATATTGTAATACACTTAGTGAATTTGGGGTTGAGAAGTGGGGTAAGTGGTGTTTTGGATTATACTTTATAAGTTGGGGTAATCTGGTACAGTTATTTATTGAAGATGGTGAATTTGATGGAAATGCTCTTGATGTAATGATAGATAAAATATATAGAAAATTTAGACATAGTCTTCCTGAATATTACGAGATGGAATATCAAGTTATGGATAACGAAATCTTTGAATCTCAATCTTGTGAAAAATTAGTCAATTTGATTGATGAATATATAGAAAGAGCTCAAGAAGAACTTTCACCTGAATATACAAAAACTATGAATAAACTTAGTTCGTTAGGTCTTTTTAATACTAGTGGTTTAGAAATACCAGGTCAAAGAGGTTTGAGAATTAAAGTTGACGAGGTCGATCCCGAAACTTTAAAAGTTAAATATATTGTGGGATCAAATAGTTATTTTGGTGATCGAAAATACGGTTTATCAACTCCTGATGAAGTAATTGCAATAGCAACTCAGCCAGGTTTATTTAACCCGACTGAGTATAGAATCCTACCTGGTCAATTAAGACGATAACGTTCTTTTAAAATCTCGTATAATTTGTAACCATCTTCATCATCAATAAAAAATTGGTTTTCATCGTATATATCCGAAATTATAATACCATCTTTTTCTTCAATTACATCAATTGAAGTTAATTGATGAACATCATCATAAAATGGATTTTCATCGAAATCATCAAACGGTAGTAAAGATTTTGTTGGTTTTGGTTCATTATATTTAAATTCATATTTTTTTAAACCAAGATCTTTTACCATGTTTTTTCCTGCTTCAATTGCTCTTTGAACGTCATCGATACACACAAATTCGTTTGCTGTGTGCATGTTATAATAACCACATGACATATTAATACAAGATAGATCAGATTGTTGTTTAATCATCATAATATCGGTATATGGATGAGACTGAACCAACATTTCGTTATTAAACCCTTTTGTAATTGATCTAATTGCGGTATTGAAGAAATCTCCATTCTTATCAAATAAAGTGGTTCCCATGCAAGCCTGTGAAATTAAGTGATCACCAGGTGCATCATATTGGGCGCAATAACCAACATCTTTTAAAAACTCTTTATCCACCAATTTTGATCCATGGCAACCCGTTTCTTCTGAAACAAAAAACGCCACTTTAACTTTGTCTAATTGAGATAAAAGTTCCAAACAAATATAAATTCCACATTTGTCATCACCACCAATTCCTGTTGGTTTATCGTCTTTATCATATGCCTTTAAACATAAAACTTGATCTTTTCCGAAATCTTTTCCAAATGTAAATGGGCGAACAAGTTGTTCTTCTTTAACAACTATTTTTTCAACAAGTTCATGAACCGTGTCTGTATGAGAAATAAACATGGGATAAAACTCGTCATCTTCTAATGAGCCTTTTGTTGCGTATATGTTATTATGATCATCGTAATTATAAATCACACCTTCCATACCCTCAAGAACTGACAATATGTATTCAACCATTTTACTTTCCTTATAGGTCTTGGTTGGGACAGATAAGAGTTCTTTAAATTTATTTAGATTCATTATTTATTGTTTAAAACAAAGATAAGATTATTTTTTTAATTTACAAAGTATTTATTAAGTATAATATAAAAACATGAATAAAAGTTATAGCAAAATTAGACACATTCAAGAAGCAAACTTGATGTTAGAAAGTAGAAGACTAGAAGAAAAATCAAGACATTTGTTGATGGAAGCAGTCCAATCTGTGATTTTAACCTTGAATATTCCTACAGTTCAGGGTCAGATTGATAGAACTAAAAATATCCCTTTTTCTATAGGTCCTCTTGGTAAAAACGCGGCAAATGAATACACAGGTATATTAACTAATATGACAATTAATGGTCAATTGGCAAATAAATTGACAAATCAAAAATTAACTGGTGAGTATGTAAATGGAGAAATCATGTTAGGAAATGATGCCGATTTACTTATAAGTGCGATTAATAATGTAAAAAGTGATGATTTGATTGATCAATCTATGTTTAATAGAAACATGGCCAGTTTTGTAAGAAAAAAAGATCCTAACAATCCATCATCACCTGGAACACAAACAATTTTTATACAAAAAGTTATTAAAAATTTGAAACCAGTTCAATAATAACTTAGAAATTTATTTATACTATTTTTTACTGAAATTTTATAATTTTGTATTTTATAAATTTATTATAAATTACATATGATTCCTGTATGTTAAAATACGCAACAATTTCATTGAATGGATCTAAGTTCAAAATCAAACCTACATTGAATCCTTTAACTAAGATATTAATTTGAATAAAATTTTGATTTTTTGATGTTTTTATAGGGTATGTCATTTTTAATGTATCGTTCCTATAAAAATCTAAATAATTTTGTGTTGTATTAATAAAGTATTTACAACCTGCTGGTAAAATTTTATCATACAAATTACTATCAAAAATTTCGTCAATTTTCTGTGAAGTATCTCCGTAAAATGATTGAGTTTCATATACCTCAATAATAATATTTTGAGAAAAGAAAATTGAAAATAAAAATAAACTGATAACTAAAAAAAGGTGTTTCATTTTTATTTTCTATGAAGATTTAACAATATTAAACTTTATCATTTTTTTAACAGTAGTCATTTGATTAGCGTTCCAATACCACAAAACATTTTCATTTTTATAACCAATATTAACAATTAACCCGTAATCAAATCCTTCTTCTAATATTTTTATTATAAAAAGTCCATCACCAGTAGTAATTACATCAATAGGTAAAACACTTAGAAATTCTTCACCAACATAGTAAGAAGATGTTTTTTTATTTAAATCAATAACATAAGTTGTTTTTGTGATTTCAAGATCATTGATTACGTCAGGATTCATAATTACAGAATCTAAAGTTGTATTTCTGTAAGAAACAAGTTCTTGTCTTTCAAAAATCTCAATTACTAATTTTTGAGAAAAAGAGATTATACTAATAAATAAAAATAAAGTTAATGATAATGTTTTCATAGTTTTCAATTGTTACTACAAAGATATAAAAATAAAAACATTAAACAAATTTATTCTTTCTTTTTTCTTCCCCTTTTTGGTTTTTCTTCTTGATTTACGATAATAATTTCATCATTAACCACTTTTAATTGATAATTTTTATTTTCTTCAATTTCCACCATAAGAAGTTTTTCTGAAATCAAATCTTCAATCTTATCTTGAATTGCTCTTTTAATTGGTCTTGCTCCGAATGTTTCATCAAATCCAACTTTTGAGATATAATCGATAACTTCTTGGTCATATGAAAAATGATAATTTTTTTCTGATACTCTTTTCAATAATTTATCTACTTCCAATCTTGTAATTACGTCAATATGTTCTTTTTCTAAAGAATTAAAGATCACAACATCATCAATTCTATTTAAAAATTCAGGTGCAAAAAACTTCTTTAATTCTTTTTTCAAAACTTCTTGTTTTTCTTCTTCCATAACAACATCACTTTTGTTTGTTTTGAACCCAAGTCCAGTTCCAAAATCTTGAAGTTTTCTAACTCCAATGTTGGAAGTCATAATAATCAAACAATTTTTGAAGTTAATTTTACGACCCAATGAATCTGTAATATGACCGTCATCTAACAACTGAAGAAGTGTTGAAAATATGTCTTTATGGGCTTTTTCAATTTCGTCAAATAATATTACAGAATATGGTTTATTTTTAACTTGTTCTGTAAGTTGTCCTCCTTCATCGTGACCTACATATCCTGGAGGTGAACCAATAAGACGAGATATTGTATGTTTTTCTTGGTATTCACTCATATCCACACGAATCATATTATCTTGACTACCAAAAATCTCTTTTGCCAATTGTTTTGCCAAGTATGTTTTACCAACGCCTGTTGATCCCAAGAAGATGAATGATCCGATTGGTTTATTTGGATCTTTAATTCCGATTCTATTTCTACGAATAGATTTTGCAATTTTTAATACCGCTTCTTTTTGACCAATCACTTTTGAATTTAAATTTTTGTCCAAATTGATAAGTGAATTTCTTTCATCTACATTAATATTTGAGATTGGTATTTTTGTCATATTTGACACCACCTCATAAATTAATTCTTCTGGTATTGTTCTTTTACTATTTAATAGTATCTCTTCGAATTTTTTCTTTTCTTCTTCTAGTTTTGAAATAACGCTTCTTTCGCGATCTCTAAGTTCTGCGGCCTTTTCATAATCTTGTGTTTTAATAACATCAAATTTTTCTTGTTTAATATCTAAGGCTTGTTGTTTTAGATTTTCTATTACTTCAGGAAGTTTAATATCTATTTGCATTCTTGCTCCAACTTCATCTAAGATGTCAAACGCTTTGTCAGGAAACTCACGATCTGTAATATATCGATCTGCTAATTCCACAAACGTCCATAAGGTTTTATCATCGTAAGTTACTTTATGGTGATCTTCGTATTTTCCTTTGCTTTGTTTTAGAATTTCAAAAGTTTCTTCTTTTGAAGATGGATCAACTATAACTTTCTGAAAACGTCTCTCAAGCGCTCCGTCTTTTTCAAAGTTTGTTCGGTATTCGTCAAGTGTTGTGGCACCAATACACTGAATTTCTCCTCTTGAAAGTGCTGGTTTGAAGATGTTTGAAGCATCTAACGAACCTGAACTATTTCCTGCTCCTACAATGGTGTGAATTTCGTCTATAAATAAAATAATATTTGGAGCCAATTGTAATTCTTCAATAATTACTTTCATTCTTTCTTCAAATTGACCACGATATTTTGTTCCAGCGACAAGTGAATTCATATCTAATGATACAATTCTTTTATCTGCCAAATTTTTGGGACATTCTCCGTTATAGATCATCATTGCCAAACCTTCAACAATTGCCGTTTTACCACAACCAGGTTCACCAATTATAATTGGGTTATTTTTTTTTCTTCGAGATAGAATTTGGGCAATTCTAAAGATTTCATTTTGTCTTCCAACAACAGGGTCAAGTTTACCATCTTCGGCTAACTTATTTAGATCTTTACTGAAGTTATCTAACACTGGTGTTCCGCTTTCAGATTTTTTCTTTGGTTTTTCTCCGCTATCATCCATAAATTCTAACATATTAATTTTTTCTTAATAATAATAACTTTATTTTAAAAAGTCCATAATTGTCATAATGTCAGTTTATTTTTTCTAAATTATTATTTTACTGACAATTTGTCAGATAATATTGGTTGGTATAATTTTTCATATAAAAAAATCAAAATAAACCTATAAAAAAAATAAAAAAATGTTTAATTGGAACGAATTTGACAAATTATTAAATGAAATTTTTTCTTCATCTTTCGATGATAAAAACTGGACTAAAAATACTTATAGATCAAAAGATGGTTTGTATTCTATGTCTTTTATGACAAGAAATTTTAATAATGAAAAACCTACTGATGAATTATATGTGTTAAAAGAAAAATTAAACTTGGCGGTTAGAAAAGAAAATTTTGAAGAAGCGGTAAATTTAAGAGATGAGATAAAAAAGTTAGAAAAAAACAAAGAAGAGTTATCAAAGTTGAAATTTAAATTGGACGAATGTATTCGAAACCAAGACTTTGAAAAGGCGATACAATATCGAGACCAAATAAAATCTCTTAAGTAATTTAATCCACCTTTATGGTGGATTTTTTATTTCGTATATTTATAGTTATGGAAGGATGGAGAAAATTTGCTGAGTCTTTGGAACTAACAAAAGAGTTAGAAGAAACTTATTATAATATTAGAAGATTTTTTCAAAAAGAAGGGTGGACACAAAAAGACATTGAAAAACCACCATATTATCCAGAAGTCTTAATGTATTATCACAGAAAAATTCAACCATTGATTCGGGAAATAGACCAAACAATTAGAGATTATGGTTTTAATGTTGACGGAACTGAAGTTCATTATTATATTATGGATAAACTTCGTCATATAGATGACATAACCCCATTAAGAAAACCAAATGGCAATAACGAGCGAGATAATTAGCGGAACTACGATTTTAAATGAAGTTCAATCATCAAATATTGTAAGAACACAATACGATACATCAACAAAAAAAATGATTGCGGAATTCAAAAATGGTATGAGATATGAGTATGATGATGTCCCACATCAAAAATATACCGAATTTAGATCAGCTCAATCACAAGGAAATTATTTTAATAAAAACATTTCTAAAACTTATCCATACAAGAAACTATAATTAGAAAGTATTTATCTATATGAATACAACAGAACTAATTAAAAGTTTTGAACCACAAAAAGAATTAAATCCTAAAATATGGGAAAAAGAGGGTAATTCATATGAAATGAAACCCGAAGTAAGAAATCGTTTATTAGAGATTGCAAATCAGTTTATTGAATATCTCAATATAGAACTTATTGTGACAGACATTGTTCTAACAGGATCATTGGCAAATTATAATTGGTCAAAATATTCTGATTTTGATATTCACATAATTGCAAACTTTAATCAATTCCCATCATCACATGTCGATTTATATAAAGAATTGTTTATGTTAAAAAAGGCAATTTTTAACAAAAATCACGATATAAGGATTTTTGGTTATGAAACAGAGTTATATGTTGAATCGGAAGATGAAGCACATTTTTCAAGTGGTGTTTATTCTTTATTATATGATGATTGGCAAAACAAACCAAAAAAAGAAAATGTAAAAATTGACAAAAACACAATCGAAAGAAAGGCAAAACAATGGATGGATAATATTGATGGTGTTTTAGAAAATATTGAAGACGAAGATATTGAAGATGCCAAAGAGTTAATTTCAAAATATAAAGATAAATTGAAAAAATTCAGAACCTGTGGACTTCAAACTGGTGGGGAATATTCTTCAGAAAATTTGGTGTTTAAGATCTTAAGAAGGAATGGATATTTAGAAAAATTAAGTGATGCTTCACACAAAATTTTGGAAAAAGGTTTATCAATGAAACAATAAAAAAAATAAAATAAAATAAATGTATTTATTGATATATTTATTAAGAAAAAATAATTCACAATACAAAAATAATTATGGCAGGAATTAAACCTATTGGTAGCGAAAAATTAGAGGGAATGGATAAATTAAGACGAATAATGGAAATTGCTCGTTTTAAAGAAAATATTCCACAAATTAATAATGATCTTCAATCAAGTGAATATAAAATTAATTTGGCCGATGGTAATACTTACGAGATTATCAAAGAAAGACAAGGATATATCATTAAAAGAACTATCAACGAGTCAGAAACTGAATATATTGACAACATTAAAGGAAGAAAATATTATTCATCATATTCTCAAGCGTTAAAAAGATTGAATTTAATGATTAAAGAAATTAATACTAATTTTGAAAATCACGAAGGAACATCGCTTTTAGGTGAGCAAAAAAAAAAGTTCATACTAAAAACTAAAAAACCAAAAACAACAGAAGAACCAGGAGCAGAAACTACTGAACCTGCACCCGCACCTCCTGTTTCTGAACCTGCTCCCGCACCTTCTGCAGAACCCCCAATGCCCGATATGGGAGGTGAGGCTCCGATGCCAGAACCTGATATGGGAGGAGAAGCTCCGATGCCTGATATGGGTGGAGAATCTCCGATGCCTGATATGGGCGGAGAAGCTCCGATGCCAGAACCCCCGATGCCTGATATGGGTGGAGAAGAAGAACCAATGCCTATGCCTGAAATGGGTGGTGAAGAGGAAGAAATTGATATCGAAAAAAAACCAAAAGAAAAGAAAGTTTCTGATCTAAAAAGAATTCAAATTTTAACTGGCAAATTAGCACAAAAAATTAGAGCTTATGATGAAGAAAAAGAAATGGATGCTAAAGATATAAAATATATCATCAATTCCATTTTATCTGCAATTGACGTTGATGTTTTAGATGAAGACGACATAGAACAAATTATTTCCAAATTGGAAGGTATTGAAGAAGAAGGTGAAGAAGAGGATATCAAAATTAAAAAGACAGAGGTAGAAGAACCTGAAATGGGTAATGAAGATGTTGCCCCTGAACCACCACAAGAACCTGAAATGGCAGAAGGGTATGATAATTTTGCCGACGCATTTCAAGACTTATTGGGTGGAGCGTATTCTAACGTCGCAATGAGAAACATGCAAGGAGAAAAAACCGAATCATCGATACATCATTATGACGAAGATTTTGATAATCAAGACGAATACCATAGAGAAAGAAGAAAAGGAAGAAAAAATTATCCAAATGTTGATAGATTTGAACATGGAACTTTCGCTGAATCTACGGTAGATAAAGTTTTATCAAAATATTTTGTTTTAAACGAAGAAGACAATACGGAATATCAAAAAACAAAAAAAACAAAAACAAACCAACTATACAAACAAAATAAGGAAAATGTAATTCGTCTTTCTGAATCAGGAGATCAATTGGATGTTTCATTAAATTATATTAACGAAAACCCAAGAACAAGATTAATAGGATTATCAACAAAAGGTAATTTAATTTTTAAAGAGGGATTGAACGAAACTAAAATCACAAAAAATGGTGATATTATATGAATCAACTGATTTATATTAATGGTTTAGGTCCTAACTATAAAGGAGATAATATATATGAATTTATTTTCTCCGATACTTTGGAAGTTTTTGGTGAAAATTGGGAATCAAAACCAGCAAATGGTTATCCATCTCCACCTGATTTAGAATACATAAGAAAAGTTGGAACTTTAATTAATGAAGGTGTAAGTTTTGATTTGGTTCAGAATTCAGATGTATTTTCTTTAATTGATTCTATGGATGGTGTAATTGCTATGGGTTGGGAAGTTGAAACTGACGATATTGATTTTTCATTAGTTAAACGTTTAGTTTTTCATTTTGGAGAATCTGAAGAAGATGTTAAAAACAAACTATATGAGAGAGATATAGTATTAGAATTTGAAAAAAAAGTTGTTTATGAAAACTAAAAAAAATATTTTATTCTTAATTGAGAATGGATTGTCTTCAAGAACCATTAGTTCAATGTCTAATAAACAAGTTGGTTTGTTAGTAGAAAAGTTTAAAAAACTGAAAAAGTCGGAAAATAAAGAACAAACACAAGTTGTAACACAAGTTTTTGATTCAAGTAAACCCGATGAAAAGGCAAAACTAAATCAAATGTTAAAAAACCCAACAAAACTACAAGGTCAAAATATTGAGGTCAAAGAAGACGAAGAAGATTCGGTAACATCACAAAATGTATTTTCAAAAGACGTTTCACAAGAATATACAGGCCAAGAAGCTCCACATGATGAAACATCTATGCAAGATGATGGTATGGGCGATGATTCAGGTGAAAATAGATCAATGATGGGTATGTCAGAATCTGAAATTAACGAAAAATTTGAATCAAAAGCTCAACAAGGTTTATTTTGGGCTCGTTGTAATAAGTGTTCAGACAAAAAATGTAAGTGGTGTAAAATGGCAAAAGAATTTTCAGATTCGACATCTAAGAAAGATTACAAAAAAATGCCGGAAAAAATTCATCCTGAAAAAACCGTTAAATACAAAAAAAAGAAAACAAACGAAAATTTACAAAAATTTTTAGAAGATAGAATTGTTAATATTATTGAAAATAATATTGAACCAAAAATGACAAAAAAAGATTTGATTAATACGATTAAAAAAAAATCTAAAAAATCAGACTCTATGATTATCCGTAGACCAAAAAAATTAACAATGTTTTCTGACGAAGCACCTATGGAATTACCAATAGGTAAAATGTTTTCAATTGGTAAAAAGTAATCTTTACAACAAACACCCGTAAATGATATTTATAACATATGGGGTTTTCTAAAGAACAAGTAATGATCGAATATGTGAAGTGTATGAATGACACTCCATATGCTCTTAGAACATATTTACAAACATACGATAATACCGTATCTAAATATGTTCCTTTGGAATTATTTCCTGATCAAATTTCATTATTAAAGGATTATGAAGACTACGAGGAAAATATCGCATTAAAATATCGACAAGCAGGTGTATCTACGGTAACTGCCGCTTGGATTTCAAAAAGATTGGTATTTGCAAAAAAAACACAACCAGAAAAAATTCTAATAATTGCCAATAAACTTGATACCTCGATGGAGATGTCAAATAAAATTAGAACATTTGTTGATCAATGGCCATCTTGGGTTGGTGCCGGATTTTCTGCTGAAAAAAATTCACAAAGACATTATAAATTAAATAACGGATCTGAAGTTAAGGCTGTTGCAACATCAAAAGATGCACTTCGTGGATTTACACCAACAATTCTTATTTTTGATGAGGCGGCCTTTATTGAAGCAGATGGTGATTTTTGGGCCGCTTGTATGGCATCACTCTCTACGGGTGGTAAAGTAATTGTAATATCAACACCAAATGGGTATGACCCAATATATCACGACATTTACGATCAGTCATTGAAAGGAATGAACCAATTTAAAATTTCTGAAATGTTTTGGTATAGAGATCCAAGATATACAAAGGACTTATATTTAGTTCCAACAGATGATCTTGTTCATTATCTTTTGAATCGAGAAGAATACGACGATTCAAAAAATATTTCTTTTTCACATACAGATCCTTATGAAAGAGATAATGAAGAACTAAAACATTTTTTCAAACAAGGATACAAACCATGTTCTTCGTGGTATGAAAAAATGGTTAAAAAACTTAAATACGATAAAAGAAAAATTAACCAAGAGTTAAATTGTGAATTCTTGGGTTCGGGAGATAACGTATTTGATAACAAACAACTTGAAGATATTAAAAATGAATCTTTGCAAGAACCTATATCAAAACTTATGGGTAATTCACTTTGGATTTGGAAAGAACCAATTGAGGGTCATAAATACATTATGGGCGTTGACGTGTCTCGTGGTGATAGCGAAGATTATTCAACAATTCAAATTATTGATTTTGATGATAGAGAACAAGTTTTAGAATATGTTGGGAAAATTCCACCTGATACATTAGCAGAAGTTGCTTATAAGTGGGGTATGATGTATAATTGTTTTGTGGTTGTCGATATTACAGGAGGTATGGGTATTACAACTGTGAGAAAAATGCAAGAACTTGGATATAGAAACTTATATGTGGATGGTGTCGATGCGTTTAATGTTTGGGCAACAAATAAAGGAAATAGTGAGAAAATACCGGGAATAAATTTTAATAATAAAAGAGTTCAGATTATTGCATCATTTGAAGAATATATTAGACATAAATTTAAAATAAGAAGTGTTCGTTTGTTTAGTGAAATGAACACATTTGTTTATATAAACGGAAGACCTGATCACCAAAAAGGACAGCATGATGACTTAATTATGGGAATATCCATTGCCATTTATGTTGGAGAGTCATCGTTTTCAAAATTAGAAAAAGCAACAGACCAAGCCAAATCTATGATTGATTCTTGGGCCGTTGTCAATAATGAATCAGTTGGAAAAGAAGCACAATTTAATCCAACAATACCTAATGATAATGTATTAAGGGAAAGGGCGGGATTTCAAAATAATGGACCAACCAGAGATGATTATCAAAAATATGGTTGGTTATTTGGGGGTTTAATGAAATAAAAAAAATGGGATTAAATTTTAGAAAAAAAAGTGGAAAAATTGCTAATGGATCAAGACTTATTGTTCCTGGTCAGCAATATCTTGGGCAAAAAGTTTTTGAACCAACTTTTAAAAACAAAAAATCAGCTCCAATCGATCGAGATTTATTGGAACAAATATTGCCGTTTTTAACACCTCCACCAACCCCATCTGTAACTCCGACAAATACACCGACTAATACACCTCAACCATCACAATCGCCAACAAATACACCTACGCCAACACAAACTCCGACAAATACGCCAACTCCGACACCGACACCACCAATACCTTTCCCTCCTACGAACATCAGTATTCCTGTAGTTTCAGGGGTAAACTCTGTTGGATCGGTGTTATTTACAACAAACGGTACATGGACTAATTCACCAACATCATATACATACCAATGGTATAGTTTAAATTATTCTGGTGGAAGTCCTACTCTACTAACAGGTGCAACTAATTCTTCTTATTTACTAACACAATCTGAAGCAAACACTTACGTTTATTGTGAAGTAACGGCAATAAATTTGTATGGTAGTGGTGTTGCTAGTAGTAGTAATAGTTCTAATTATATTTATGATAATGATTACTATGCGATTTACACAGGATACACAATTGGGCCTCCTTCGGTAGGTCAAAGTATTTTACAAAATCAACTAATGTTAGGTGTTAAATCATCGGGTGCGTGGGTTAAATTAGATTATTTCATAGTTTGTGCAACAGACGGAGATGAGTTTTATGCCTTAACTGATTGGAAAACTAACACCAGAAATTCGGTTGCTTACAGTGGATATACATTTATATCAAATCAAGGATTCTCTTTAGATGGTGTGAGTGGTTATATTGACACTCAATTTAATCCATTTACAAGTGGAGTTAATTATCAAACTTTACAATCATCAAGGTATTTTATGCCATATTCGGTCACGTCAGGTGTTTTTGATGGTGTATTGACAACACCGAATCCATTTATAAACAGTATTCAATTAGGAAACGTTGTTACTCAACGAATTAACCAAGGTCCTTTTGATCTTAATACTGCGTTTAATTATTTAAACGACCCAAGTGGACCAAAGAACATTCCATCAGTTAAATCAATCCAAAGACTTGGTAATTCGTCTCTTAGACTTTCTAATGGAACATCAATAACTGCCAGATTGGCATTTGTAACATCCGTTCAGAATAGCAATCAGTTGATCGGAAGATCAGGAATAAATTTCGGAAATCATATTGTTGCAGGATATGCTATGGGTGGTAATTTGGTTAGTCAAAATACCGCATTTGTGACAGCATGGAATACTTATATAAACGCAATATAGGTTTATGAATATATCATAAAACACAAAAAACTATTGAAATATTTATATCTATAGTTAAATTATTAATATGGAAAATAATAATCAAAATCTGACAGTTTGGCAAAGGTTATCCAAAACATTTGGACCCGATTCAACATTGGGTCAAGGACAACCAGATTATAAGTTAGACAAAAAGGAACTTTTAAAAACTCAAGACAAGGCCGAATACGAAAGGGCGAAGTTACAAAATCAACAATCATTATATCTTAGCACCAATTGGGCTAAAGTAGAAAACAATCTTTATACTCAGGCGATATATTATGAACCAACAAGATTGGCATCATTTTATGATTATGAATCTATGGAATATACTCCCGAGATTTCAACAGCTTTAGACATCTATGCTGAAGAATCAACAACACCAGATCAAAATGGATATATTCTTCAAGTTTATTCTGAATCAAAAAGAATTAAAAGTATATTAGTAGATTTATTTGTTAATGTTTTAGATATTAACACCAATCTACCAATGTGGATTAGAAATATGTGTAAATATGGTGATAATTTTGTTTATTTAAAATTAGATCACGAAAAAGGAGTAACTGGTTGTTTACAATTACCAAATATTGAAATTGAAAGGTTGGAACGAGGGATTGACTCTAGAACATTTCAAGCAACAATAAATGTTAATAGAAAGGCTTTAAAATTTGTTTGGAAAGCGAGGGATGCTGAGTTTAATACTTGGGAGGTTGCCCATTTTAGATTACTTGGTGATGATAGAAAACTTCCTTATGGAACATCAATGTTAGAAAAAGCACGTCGTATTTGGAAACAATTAGTTTTATCTGAAGATGCAATGTTAATTTATAGAACATCAAGAGCCCCTGAAAGAAGGGTATTTAAAGTATTTGTTGGGAACATGGACGATAAAGATGTTGAAGCTTACGTTCAAAGAGTTGCCAACAAATTCAAAAGAGATCAAGTTGTTGATAGAAAAACAGGAAATGTTGATTTAAGATTTAATCAAATGGCCGTGGATCAAGATTACTTTATTCCTGTTCGTGATACAGCACAAGCAAGTCCAATTGACACATTACCAGGAGCCACTAACTTATCTGAAATTGCGGATATCGAATACATCCAAAAGAAACTTGTGACAGCACTTAGAATTCCTAAGGCATATTTAGGTTTTGAAGAACCTGTAGGTGATGGTAAAAGTTTATCATTATTGGATATTCGTTTTGCAAGAACAATTAATAGAATTCAAAAATCTGCAATTTCTGAAATGAATAAAATTGCAATCATCCATTTATATTT
>Ga0209829_10000236_pt1 | contig 51455 bp, 44 predicted proteins | sample C_140205_EF_Meta_FD_187311 | JGI IMG/M metagenome (GOLD analysis project Ga0209829, IMG submission 187311) | Freshwater microbial communities from Lake Croche, Canada to study carbon cycling - C_140205_EF_MetaG (SPAdes) (version 2) | ecosystem: Environmental > Aquatic > Freshwater > Lake...
GGTCTCAAAAAATTCAGTATGGAGTTGGGTGGCAAGTCGCCCTTTGTTATTTTTGAAGACGCCAATCTTGATCGTGCATTAGACGCGGCGATTTTTATGATCTTTAGCAACAATGGTGAACGATGCACAGCAGGCAGCCGCATTTTTGTACAAAATGCAATCTATGCAGAGTTTGTTAATCGCTTTGTTGAACGCGCCAAACGCATCAGCGTGGGCGACCCCTTGGATGAAAACACCACAGTCGGCCCCATGATCAGCCCTGCTCATTTAAACAAGGTGCGCAGTTACATTGATCTAGGCCCCAAAGAAGGCGCAACGCTTTTGTGTGGCGGGATCGACAGACCGAGTTATGCCAGCGAATTGCCAGAACATGTTGCAAATGGTAATTTTGTGTGGCCGACTGTTTTTGCGGATGTGGATAACCGCATGCGCATTGCACAAGAAGAAATTTTTGGACCCGTTGCTTGTTTAATTCCATTCAAAGATGAAGCCGACGCCATCGAAAAGGCCAACGACATCGCTTATGGACTGTCGAGTTATGTGTGGACAGAAAACATTGGCCGCGCACATCGAGTTGCAGCTTCTATCGAAGCCGGTATGTGTTTTGTGAATAGTCAAAACGTGCGCGATTTGCGTCAACCCTTTGGTGGCATCAAAGCCAGCGGCACAGGCCGCGAAGGCGGCACATGGAGCTATGAAGTATTTTTAGAGCCTAAAAATATTGCGGTGTCGATGGGCCGGCACCACATTCCACACTGGGGCATTTGAGATGGGACAACTCGCACTCACCGCCAAAATCACGCATGTACCATCCATGTTCTTAAGTGAATTGGATGGGCCGCGCAAAGGATCAAGACAAGACGCGATCGATGGTCATCACATCATCAGTCAACGTTGTCGCGAGTTAGGAGTGGACACATTGGTGGTGTTTGATACACATTGGTTGGTAAATGCCAATTACCACATCAACTGCGCACCTCATTTCAAAGGCGTCTACACCAGCAACGAGTTGCCTCATTTCATTGCCAACATGGCGTTTGAGGCTCCTGGTAATATCGCATTGGGTCAACTGCTCGCGCAAGTGTGTAACGAGCACGGTGTTGAAACATTGGCGCATCATGCAACGACTCTCAACCCCGAATACGGCACCTTGGTTCCTTTGCGTTACATGAATGCCGATCAACATTTCAAAGTGATTTCTGTGTCTGCCTTATGTATGGCTCACTTCTTGAATGACAGTGCGCGATTGGGTTGGGCCATTCGTCGCGCAATTGAAGATCATTACCACGGAAAGGTTGCAATTTTGGCCAGTGGGTCGCTTTCGCATCGCTTTGCACAAAATGGTTTAGCCCCTGAATATGCGTTTAAAGTATGGAGTCCCTTTTTAGAAACACTCGATCACCAAGTGGTGAGTATGTGGGAGCAAGGTGCATGGCCTGCTTTTTGTGAGATGTTGCCCGAATACGCGAGCAAAGGTCATGGCGAAGGTTTTATGCATGACACTGCGATGTTGATGGGCGCTTTGGGTTGGTCGGGCTATACAGGACAAGCAGAAGTGATCACACCTTACTTTGGCGCGTCGGGCACGGGGCAAATCAATGCGGTGTTTCCTGTGTTGCCAAGTAATGGAAGCCAAGTGCCAAAAGCGCAAGCGAGTTCGGCGACGGGGTATGTGAATGTGGGGGTGAGGCTTTAGCCCAACCTCTCTATTTTCTCGCTGGCCATATCCACGTGCCGTCGCAAGGCCTTGATGCACGGCTTAAATCTCTCGCTCCAAACATGCGTTGCCTTTATTCGATCGACATAATTTTTAGCCAACGTCCAAGTATGCTTCCAAGTTTGACTGGGCACACACGCATGAATCATTGCGCTTGCAAGGGTGTCAGGCAAGCCTCCACTTGTGCGCGGCGCAAAACACAAGGGCATCATGTCATACGCAGGTGCGGTTGAATAGCTCATCTGTTCATCAATCAAAAAAGATAAATTGCCGTTGTGCATATCGGTATTGCCAATCAATGTTCCGAAAGCCAAATACAAAATCACAGCTGACTCATGGCCTTTCTCAATCAATGCATGCAGCGCATGCGTATCCGTCCATTGCGACAACTTGTTTGGCAAACCCAGCATGCCCATATCGCGTCGCATGAGCTCTTCCTAAATAACCTTGGGGTCGCATATCCAACAACCACCAAGGCAATCTGTCAAAGTGAACGTGTTGGCCGTCTATCATTTGCATGACAAACCCATCAGATTTAACTGGCGCTAATATGCCTAAGGTTTTGATTTTTCCAATTGAGTTGATTTGGTGAATAGATAATTGCGCCAGTCCTCTGCTGTTTTCACGCCATGCATAGCGAATGGAGCGGCCGGCGCCGATCTCGATGACTTCATCTCTCAAGTGCGCCAATGCCCTCGAAACTGTGGGCTGGCTAACCCCCAAAAGCTTTGGTCAACTGAACGGACGGCTTCGGACCCGATGAGAGACGCATTTGGATTATGTCGACATAAGCACGCATGGTTTTGAATAGAAAAATGAATAGATACTTGAATAGTAATTTTCGTGCCAACGTGGTCTTTAAGACATGTTTATCGACTAGGCTTAGCCAACCAACGTGGTGCTATAACCACAACTTGATCAACACATCTTTGTATATAAACTCAAGCCATGCCACACCTTGTCATCCTCTACACGCCTCAACTTGACGATGAAACCGATATGTCTGATTTGTGCAACGACTTGGCCAGCACGATGCTTGCCGCCAAGGACGAAGATCAAAAGCCGCTGTTTCCTCCTGGTGGCATACGCGTGTTGGCTTATCCCGCCAAACACCACGCGGTGGGCGATGGCGGTGTTGCGGGACGCAAAGCCAAGCTTCATGAAAACAACCCCAATGGTGGTTCAGGAGATTACGCTTTTGTTTATCTGAATGTGCGCATGGCTAAAGGTCGCAGTGCTGTTGCACAACAGCACGCTGGGGAGGCGCTGATCACAACCACCAAAAGACATTTTGAAAAACTTTTTGTGCAACGCCACATTGGCATCACGCTACAAATTGACGAAGGTCAGGAAGTATTTGATGCCAAACATAGCAACTTGCATCCTCTTTTTTAAATGAACGCACCGATTCTTTGCTTATTATTTAATTTAACACCATCATGACTACTTTTACGTCAGCACTCATCGCACAACTCGCGGCTCAACTCGACCACGCCGAGAACTCGCGCACGCAGCTCGAGCATTTTTCAAAAAAATACCCCGACATGCGCATTGAAGATGGTTACGCGATTTCTCGCGCATGGGCGGACCTCAAACGCAGCAAAGGACGAGTGGTCCGCGGTCATAAAATTGGTCTCACATCACGTGCGATGCAGCTGTCGAGTCATATCGATGAGCCAGATTACGGTGTTTTGTTTGACGATATGTTTTTTGAATCGGGCACCGATATTCCCGCATCGCGCTTTATTGCGGCTCGGATTGAAGTGGAATTGGCTTTTGTATTGGGCAAGCCTTTATGCGGCCCCAACATCTCACTCACACAAGTTTTGTCAGCCACAGACTATGTGGTACCCGCTATTGAAATCATCGATGCGCGCATCGAGCAATTCGACAGACACACCAAGGTCATGCGCAAAGTGTTTGACACCATCAGCGACAATGCGGCCAGTGCAGGTATTGTGTTGGGAGGACGACCCATCAAGCCCGACGCCTTTGATTTGCGATGGGCCAGCGCACTGTTGTTTAAAAATGGTGTGATTGAAGAAACGGGAGTGGCTGCCGCTGTGCTCAATCATCCCGCCAATGGCGTTGCTTGGCTGGCCAACAAACTCGCTCCATGGGGTGAGTTTTTGGGTGCGGGCGAAGTGGTACTCGCAGGATCATTCACGCGACCCGTGACAGGCGTAGCAGGCGATACATTTCATGCAGACTATGGCCCTTTGGGGCCAATCACTTTTCGAATGGTTTAAATTATGGCATCGAAACAATCTGACTTTCATCCTGACGAATGGGCGGCTCGCGTTCAACTCGCCTCGTGTTATCGCGTGTTTGCGATGCTCGGTTGGGTCGAGATGATTTACAACCACATCACGCTACGCGTACCCGAGAGTGCCAGCGGCAAAGACAAACATTTTTTAATCAATCCCTTTGGTTTACATTACTCCGAAGTCACGGCCAGCAATTTGGTCAAAATTGATTTACAAGGTCGCAAGATGGATGGGGCATCGCACAAAGTCAATCCCGCTGGGTTTGTGGTGCACAGCTGCATTCACGACAACATTGCCAACGCACATTGCGTGATGCACACGCACACCACTTCGGGCTTGGCGGTTGCGTGTCAGCAAGGCGGATTGGTGCAAAATAATTTTTACAGTGCGCAGTTGCACAACATGGTGGCCTATCACGACTTTGAAGGCATCACTGTACATGCCGACGAAGGGCCGCGCGTTTTAAAAAGCATTGGCAACAAAAAAGCAGTCATCTTGCGCAATCATGGTTTGCTTTCTTGGGGTAGTACATTGCCACAAGCCTTTGTAATTTTGTGGACACTGCAACGCGCATGCGATGTTCAGTTAGCAACGCTTAGCATGGGGCCCGCGATTCAAATTTCTGAAGACATTGCACAAAAATGTACGCTCGACGCATTGCAATACTACCCAGACAATAGTGGCGGTGGTGGAGACGATGTATTTGCCGCGATGCAACGATTGGTCGATCGCATCGACGACAGCTATCGCTTATGAAAGTTTGTATTGTTGGCGCAGGCGCAATTGGCGGCTGGATTGGCGTTCACCTAGGAATGCAACCCGACGTTGAGCTCAGTGTGTTGGCCCGTGGTCAAACATTACGCAACATTCAACAATCGGGTTTACAACTCACACAAAATAATCATACACATCGCGTTGATGTGGTGGTCAGTGACGATACGCAGCAATTGGGCTCGCAAGATTTAGTTGTCATTGCTGTGAAAGCTCCTGCCATGCAAACAGTGGCTCAACAAATTGCGCCACTAATGGGTAAATACACGCAAGTGTTGGTAGCCATGAATGGCGTGCCTTGGTGGTTTTTAAAAGGACTCACTGCTGCATCATTGCAAACGCGCTTATCGAGCATTGATCCGCAGGGAGTTATCGAGCAAGCCATTCCTATTTCACGCGTGATGGGTTGTGTGGTTCATGCGAGTTGCGCTGCGCCGACACCGGGTCACATCCACCACCATTTTGGTAATAGCCTGATCATTGGTGAGCCTGATGGAACAAATTCACCACGCATCATTCAATTGCATCAATTGCTGAGCACTGCCGGTTTTACGTGCACACAAAGTAACAATATCCAAAAAGATATTTGGTACAAGTTGTGGGGCAACATGACCATCAACCCGATTAGCGCCATCACAGGCGCAACTGTTGACAGAGTTTTGGGTGACGATTTGGTGCGTGGTTTTGTTTCGCAAATCATGCTCGAGGCCAAAGCCATCGGCGCAAAGCTCGGTCTGCCTATTGATCAACAACCCGAAGACAGACATACAGTGACGATGAAACTGGGAGCGTTCAAAACATCGATGTTGCAAGATGTAGAAGCACAGCGTCCTGTTGAGCTAGACGCTTTGGTCAGCTCTGTTCGAGAGCTCGGAGTGCTCACGCAAACACCCACACCTTATACCGATGCATTACTTGGATTGAGTCGACTACACGCTCAACAACGCGGTCTTTATCCTTTATAAAAAATACTCAATGACCACACCCACTCGCGCCATCAATCTCACAGCATTTTTAACTTTGTTGTTGATTGCCTTCATGATGGGGGCCAATCACATCGCAGCGCGCCTTGCATTCAATAGCGGGCTCGACGTTGCAACTGCAGTTGCCGCACGCAGCCTCATCACAGCGTCCATCGTTGCTGTGATTGTGATATTCAATCACGCACCATGGCGTCCCAACAAAAAACAAGCGCGCGGTATGTTGCTCGTCGGTTTAATGATTGGCGTGCAAAGTCAATGTTTGTATTCTGCTGTCGCGCATTTGCCCGTTGCATTGGCATTGCTTGCATTCAACACTTATCCTTTGTGGACGGCGATATGGGATAAGTTACTTTACAAACGCTCCCCCGAAAAAATGGTGTTGTATGCCATGCCTGTTATTTTGTTTGGCTTGGCCATGGCCTTGGATGTATTGGGTGCAGCCTCAGGTTTAGGTGCAAGCGCGCAATGGGAAAAAATAGGAACTGGCGTCATGTTTGGATTGGCCGCGGGCGCCGCTTTTGGTTTGGCCTTGGTTTGGACGCAATATGAAACGGAAGGCTTGGATGGTCGCGTGCGTACCACCAGCACTTTGCTACTTGCGGGCTTGATTGCCTTGTGCGTGATCGGCGTGCAAGGCGGACCTCATTGGCCACAAACCACCGTGGGGTGGGGTGGCTTGGCCGCTTTGATTTTTTTGTATGGCACAGCTTTCACTATCATGTTCATAATATTGCCCAAACTCGGTGTTGCGGGCAACTCGGCCATAATGAATGTCGAGCCCGTGTTTGCATTGATCATGGGCTGGGCGATATTGGATCAAGCCATTGCACCGATTCAAATGGCAGGTGCGTTGGTGGTCGTGTCTACTGTGATTGCAATTGGTTTGAGAAAAAAATAAGTTTCAGCTAAACCACCACAAAATCCACACGCGACGCAACACCACACATCAACTCATAGCCAACCGTTTGAGCTTGAAGCGCAATTTCATCAATTGACAACACGTGTCCTGACTCGTCTTGCCCCCACAAAGTCACTGACGCTCCAATCTGCGCACGCACATTTTTTTCTATCAACGGCATCAAATCCACCGTGATCATGTCCATGCTGACGCGACCCACTGTGCGGGTGCGAACACCACCCACCAACACAGGTGTTCCTGTTGGACACAATCGCGGATAACCATCGGCATAACCGCAGGCAACGATACCAATGGTCATCGCTTCGAGGGCTTTAAAAGTAGCGCCATAGCCCACTACATCACCCGCTTTGAGTTGTTGAGTGGCAATGATTCGACTGCGCAAACTCATGCACGGTAACAAACCCCAATGCGACGCATCATGCATGGGGTAATCGGTTGAACTGCCGTATATCGCAATGCCAGGGCGCACCCAATCAGCGCTCACACCTTCGCGTTTGGATTGCAACAAGACCGCACCGCTGTTACTCAAGCTGCGCTCGCCAGGTAAATCTTGCGTGAACTCTTCAAACACGCGCATGGCTTGGTCAATTCCACCCTCTGCCTCGGCGTTTGCAAAATGTGTCATTAAAGAAATTTCATCGACTTGTGGTAAGGCATTCAAACGCGTCCACGCTGATCGAAACAGTTGCGGCGCAAATCCCAAACGATTCATACCCGAATTCATTTTTAAAAAAACACGATGCGGTATTTGTGTTTTGTGTTGACTGAGCATATCGATTTGTTCGTTGCAATGCACCGTGTGCCACAAATCCAAACGCGAACACAATTCCAAATCACGCGGCTCAAACACGCCTTCTAATAAAAGAATCGGGCCGCGCCAGCCCAAGTCGCGCACTTGTTGCGCTTCATCAAGATCGAGTAAAGCAAAACCATCGGCGCCACGCAAGCCTTCATACACACGTGCAATGCCGTGACCGTAAGCATTGGCTTTGACGACGGCCCACGCGCGCGCGTCTTGTGCGCTTGCTCTAAGACCCTTCAGATTGTGCTGAAAAGCATCTGTATGAATAATGGCTTGTATGGGGCGTGGCATGTTGGGTTTAATTGTCTCAGACGCATGTTATAACTCGTAGACACGGCGTTTTGCCATTTTTACCAATTTGAAAAATTGATGCGCTTTACAGCTTTGATATTAAAACAAAAATGAATCGCGGTTTTTATACCATCATGGCGGCGCAATTTTTCAGCTCCTTGGCTGACAACGCGTTGTTTGTGGCGGCCGTTGAACTCATCAAAGCTTCGGGCGGCGCCGAGTGGGAACGCGCCGCATTGGTTCCGATGTTTGCACTTTTTTATGTGATTTTGGCGCCCTTTGTTGGCGCTTTTGCAGACTCACAACCCAAGGGCCGTGTGATGTTCATTAGCAACGGCATCAAAGTTATTGGTTGTTTGATGATGTTGTTTGGTACACACCCACTGCTGTCGTATGCGGTGGTCGGTTTGGGCGCGGCGGCTTATTCCCCGGCCAAATACGGCATCCTCACCGAACTATTACCCGCATCACAGTTGGTGAAAGCCAACGGTTGGATCGAAGGCCTCACCATCGCATCTATTATTTTGGGTGTTGTTTTGGGTGGACAACTCGTTGGGCATCATATTGCGGGGGTTTTACTGTCTTGCGACTTTCCCATCTTTGACACAGGCATTGATACCGCACCCGAAGCTGCTATTTCTATCTTGGTTTTTGTTTATGCGCTGGCCGCTTGGTTCAATACCCGCATTCCTCAAACGGGCGTTGAGATGGTTCCTCTCAAAAGCAATACGCAACACGGTTTGATTTACAATCTAATTGCTTTGGCGCCCGACTTTTGGCGTTGCAACACTTTGCTGTGGCGCGACAAGTTGGGCCAAATTTCATTAGCCACCACCACGTTGTTTTGGGGAGTGAGCGGTAATTTGCGCTACATCGTATTGGCTTGGAGTGCGGCTGCTTTGGGTTACTCCACATCGCAAGCATCGGGCTTAGTGGGCGTGGTAGCGATTGGAACGGCGGTGGGCGCCGTCGCTGCATCATTAAAAATGAAGTTAGACACAGCCACGCGTTTAATGCCACTCGGAATTGCAATGGGTGGTTTGGTGTTGGCGATGAACTTCATCACCAATGTATGGGTTGCTGCACCCTTTCTCATCATGCTAGGTGCAATTGGTGGATTTTTAGTTGTACCGATGAATGCATTGCTACAACACAGAGGCCACAACTTAATGGGCGCAGGTCGATCCATCGCCGTTCAAAATTTCAACGAACAAGCGTGTATTTTGGCCTTGGGTGGTTTGTATAGTTTTTCAACTGGCATGGGATTGAGTGCATTTGCAGCCATCACAGGTTTTGGTTTGCTTGTGGGTGGCTTGATGTGGTGGATTAAAAAATGGCATGAAAGCAATACAGTCCATCACGCTGATGAGGTTAATCGGTTACTTGATATTGCACGCAGTGACGATTCACACCATTAATTAAATAAGGGGTTGATGCAGTGCCCACGATTGATAATTTTCAAGCAAAACGTATTGATGGTACGGATGTGTCTCTTGCTGATTACAAAAATAAGGTATTACTCATTGTGAATACCGCAAGCGCGTGTGGCTTCACGCCACAATTTACGGGCCTAGAAAAACTTCACCAATCTTATGAATCACAAGGCTTGGTGGTTTTAGGTTTTCCATGCAATCAATTTGGCGCGCAAGACCGCGGCAGTAATGATGAAATTGGTGCATTTTGTCAAAAAAATTATGGCGTTAGTTTTGCGATGATGAGCAAAATCAACGTCAATGGCTGTAATGCGCACCCCTTGTATCAATGGCTTTGCAAAGAAGCGCCCGGTTTGCTTGGCTCCAAAGCCATCAAGTGGAACTTCACCAAGTTTTTAGTGGGCAAAGACGGTCGTGTTATTTCACGTTACGCCCCACAAGACACACCGTCAAAAATAGAAAAAGATATTTTGCAAGCACTCGCGGCTTGAAACGTTAGCGCTTCAGTGTTGTAACGTTACTGGCTTGTATGGCCGCATCCACCACTTCGATCCAATGCCGCACTGGCAATTCGGTACCGCTTTGCAAATGCGTGATGCAACCAATATTGGCACTGCAAATGCCTTGGGGACTGATTGCATTTAAATGTTTGAGTTTTCTGTCGCGTAAGTTATAAGAAATGTCTGGTTGCAACACCGAATAGGTTCCGGCAGAGCCGCAACACAAGTGCGATTCTTCTTGGTTGGATTTCAGATCAAAGCCCAGTTGCGATAGTTGCGCCTCAACACCGCCTTTGAGTTGTTGCCCATGCTGCAATGTGCACGGCGGATGAAAGGCTTGTACGCCCGCAGCATGCGCGGCGTCGCTACTGATTTGAGGTTTGAGCAAGGGCACCATCACAGGCAAGAGTTCACTCAAATCTTTGGTGAGTTCACTGATGCGCGCCGCTTTTTGTGCATAAGCAACATCCTCTTGCAACACATAATCATAGTCTTTAACCATCACACCACAACCCGACGCATTCATCACAATCGCCTCAACACCTTGCTCCACGTGAGGCCACCATGCATCGATGTTGGCGCGCATTTGGTGTTTGGCTTTTTCTTGATCGTTTAAGTGAAATTGAACCGCACCGCAACATCCCGCGTTGCTGGCCACCATCGTTTGAATGCCACACGCATCAAGTACGCGTGCTGTGGATGTATTGATGTTAGGGCTCATCGCGGGTTGAACGCAACCTGCCAACATCAGTATTTTTCTGGCGTGTGTGTTTGTGGGCCAGGCACCTGCATTTTGTGATTTGGGAATTTTTGCTTTTAAAGACGATGGCAACACGCCCCGAAACATTTGACCCAATTTCATTGCAGGCGCAAACAATGGAGACATCATTCCTTCTTTGAGCATCCAACGCATAGTTTTTTCAATCAACGGTCGCTCGACTTTTTGATCAACTATTTTTCTACCGATATCCACCAAATGACCATACTGCACACCACTGGGGCAGGTGCTTTCACAATTTCGACAGGTAAGGCATCGATCCAAATGTTGTTGAGTGGCGCGTGTGGGTTCCTGCCCTTCTAGTACTTGCTTGATTAAATAGATGCGTCCACGCGGTCCATCTAACTCATCACCCAACAATTGATAGGTTGGGCATGTGGCTGTGCAGAACCCGCAATGCACACATTTGCGCAAAATGGCTTCTGCGGCAAGACCATCGGCGGTGTTTTGATGCTCAGGTGCGAGTTGAGTTTGCATGGTTCAATAATAGTTTTAGAGTTGAATGCGGCCCGTATTGAATACACCCATAGGATCCATTTGTTGTTGCAATTGTTTTTGAATTTTGGATTGGACCTCAGACAAGGGTGTAAACACGCCTACTTTTTTATCGACGTCTGCATTGGCTTGGCTGGCGCGAAACATTGTGGCGTGCCCTCGCGCTTGCTTGGCAACTTCTCTTAATTGATTGACCGCGGACGCTGGCGCCCACACCCATCGCAAACCACCATGCCATTCGATCAGCGACGGATAAGACAATGACAATGGCGCCGCGGTTTGTGCAACCGACAAGCGCCACAAACAATCGGTGGTATTGGGTGCTTGTTGAAAAAATGGCAAGGTGTGATTGGCGCAAGCTTCCCAATCTAACTGCGCTTGCATTGGATCAATCAGTTGCACACGTTTGCCCAACAATTGAAGCTCTGATTTCATGCGCTCAGTGGCCGATTGAACGGCAGCAACTGCGCCACGCAATCGAATATATAAAGCGTCATCTACCCAACAACTCGCATGAAGTGGCAATGCCTGCCCACCCCATTGATGTAATATTTTGAATGCCTGTGTTTGATCGATGTCCGCACATTCAATCGTTATTTGAGCGGGCGCAATCGGCAACACTTTAAGAGAAACACAAGTGATGACACCCAGCACCCCCATGCTCCCAGACATCAATCGCGACACATCGTAGCCGGCAACATTTTTCATCACTTGCCCACCAAAGGTGAGTGTTTGTGCGCGCCCGTTGATCATCTCCACACCCAACACATAATCGCGCACGCCACCTGCTTGCGCACGCGACGGCCCCGCCAAACCGCAGGAAACCATGCCGCCCACTGTTGTTAAATCTTTTCCAGTGCGCTCATCTAAAAAATGAGGCGGCTCAAATGCCAAACATTGATTGCGCTGCTTTAATGCATCTTCGATTTCAATCAGTGGTGTTCCGGCTTTGGCAGTGATGTACAACTCGCTGGGCTCATAGTTCACAATGCCCGAATAAGCGTGCGTGTTTAATACTTCTTTACTTTGCGTGATTTCGCCATAAAACCGCTTACTCGCACCGCCTTCAATGGATAGGACTCGCCCGTCTTTTGATGCGACCGCGATTTGATCTATCCATGGTTGAAGACTATTGCCCATTATTGCGATGGTACAACGAATGAAATATCAAGTGTTGGACGAGGCCATTGACAACAACTGCGCGTAGCGTTGTGCGTCCACATTGCCGCCACTGATGATAACGCCCACTTTTTTACCCCTGAGTTGTGGTGACATTTGAAGCGCGGCCGCCAACGACAAACAACCCGTGGGCTCAACCACTAGTTTCATGCGCTCGGCATAAAAGCGCATGCTATCAATCAGCTGCTCGTCAGTCACGGTAAAAATCGCATCCACATTTTTTTGAATGATTGCAAAAGTGATTTCACCCACCATCGGCGTTTGCGCGCCATCTGCAATTGTCTGGGGTGTGGCAATTCGAACGCGCTCGCCTTTTGCAAAAGATTGCGCCACATCATTGCCCGCCAATGGTTCAACACCATACACACGACACTGGGGTGAAAGCGCGCGAGCAGCCAATGCGCAACCGCTGAGCAATCCACCACCGCCCAAGCAAACAAACAATGCGTCGAGGTCACCCACATCCTCAAACAACTCCAAAGCAGAGGTACCTTGTCCACTCAACACATCGGGGTGATCAAAGGGCGGAATAAATGTTTTGTTGTCTTGTTTGGTTATGGCTTCTGCCATGGTCATCGCATCTTCTTGATAGCGGTCGTAGCCAATCACGGCTGCACCATAACCTCGGGTCGCGTCGAGTTTAGCCGCAGACGCATCGTGTGGCATCAAAATAGTGGCGCTGGTTTGCAGTATTTGTGCAGACAAAGCAACCGCTTGCGCATGATTACCTGACGAATAAGCGATCACACCTGCACGTCTTTGCGCATCGGTGAGTTTAGACAGCGCATTGAATGCGCCCCTAAATTTGAACGCGCCCATGCGTTGCAAATTTTCACATTTAAAAAAAACTTCAGCGTCTAAAGTTTGATTGAGATAGCGTGAATGCATCACTGGCGTGCGATGTGCAAATCCACTGATGCGCCGAGAGGCAAGCACCACATCTTCAAAAGTTGGAAGTGGTGTGCTCGCGCTCACTGTGTTTTATAAAAAATTATTTGGCAATCACGCGAACCATCTCCAAACATTTGTTGGAGTAGCCCCATTCATTGTCATACCAGCTCACCACTTTTACAAATGTTGTGTCGAGTGCAATACCTGCTTCTGCGTCAAACACAGAGGTGCAAGACTCACCCCGAAAATCAGTGGCAACCACTTTGTCTTCGGTGTAACCCAACACACCTTTGAGTGCGCCCAAACTTTGCGCCTTCATTTCTGCACAAATTTCTGCGTATGTGGCTGGGCTGTTGAGTTCAACCGTCAAATCAACAACCGACACATCGGATGTAGGCACGCGAAACGACATGCCCGTTAATTTTTTGTTGAGTTCTGGAATCACCACGCCCACCGCTTTGGCTGCACCCGTGCTGGATGGAATGATGTTTTCTAAAATGCCTCGACCACCGCGCCAATCTTTGTTGGATGGACCATCCACTGTTTTTTGTGTAGCCGTTGCTGCATGCACGGTGGTCATGAGCCCGCGCTTAATGCCCCATTTGTCATTGAGCACTTTGGCAACGGGTGCCAAACAATTGGTGGTGCACGAAGCATTAGAGACAATCGTTTGACCTTTGTAGATGGCGTGATTGACGCCAAATACAAACATCGGCGTGTCGTCTTTGCTTGGTGCCGACATCATTACTTTTTTGGCACCAGCAGCTAGATGTTTTCCTGCAGAGGCTTTATCTAAAAACAATCCCGTGGCTTCCACCACCACATCGGCATTGACTTCATTCCACTTGAGTGCAGATGGATCTCTTTCTTGCGTCAATCTAATTTTTTTGCCATTCACAATGAGGGTATTACCATCGACTGCAATGTCGCCTTTGAATCGACCATGCACACTGTCGTATTTGAGCATGTAGGCCAAATAATCGGGTTCGAGCAAGTCATTGATTCCAACTACTTCGATATCCGAAAAGTTTTGTGCCGCAGCACGAAACACCATTCGACCAATTCGTCCAAAGCCATTGATGCCTATTTTGATTGCCATTTTTTTTCCTTCATATTTAAAACTTTTTTAGCTGCGCTGTAATACAGCGCGAACGGTATCCGCAACATTTTCTGGCGTGAAGCCAAAGTGTTTAAACAACTCTGGCGCAGGCGCACTCTCGCCATATGTGTCAATGCCAACAACAGCTGACACGCCATATTTCCACCAACCATCGGTGCATCCCATTTCAACAGCAATGCGTGGAATACCTTTAGGCAAAACTGCTTTTTTATACGCCACGCTTTGTTGATCAAACGTTGTTGTGCTGGGCATCGACACAACTCTTGTTGCCACTTTAAACGTGGCCAACAATTCTTGCGCCTTTAAAGCCAAATGCACTTCAGAGCCCGTTGCAATAATCACCGCTTGTGGTTTTTTATTGATCCCCACTTCAGAGGGTTCTGCCAAAACATAAGCGCCTTTGTTCATTGAATCTAGACCGCTGGCGTTGCCCGCATCTGCCTTGGGTAAATAAGGTAAATTTTGACGACTCAGCAGTAACGCCGTAGGTTTATTTTTATTTTGCAATGCCACCGCCCAGGCAACCACCGTCTCTGCCGTATCTGCAGGACGCCACACATCCAAATTAGGAATCAAACGCAAGGACGCAGCGTGCTCTATCGATTGATGCGTTGGGCCGTCTTCTCCTAGGCCAATTGAGTCATGCGTGAACACATGAATCACACGCTTTTTCATCAACGCGGCCATACGAATCGCATTGCGTGAATAATCACTGAAGGTTAAAAAAGTTCCGCCATAAGGAATAAATCCACCATGCAATGCAACGCCATTCATGATGGCGGCCATTCCAAACTCACGCACGCCATAGTTGATGTGTCGACCTGTTTGTCCCGCTTCGTTTTTAATCACTTGCGCATTCGCACCCACTCTAAAACTCGGAGTTGACGGGGTATTAGTAAGGTTTGATCCTGTGAGGTCCGCGGAGCCACCCAACAACTCGGGTAGAGATGCAGTGAACGCCTCTAATGCAATTTGACTGGCTTTTCGACTGGCAACGGTTTGTGCTTTTTGATGCGCATCAACCACGGCGTCGACCACCACTTGAGAAAATTGAGTAGGCAATTCGCCATTCATTCTTCGCATCAACTCGGACGCTTTTTCGGGATGCGCTGTTTGATAGGCATCAAACAATGTATTCCATTTCGTTTCTTTTTGTTGCCCCTTGGGTTTCGCGTCCCACATTGCATAAATATCTGTAGGAATTTCAAAATGTGCATGCGACCAACCCAAAGCGGTTCGTGTTAATGCAATTTCTTCTGCGCCCAATGGCTCGCCGTGCGCTTTTGCTGTGTTGGCTCGATTGGGGCTGCCTTTACCAATACTTGTTTTACAAATAATGAGGGTGGGTTGATCCGTGCTTTGTTTGGCTGTGGCAATGGCTTGCGACACAGCTTGTGCATCATGCCCATTGCTACATGTGATGACGCTCCAACCATAAGCACAAAAACGCGATGCAGTGTCATCGATAAACCAAGGTGCAACCTGACCGTCAATTGAAATGCCATTGTCGTCATACAGGGCAATGAGTTTGTTCAGACGCCACGCACCCGCTAGGGCACAGGCCTCGTGCGAGACGCCCTCCATTAAACAACCGTCACCCAAAAATACATACGTGTGGTGATCAACGATTGCGTGCTCTTGTGTGTTGAATTGTGCGGCCAATAGTTTTTCTGCCAGCGCCATGCCCACCGCATTTGATATGCCCTGACCCAAGGGGCCGGTGGTTGTTTCTATGCCAGGCGTTACGTCTACTTCGGGGTGTCCAGGCGTTTTGCTGTGCAGTTGACGAAAGTTTTTTAACTCACCGATGGGCAAGTTGTAACCCGTGAGATGCAACAAAGAATAAATCAACATCGAACCATGACCGTTGGATAAAACAAAACGATCGCGATTGGGCCAATGCGGATTGACAGGATTGTGGTTGAGGTGATCGCTCCACAATGCAACGGCCATATCGGCCATTCCCATGGGCGCACCTGGATGCCCCGAGTTCGCTTGTTGAACAGCATCCATTGCCAATGCGCGGATGGCATTGGCCATTTGTGTTTGATTTACCATGAGGGGGTCCGTAAGTCTGATATATGGGCGAAGCCAATCATTTTAGCCAACCCATTGACCGCTAACTGACAACTTGGCGATAAACTGGTTGTTTATGAATAAAGCATCTCCAAACACCCGTGCGCAAGCCATGATTTTGGCCGCGGGTCGTGGCGAGCGCATGCGCCCCCTCACTGACCACACGCCCAAACCCTTATTGCGAGTCAAAGGAATGTCTTTGATTCAATGGTCAATCGAGTTGTTGGCGCAAAGCGGTCACACCGATATCGTCATCAACACAGCTTGGCTCGGCGATCAAATTCATCAAACGATGGGTGATGTTTTTACCAGCTCAAGTAACCCCATTCGTATTCATTATTCAAATGAAACCCAAGATTTTGGCGGCGCGCTAGAAACAGCGGGCGGCATAGTGCGTGCTTTGCCTGTTCTTGATGATGTGTTTTGGGTAGTCGCTGGTGATGTTTGGATGCCTGGTTTTGTTTTTTCTCCCGCTTTAATGGAGTCATTTAGAGAGTCCGACGATTGGGCACATCTTTGGTTGGTGCCCAACCCCGAGCACAATCTCAAAGGTGATTTTGGAATTGCAAGCAATGGCAAATGTTTTCACGCCAAACAACAACAAGGCGCTCATTTATATACATTCAGCACAGTTGCTTTATACAAACGCGAGTTTTTTACCCCGCCCATTTGTAAGCTTGCAATGGGAAACCCCAAAGGCGAGCGCCTTGCATTAGCGCCGCTTTTGCAAAACGCCATGGAACGTAATAAGGTTAGTGGGACGATTTATACACATGCGTGGACCGATGTCGGAACACCCGAAAGATTGAATCTGTTAAATTCAACACCATGAACATTCAAGACCTAGCTATTTATTCAGAGCGTCGACAACGCCTATGTCAACAAATGGGTGAAAGCGGCGTCGCTATTATTCCAACCGCGCCAGAACAAACGCGCAACCGCGATTCACATTTTTTATATCGACACGACAGTTATTTTTATTACCTCACTGGATTTACAGAACCTAACGCATACTTGATTCTTTTTTCAAACGGGAAAAGTGTTATGTTTTGTCAGCCTAAAGATATGGAGCGAGAAATATGGGATGGTTATCGATTGGGTCCAAGCGACGCGATTACGGCATTGGGTGTCGATGAGGCTTTTTCGTACGCTGATTTGCAAACACAATTACCTCAACTGCTCGAAAATCAACACTGTGTTTGGTATCCGTTTGCAACGCACACAGGATTAAATGGACAAGTTGAACAAGCCCTAGAAAAAGTTCGCGCTCACGTTCGCATGGGTGTGGTGTGCCCGTCTGTTCAAAAAGATTTGTGCGTTTTGTTAGACGAGATGCGAATCATCAAAGACGCCCACGAAATCAATATCATGCGTCGTGCTTGTCAAATCAGCTCGCAAGCACATATTCGTGCCATGCAACTCAGCGCAAAAATGTTGCGCGCAGGCCAAGCCGTTTATGAATATCACTTAGACGCAGAACTGCTTCATGCATTTAGACAAGCAGGATCTCAAGACACCGCCTACGGCTCGATAGTTGCCGCAGGTCCCAATGCGTGTGTGTTGCATTACCGCGCTGATGCCGCGCCCATTCGCAATGGCGAATTGGTTTTAATCGATGCGGGATGTGAGCTCGATAGCTACGCTAGTGACATCACACGCACATTTCCAGCCAATGGAAAATTCACTTCGCCTCAACGCGCAATTTATGATTTGGTATTGGCCAGTCAAGTTGCAGCCGTTAAAGCCACGCATGCGGGCGCACGATTTACCGCGCCACATGAAGCGGCGGTGCAAGTGTTGTCGCAAGGTCTTTTAGATTTAAGAATTCTTTCAAAAGACAAACACGGCAGTTGCCAAGATGTGATCGACAAGCGCGCATACTTTCCTTTTTATATGCACAGAACCAGCCACTGGTTAGGCATGGATGTGCACGATTGCGGCAGCTACATTGAAGCTTCTGAAATCGACAACACAATCACCAAGCAAGACCCAGTCACAGGCCAAACTATTCGTCAACAACCGAGTCGTGTTTTGCGCCAAGGCATGGTTCTGACGATTGAGCCTGGTTTGTATATTCGCCCAACATCCAATGTCGATGAAAAATACTGGAACATCGGCATTCGCATTGAAGACGATGCAGTTGTAACCACCCAAGGATGCGACTTGATCTCTCGCGGCGTTCCTGTTGACCCTGATGAGATTGAAGCATTGATGAGCAATTAAATATTGATCTCTCTCCCGCCTACAATCGCGTTCCTCGATTGATTTATCAAAGCCACTTTTTGTTGGCTATTATTGGAGCTATGAGATGACCAAAGAAAAGGCTACGCCTCAAAACACGGCTAGAGAAGAGGCCAGAGCTGAGTTGAGACGCGCCGCACTCGACTACCATCAGTTTCCAACGCCTGGAAAAGTAGCGATTCAAGCGACCAAGCAACTCATTAATCAACATGATTTGGCATTGGCCTATTCACCAGGCGTTGCAGCACCGTGCGAAGAGATTGCAAAAGATCCCAACGCTGCTTTTAAATACACGAGTCGTGGCAACTTGGTGGCCGTCATTACCAATGGCACGGCGGTTTTAGGCTTGGGCGATATTGGCCCACTAGCCTCCAAGCCCGTGATGGAAGGCAAAGGAGTTTTATTCAAAAAGTTTGCGGGCATCGATGTGTTCGATTTAGAAATCAACGAAAAAAATGTCGATAAACTCGTTGACATCATTGCATCACTCGAACCTACGTTTGGCGGTATTAATTTAGAAGATATCAAGGCGCCCGATTGTTTTTATGTTGAGCGCAAATTGCGCGAACGCATGAAGATTCCTGTTTTTCATGACGATCAACACGGCACGGCAATTGTGGTGGGAGCGGCGATTCTGAATGGCTTGCGCGTTGTTGGCAAAGATATCACCAAGGTCAAACTTGTCACTTCAGGTGCAGGTGCGGCTGCATTGGCCTGTTTAGGTTTACTCATAAAACTGGGTATGCCTCGCAAAAATATTTGGGTCACCGATTTGGCTGGCGTTGTATACGAAGGTCGAACCGAGTTGATGGACGAAGACAAAATTCAATTTGTTCAAAAAACACCGCATCGCCATTTGGCCGATGTGATTGATGGTGCAGATGTGTTTTTAGGTTTGTCAGCGGGTGGCGTGCTCAAGCCCGAGATGGTCAAAAAAATGGCGGCCAAGCCCATTATTTTGGCTTTGGCCAATCCCTCGCCCGAAATCTTGCCCGAAGATGTCAAACAAGTTCGCAACGACGCCATCATGGCAACGGGGCGCACCGACTATCCTAATCAAGTCAACAATGTTTTGTGTTTTCCCTATATTTTCAGAGGCGCGCTTGATGCAGGGGCTTCGACCATCACAACGGAGATGGAGATTGCTGCGGTGCATGCGATTGCTGAGCTCGCGCAAGCCGAGCAAAGCGAAGTGGTTGCCGCCGCATATGCGGGAGAGCAATTGGTGTTTGGGCCCGAATATCTGATTCCGAAACCTTTCGATCCGCGTTTGATGATCAAAATTGCGCCCGCTGTTGCGCAAGCAGCGATGGACAGTGGTGTTTCACTTCGCCCCATCTCTGATATGCAAGCCTATCGCGACAAACTGCAAATGTTTGTTTATGCATCAGGCTCTGCCATGAAGCCCATTTATGCTGCGGCCAAACGTGCAACCAAAAAACGCGTTGCATTTGCCGAGGGCGAAGATGAGCGCGTGCTTCGCGCTTGTCAAATTGTCGTCGACGAAGGCGTTGCAATACCCACTTTAATTGGTCGACCCGCCATCATTGCTCAAAGAATTGAAAATTTTGGATTGCGTCTCAAAGAAGGCATCAACTATCAAATCGTCAACGTCGAGCAAGACACACGCTACCGAGACTTTTGGCAAACTTACCATCGCATGATGTCAAGAAAAGGCGTTACTGAACAGTTGGCAAAAATCGATATGCGTCGCCGTTTGTCTCTAATTGGCTCGATGCTTCTATACAAAGGCGAAGTTGATGGTTTGATTTGCGGCACCTGGGGCACACCCGATGTGCATCTTCAATATGTTAAACAAGTCATTGGTAATCGTGCAGGCGCATCTACATTTGCTTGTATGAATGGTTTGTTGCTTCCCGACAGACAGGTTTTTTTGGTCGACACGCATATCAATTACAACCCTAGCGCCGAACAGCTCGCAGAAATCACTGTCATGGCCGCAGAAGAAATGAAGCGCTTTGGCATCCATCCCAAAGCAGCATTGCTCTCTCACTCCAATTTTGGTAGTAGTCAACACACCTCGGCTATCAAAATGCGCGACACCCTAGCATTGGTTCAACAAAAAGCACCTTGGTTAGAAATAGACGGCGAAATGCATGGTGATCTTGCCCTCGATAATGCTGCGCGTCATGCGATGATGCCTGACAGCACGCTCATTGGGGACGCCAATCTTTTGGTTTTACCCAATTTAGATTCTGCAAACATTGCCTACAACCTTCTTAAAACCGCGGCTGGCGGAAATATTGCTATTGGCCCCGTTCTTTTGGGTGCCGCCAAACCAGTGCATATCTTGACCGCAAGCACCACTGTGCGCCGAATTGTGAACATGGCGGCACTCACCGTAGCCGACGCAAACGCGCAAAGATAATTTTTTAGAAAAATAGTATTCTTTTTCGGCTCTTTACAGAGATTTTCTAGGGTTTCTATTGCCTTTTTGGGCGGGTTGCCTCACAATAAGTGGCTGGACGTTTGGGTTAACCCGAATGTACCAGCACGATGTTGCGCAGCAACAAATCAAATTCAATCGGTTGTTTCAACCCCAACCCTTTTTATAGGAAGTCAACGGAGATGGACACGCCACTTCGTACAGTTAAAACGAACATCGTTCAGTCAATTCGCGCGTTTCACGTCACGGACTTGCAGAGCTCTGCTAGCCAATTGGGTCACCACTTTCTGTATGCCAATTTGGCATTGGCCCAAAGCAAGCAAGATGTACTCGACTTGATTGCACAGCAATTCACTTTTCCTGCCACAACAAGCAAAAACTTTGACTCTCTTTATGACAGCATGACTGATCCTCTTTATAAGTCGGGCACTCAGCCTGGATTTATCGTTGTGCTCGAACACATTCCTGCTCACGCTAAGTTTGACAAAGAAGCTCGCGAACAGTTGCTAGACATTTTCCGTGAAACCGCAGACTACTGGTCTGATCGCAAAGTAGCCTTTCGTTGTTTTTATTCATTTTCTGTTGCTCGCACCCCCAAAGTGGGTCTTGAAAAAGAAGTCGACGCTGCAGACAGTACCATCGACCTGAGCGAAACAGGAGAAAAAATGCCAACAGATAAATTGGTTGATGTTTCACCTTTGGCGCTTCGCATGAGCAGTCCTTTTAATTCGGGTTATTGGCTTAACGCTGCTTAATACCTGATCTTCTGCATAAAAAAAGCCCTCTTGATGAGGGCTTTTTTATGCTTTTTGGGGTCCTGCAACTCCTGATTTGACTACATAGGTTGCCTGAACCGAAAGTGAAGCCTTGGCGTTTGCAGGAAAAGGGGTTGTCCTGAATTCGCACTGAACGCCAGAAGGGGACACTTCAATCAACGCAAAACCGCGCTCGTCTGACCTGGCGTGTAACAAGTCTGCGTTGTTGGCCCGAATCGTGGAAAGAACAGACTCGTCAAGTCCGCGTGATGTAATCGATGTGGAAATAAACTCACTGGCAACCACTGGCGATTTTTCTTGATTGGGTTGCACGCGCAAATTTGCTGCAACGTTCATGTGAACATCGCCGCCCAAAGTCACCACATCTTGTAATTTGGCTTGTGTAATATTTTGCATAATTCGTTTGCGTGATTGCGGATAACCGTCCCATGCATCGGTATAAGTTGCCTGCCCTAATGGTGTTTGAATCGCAGTAGATGACAATTGCGTTGCTTGAGCCACGATCTTCCATTGTCTTTTTGAATCCACAAGACCTTGTGACAACCATTTTTCTTGTTCCATGCCCAGCATGCTTCGATTGGGTTCATCTAATTCATTACAACCTGTTACGACACGACCACCTCCACGCAGAGGATCTGCACATGCGTGATAACTGCGATATTGTCTGCAATCGAGTGTCCAAATATCGACCAATTGACCCCATGCCATTTGTTCGTTCAATCGCATGCTTGCACGCGATGGGCTGTTGAGATTGGGTCCAAATAAAATTGGCTGGTTTTCAAAATACGCTTGATATGCAGCGGCCCTACGTTGCAAAAAAATCTTGGGGTCGGTATAGCGTTGATCGCGGTCGTTTGCATAGTCGTTGACGACTTCGTGATCGTCCCACATCAAAACCCAAGGATGCGCCGCATGTGAGGCTTGCAGCATGGGGTCGCTTTTGTATAAAGCATAACGCGCTCGGTATTCTTGAAGCGTTTGTGGCTCGCCACTCCCGTGCTTGCGAATGATGTGGCGCGGATTGGAGCTTTCGTAAATATAGTCCCCCAAAAACAAAACCATATCCACATCGTGTTGCGCAATATCTTGATGCGCAATGTATTCGCCTTGTTCATAGTGTTGACAAGAAGCCAATGCAATTTTTAATTTTTTGACAACCGCATCGAGTGCAGGTGCGGTACGCGTTTTACCCCGCGCACTTGCCGCGTTACCTGATGTAAATTGATACCAATAAGGCTTTGCCGATTGAAGACCTTGCACGTGCACGTGCACACTGTGTCCACGCACTGAATCGGTTAAAACGGTTCCTTGTTGAATCAATTGGCGCAGGTTTTCATCTGAATAAATGGCCCACGCAACAGCAATAGGTTCTTCCGTTGTAGTGCGTGATTGCAAATCGTTTTCTTCAACCTTGAGTCGAGTCCACAATACGACAGAATCGGGGCGCGGCCTGCCACTGGCGACTCCCCAAGCAAACGGGTCGTTATTCCATTTGCGCTCGGTTTGAGCCAAAGATGTAATTGGCTTCATCCATGTTGCCGCAGCCGTGGCCCAAGCAAGTTTTTGGAGTCTTAGCGCAAATTCGCGCCGACGCATTGTCATGAAATCATTTCTGTTTGTGTGGTTTGAACGCTGGCAATCACGCCACCACCCAAGCAAATATCACCGCTATACAAAACAGCGGATTGCCCCGGCGTAACAGCCCATTGTGCTTGTTCAAAATGCAGATGCATTTGCTCTTTGTCATCCATTTGCAAATCACAACTGGCGTCGCTTTGTCGATACCGTGTTTTTGCGCCATATGAATGTGTTGCAGGTGTTTGCCCCGCCACCCAACTCATGTCTTGTGCCCACAATTGATTTGACAACAACCACGGGTGATCATGCCCTTGAACAACAAACAATGTGTTTTTGACAATGTCTTTGCGCGCCACAAACCATGGCGCGTGGTCGCCTGCACCTTTGACGGATTTTTTGTCTTTTAGTCCGCCAATGCCTAGGCCTTGCCGCTGTCCTAATGTGTAAAAACTCAAACCCACATGTTGCCCGATGGTTCGACCGTTTTCATCTTTGATGGGACCCATTTCTTTGGTAATGTAGCGATTAAGAAAATCTCGAAAAGGTCGCTCACCAATAAAACAAATACCTGTTGAATCTTTTTTCTTGGCGTTAGGTAATTTAATCTCTGAAGCGATGCGTCTGACTTCTGTTTTTTGCAACTCGCCCACAGGAAACAAAGTTTTTGATAGTTGATGTTGGTTGAGGCGATGCAAAAAATAACTTTGATCTTTGGTGTGATCAATGCCTTTGAGCAATTCAAATTGTTGCGCTGTTTTTCTAACGCGCGCGTAATGTCCTGTCGCGATTTGCTCTGCGCCAATTTGAACGGCGTGATCTAAAAATGCTTTGAATTTAATTTCTGCATTACACAAAATATCGGGGTTAGGCGTTCTGCCAGCTTGGTATTCACGCAAAAACTCTGCAAAAACGCGATCTTTGTATTCGCTGGCAAAGTTGACATGCTCGATTTCTATACCAATCACATCTGCAACAGCGGCAGCATCTACAAAATCTTCATTGGACGAACAGTATTCGCTGTTGTCATCGTCTTCCCAGTTTTTCATGAAAACACCAACCACTTCGTGACCTTTTTGCTTGAGCAACCACGCACTCACCGCAGAATCAACGCCACCGCTGAGGCCGACGACGACGCGTTTTTTATCACTCATTAAAATGCTGGTATGCCCGTCATGGCTCGACCCAAAATAAGGGCATGAATGTCATGCGTACCCTCGTAGGTGTTAACCACTTCTAAGTTGACCAAGTGCCGCGCAACGCCGTATTCGTCGCTGATGCCGTTGCCGCCCATCATGTCGCGCGCCATGCGTGCAATGTCTAATGCTTTGCCGCAAGAGTTGCGCTTAAGAATGGAGGTGACTTCGACCGACGCAGTGCCCTCGTCTTTCATTCGTCCCAAACGCAAACACCCTAGCAGGCCCAACGAAATTTCAGTTTGCATATCGGCTAATTTTTTTTGTATCAATTGATTGGCCGCCAATGGTTTGCCAAACTGTTTGCGATCCATGGTGTATTGCAATGCGGTTTGCCAACAAAACTCTGCAGCACCCAACGCCCCCCAAGCAATGCCATAACGCGCAGAGTTAAGACACGTAAAAGGACCTTTAAGCCCAGTGACGTGTGGGAATGCATTTTCTTCTGGCACAAAAACACCATCCATCACAACTTCACCCGTGATGGACGCTTTGAGACCCACCTTGCCGTGAATCGCTGGAGCCGTAAGCCCCTTCATGCTTTTTTCTAAAATAAATCCACGAATGGGGCCCACTTGCCCACCCTCACTCACCTCTTTGGCCCACACAACAAACACGTCCGCAATGGGACTGTTGGAAATCCACATTTTGCTGCCCTTGAGCTGGTATCCGCCTTTGACTTTTTGTGCCCGCGAGGCCATGTTGGCGGGGTCTGATCCGTGATCGGGCTCGGTTAAGCCAAAACAACCAATCCACTCACCCGTTGCCAACTTGGGCAAGAATTTTTGTTTTTGCTCTTCGGTACCAAATTCAAAAATAGGAATCATGACCAACGAGGACTGCACACTCATCATAGAACGATAGCCTGAATCAACGCGCTCAACTTCGCGTGCAATCAAACCGTACGCGACGTAATTAAGACCAGGACCGCCGTATTGCGTTGGAATCGTGGGTCCGAGCAAACCCAGCTCGCCCATTTCACGAAAAATAGTGGCGTCGGTTTTTTCATGGCGAAACGCATCACGCACACGCGGCATGAGTTTGTCTTGGCAATAGGCAAAAGACGCATCACGAATCATGCGCTCGTCGTCTGTTAACTCCTTGCTCATTAAAAAGGGATCTAGCCAAACAAATGCGGCGTGTGCCATGTACGACTCCAAAAAATTAAACGTTGAAACTGTTGACGATGTTAAAGCTTTTTAAACAATAAAAATTAAGTTGCTCTCTTTTGTGCAAAGTTCACATACCAAGGCAAGCAATGGGGGTTGGCCATGGCGTCTTTGTTTAAAACTTTGTCGATTGGCTGTCCCAATAACAATTTTTTAATGGGTAACTCTTGTTTTTTCCCCGATAAGGTGCGAGGAATTTCTGCCACTTGATGAATTTCATCGGGAACAAATCGGGGGCTCAATGCCACGCGAATCGCTCGTTTGATTTTGTTTTTGATTGCGTCATCCAACACCAAGTTGTCACGCAAAACCACAAACAAAGGCATGAAGCTTTCTCTGCCTAAATGTTCTAAGTCGATCACCATTGAATCCATCACTTCGGGCAAGGCCTCAATAGCGCGGTACACCTCGCTGGTGCCCATTCGCAAGCCATGTCGGTTGATGGTGGCGTCACTGCGGCCATAAATAATGCACCGACCCTCTGTCGTGATTTTGAGCCAGTCGCCGTGACGCCACACCGCGCCAGCAGATGCATCCCCATCGCCACCCTTGGGATTTCTTCCTTTTCCCGCTGGATACATTTCGTAATAGCTACTTGTGTAGCGCGCAAAATCTGTATCGCCCCAAAAAAATGGTGGCATCGAGGGCATGGGTTGCGTCACCACCAACTCACCCACTTGATCAATCAACGCTTGACCGTCTTCACTCCACGAATGTACGCTAACACCCAGTAAACGGCATTGCATTTCACCAGCCACCATGGGCAACTCTCGATTGCCTCCAATGAACGCGCCCGCATCGGTTCCACCTGAAATATTGCACCACCAGATCGGATCGTGATCGACTAGTCCTGCTTTTGCATACACCTGTTTGAATTGATCGATACCCCATTGTTGAACCTCGGCGCTAAGTGGAGAGCCCGTGACGCCCAAGGCCCTCACCGTGTGCATTCCTTGAATTGAAGCCGGATCAACATTGGCCTTCATGCAACTTGCAAAAAACGCTGCGCCGCCGCCCATAAACGTTACCTTTTCTTGTGCCGCGTATCGCCACAAAACACCCCAATCGGGCTTTTCTTTGCTGCCACCTGGGTTGCCGTCAAAAATCACACAAGTGGTGCCACTGAGTAAGCCACTGAGTTGCGCGTTCCACATGATCCATCCTGTTGATGAATACCACATGAAGCGATCGCCCCAAGAGTTTTGATCATACGAACACGCCACATCGTAATGAACGTTTTTGTGCGCCATGCCATTGAGCATGGTGCCGCCATGATCGTGTACCAAGGGCTTGGGCATTCCTGTTGTGCCGCTGGAATAAACAATCCACAAAGGATGATGAAAAGGCAACCACACGGGTGTAAATTTTTGAACCTGCGCATCATCACGCGCAACAATGTGATTCCAATTAACGGCACCATCAATGCTTGCTTGTCCGCCCAGGTTTTCAAAAACAATCAACTGTTCAACCGATGGCAATGATTTGCGCAATTGATCGACCACTTCTGTGCGATCAATTTCTTTACCGCCATAAACCACGCCATCGCATGCGATCAACACTTTTGGTGAGATTTGTGTGAATCGATCGAGCACCGCATGGGTTCCCATATCAGGCGCACACACGCTCCAAATCGCACCCACACTCACCACAGCCAGTACAGCAATCATGGTTTGAGGAATATTGGGCAAATAAGCGGCCACTCGGTCACCAGGCTTGATGCCGATGGTTTTTAAATGCAAAGCCAATGCAGCGACCTGTTGATGCAGTTGGGGCCAAGTCATTTCGCGACGTTGCCCGCGCTCATTGTTGCTGATGATGGCGACAAAGCCCGCCTCATGTGCAGGCTTCACATGTCGCAATACTTGTTGCGCGTAATTAACGGTAGCGCCAGGAAACCACTGCGCTCCAGGCATGGTGTTGCGAGCGAGCACCGCTGTATGCGGGGTGGGTGACTGCACGTCTAAATAATCCCACATGCTTTGCCAAAAATCGTCTAGCTCTGTTACAGACCAACGCCATAAATCTTGGTAATCATTGAATTGAAGTCCGCGCGTTTTCTTCAACCAGTCTTGATAAAGTCGAATTTGCGGAATAAACGGGGGAGTTGCGCTCATGCGAGATATTATCCAATGTAAAACCAACGCAAAAACAATTTCATCATGACAAGCCTACACACCCTACTCACACTGGCCGCACCCACGCTAGAACACGTTTGCGACATCGCAGTCACCATCGCCGCCCCAGTTGAAGTTGGCACAACAGTGTTTGGCCTGCGCCGCATGATTCCCATCACAGGCGGCAGCGTCAAAGGCCCGCGCATGAATGGCAAGATCTTGGCAGGCGGAGCAGATTTTCAATTGATTGTGGGTGGCGGCACGCAAGCGCATTTAGATGCGCGCTATGTGATCGAACTCGATGACGGCACACGCGTATTTGTGCAAAACGCTGCCGTTCGTGTTGCGTCTTTAGAGAACTCTCAAAAAATCATGAAAGGGATTACGGTTGATCCCTCACAAATTTATTTTCGCTGTCAGCCTAAAATGGAAGCTTCTTCTAATCACTGGGCGTGGTTATCCGAGAGTCAATTTATTGGCACGGGTGTACGTCAACCCGACGGTGTTTTCATCAGTTTTTATCGAGTCGTTTAATCAAAAAATCTCATGCGTATCTGGCAAAAACCCATCACTGTTGAGTCCCTCAGACAGTCACACCACCGCACCGCGCCCGAAATATTGGGCATGGAATTTTTAGAAGTGGGAGACGATTTCATCACCGCTCGAATCCCTGTGGATGAGCGCACTCGTCAACCCTATGGCTTGTTGCACGGCGGCGTAAGTGTTGTGCTGGCAGAAACCTTGGGTTCTTGTGGTGCTTACTATTCAAGTCCCATTAATTGCCGCGCTGTGGGCTTAGACATCAATGCCAATCACATCAAAGGCGTCACATCGGGTTGGGTGATTGGTACAACTCGACCCATTCACAGGGGCAGAAGCACACACGTTTGGCACATTGATCTTCACAATGAGGAGGGCGATCTGACATGCGTATCTCGCATCACCATGGCTATTTTGAGCGCACCCGCTAACAATTAATTATTGCGATTTCAAACGCTCGCTTTTCCAATACACATCATCGCCACCTTTTTGTCGATTCAAAACACGCGCTAAAACAAACAACAAATCAGACAAACGATTGAGGTATTGACGCGGTGCGGGGTTGATCGTGTCTGTGTCTCCCAAAGCAACCACGGCTCTTTCTGCGCGGCGCGCAACCGTCCTACACACATGTGAAAGAGACGCCGCACGTGTGCCCGCAGGCAAAATAAATTCTTTGAGCTTAGGCAGTTCTTGGTTGAAGCTCTCTAATGCTTGATCCAACACAATGATCGCGTCGGGCTTGATCAACTCAAAACCAGGTATCGATAATTCACCGCCCAAATTAAACAGTTGATGTTGTACTTCTACCAATAAGTCTCTGACGTTTTGCGGCATGGGTTCGCACAACAACACGCCAATTTGCGAATTGAGTTCATCTACATCGCCCATGGCGTGCACGCGTAAATTATTTTTTGATACGCGCTGGTTGTCCCCCAGGCCCGTGGAGCCGTCATCTCCTGTGCGTGTGGCGATTTGTGTGAGTCGGTTTCCCATGTTTCCATCCTTATTGACTGTCGGTTGATCAACTATCATGCAAGCGTACCTGTGAAGGCATATTCTCGCTTTCTTACAAGGGATTTTGTTGATATCATTTTTTTCTGGTCTTTCGTAGAATGTCGTGAGGAGATCCGCCCTATGAATGCACCCATCGCCAGCCAACACCTCAGACCCACCATCGCCCAGCGCACCGTACCCGAGGCGTTTATGCAAGCGCTCAAGTCGCATTTTGGCGGTCGCTGCTCAACCGCTTTGGCGGTGTGTGAGCAACACGGCAAAGATGAGTCAGCATTCACAACCGTACCCCCGCCAGTGGCCGTTGTTTTCGCTGAGTCCACTCAAGATGTCTCGTGCGTGGTTACCCTTGCAGCGCAATACCGTGTACCCATCATTCCGTTTGGCATTGGCTCTTCTTTAGAAGGCCATTTGCTCGCCGTACAAGGCGGGGTCAGCATTGATTTGTCACGCATGAACAAGGTACTCGCCATTCATGCCGAAGACCTCACCGTCACCGTTCAACCTGGCGTCACACGCAAACAATTGAACGAAGAAATTAAAAGCACAGGTTTGTTTTTCCCCATCGACCCAGGTGCGGATGCCACCATTGGTGGTATGAGTGCCACTCGCGCAAGCGGCACCAATGCGGTTCGCTATGGCACGATGCGCGAAAACGTTTTGGCTTTAGAGGTTGTCACTGCTTCTGGAGAAGTTTTACGCACGGGCACGCGCGCCAAAAAATCCAGCGCGGGTTACGACCTCACACGACTAATGGTTGGCAGTGAAGGCACATTAGGCGTCATCACAGAAATCACGCTGCGTTTGTACCCATTGCCAGAGGCTGTATCCGCTGCTGTTTGTTCTTTTCCAAGCATTGAAGCCGCGGTGAGAACCACGATTCAAATTATTCAAATGGGCGTTCCGATTGCGCGCGTTGAGTTGTTGGATCACAACTCGGTTCGCATGGTCAATACTTATGCCAAATTTGGTTTGCGCGAAGAACCTATGTTGTTGATGGAGTTTCACGGCTCGCCAGCAGGCGTCGAAGAACAAGCCAAAACCGCTCAAGAGCTTGCCCATGATATGGGCGGCATGGCCTTTGAATGGGCCACCACGCCCGAAGAGCGCACGCGACTATGGGCTGCACGCCACAACACCTACTTTGCGGCTATTCAATCGCGCCCAGGCTGTCGCGCCATCAGCACCGATACCTGCGTGCCCATCAGTCGTTTGGCTGATTGTTTGCTCGACTCAATTAAAGAGGTTGAAGCCAGTGGCATTCCTTATTTTTTAGTAGGCCATGTGGGAGACGGCAACTTTCATTTTGGCTATCTCATCGACCCCGACAACGAGCAAGAAAGAACCACTGCAGAAACGCTCAATCATCAATTGGTGATGCGCGCTTTATCGCTTGAAGGCACATGCACAGGCGAGCACGGCATTGGCCTACACAAAATTGATTTTTTGGTGAGTGAAGCGGGCGCAGGTGCTGTTTCTTTGATGCGCACGATTAAGCGCGCGCTCGATCCACACAACATTATGAACCCAGGAAAAATATTTGTGATGTGATTTTTATGCGCGCAAGCGATCGATCAATCGATTGAGTTCTTCCATCGAACCAAACGATATCGCGACTTCTCCCACTTGTTCGACACGCCCTTGACGCTTTACATTTTTTTGCACGCGCACTTCTACTTGTGCGGTGAGCAAATCAGATAACTCTTCTTCCACACGACGCACGTCGCCACTTTTTTGAGCTTTGGCTTTAGATGGTTTGGCTTGTGCTTGCGTGTTGATTTTTTTAACCAAATTTTCTGCGTCACGCACCGATAGTTTTTTGACTGTGATTTGATGCGCCGCGCCAAGTTGATCCACTCGCTCAAGCGACAACAACGCGCGCGCATGACCCATATCCAAATCACCCGCCATTAAAAGCGTTTGCACTTGAGGCGCCAAATTGAGTAATCGCAACAAATTTGATGCAGCACTGCGAGAACGCCCCACTGCTTTCGCAGCTTGTTCGTGTGTTAAACCAAACTCTTCAATGAGCCGTTGCAAACCTTGAGCCTCTTCCAATGGGTTGAGGTCTTCGCGTTGAATGTTTTCAATGAGCGCCATTGCCGCGGCCGCCTCATCTTTCACGTCACGCACCAACACAGGCACGTGATCGAGCCCTGCTAATTTGGACGCTCTAAACCGACGCTCACCCGCAATGATTTCATACTTGCCCGCATGAGGTCCTTGCGTAAGTTTTCTCACCAAAATTGGCTGCATGATGCCTTGCGCTTTGATGCTCTCAGCGAGTTCATACAGCGCACCTTCATCCATGCGCGTGCGCGGTTGATATTTGCCCGCCACCATTTCAGTGAGCGCCAATGTGTGTGGCGAGTTTGAATCTACTGTATCGCTAGCCTCTGAGGCTGTTGGGCCTAACAGCGCCTCTAAGCCACGTCCGAGTCCTTTGGGGTTTTTTGTAACCATGGGTTTTTACTGTATTTGATTTGTTGATTAATTAAAGTTGCTTCACGCGAACAACCATCTCTTTTGCAAAATCTAAAAATGCTTGACTGCCTTTGGCTTGCGGATCAAACACCACGCCTGGCATGCCGTAACTTGGCGCTTCTGCCAAACGCACATTGCGTGGAATTATGGCGTTAAAAACTTTATCTCCAAAATGGCCTTTGAGTTGATCGCTCACCTGCTGCTGCAAGGTGATGCGCGGATCAAACATCACGCGCAACAAGCCAATGATTTTTAAATCAGGATTGAGATTGGCATGCACTTGTTTGATGGTGTTCACCAAGTCTGTGAGGCCTTCGAGCGCAAAATATTCACACTGCATAGGCACCACTACTCCGTGCGCTGCACACAGGCCATTGAGCGTGAGCATCGACAATGAAGGCGGGCAATCTATCAAAATAAAATCGTATTGAGATGACACTTGCGACAACGCCTCTTTGAGTCTTTTCTCTCTGCGTTCGAGTTGCACCATCTCAACTTCTGCACCTGCCAAATCTCTATTAGCGCCCAACACATCGTACAAAGGCCACGGCTTTTTTTCGTTGGCGTCTGTCCACGCGCTTTTTACTACGGCGTCTGGAATGCTTGCGTTTTCTAATAAAACATCGTAAACGCTCAAAGTTAAATTGCGCTTATCAACACCTGAGCCCATGGTTGCATTGCCCTGCGGATCTAAATCAATCATCAACACGCGCTGGCTTTGTGCAGACAAGCCTGCAGCCAAATTAATCGCTGTTGTGGTTTTGCCAACGCCACCTTTTTGATTGGCAATGCAAAAAACTTTTCCCATAAGACTTCCTTTTTATTCTCTTTATTTATTTAGACAAAACCAACTTCAAACCAAATGCAATGAGAAAAGTTCCTGCAAACCGATTCAACCATTGACCAACCGAGGGATGAGCTTTGATACGCCTCGACAAATGATGCGCAATCAAACTGAGAGTGAGCCCATATAAAAAAGTGAGTAATGCAACAGTGATGGCCATCACAGCAAAGGTGAGTAAGCGTTGATGGTTTTGCGGATCAATGAAGAGCGGAAAAAACGCCATGTAAAAAACAATCGCCTTGGGGTTTAGCAATGTGATCAGCATTGATTGCCTGAAATACTGCCCCACAGGAATATCAATAACGGACGCCTGCCTTGCGCGACCAACAATCATTCGATAACCAAGCCATGCTAAATAAATAGCCCCCAACCACTGCATCGCCAAAAAAACTTTGGGGGCGGCCAACAACAAAGCGGCAACACCTGCAACAGCTGCCCACATCAATACTTGGTCTCCAGCAATCACGCCAAAAGTAGACGCCAAACCGCCGCGCACACCGCCCTTGGCCGTTGACGTGAGCAAGGCCAAGTTTCCCGGCCCTGGAATAGCCAAAAATAAAATAATGGCCGCCACGAAGGCGCCATAGTCAGCAATACCAAACATCAGGGCTTTCTGGATTGTCTATGTAAGGGGTGGGAGTTTAACCCGACTCCAGGGCCTCTTTGCGCTTTAGTTGCACAGCTCACACTTTTTTGAGCCAGACCAAACATCTTTGCGCGTCCAAATTGGGCACATGCAAGTGTTCGATGCTTTCAATTTGTATATTTTGGGGCAATTGTTCGATTTCATGCAGTGGCGTCTTGCCCTTCATCGCCATCCAAACCCCCTGCTCATCGAGCAATTGAGAGGTCTGAGTCACAAAATCAAGAAGCGAAGCAAAGGCGCGAGAACAAACCACGTCGAAGCGCTGGTTCATTTTTTCCACGCGGCCATGCTTGATTTGCAGGTTTTTTAAGCCCAATGTCGTTGCTACTTGCTGAATAAACGCTGTTTTTTTAGAGACGGCATCAATCGCTGTTACTTGGAGATGTGGTATCGCAATAGCCAAAACCACAGACGGAAGACCTGCGCCCGCACCCACATCCGCCAGACTTGTAGCCTTGGGCAATCTGGTTTGAAACGGTTGAATGATTGCCAAACAATCCATCAGATGCTGAGTAAGCATTTCATTGGGATCGCGAATCGCTGTGAGGTTATAAACACCATTCCACTTAGCCAATAAATCCAAATAAGACAGCAAAGGGTTTATCAATAATACGTCCAACGGCAAACCCAACTCACTCATACTCGACTCTAACCGACCTCGCAATGCGTGATTCAAACCGAGATCTCGCTGTTTTCGCTCGAAGAAGAAGCAAAGCCTTTGTACTTGGCGCGTCGCAAATGAATCAATAATAAAGAGATGGCCGCAGGCGTTACGCCAGAAATGCGAGATGCTTGCCCCAAAGTCTGAGGTCTTTGCTGACTCAGCTTTTGCCTCACCTCAAAACTCAAGGCTTTGATCTCCAAATAGTCCAGCGTTGCGGGTAGCGCCATATTTTCAAAACCAGCAGCCCGCCCTACTTCGTCTATTTGTCGCTCGATATATCCCGAGTATTTAGACGCAATTTCAACCTGCTCAATCACTGCTTCACGTGAAACGTCATCCAAGTCGGACAGGTTGGGGCTGGCAAACCGTCCATCGTCCAAACTCATCAAGGAAAAATAAGAAATATTGGGTCGGCGCAACAAGTCAGCCAAGTTGTACTCATGGTCAATGGGTTTGCCTAAAACCCGCTCCGATTCGGCCGCAGCCAAATTACGCGGATTAACCCAGGTGGCTCGCAGACGCTCTGTTTCACGTGAAACAGCGTCTCTTTTTCTAGAGAAGTGTTCCCAGCGCACATCGTCGACCAAGCCCATTTGTCTGCCGATCTCGGTTAGACGCGCGTCGGCGTTGTCCTCTCGGAGTTGCAAGCGAAACTCTGCGCGACTGGTGAACATGCGATAAGGCTCGGTAACGCCCTTGGTGGTTAAGTCATCGACCATCACGCCCAAATAGGCCTGGTCGCGCGCCGGCGTCCAAGGCGAATCGCCTCGACAACGCAAAGCCGCATTGATTCCCGCATAAAGGCCTTGCGCCGCCGCCTCTTCGTAACCCGTCGTTCCGTTGATTTGACCCGCAAAGAAAAGGCCTTCAATGGCCTTGGTCTCAAAGCTTCGCTTGAGCGCGCGCGGGTCAAAGTAATCGTATTCAATGGCGTAGCCTGGTCTGAGAATATGTGCATTCTCCAAGCCCGCCATACTTCTCACCAATTCGTATTGAATATCAAACGGTAGACTGGTGGAAATCCCATTGGGATAAAACTCGTGCGTGGTTAAGCCTTCAGGCTCTAAAAAGATTTGATGGCTTTCTTTGTCTGCAAAGCGATTGATTTTGTCTTCTACGCTAGGGCAATAACGAGGCCCCACACCTTCAATCTTGCCCGTAAACATAGGGCTTCTGTCAAAGCCTGAGCGAATGATGTCATGGGTTTTTTGATTGGTGTGCGTGATCCAACATGGCACTTGCTCAGGGTGCATTTCTTTGCGCCCCATAAAACTAAACACGGGCAATTGCGCCGACATGCCGCCTGGCATTCCGTCGCCTGGCTGCTCAAGGCATTTAGAAAAATCAATGGTTCTGCCGTCTAAGCGTGGTGGCGTTCCTGTTTTTAATCGCCCCTGAGATAAGTTAAGCTCTTTGAGGCGCGCACTTAAACTCACAGCCGGCGGGTCCCCCGCCCTTCCGCCCGAATAGTTGTTGAGGCCAACATGGATCTTTCCATCCAAAAAAGTGCCTGCCGTCAACACCACGGCACGCGAATGAAAGCGAATACCCACTTGCGTAACGGCACCAACCACCATTGAGCCTTCTAAAATCAAATCATCCACGGCTTGCTGAAAAAGCCAGAGGTTGGGCTGATTTTCTAGCTTGCATCGTATCGCCGCCTTATACAAAATTCGATCCGCCTGCGCACGCGTTGCCCGCACCGCGGGTCCTTTAGAACTATTCAAGATACGAAACTGAACTCCCGCCTCGTCGGTGGCCAAAGCCATCGCGCCACCCATGGCGTCAATCTCTTTAACCAAATGGCCTTTGCCAATACCGCCAATGGACGGGTTGCAACTCATCTGCCCCAAGGTTTCGATGTTGTGCGTCAACAGCAAGGTCTTGCAACCCATGCGCGCGCTAGCCAAGGCAGCCTCCGTACCCGCATGGCCGCCACCCACCACAATGACATCAAATGTTTGAGGAAATTTCATCGCAATCAATTCAAGCGCAGGCGTGTATAAAAGCTACGCAATTAAAAGAGATGATTTTAAGCGCTGATGAAAAAATATGCACCGCTTACATCACTTTGCTTGCAATCCGTGTTGTTGGCACACATATACAAACAATTACTTAATGACAAAATAACAGCACCACACCCAACATCAACACAAAACATGACCACCCACTCACGCAGCATCGAAAGACTCATTCAAGGTCAAGCCACGTCGGATGGCGCAGGCGTTAAACTCACGCGCGTACTCACGCAAGATTTACAAAAGCGTTTGGATCCTTTTTTAATGCTTGATTTATTTGGCAGTGATTTAGCCAACGATTACATCGCGGGCTTTACCGATCATCCGCATCGTGGTTTTGAAACCATCACTTATATGCTTGCAGGGCGCATGCGTCATAATGACAGTACGGGCAACACAGGCTTGTTGCAAAACGGTGGCGTGCAATGGATGACAGCAGGCAAAGGCGTGATTCACAGCGAGATGCCCGAGCAAGAAGAAGGTTTGATGAAGGGCTTTCAGTTGTGGCTCAACTTACCGAGTCAACAAAAAATGTGCGCTCCCAGTTATGAAGATATTCAAACCGAATCAATCCCCGAAGTGAAGCACGACAACGGCGTAATTGTTCGCGTGATTGCTGGTGAGCATCATAAACAAAAAGGCGCAGTGCAAAAACCACAAACAAATCCACTGTATTTAGACATTCATTTTTTAAGCGCCGACACTGCAAATTTTTCACAAACACTGCCCGCACATCACAATGCGTTTGTATTTGTGTATAGCGGCGAAGTCTCCGTAGTGAGCGAACAAAAAGAACAAGCAGTACCACTCAACCGAATGGCTATCTTAAAAAATGAGGGTGATGGCATTAAACTCAAAGGTCGCGTTAATGCACGCGCCATATTAATCGCAGGTCAACCTTTGAATGAACCCATTGTTCAATACGGCCCTTTTGTGATGAACACCAAAGAGCAAATCATTGCAGCAATGGAAGATTACCGCGCGGGCAGGCTTGCATAAAAGCGAGCCCTATAAAAAATCAAATATCAATGTTGGATGCACGAAGTGCATTGGCTTCGATGAAGTTGCGTCTGGGCTCAACCTCGTCACCCATCAACATGGTAAAGACACGATCAGCTTCAATCGCATCATCAATTTGAACGCGCAACAAACGACGCACGGCCGGGTCCATGGTAGTTTCCCATAACTGAGCAGGGTTCATTTCACCTAAACCTTTGTAACGCTGACGCGCTGTTACGTGTTCGGCTTGAGCAATCAACCAGCGCATGGCTTGTCTAAAGTCAGAAACTTTTTCGTCTTTGAGTTTGTCGCCTTCACCGCGCTGAACTTTGGCCCCCTCGCCCATCAAGCCTTTGAAGGTTTGCGCCGCTTGCGCCAAAGCTTCGTAATCTGCGCCGTGTACAAAGTCTTGCGTAATTACGCTACTTTTGACGTTGCCGTGATGACTGCGACTCACACGCAAGATCGGCTTGTCTGTTCGCAGATCAAACTCCGCGTCAACTAGCGAGCCGCTACCAAGTTCGCGCAATTTAATTTGAAATTGTTCGGCGCACAGTTTGGCGTCATTCATGGTGTCCAAATTAAGCGAGACGCCGTCAGCCAATGCACGCAAAGCCTCTGCATCCATGTAACCACTAAGGCGCGCAATCACGGCCTCAGCCAATTGATGTTTTCTAGCTAATTCATTAAGTGTTTCACCCGAAATTAATTGTGCGCTCTCGCCACCCGTTTGAACCGCCGCGTCTTTGAGCGCAATACGCAACAAAAACGCATCGAGTGCAATTTGATCTTTGAGATATTGCTCTTCTTTGCCAACTTTAACTTTATACAAAGGTGGTTGCGCAATGTAAATATGTCCGCGCTCAACCAATTCTGGCATTTGTCGATAGAAGAAGGTGAGCAACAGAGTGCGAATGTGTGCGCCGTCAACATCAGCGTCAGTCATGATGATGATGCGGTGATAGCGCAATTTGTCAATATTGAAGTCATCGTTGCTCGACTTGCCAGATTCGACGCTGGCTTTGCCAATGCCTGTTCCGAGCGCAGTGATGAGCGTTAAGATTTCATTGCTGGTGAGGAGTTTTTCGTAACGTGCTTTTTCAACGTTTAAGATTTTTCCACGCAATGGCAAGATCGCTTGAAACTTTCTGTCACGCCCCTGCTTGGCAGAGCCGCCCGCAGAGTCTCCCTCGACGATATAGATTTCGGAGAGTGCTGGATCTTTTTCTTGGCAATCAGCCAATTTACCAGGCAGCCCCATGCCATCGAGCACGCCTTTGCGACGCGTCATTTCGCGCGCTTTGCGAGCTGCTTCGCGTGCACGTGCGGCGTCTACAATTTTTCCGCAAATGATTTTGGCGTCATTGGGTCGCTCGAGCAAATAATCGGTAATGGCTTTGGCCACAATGTCTTCAAGCGGTGCACGCACCTCGCTTGAAACCAGTTTGTCTTTAGTTTGACTACTGAACTTGGGCTCTGGTACTTTGACTGACAACACGCAACACAAGCCCTCGCGCATGTCGTCACCACTGACCTCTACTTTTGCTTTTTTGGCGTAATCGTGCTCTTCAATGTATTTGTTGATGACACGCGTCATCGCTGCTCTAAGTCCAGTTAAGTGCGTGCCACCATCGCGCTGAGGAATGTTATTAGTGAAGCACAAAACATTTTCGTTGTAGCCGTCGTTCCATTGCATAGCCACTTCAACGCCAATGTGCGTGCCTGGAATTCCGCCGTATGAATCTGCGGGACGCTCGCCCATTGAATGAAACACGTTGGGGTGCAATATTTTTTTGCCGGTATTGATGAAGTCAACAAAACCTTTGACGCCACCCGCACCAGAAAAGTCATCTTCCTTGCCTGTGCGCTCATCATGCAAACGAATTCGAACGCCGTTGTTCAGAAAACTGAGTTCGCGCAAACGCTTGCTCAAAATTTCATAGTGAAAATCATGATTTTGGGTGAAGATTTCGGTGTCAGGCAAAAAATGAACTTCGGTCCCACGTTTTTCCGTGTCGCCCATGATGCGCATCGGCGATGTTTCTACACCATCGACCATTTCAATGATTCGATTTTGAACAAAGCCACGCGCAAACTCTAACTTATGTACTTTGCCATCACGCCTGACAGTAAGGTGCAACCACTTGGACAAGCCATTGACGCAAGATACGCCGACTCCGTGAAGACCGCCAGATACTTTATAACTGTTTTGATTGAACTTACCGCCTGCGTGCAATTCGGTAAGAGCAATTTCTGATGCGCTGCGTTTAGGCTCATGCTTGTCGTTCATCTTGACACCCGTTGGGATGCCGCGTCCATTATCTGTGACACTAATGGAGTTGTCACTGTGAATGGTGACGACGATGTCATCGCAATGCCCTGCAAGCGCCTCGTCAATTGAGTTATCAACCACCTCAAACACCAAATGATGCAAACCTGTGCCATCCGATGTGTCTCCGATATACATGCCCGGGCGCTTACGCACAGCTTCTAGACCCTCTAAAATTTGAATAGAGCTTTCGCCATATGCATCCCCAGTGGGTAGTGGTGGTAAAAGCGAGTTATCGGTCTGATCTGTCATATCAACTTATCTAAGCCACTCAAAAAGCAGCGATTACAAAAAAACGCATCAAATGCGCATGGGCATAACGACGTATTTAAACGTGGCGTTTTCTGGAATGGTGATCAAGGCTGAGCTGTTGGAATCAGCCAATGAAATGTTAATCATCTCTTCGTCTAAATTGGTGAGAACATCAATGAGATAAGTCACATTAAACCCAATTTCAATCGCGTCTCCGGAATAATCAATTTCAACTTCATCCACAGCCTCTTCTTGTTCTGCGTTGGTTGAAGCTACGCGGAGCAGGCCCCGCTCTAAGTTGAGACGGATACCCTTGAATTTATCACTGGTCATGATGGCTGTGCGTTGCAAACTTGTAAGCAGCGTATCGCGTCCAATGGTGACTGAGTTTTTGTGACTCTTTGGAATGACGCGGTTGTAATCTGGAAATTTTCCTTCAACCAACTTGGTAACAAACTCCATACCATCAAAAATAAATTTGGCTTGATTGTTAGCAAATTGCATTTCGATATCACCTTCTTTATCGCTGAGTAATCTCTGTAACTCGAGCACTGTTTTTCTGGGTAGAATAACTTCTTGCTTGGGGACTTCAGAGCCTAGAGTTGCAGAAGCAAAAGCCAAGCGATGACCATCAGTGGCAACCAAACTCAATTGCTTGCCTTCAGCGACAAACAAAATACCATTGAGATAATACCGAATATCATGAACCGCCATTGAAAAAGAAACCTGATGCAACAAATCTTTGAGTGTTTTTTGTGGAACGCTAAACAGCGGTCCAAAACTACTCGACTCTTGAACCAATGGAAAATCTTCTGCAGGCATGGTTTGCATGGTGAAGCGAGATTTGCCACTTTTAAAAATTAATTTACTTTGACTCGATTCAAGCGTTACGGTTTGATCTCTTGGCATCGAACGCAAAATATCGATAAGCTTTCTTGCGCCAACAGTCGTTGTTAAATTGCCTGCGTCACCACCAAGTTGTGCACTTGTGCGTATTTGAATTTCTAAATCGCTGGTGGTGAGTTGCAATGTTTCACCTGTTTTTCGAATCATCACATTGGCTAAAATAGGTAATGTGTGTCGTCTTTCAACAATACCGCAAACGGATTGCAAAGCCGATAAAACCTTTTCTTGTGTTGCTTTCAGGACATTCATTGAAACCTCTTTAATTCTTTATTTTAAATTAGTAGTAGTAGATAAGGGGGGCACTTTTGTGTGGATAAAGCAATTTTCCCCTTTTTTTTCAATCACTTGATTTGATTTAAACCATGTGGGTAATAGAGCACAAGATACATGGTCAAAATATGAATAACTTTGAAAACCGAAGAAATCTGTGGATAACTTGGTAGTTATCCAGAAATGCTCAACAGGGTTGTGCGTGTGATTGTTCATGATTATCCTTTAAGGGTTTGCTCAAGAACGTGTAGTTGTTGATTTAAATCGGCCATTTGTTGACGCTCGCGTCCAATTTTTCGAACTGCATGTAAAACCGTAGTGTGATCGCGTCCGCCAAAAAGCTCGCCAATTTCAGGTAGACTTTTTTGGGTAAGCTCTTTGGCCAAATACATGGCAATTTGCCGAGGCCTTGCAATCGAGGCAGGACGTTTTTTGGAATACATGTCGGCGACTTTGATTTTGTAATAGTCGGCAACGGTTTTCTGGATATTTTCTACAGAAATTTGACGATTTTGGATGGATAAAAGATCGCGTAAAGCGTCTCTGGCCAACTGAATGGAGATTTCTTTTTGATTAAAGCGCGAATAAGCCAAAATTTTGCGCAAAGCACCTTCGAGTTCGCGAACGTTGGAACGCACGTTTTTAGCTACAAAAAAGGCCACCTCTTCGGTTATTTCGGTGTTTTCTGCACGCGCCTTGCTAATCAAAATAGCCACCCTCATTTCGAGTTCTGGCGGTTCAATAGCTACAGTGAGCCCTGAGTCAAAGCGAGAAACCAAGCGCTCGTGAATATCTGTTAAACCTTTGGGATAGGTGTCGCTGGTCATTACCAAATGAGACTTTTTGGCTAAAAGAGCTTCAAACGCGTTGAAAAACTCTTCTTGCGTGCGGTCTTTGTTAGCAAAAAACTGAACATCGTCAATTAATAACAAATCAAGCGAGTGATAGCGCTCTTTGAATTCATCAAAAGTTTTACGTTGATAGGCTTTAACCACATCGGATACAAACTGTTCGGCGTGGATGTAGAGAACTTTGCTGTCGGGGCGGTCTTTAAGCAAATAATTGCCCACCGCGTGCACCAAATGGGTTTTGCCCAAGCCCACGCCACCATAGATAAATAAAGGGTTGTAAAGCTGCCCAGGGGTGCTGGCCACGTGCATAGCTGCGGCCCTTGCCATTCGGTTAGCCGTACCTTCAACCAAAGTGTCAAATGTGAGGGCGCTGTTGAGGCGCGTTTTGAAAACATTGGGCGCGACCTCTTCAGATGGCGCGACATGCTCAGAAATAGACGCCGACTCCATAAAATAACTGACGGGGCTAGACCAGATTGGCGTCTCTTTGGGGGTAAGTGCCAACTCAAGCTTGAGCGGTTGACCGTGTATTTGGCTTAGTAAAGTAGAAATTCTTTGTAAATATTGCGCGCGAACCCAATCGAGCTTGAAGCGGTTGCCAACCCAGATGGTGAGATGGGCAAGGTCTTCGGACAGTGTTGCGGTTAGCGGTTTAATCCAAGTATTGAACTGCTGATCGGGTAACTCTTGCGCCAATTGGTCGACACAACGCTTCCAAATACTTTGCGGGCTTGCATCAACGCGTAGGGGTAAAGAAGGGGGTGTAAAATCAATGCTCACGCAAGTCTCAGTCTGTGGATAGTTTAAATTTTAACTGGTAAAAATTAGACTTTATCAAAAAATTATCCACAGAAACCACAAATCAGAAAATAAAACCAAATAAGCGAGAAAAAACAGAGAACAACAATGCTAAATGATTGCCGTTGTTAAAAAATTTGGGATAATAGAGGGCTTTTACCGAACAATACAATTAAACACCATGAAACGTACCTATCAACCTTCAAAAACACGCAGAGCCCGCACACACGGCTTTTTGGTTCGCATGAAAACACGCGGTGGACGCGCTGTGATCAACGCACGTAGAGCCAAAGGCCGCAAACGTTTGGCTGTTTAATACTTGTGCCAATACGATTGGCACAATGATTTGGTGTGCAACATCTCAAACAGCATTCGCAATTTCAGGCGGCTTTATCGGCTGAAGTAATCGCTATAACGCCGCATTTTGTTTTGCACAGGCTTGTACACCCGCAACTTGAAGCACGACCGCAGTCAGCCATTTTGCGTTTGGGCGCAATGGTTCCAAAAAGATGGGCCAAAAGAGCCGTCACGCGAAACGCCATCAAGCGTCAAATTTATGCAGTAAGTTCTTTGTACGAAAAAAAATTGCCAACCGCTGATTTTTTAATCCGTTTAAAAAGAGCTTATGAAATGTCCAAATACATCAGTGCAACATCTAACAAATTAAAACATCACGTGAGACAAGAACTCGTTGAGCTGTTTGAAAAAACGATAACCCAATCTTGCGCATGATCAAATCTTTGCTTATTGATTTCGTCAAAGCCTATCGATTTTTTTTAAGTCCATGGTTGGGTTCCGCGTGTCGATTTGAGCCTACATGCTCTGCTTATGCGCTCTGTGCGCTTAAACAACATGGCTCGGGCAAAGGCAGCTACCTCGCGCTTAAAAGATTGGGTCGTTGTCATCCATGGTGCGTAGGCGGCGCAGACCCAGTTCCCAGCCCCCTATTCCAATCAGAAACACGCAAGCATCAAACAGCGAGCGAGAATCATTCAATAAAGAAACCAATATGAACGATATCAGAAGATCTATTTTGTGGGTGATCTTTGGCTTTACCATGGTGATGCTTTGGGATCAGTGGCAAATTTATAACGGCAACAAAGCCACATTTTTTCCTGCGCCAGTTGCAACGGAAAACAAAGCAACAACTCCCGCGCCCAAAACAAACGACGTGCCACAAGCGGTGAGGTCCGATGCGGCGGTCAATCCCAACGTCATCGCTGCAGGAGTATCGAGTAATGGCGCGCGTGAAAGCATCGATGTAAACAGCGATGTATTGGCGCTCACATTGGATAGTGAGGGTGGATCCATTATTCGTGTTGAGTTTTTAAAGCATGCAGATGTATTGCATCCCGGCAAAAACATCGTGTTATTGGATGAAAGCAAAGACCGCGTCTACATGGCACAAACAGGTTTGATTGGCGCACCCACCAGCACCGCATGGCCCACGCACAAAACACCCATGACGTTTAGCGGCGCACAAAAAATGACAGAAGACCAAAAAGAATTGGTTGTAAAGTTTTCTTCAGATGTCGTGGGAGGTCTTCAGTTGATCAAAACCTATACGCTTACAAAGGGCGCCTACACGATTGCAGTCAAACACGATATCATCAACAAAAGCGGACAAGAAGTTGCGCCACAATTGTACATGCAATTGCTTAGAGACGGCAACAAACCCGATGGCGAATCGTCTTTTTACAGCACCTTTACAGGCCCTGCCCTTTATAACAACACCAAAAAATATCAAAAAGTTGAATTCACAGATATTGAAAAAGACAAGGCCGTTTTTGATAAACAAGCATCCGAAGGCTATGTGGCCATCGTTCAACATTATTTTGCAAGCGCATGGTTGCTCGCTGATGGAATCAAGCGGGAATACTTTGTGCGCAAAGTTGATCAAAATTTATTTTCAGCAGGAATGATTACTACCCTACCAGCGATTGAGGCCAATGGAAAATACAGTATCGATGCCAGATTTTTTGTAGGGCCACAAGAAGAAAATAATTTAGAAACCATTTATCCAGGTCTTGAGTTGGTCAAAGATTACGGTTGGCTTACGATATTGGCAAAGCCACTGTATTGGTTGCTCAACAAACTCAATCATTACTTAGGCAACTGGGGATGGTCGATTGTTGCCTTGGTTGTATTAATCAAAGCTGCTTTTTATTGGCTCAATGCGCAAGCATACAAAAGCATGGCCAAAATGAAAGCCATCAACCCCAAAATACAAGAAATGCGCGAGCGACTTAAAGACAGCCCACAGCAAATGCAGCAAGAGATGATGAAAATTTATCGTGACGAAAAAGTCAATCCTTTGGGCGGATGTTTGCCGATCGCGATACAGATACCTGTTTTTATTGCCTTGTATTGGGTCTTGCTTTCCACAGTAGAAATGCGCAACGCGCCTTGGGTGTTATGGATTCATGACTTGGCGGCACCCGACACATCATTGGGAGTCTGGTTTGGCGTGCCTATCGGTATTTTGCCAATCGTTATGACTCTCACAACCGTTTTGCAAACAGCGCTCAACCCCGCGCCACCAGACCCCATGCAAGCCAAGTTGATGTGGATCATGCCATTAGCATTTAGCGTGATGTTCTTTTTCTTTCCGTCGGGCTTGGTGCTCTATTGGATTACCAACAACGTGTTGTCGATTGCACAGCAATGGTTAATTAATACAAGAATGGGCGTGCCGCCCCAATTTAATTTGCCTAAGTTTAGATAAGTGCAAACGCTTTAACTAACAAAAAACACAAAGCCGCCGGCACGGGTGGCTTTTTTTATAGACAATGTAAACATGCTTGCTCAACTCAACGATCCCATCATTGCAATTGCAACTGCCAACGGACGTGCAGCAATTGGTGTTGTTCGTTTGAGCGCAAAAAACCTCAAAGAATTTGCTACACAACTTTTTAATAAAACGTTACATCCGCGACAAGCACATTATTTACTGCTCATTGATGAAAACCAAAACCCCATCGATCATGTTTTGGCTTTGTATTTTTCTGCACCAAACAGCTACACAGGCGAGGACGTTTTAGAAATACAAGCGCACGGTGGGCCTGTGGTGTTGCAATTGATTGTTGCGCATTGCTTAAGCGTTGCAAAAAACCTCTCTGAACGCAAAGACCGTCAGCATTTAAAAAATTTGCGATTGGCCAGTCCTGGTGAATTTACCGAGCGCGCCTTTCATCATCAAAAGTTGGATTTGGCACAGGCTGAGGCGGTAGCCGACTTAATCGACGCGAGCACCGAAGCTGCGGCACGCAGTGCAAGTCAATCTTTGTCTGGTGCGTTTTCAAAAGAAATTCATGTGTTGTTAGACGGCATGATTCATTTGAGAATGTTGGTGGAGGCCACCTTGGATTTTCCAGAAGAAGATATAGATTTTTTGGAAAAAGCAGACGCCAAAGGGCAATTAGAAAAATTATTGCAACAATTCAAACGCGTGTTACAAAAAAGCCAACAAGGCGCGTTGTTACGCGAAGGCATTCGCATTGTGATTGCGGGTCAACCCAACGCAGGAAAAAGCTCCTTGCTCAATGCATTGGCGGGTCGAGAGTTGGCCATCGTCACACCGATTGCAGGCACCACGCGCGATGTGGTGACTCAAACTATTCAAATAGAAGGCGTGCCTTTGCATATTTTGGATACGGCAGGACTGCGCGAGGGTGACAGTCAACATGTCGATGTCGTGGAGTCGATCGGTATCGATCGCGCTTGGGAGCAAATTGCAAAAGCCGACGCGATTTTATTTTTGCATGATTTGACGCGTCGCAATAATGCACAGTATTTACAAGAAGACCAAAAAATCTTACAAAAAATGCAAACCACTGTGTCACCGCACATTGCCATGATTCATGTGTGGAACAAGTCCGACGTCACGACTTACGAAAAGATAGAGCCGCAAATGAAGGGCTTCCAAATGTCGGCCAAAACGGGCGTGGGTCTCGACGCATTGAGGCAACAAATATTGGCCACAGTGGGTTGGCAATCGTCCAGTAGCGAAGGTTTGTTTATGGCCCGACAAAGGCATTTACAAGCGTTGCAAGAGGCGCAAAAGCACGTGAGTCAGGCGCATGATCAATTGCATCATGAGCTCCCAGCTTTGGATTTACTGGCTGAAGAGTTAAGGCTGGCTCAAAATTGTTTATCATCTATAACTGGCGAGTTCACGTCAGACGATTTACTCGGTGTTATTTTTTCAAGATTTTGTATAGGCAAATAAAGGCCTCTCAAGACTTTCAACTGAATTGAGATTGGAACGACAGCAAATGGCCAACAGCGGCGTTAACTCAGATCGTGTGTTGCAATTGGCGCGCTCAACGCTTGATATTGAAGCGCAAGCACTTTTACAACTCAAAGATAAACTCACCAACGATTTTGTGTATGTCGTTGAAAAAATGCTGCAACTCAAAGGACGCGTCGTTGTCATGGGCATGGGCAAAAGCGGGCACGTGGGTCGAAAAATTGCAGCCACACTCTCCTCAACGGGTACCGCGGCGATGTTTGTTCACCCCGCAGAAGCCAGTCACGGGGACTTGGGGATGGTGACGCGCGAAGACATAGTTTTGGCTATTTCAAATAGCGGCGAAAGCGATGAATTAATCGCATTGCTTCCAACCTTGGAGCGCTTAGGCGTGGTTTGGGTCACCATGACGGGCAACCCAGCTTCGAGCCTGGCAAAATACGCCAAATGGGTGATTAATTCGAGCGTTGAAAAAGAAGCGTGCCCACTTAATTTAGCACCCACTGCCAGCACAACCGCACAAATGGCGATGGGCGACGCATTGGCCGTTGCGCTTTTAGACGCGAGGGGTTTTGCGGCAGAAGATTTTGCCAAATCGCATCCAGGTGGATCATTGGGTCGGCGTTTATTCACGCGTTTGAGTGATGTGATGCGAACAGGCGACGCCATTCCACGCGTATTACCAACTGCAAGCTTTAGTGAATTGATTCAAGAGATGAGTCAAAAAGGAATGGGTGCATCGGCAATTGTTGACGCGCAGGGACTTGTGTTGGGCGTCTTTACCGATGGTGATTTACGAAGACAAATCGAAAAGGACCGCGCACTCAACACACTGCTTGCAAAAGACGTGATGAGTCCCAATCCTCAGACCATTGAACAAACGCTTTTAGCAACGGTTGCCGCACAACTCATGGAAGATAAAAAAATCACCAGCCTCTTGGTTGTAAATGAAAATAAAATCTTGTGTGGTGCCATTAACACCAATGATTTATTGCGCGCAAAGGTCATATGACTTACCACACACGCTTCACACAAGACGTATTAGAGCGCGCAAAGAACATTAGCATTTTATTTTTGGATGTGGATGGCGTACTCACCGATGGATCAATTTATCTAACTGAGAACGGCGAATCGATTAAAAAATTTCATACGCTTGATGGCCTTGGCATCAAACAATTGCAACAACTGGGTATTGCGGTTGTGATTATTTCGGGGCGCGAAAGCCCGCCACTCAAAAAACGAATCGCCGAACTTTCAATTCAACATTTTTATTTGAATGTTGCAAACAAATTAACGCAGGCGCAAGCCGTGCTCGATCAACATCAACTCGATTGGAGTCAAACTGCATGCATGGGCGATGATTGGCCCGACGCGCCTGTTTTAAAAAAATCTAATTTGGCAATTGCGCCCCCATTGGCACATTATGAAATTACACAATTAGCGCACTACACAACACAAAACCACGCAGGTCATGGCGCCGTTCGAGAAGTGTGTGACATGCTTCTTGTTGCAAGCGGACACTATGATCGATTGTGGAAGGACGCATTGCAGTGATCGCACAACTGTCACTCACAACATGGATCGATCATGTCAAACGTTTCACAGATCGACTTATTGCGATATTGCCTTTTGTATTTTTATCTTTGATGTCGATGGTGACTTATTGGCTGGTCAAAAATGCGCCCGCACCTTTAGGCTCTCAACAAGAAAAACCGCCAGTGCATATTCCCGATTACTTCATGAAAGATTTTTCAGTCAAAGCCATGAATGCGCAAGGCCAACTCAAGTCCGTTACGCTTGGAAAAGCAGCGCATCATTTTTCAGATACAGACACTCTTGAAATTGAAGCTCCTGTTTTGCGCGCCATAACTCAAACGGGGGCAGTAACACGAGGTTCGGCTATTTCTGGAATTAGCAATGGGGACGCAACCGAGGTTCAATTAATGGGTCGCGCTGCTTTAATCAGAGATGCGATGATCGATAACAATGGCAAACAACTCAAACAAATTGAAATACGCAGTGAGTTTTTACATTACTTCGCACTAAGCGATCGTATCCAAACGCATTTACCCGTAGAAATTTCTCGCGACAAAGATCGCTTTAATGCCGATCAAATGAGTTTTGACAACATCAATCAAACAATGGTTTTAGAAGGTCGGGTGAAAGGCGTTTTGGCGCCCAAAAAATAAAAGGCTCCCGAAGGAGCCTTTGTGAGAGATCACGAATGATCAATACTGATCGCCGCGACCGCCACCTTTAGGGCCAGCGCCGTAAGGACTGCGGAAACCGCCGTCACCACCGCCGCCGCCTTCACGACGACCGCCGCCGCCGCCTTCACGACGACCGCCGCCGTATCCACCACCGCCGCCGTATCCACCACCGCCACCACCGCCACCACCGCCATAACCGCCGCCGCCACTACGTGGGGGACGTGGCTCCATGGGGCGAGCTTCGTTGACGACCAAACTGCGTCCGCCCAAAGGCTGACCGTTCATGCCATTGATAGCTGCTTGCGCTTCCGCATCGCTACCCATTTCAACGAAACCAAAGCCTTTGGAGCGACCTGTGTCGCGTTCCATCATGACCTTAGCGCTTGTAACAGTACCAAATTGACCGAAAGATTGTTCGAGATCGCTGTCGCGAACGTTGTATGGCAAATTGCCAACGTAAAGTTTGTTACCCATCTAGGGAACTCCATAAGAAGCAGAAAGAAAAGCGATGGAGTCCCGAATGCACAACACCTAAGTAGCGAATACGCGAAACTAACCGATCACCAGAAACCCCCCATTAAGCTTACGCAAAATAAAGAGTGAACTCATTATGAGGCAAAGAAGGTGGAAAATCCCAAGTGTTTTCACGATGTTTTTGTATAAAACATCTAAAAAACCACAAAAACTTACCAATTTGAGTCTCTTTCGGGTGTGGCGTTGATTTTATGAATTGAAAGATCGGCACCGTCAAACTCTTCTTCTTGCGTTAATCGAAGACCCATCACAGACTTAATAAGAGCATAAAGGATGTAGCTGGTGACAAAAGCCCAAGCGACACCGAGCGTTGTGCCGATCAGTTGTGCACTCAGACTCACGCCACCCATGCCGCCCAGTGCGGGCGCACCAAAAATACCAGCAGCCACCCCGCCCCACGTACCGCAAAGCCCGTGCAAAGGCCAAACGCCAAGAACATCGTCGATGCGCCATTTGTTTTGTGTGAGCGTGAACATATAAACAAAGATGGCGCCTGCAACCGCGCCAACCACCAAAGCGCCCAAAGGGTGCATCAAGTCGGAGCCTGCGCAAACGGCGACTAAGCCCGCCAAGGGGCCGTTGTGAACAAAGCCAGGGTCGTTTTTGCCCACCCATAGGGCGGTGAGCGTGCCACCAACCATCGCCATGAGTGAGTTGACAGCAACGAGGCCAGAGATTTTGTCTAGCGTTTGTGCACTCATCACATTAAAGCCAAACCAACCAACGATCAAAATCCAGGCGCCCAAAGCAAGAAAAGGAATACTAGATGGCGGATGCGCAGAAATAGCACCGTCTTTGCGGTATCGATTAGCGCGCGCGCCCAACAACAAAACAGCCGGCAAAGCAATCCAGCCGCCTACGGCGTGTACGACGACCGAGCCTGCAAAGTCGTGAAACTCTTCACCCGTAGCGGCCTTGATCCAGGTTTGAACACCCCAGTTTTGATTCCAAGAAATGCCTTCAAAAAACGGATAGATAAAGCCGACGATGGCGGCCGTTGCAAACAATTGAGGATAAAACTTGGCGCGTTCTGCAATACCGCCCGAAACGATGGCAGGAATGGCTGCTGCAAAAGCGAGTAAGAAGAAAAACTTAACCAAATCGTAACCGTTGTTGGCCGACAAGGTTTTGGCGTCCATTAAAAAACCAGCGCCATAGGCAACGCTGTAACCCACCAAAAAATAAACGACGGTTGAAACACTGAAGTCAACCAAAATCTTGACCAAGGCGTTAACTTGGTTTTTCTTTCTGACCGTACCTAGCTCTAAAAACGCAAAACCTGCATGCATTGCAAGCACCAAGATGGCGCCAAGCAAAATGAACAAAACGTCAAAGCCCTGTTTTGGTGCTTCCATGAGGGTCCTTTAGGTTAAATGTTTGCTTTTGGTGCAAAAAAAGGCGCCGCGTGAAGGGCGCACTATAGAAAAGCAAAAAATGCACCAAATACTGCTATTTGTAATTAATCGCTATAAAATGATTAACCGAGGTTTTCCAATAGAGATTTAAGCATGATTGTCACGCATCAAACACCCCCTCTCTAGCCTTGCCATTTCTAATGGACACCAATAGAAATGCTCAATAGAATCAATGCGTTATCCGCTACAAAGGGGTTGGGCCATGCTCTTTGCTGAGCACTTTGACGTCAAGTTCACCTCCCGCGAGGTCAGCGCCTGGGGTGGCCTTGCCCTTTTGAAGAAGATGATGGATGGCATGGGCGTTTTTCAAGCCATTCAATCTTGGCAGTTGCCCATGCCCGGCTCCAACCGCGGTTACGCCCCGGCCCAGTTACTTGAGCAAATGATTGTCAGCATTTGGTGCGCGGCTAACCGGTTTGTGCACTCAGACATTACGCGCCTAGACAAAACTCTGGCGCTTTTATTTGGATGGTCAAGAGTTGCAGAGCACAAATCCATCATGCGACTGTTTCAACGCTTTGACCAAAGCAAAGCCACTGAGCTACAACGCAACTGCTTTAATTGGTTGTTCGTCAAACTCAATTTGAACCGCATCACTTTGGATGTGGACTCAACTGTGATCACGCGTTGGGGTCATCAAATACAAGGCGCATCCAAAGGCTATAACCCCAGAAACCACGGCCGCAATAGCCACCACCCGTTGATCGCTTTCGTGGCTGATTGGCGGTTGGT